>Ga0299914_10000142_pt1 | contig 42253 bp, 41 predicted proteins | sample RVTome_10_FD_201361 | JGI IMG/M metagenome (GOLD analysis project Ga0299914, IMG submission 201361) | Soil microbial communities from uranium-contaminated site in the Upper Colorado River Basin, Wyoming, United States - RVT153D57 (version 2) ... | reverse complement strand
CCGCGGTTCCGCGGAACCGCCCGCGCGGGCCGCCCGACGCGAAGACCGCTGCACTCACGGTCCAATCCAGTCCTGACTGCTCGCGCTGGGTGCCTCAGATCGCGTTAGTGACCCGGGCTCCTAGCAGTACGTTGGCGTCGAGGACGGCCTGAAGACCCATCGGCGCAGCAGCCTACGAACCGCGGCCGATGCTGCCGATCAGCGGTAGCCGCCCTCGAAGTCCTCAGAGAGACGGGCCAGCTCGTCCAGCTTCTCCCTACGATTTTCAGAGCGCGTGCGCCTGTAGGAGAGGACATCCTCCAGGCGGACGCGGCGGTGGGTGCCGACCCGGTGGAAGGGGATCTGCCCTTCGTCGAGGAGCTTGATCAGGTGAGGCCGGGAGACCCGCAGGAGGTCGGCTGCCTGCTGGCTGGTCAGCTCCTCCTCCTGGGGCGCGAGGACGATCGTCTGACCCTTCGACATCGCGTCGACGACTAGGCGCAACGCCTCGAACGCGGAGCCGGGGATGCCGATCATCTCGCCGTCGGGGCCGAGCAGCCGCGCTTCGCCGTGCTCGCGGTAGATCTCGTCGATCTCGGCGTGCAGCCGAGCGATGACCTCCGCCTCGGCGGGGTCGGGGGTAACGAGGCTGTCGTGAGTTTTGGAGGCGGCCATTGTTCCGTCCGGTGCTCCTGACGAAATGTACTTCACAAACGTAATAACCGCAACAGACGCAATTAGCGCAATGGCTATTCCACCACGGCATTGCCTACAGGCCGAACTCGGACTGGACCTGCTGGCCGCTCGCCGAGGGCGGTGAGGAAGAGTTGCCGCCCGTTGAGGTCGAGGGCTGACTCGACGCCGATCCGCCGCCGCTCGTCGAGCCGCTCGACGACGTTTCGCCGCATCTGCTGCCCGGCGACGAGGCGCCGGCGCTCGACCTCTCGCCGACCACGCCCGCCGACTTCCTGGTGGGGGCCGACGCATGACCGCGCCGGAGACGCGGCTTGCTGGTCACCGACCGGTTCAGCAGCGCCGCGATCAAAGTCGGCGACGGGGAGCTGGAGGTGCGCCTGAGCGACGGCGGCAACTGGCAGGTCAAGGTGCGGCTGGTCGGGGAGGATGAGTGGCGAGTGCTGTGCCGGGGGCACCTCGACGGCACCATTTTCGAGGCCGGTCTTTCAGGCGACCGGGTGCCGGTCACGGTCGGCCCGCTGACGGTCGATCCCGCGAGCCGCCGCGTCGATGTCAACGGCGCCGAGGCGGCGCTGACCGCGGGAGAGTTCGAGCTGGTGGCCCTGCTCGCCACCGAAGCCGAGCGCGTCTTCTCGAAGCTGGAGCTGCTGCGCGCGCTTTGGGGCGGCGCGCGCGAAGCAAGGTCCGCGCTCTGGACTCGCGCGCCAGCCGCGTCCGCTGCAAGCTGCGCGGGACCTTCAACTGGCCACTCCAGGCGATCGACCTGCAGAAACTGTGGGAGCAAGAGCCGGCGGGCGTCCCCCCACCCGGTCGCCAGGCCAGCGTAGCATCCCCGCAGAGGAGCCCGCCGACCCTACCTTGACTGTGCGGACGTGGAGGGGGAGTTCGCCAGCGGGCCACCCGGCTATCTTAGGGTGACGAGCTGGCGCTTCACCTCGCGGTTGCCGGCGCCGTCGGTGACGACGATCTTCAGCACCGCCTTCACCGCCAGCCGGCGCTTCGCCTTGCCCTTGGCGCCGCGCCAGCGCTTCAGCGCGGCGGCGATCCGTTTGGCATCGCGCCTGGAGGCGGGCTTGATCCTCACCGTCGCCCGCTTGCCGGCGGCGATCTTGCGGCGCAGCGCCTTCAGCCTGTACTTCCCGCCGCCCACCTTGATCGTGCCGGTGACCTTGGCCCGAATCTGCTCGGGCGCGCCGAGCGAGAGCTTGAGCGCGATCTTCTTCCCCTGCTGCTTTTGGGAGCGCGGCGCGGCGGCGCGCAGGCGCGGGATGCCGTTGTCGGGCACCGTGGCAGGCGGTGGCGTCGCGCTGGGCGGCGGCGACGGGGAGACCGGCGGCGTGGGCGAGCTCGGAGGCGGGGGCGACGGAGGGCTCTGGCAATCCGGGTCGGCACCGTCGGCGAAGCCGTCCGCGTCGTTGTCGAAGCCGTCGGAGCAACTCGGGTGACCGACCGGCCCCTCGCTCCCGGGCTGCAGCTCGTAGGCGCCGACGTCGGCGCCGTCGCCGTTGTTGTCGATCGCCGGGAAATTGACCGGGCGCGAGAAGCCGGCGCTGCGCTGGTCGGTCGCGACGCTTGGCCCCGCGTCGCCGGCGTCGAGCGCATCGCTGCCGGGCGCGATCGCGTGGGTATCGGTCGGCCCGCCGTTGTCGGCCAGCGGCGCCAGGGCGGGGTCGGCGCCGGTCTGGTCGCTGCCGGCGTCGAGCTCGCAGCTGTCGGCGTCCTCGAGGTTGAAGCCGGCGGAGGTGAGGTCGCCGCCTCCGTCGCAGTTTTCGCCGCCCGAGGGCTGGGTGAGCAGGGTGGAGCGGAACTCGGTGGTCGCGCCGGAACTCGTGAACAGGTTGGAGGCGAGCCCCGCCGTGTTGAAGGCGACGGTCGATTCGTCGAGCTCGACCGCGCCGCCCTCGTTGGCGATGCCCCCGCCGCGTGAGCTCGCCGAGTTGGGCGATCCGTCCACCGCCGTCGCCGCGTTGAAGTTGCCGCTGACCGTGCTGCGCTCGAGCCGCAGGTTGCCGCCGTCGTTGACGATGCCGCCGCCGACCGCCATCGCCGAGGCCGGTCCTGGGGTCGCGTCGCCCTTGCCGGCGACCGCGCTGGCGACGACCTCGCCGCCGCTGACCGTGCTCGCGATGACGGTCAGCCCACCGCGATTGAGGATGCCGCCGCCGACCGCGACCGCGGTGGCCTCCTGGCCGGCGCCGGCGGTCGCCGAGACGGTGCTGTCGGCGATCGTGACGCGCTGCAGCGAGAGCTCGCCCTCGTTGATGACGGCCGCGGCGGTGCTCTCCGCTTCCGCGCTCGACCCCCCGCCTTCGATCTGCGCCGCGTCGAGGTAGGAGAAGCCGGAGAGGGAGAGATCCGAAACCGCCCCGCCCGCTTCCGCCTTGACTTCGAGCAGCGCCGGGTGCGCCGAGCCGCCGCCTTCGGAGACCGTCAGCGCCCGCGTGCCCCGGCCGGCGATCTCGACGTCGAGCGGCGCCGCCGCGTCGTCCTCGACCACGAGCTGGTCCTCGACCACCTCGATCTCCTCGATTCCCGCCGCGAAGGTGATCCGGTTGCGCTCTTCGTCGCCGTTGGCGGCGACGAGAGCGCCCCGCAGGGTGCAGCCGGCGGTGCCTTCTTCGCAGGCTTCGCGCGCCGCTTCGTCGTCCTCGCCGCCGTCGCCCTCGTCGTTGACCAGCAGCTCGACCGGCTCGGAGTCGACGGTGAAGGTCCGTTCGGCCGGAGTCGCGTCCGGATTGCCGGCGAGGTCGGTGGCGAAGACCGCGAAGCTGTGCGGGCCGTCGGCGAGCGGCCCGAGCTGGTGCGGTGAGGAGCAGGGGAAGAAGCCGCCGTCGTCGACCGAGCAGGAGAAGGTCGAGCCCGGCTCGTCGGAGCTGAAGCCGAACAGCGGCGAGTCGGTTTCGGTCGCCGCCCCCTCGGCCGGCCCGAGCGTGATCGTCGTCTGCGGCGGATCGGTCTCCGAGACGATGCCGGGAACGCGGTCGAAGACCCCGACCGCGCCGGGGACGGCGGCGCTGAAGGCGATTTTCGTCCCCAGAGCGGCGCTGTAGGCGTGGCGGCCGTCGGGGCTGACCGCGACCCTTTCCGCGCCGACGATGCCGCGCCCGTCGCCAATTTCTTCGGCCGCGTCCCCCTCGACGCAGCAGATCTCGCTCGGCTTCGGGCTCAGGGTCCCGTCGAGGCCGCGGTCGAGCGCGGCGACCATCCCGTCCTGGATCCCGCCGCCCCCGACCACTGAGAGGGTCCTCCTCGAGACCGCGTAGACGCTCGAGCCTTCCGGGCTGACCGCGACCGAGCTGAGGCTCTGCAGGCCGCGGCCACCCTCGGCGCAGCCGGGCGCGGCGGGCACGTCCTGCGAGCGGCCGGAGATGCAGCCCGCGCCGGGGCCCTTCTGGCTCAGCGAGCCGTCGCCGGCCCGGTCGAAGACCGCGATCTGCCCGCGGTGGGCCTGGAGCTCGGTTTGTTCGGAGCTGGCGACGTAGACGTTCGCTCCGTCCGGGCTGACCGCCAGCCCGCGCGCCACGCCGTACAGCCCGAAGCCGTCGGCGCAGCCGTTTTCGCCGCCCTCGGAGACGCAGCCGGATCCGGCAAGCGCGCCGCCGGGAGCGCGGTCGAAGGTGGCGATCACGGCCTGTCTCGGGCCGGCTTCGTAGTCGGTGGTGTAGGCGACGTAGACGTTCTCGCCGTCGGGGCTGACGGCGACGTCGGGATAGAAGTGCCCTGGCCCACCAGACGACGAATCGGGAAGCGAATCGGGAAGGCTCACCGAGCCATCTGCGACCAGCGTCCCGCTCGGCGCCCGGTCGAAGATCGCCACCTCCTCGGCGGTGGTGACGTAGGCGCTGGCCCCGTCGAGGCTGAGCTCGATCTGACCGGCATTCGGCAGCGAGACACCGCCGTCGCGGGTCAGCGACCCGTCGGGCGCGCGATCGAAGACCGCGACACCGGATACCGAGGTCGCGTAGACGCTGGTCCCGTCGGGGCTGACCGCGACGTCGAAGCCGCTGGCGGCCGTTTCGTCGGGGGAGCCGGACTCGAGTCCGTGGCCGGCGGCCGCCGTCAGCGCACCGTCGCCGTCCCGGTCGAAGACGCTCAGCTCGGCGGTGCCGGTGACGTCGGGCCATTCGCCCGCGCTGTAATCGACGCTGGCGCCGGCCGCGTAGACGTTGCGGCCGTCGGGGCTGACCGCCACCGAGTACGCCTCGCGCGCCGTCGCCGCCGTCGCGCAGCCTTGGTGGCTTTCCGCCGCGAGGCAGCCGGCCGAGCCGGCCTTCTGCGTCAGCACGCCGATCTCGGAGGGTTCGCTGTCGACGAAGAAGCTGCGTTCGGCCGGACTCGCGTCCGGGTTGCCGGCCGGGTCGGTGGCGAAGACGGCGAAGCTGTGCGGGCCGTCGGCGAGCGGGTCGAGCTGGTGGGGCGAGGTGCAGGCGAAGGGGACGCCACCGTCGACTTCGCAGACGAAGCTCGAGCCCGCCTCGTCGGCGCTGAAGGAGAAGCTCGGGGTGGTGTCGGTGGTCGGCAGGCCCTGCCCCGGGCCGGCGGTGATGAAGGTCTCCGGCGGGTCTTCGTCGTCGCCGCCGCCTTCCAGCGTGTACTGGTAGACGCCCTTGGTCGCGGTGCCGGCGTAGATCGTCCCGCCCGAGGGGGTCGTGATCAGCGCGGTGACGTCGCGGGAGCCGATCGGGAGGCCGGCGTTCAAGGCGGACCAGCTGCCGCCGCCGTCGAGGCTGCGGTAGACGCCGCTCGGGTCGCCGCCTTCGACCCCACCCACGTAGAGCGTGTCCGGGTCGGCCGGGTCGAGCGCGATCGCTTCGACGTTCGGTTCGACGCCGAAGCCGCCGTTGGCCGCGCTCCATTCGGCCCCGCCGTCGCTCGACTTGAAGACGCCGCCGAAGGTCGCCGCGTAGACCGTTTCCGCTTCGCTCGGGTCGATCGCGAACCCCCGGATCCGCGGGTCGCCGAGACCGGTGTTGGCGGCGCTCCAGCTCGCGCCGCCGTCGATGGACTTGTAGACACCGTGGGTTACGCGCGAGCCCGCATAGACGGTTTCCGGCGTCTCGGGATCGACCGCGAGCGCGGCGATTTCGGTGGGGACGAGGCCGCTGCTCGATTCTGACCATACGCCGCCGCCGTCGGTCGTCTTGAAGACGCCGCCGCCGAAGCGCCCGCCGGCATAGAGCGTTTCCGGTTCGCTCGGGTCGATCGCCAGCGAGAGGATCGCGTCGAGCGGGGCGGTGATCCCTTCGCTGGCCGCGGTCCAGCTCGCGGCGCCGTTGGTGGTCTTGAAGATCCCGTCCTGGGTCGCCGCGTAGAGCGTCTGCGGCGTTTCGGGGTCGATCGCCAGCGCGTTGACGACGTCGGCGTCTCCGCTGGCGAGCCCGGTGTTGACCGATGCCCAGCTTTCCCCGCCGTCGATCGACTTGTAGACACCGCCGTCGTCGGAGGCGGCGTAGACGGTCTGCGGCGTGTCCGGGTCGACGACGAGGTCGGTGACGTCGGCGTTGGTCGGCCCGCCGGTGCTCCAGCTGCCGCTGGCGCCGCTGGCCGCGGCCGCCAGCGCCAGCGCCACGATCGCGGCGGCGAGCGCGGCAGCACGGCGGGCGGCGGCGATTCCCTGTCTGGCTCCGGGCTCGGTCATCTCAGTGGTCGGGACGCGGCCCGGTCGCCGATTGTGGTGCCCGGTGCCTCGGCCGGTCAACCCGCCGTGCCGTCGATGAGCCGAACGGCCCATTTAGCCCTCGACTGCGCCCGACGATCCCGCCAGAGCGTAGATTCTCCTTACGGTTCGTCGGTCCCCTCCGGACTGCGAGCGTCCAAGAGAAAGGGAGATCACGAGTGAGACGCAACATCCTTCTCGCCCTGATTGCGGCGCTCGCGCTGACGGTCGGGCTCAGCAACGTCGCCGCGGCCGACCAAGGCGGCGCCGGCGCATCGGCCAAGGCCGGCAAGAAAGGCAAGCGCGGCAAGGGCACGGCCTGCAAGGGCAAGAGCCGCGGAAAGGCCCGCCGCTCGGCGGACGCCAGCGCCAAGGCCAGGAAGGGACGCAAGGGCAAAGGCAAGCGCAAGGGCTGCAAGGGCGACGGCGCCAACTGGCTCAAGCCCGGCAGGTACGAGGGGCAGGGCGGCTTGGTTTCGGTCGAAATCCGCAGCCGCACGAGGGTCAGCTTCGGAGCGGAAACCGTGTGTCCGATCGCTCTCGGCATCGAGGTCGAGGACGCGAAGGCCAGCGCGAACAAGCTGACCGCGGGATACACCGCCCAGCCCGGCGAGAAGGTGGGGATCCTCAAGCGCATGAGCCTGGTCGTGACGTCGGACTACCGCTACAAGCTGGTGGTCGAACCCTCCGACCTCGGCGCCAACCTCTCCTGCAAACCGCGTGCCACGTTCGAAGGCAAGCTGAAGAAAGTCGGCTGAGACCCAGACGCGACGAGTCGCCGCCCGCCTAGCCCGGCGGCGACTCGTCGATGTCCATCGGGCGGCCCAGGGCCGGCGAGCGGGCCGAAGCGGCGCCACGGGAGCGGAGGCGATACCCCCCCACCCCCCCCGTCCTACTCCAGCAGCAGCGCGGTGAGCGCCCCGCGCGAGCCGACGCCGGTGTGCCTGTAGACGTTCTCCAGGTGGCGCTTCACCGTCCTGGGGGAGACGTGCAGCCGCGCGGCGATCTCGCGGTTGGAGAGGCCGCGGGCAGCCAGCCGGGTCACCTCCGCCTGGCGGTCGGTCAGGCCCAGGGCGGCGATTCGGGCCTCCAGCGACGACTCGGCTCCCCCGACCGGCTCCAGGTCGGCCTCGGCCCGTGCCTTCCACAGCGGCGCCTGCATCGCCGCGTAGGCGTCGATTGCGGCGCGCAGCGAGCGCCGCCCCGCTTCCTCTTCGCCCAGCAGCAGCTCGAGCCGGCCGAGGGCGTGGTCGACGACGCCCCAGACGGCGACCGCGGTCGTCGCCAACCGCCCTCGGTAGGGGTCGAGGATCCCGTGCAGGAGGTCTGCCGCCTCGCGGTCGCCAAGCCGGGCGACCGCGTATGCGTAGTCGATGACGGTTGCGAGCCAGAACGGGTCGCGTGGCAGCGCCTCGAACCGCGTCGCGACGTCCCCGGCCAGCACCTCGCGGGCGAGGGCGGGCTCGCCGGCCTCGGCATGGGCAAGGGTCACCAGCGAGCGGAGGCCCGGGATCCCCGGGTACTGGGGCAGCGCCCGCGCCAGCAGCGGCGCCAGCTCGCCCATCCTCCCTTCCTGCCAGCGGATGCTGCAGAGCTGGCTGACGTAGGGGAGGAGGGCGTCGGGCTGGGCGCTGTGCTTGGCGCTCTCGACCGCCCGCTGAGCACGGGCCTCGGCCTCCTCGAGCCGCCCGTGCAACGAGAGATGCAGCGACTCCGCCCATTCGCACAGCCAGCGGGCGGTGGCGTCGCCGATCCGGCTGGCGATCCGATCCTGCTCGCGCAGCGAGCGGGCGGCGGCCTCGACCTCGCAGATCTCCAGTTGCGCGACCGCCTGCCAGTGGAGGGCGTGGAACAGCTCGAGCGGCTCGTCCAGCTCGGCCCCGATCTCGATGCTCTCGGCCGCCATCGCGATCCGCTCGGCGGCGTTGTCGGGGTCCCAGCGGGCGATCAGGCAACGGACCAGCACCTGGGCGAGGAGGCGGCGGTCGCCGGACTTGCGCGCTGCGGCGAGAGCGCTCTCCGCCAGCCAGCGACGGCGGTCGACCTGGTCGGTGAAGGTCAGCTCCAGCGCGAGCTGGGCGAGGACCAAAGCCGACTCGGGACCGCTCCCGTCGAGGCGCTCTCCGGCGCGTCGCAACATCGCGGCGCGTTCGCGATCGAAGCCGCCCACCTGGGAGACGAAGCCGCGGTGGTTGGCGAGCGCCGCCGCGACCAGCCGATCGACCTCGCCGAGGCGGTCGGCCAGGCGCGCCGCTCTGAGCAGGCACTCGCGCGAGCGCTCCTGGTTCGTGTAGCGCAGCGCGACACCGAGGCCGATCAGCAGGTCGCAGCGCTCGATCCCCTCCGCGTCCCCGCCGCCTTCGCCACGCAGCTCCAGCGCCGCTTCGAACCAGCTCGCCGCGACCTCGTGGTCGTAGCCGCGCAGGGCGAGGCGGCCGGCCGCCTCGCAGCAGGCGGCGGCCCGCTCGCGATCGGGTGGCTCGGCCAGCCGCCAGTGATGGGCGAGCTCGCCGGCGAGCCGCTCGCCGGCGCCGCCGGCTTCCAGCGCCTCCGCGGCGCGGCGGTGCAAGTCTCCCCGTTGGGTGGGGTCGAGCTCTTCGTAGAGGCAGTGGGCGACGATCGCGTGACCGAAGGCCCAGCCGCCGCCGTCCCGGTCGGCAACGAGCAGGCCGGCCCGGGCACCCCGCGCCAGCGACGTGGAGACCTCGGCGGGTGGGAGGCCGAGGATCGCGGCGAGGAGGGCGGGGTCGAACTCGCGCCCGCATACGGCCGCCGCCTCGAGGGACTCGTAGGCGTCCTGGCCAAGGGCGCGGGCGCGGGTCGCGATCAGCATCCGCAGCGAGGGCGGAGCGCTCGGCCGGGGCGCCCCGCCGCCGAGCTCACCCTCGCCCATCGCGCGCAGCAGCTCGCAGGCGAACAGGGCGTTGCCGCCACTCTCCCGCGCCGCTTCCTCCGCGGCGCGGTCGAGCTCGACGTCCCGCTCGCTCACCGACAGCGCCGCGGCCACCTTGCGCAGCGCCGGAGCGTCGAGCCCGGCCAGCCGCAGGTGCCGCGCGCCGGGAGCCGAGCGCAGGTCGGCGATCGCCGTCGCCTGCTCGCCGCCCGGCTCGACTTCGGTCGGCCGGTAGGTAACGAGCAGCAGCATGCGAAGCGGCGTCGCGGTGCGGGCCAGGTGTTCGACCAAGGCCAGGGTGGAGGCGCCGCAGGCGTGCAGATCGTCGATGGCCAGCAGCACCGGGCACTCGCCACCGAGCCGCTCGCACAACCCCGCCGTCGCTGCGAAGAGCTTGCCGCGGTCGTCGCTGAGGCCCCATGGGGGTATCCCGCCGGAGGGAGCGTCCGCGATCAGCCTGTCCAGCGGCGAGCGGCGCGCATCGTCGAGCAGCCCCGGCGCCCGCCGGTCGAGCTCCCGCAGGGCGGCGGCGAACGGCGCGTAGGGCGTCTCCGCGGCGCCGTCGCCGCTGCCGTAGAGAACCAGGCCGTCGGCGCCGCGAAGGGTCGCGGCGGCCTCGGCGACCAGGCGGCTCTTGCCGGCCCCGGGCTCACCGGCTACCAGCACCGTCTCCCGGCCGCCGGCCTCGACTCGCGACCAGGCGCCGGCGATCTCCTCCAGCTCGGAGTCGCGGCCGACGATCGGCCACGGTCGCTCGCGGGCGCTGCGCAGCGACGCCGGCAGCGGCGCCGGCGAGCTGCCTGCGGTCTGGGTGGGGTCGCTCACGACTGTTGCATATGAAGGTTCGCTTCCGCGGAAGCTACCGCCCGAACGACGCCCCCGGCCACCGCTTCGCTCTTGGGCCGATCGGCCCATCTTGTGCGACCGGGGTTGCGGAGCTCGGGCGGGGCCGCTCAAATGACGCCGATGTCAGGAAGAAGCAGGGGAAGCAGGGCCAGCGCGAGAGGGGCGGCAAGCGCGCCGGTAGCCGGGCACTCGCCCTCGTTGCCATGCGAGATCGTCGATGTCCTCAAAACGCTCTACGAGAAGCGACGGGGGGGACGAGCTTGGTAGGGCCTCGACTGGAAGTGGGGCCGATCGGCGCGACTGAAAGCGGGAGACGGTGGGGATGAGCCAGGCGGCAACGGCTACGGCGAGCGGCCTTGAGGGGCGGCCCAGGCGCCCGGTGGCCGGTGGCGTCGCGGCGGTGGTTGCGCTCGCGGCGGCATCCGCGGCCCTGGTGTGGGCGTTCACCGGCTTGTCGGGTCACGGCGCCGGAGCGGGCGTCGCCGTGGCCGAGCGGTTCATGGCGCTTCCGCTCGCCTTCGAGCCGAACCGGGGGCAGGCGCGCGACGAGGTCCGCTACAGCGCCCGCGGATCGGGGTACGCCGTCGCCCTGACCGAGCGCGGCGCATCCCTGAGCCTCCGCTCCGCGGGCGGCCGGGCTGCCGGCGCGTCGGCCGGCGTCGGGCTTGCGCTCAGCGGCGCCGACCCGTCCGCGATCACCGCCGAGCGCAAGCTCCCGGGGACGGTGAGCTACTTCAAGGGCGACAGGGAGAGCTGGCAGGCCGGGCTGCCGACCTATGAGGCGGTGCGCTACACCTCCGCATGGCCTGGGATCGACGTGCTCTTCTACGGCAACCAGCGCCACCTCGAGTACGACTTCGTGGTCGCGGCGGGGTCGGACCCGGACCGCATCGGCCTGCGGGTCGACGGCGCGGAGGATCTCAGCATCGCTCCGTCGGGCGATCTCCTGATCGGTCTCGGGCGTGACAGGACATTGCGCCAGAAGGCTCCGGTCGCCTACCAGCGGGTGAACGGCGAGCGCACGCCGGTCGAGGCGGCCTACGCGCTCGCGGGCGGGCGGGTCGGCTTCGAGCTCGGGAGCTACGACGCCTCCAGGCCGCTCGTGATCGATCCGATCGTCCTGGGCTACGCGGGGTACATCGGCGGGCTCACCGGCGATCCCGGGACTGCCATCGCGGTGGACGGGCAGGGGAGCGCCTACATCGCGGGCCTGACCGCCTCGAGCGAGGTCACGTTCCCGGTGCAAACCGGCCCTGACACGACCTTCAACGACGATGACCCAAGCGGCTGCCCCGGCGACTGCCCCGAGCCCGACGCCTTCGTGGCGAAGGTCGCCCCCGATGGGTCAAGCCTCGTCTACGCCGGCTACATCGGGGGGGAGGACTCCGACCAGGCCCTGGGCGTCGCCGTCGACGCCCAGGGCGCCGCCTACGTGACCGGGGACACCGCCTCCGACGAGGCGACCTTCCCGATCGTCGGTGGCCTCGACGCGACGCAGAACGGCGGCTCCGACGCCTTCGTGGCCAAGGTCGCCCCGGACGGATCGAGCCTGTCCTACTCGGGCTTCCTCGGCGGTGACGAGGACGACCGCGTCTCAGGGGTTTCGGTCGACTCGCAGGGCGCTGCCTACGTCGCGGGTCATACCAGCTCGACGGAGACCACCTTCCCCGTGGCGGTCGGTCCCGACCTCACTCACAACGGCGGCACCGACGCCTTCGTGGCCAAGGTCGAACCGAGCGGAGAAGCCCTGGCCTACGCCGGCTACATCGGCGGCTCGAGCTCCGACCAGGCGGAGGACATCGCCTTCGATGCCCAGGGGAACGCCTACGTGACGGGCTTCACCAGCTCGGGTGAGCCATCGTTCCCGGTCGCGGTCGGTCCCGACCTCACCCACAACGGCGGCTCCGACGCCTTCGTGGCCAAGGTCGAGCCCAGCGGAGAAGCCCTGGCCTACGCCGGCTACATCGGCGGCAACTTGGCCGACGGTGGCTTCGGAATCGCCGTCGACGAGCAAGGGAGCGCCTACGTGGCGGGCAGCTCGAACGCCTCCAACGGATCGTTCCCGGTCGCGGTCGGTCCCGACCTCACTCACAACGGCGGCGATGACGCCTTCGTGGCCAAGGTCGAACCGAGCGGAGAAGCCCTGGCCTACGCCGGGTACGTCGGCGGCAACCAGGCTGACGGCGCCCAGGACATCGCGCTCGATTCCCAGGGCAACGCATACATCACGGGCATCACCTCCTCGCAGGAGACGACCTTCCCGGCCACGGCGGGCCCAGATCTGACCTACAACGGCGGCACCCGCGACGCCTTCGTCGCCAAGGTCGCCGCAGGCGGCGCAAGCCTCGCCTGGGCCGGCTACATCGGCGGCGCGGGCGACAACGACCAGGGCCGGGGCGTCGCCGTCGACGCCCAGGGCGACGTCTACGTTGGGGGGTACACGGACTCGGCCTCAGACACGTTCCCCGCCACCGTCGGCCCCGACCTCACCAAGGGCGGCTTCGACGATGCCTTCGTCGCCAAGATCATCGAGACCGACCTGGCGCCCGGCCCCGGGCCGACTCCCGGGCCGACCCTCGGTCCGACCCACTCGCTCGGCCCGGTCGCCGAGCCGAGCAACGCCTACTCGGTGAAGGGCACGAAGGCGTCGTCGAAGCGAGGGGTCGTGACGCTGTCGGTCGAGGTGCCGGGCCCGGGGAAGATCACGGGAAAGGCGACGGCAAAGGTGCCCGCCGCGCTGCTGGCGGCGAGGCGAAAGGGGCCCAAGCGGTCGATCACGGTCGCCGGGAAGACGCTTCGTCCCAAGGCGGCCGGTGTCGTGAAGCTGAAGCTGAAGGCGCGCAAGCGGGCCAAGCGGCTGCTGAGGCGCAAGGGCAAGCTGCGCGCGAGCGTGAGGATCACCTACACCCCGACCGGTGGCACGCCCCGCACCCAGAAGCGCAAGGTCACCTTCAAGCTGGGCAAGCGGCAGGGGCGCAAAGGGCGTTAGGCGCCTGCCGACGGCTTCAGTCGTCTTGAGCGGCGGTCATTTCCTCAGTCTCGCTGCCCAGGTCGTCTTTTCACCGGTACCGGGTTCGCTCGGCGGGGTAGACAACCTCGATGAATCTCGGTAAGCCCGGACTCGATCTGCTGAAAACCGCTCTAGAACCGGAGCAGGAGCCGAGTCCTTGATCCGCGCTCGCCACAGGCCGCGCGCAGAGATCATCAGCCACCCCCAAAAGCCTGAGATCGGCATCAGGACGATCGCCACCGCGGCGCTGGCGAGACTGATTTGGTGGGCGCGGCGCACGGCAGCCCAGTCGCCGACTGCTTCCGCGTCGCCAACGAGTCGCCCGATCACCCAGACCAGGGGAGATGCGACGAGGAACCAGAAGACGGTCGGCTTCGGGCCGCGGTAGGGAACCCCGGCGACGACGCCGTCGCGGCTGATCGAGCCCAGCTCGCGGCGGTAGAGGACGATGCCGACGAAGGCGTGCAGGACGGCGAGCCCGCGCAGCAGCGCGCCCTCGCCAGGCACCGCGTCGAGCCGCCTCATCGCACTCTGCCGCGTTCGTCGGCCACCCGCTCAAGGCCGACCCAGGCAAGCTCCAGCAGTCGCTCCACGATCTCCTCGCGCGACACCTCGGGGTGCTCGTACCACCATGCGGCGAGTCCGTTCTGGGCTGCCTTCAGCCCCTCGGCGAAGATCTCCGCTGCCTGGTCGGGGTCCGAGTAGGAGGCGAGCACGCCGGGGTCTCCACTGCGCAGGAAGACCGCGATTCCAGCCGTCGCCTGCGCGTTGAGCTGCCGGTAGGCGGCGGCTACCTTCGGGTCGGTGGGCGGATCGCGGAACAACAGCCTCCATGCGAAACGATGCTCCTCGACGTAGGCGAAGAATGCGTCAACGCCGGCGCGCATTAGCGCTGCTGGGTCAGTCGGAGCCTCGTCGAGCGCCCTCGCGACGAAGCCGAGCAGGGCCTCGGTCTCCCGCGTGAGCAGCTCAATCGCGAGCTCCGCCTTGGAGGGGAAATGATCGTAGATCACCGCTGCTGTCACCCCCCCCGCTCGCGCGATCTCGCCCATCGAGGCCCCCTCGTAGCCGCGCTGCGCAAACAGCTCCGTCGCCCCCGCGAGGATCAACTCGCGGCGCTGCTCGGGCCGCAGCCGTCGGCGTTTCCCGGTGGCTTCGGTGGAAGGCATGGATGAGTTGTACCAAATGATCGTTTGGTATGTTCCTACCGAACGATGATTTGGTAATCACACGCAAATCTGGAGGCAACCATGCCGATGATCGACTTGACCTACCCCGAGGGAGCGCTCGAGCCCGATGCGCTCGCCACTGCGGTCGACCGTCTCACCGAGTCGCTGCTGCGCAACGAGGCGGCGATCGACAACGAGCGCATTCGCGCAATCGCCTGGACCTACGCGCACGAGCAGCCCCGTGGCACGATCTATGGTGGCGGCAAGCCGGCGGAGCTGCCCTACTATCGGGTTCAGTTCACCGTCCCCGAGGGGACTCTCATCCACGGCCCCGGCCCTTACGCTGTGCAAGCGCGTGCCAATCTCTTCCGCGAGGCGGCCGAGATCTTGCTCGACGCCGAGGGCACGCCGCTCACCGATGCCAACGTGGCCCGCATCTGGTGCTTCGTCACCGAGGTTCGGGACGGTTTCTGGGGCGGCCTCGGCAGCGTCTTCCGCATGGCCGACATCGCCGGGTTCGCCAGTGACGAGCTTGCGGCGACCGAGCTCTCCGAACGCGCTCGCGAGGCGCTCGGCGAACACAAGGCAAAGCTGGCGGAGCCAGTGGTCGCACCGCGGGCCTGATCGGATGGGTACGCGGCGCTACGAGCTGGTCGTCTACGGGGCGACCGGATACACCGGGCGAGAGGCGGTTGCCTACCTCGCAGGGAGGGCGTCGGGTCTCGATCTGGGCTGGGCGATCGCGGGGCGCGACGGGGACAAGCTGGCCGAGCTCGCGGCCAGCTTGTCCGAGCCACGGCCCGGCGTCCTTGCCGCGGATGCCAGCGACCCCGGCTCGCTGGCCGCTCTTGCGTCGAGCGCACCCGCCGTGATCAGCTTCGTCGGCCCACACGCGCCCCTCGGTGACGAGCTGCCCAGGCAGTGCATCGCCGCCGGCGCGCATTACGCCGATCTCTGCGGTGAGAACGACGTGATCGCGGCGCGTGTCGCCGAGCTCGACCCGCCGGCCCGCGCCGCGGGCGTGAAGCTGATCCCCGCCTGTGGGTATGAGTCGGTGCCTTTTGACCTTGGAGTGCTCGGGCTCGACCGTGCCTTCCACGCTGCCGACGGCTCGCGCCTTCGGGGGGTCGACGCCGAGGTGCGTTTCATCTTCCGTCGAAGCGTGCTGCGCTACGGCCACGGCAACAGCGGTGGCACCCTGGCAACCGTGGCGCGATTGGCTGAGGACAGCGAGCTGACCGACACCCAGCGCTTCGCCAGGGCACTAAGCAATGCTCCCGACCTCGGTCAGGGGCGGGCGCTCAGCGTCGGCGCCAATCGCTCTCCTGCGGGCGATTGGCTTGCGCCGGTGATGCCGACTCCGTTCCTCAACCCCGCGATCGTGCAGCTCAGCAGCGCTCGACTCGGGGAAGGCTCGGCCAGCTCTGCGCCCGCGCTCGCTTACAGCGAGGCGCTAAATGTCAGCGCCAGCCTCGGCTCCAACCTGCTCGGCGTGCTGGGAGCCAAGGGCCTGGCCGCCTTGGCGCGGCGGATTGCCACGATGTCACGAGGACGTCGCAACCTCGGCGACCGAGCGATGCTGGCGATCCTGGGGGCGCTCGCGCCCAGACCCGGCCGCGGCCCCTCGCGCGCATCGCTGGACGCCATCGACTATCGCATCGACCTAGGGGCGCGCTCGACCAGCGGTGCTCGCCGTGACGCCACTGTCCACGGGGCCGGGCACCCCGGCTACCGTTCGGCCGCGAACATTCTTGCCGAGGCCGGAATTGCCCTGGCGCGGAGTCGCTCGCTTCCAGAGTGCCACGGCGTCCTCACCCCTGCAAGCGGGTTGGGGGTGGAGTTCATCGACTCCCTCGCGTTCGCTGGACTGAGCTTTGACTTCGGCCGCGAGTGGCATGGGTGACCAAGAGACAATGACCCGAGGTCGTCGCGGAGACTGGCGTGGACTTCCGCGAGCGATGCAGCGCTTGAGGCAGCGGATGCGACGAGCGGATCCGGTGCAGCATCGCCCATGCGGTGAATCAGACGGCGAGCGGGTACAGGTATGGGGCGTAGAGGTAGTTTTCGGCGCCATCGCCGAGGATCTGGACGACCCCTCCTGATGGACGATGCGATCCTGCCAATGGCGGCCGCCGGCGACACCGCCGGCATCCTCTTCGACCTCTTCCTGGTCCTCCTGGCCGCCAAGCTCGGCGACGAGCTCTTCAAGCGAATCGGCCAGCCGGTGATCGTCGGCGAGATCCTCGGCGGCGTTCTGATCGGCCCCTCGGTCCTCGGTCTGGTCGAGATCGGCGAGGTGCTCCGGGTCTTCTCCGATCTCGGTGTGGTCGTTCTCCTTTTCTGGGTTGGCCTGCAGACGCATCTGTCGGAGATGAAGGCGGTGGGCCGGGTCGCCGCCCGCGTCGGTGGCGCCGGAATCGTCGTGCCGTTCATCGCGGGCATCGGTTTCGGCCTGGCGCTGAGCGAGAGCTCGGAGACCAGTGTCTTCCTCGGCGCCGCCCTGGCGGCCACCAGCGCCGGGATCACCTCGGCCACCTTCCTCGACCTCGGCATTGCCCGGACCCGCGCTGCCCGCACCGTCCTCGGCGCCGCGGTGGTCGACGACATCCTCGCTTTGATCCTGCTCTCGGTGGCGGTTGGGATGGCCGCCGACGGCGGTGTCGACGCCGGCAAGATCGCGCTGGCGCTGGTGACCGCGATCGCCTTCGTCGGCTTCGTCGCGCTGGGCGGCACCCGGCTGCTCGCACGCCGGTCGCGCCTGTTGCACGCTCCGCGCTTCTCAGAGTCGCCGCTGCTGCCGGCGGTGATCCTCTGCCTCGGCCTCGCCGCCTTCGCCGCCAGTATCGGCCTCGCGGCCCTGATCGGCGCCTTCCTCGCGGGCATGATCGTCGCCGAGACCAAAGACCACAGCTCGATCGAGGAGGAAGTCAAGCCGCTCTACGCCTTCTTCCCTCCCTTCTTCTTCGCCTTCATCGGCATCGAGCTCGACCTCGGGTCGCTGCTCAACGGCCAGGCACTGTTCCTCCTGGTCGCGATCACCCTGCTTGCCGCGGTCGCCAAGCTCGGCCCCGCCTACCTGGCTGCACGCGGGCTGGGCAAGCGAGAAGCGGCGATCGTCGGCGTCGGCATGATCCCCCGCGGCGAGGTGGGCATCGTCGTCGCGGCGATCGGCGCCACCGAGGGGGTTATCGATGCCGAGCTGTTCGGCGTCGTCGTCGGCATGTCGATCCTGACGACGCTTGTGGCGCCGTTCGCGCTGCGACGGCTGAGCCTTTCAGCCTCATAGGTTCGAGTGGCAGGGGGCGGTAAGGCAGCGTCAGCGCCATCTGCGGTCGCTGCGAGCGAGTTCTTCCCGCCAGCCGTTGCCATGCGGAAGGGTTCACTGCCACGGCGATCGGTGGCTTCATCGACATCGGCGACCTGGTCGCCGACGCGCAGGTCGGCGCCCGCTTCGGGCTGCGGCTCGCCTGGGTGACGATGTTCTCGGTCGCCGGGATCATGTGCTTCTCGGAGATGGCCGGTCGGATTGCCATCAAGACGAAACGGCCGGCGTTGGCGCTCGCCCGCTCTCGCCTCGGGCCCCGTTTCGCGCTCTTCGGGCTGATCGGGTCGCTGCTCGTCACCGGCCTGCTTGTCATGGCGGAGCTGGCGGGCGTCGCGCTCGCCCTCCAGCTCGCGACCAGCATCAGCTACCTGTTCTGGGTGCTTCGCCGAGGGCCTCCACGCCGTCGCGCGCGCCCTCCCCTTGGCGGAAGAAGTCCCAGACCTCGACCACGTTGCCTTCGGGATCCTCGACGTAGATCGAGCGATCGCCGCCCGGATGCTCCATCGGATCGCGGTGGGCAACGCCGAGCCGTCGCAGTCGTCCCGCGAAGGCATCGAGCGATTTGGGGGCGCAGGAGAGGGCGAAGTGGACGTGGCGACCTCCCCGGTCGCCGAACTCCTTTTTGCCGAGCGCCCAGATCCCGAGCCGGGCGTGGCTGCCGCAAGAGAGCCAGATTCGCTCCTCTTCGCGCGAGATCCTGCCGCAGCCGAGGATCTCGTCGTAGAAGCTCGCCAGCGCCTCGGCGTCGCGCGCCTCCAGCGTGATCTCGCAGATCCCGTCGACGATGCCGCTCGACGGGGTTCTGCTCGGCGCTCGTATCGCCCCCCGCCTTGCCGGACTTCGATGCCGATCCCATGTGTCGCATCTACCCAAGCCGCGAGCAGGTCAACCAGCGTGCTCGCGGCGGAGCAGGCCCGTGGCGCGGACCCTGAGGCTCCGCCTGCTGCGGAGCCCGTGGGTCAGCTTCCCCGCCCCGCTCGGCTGCCAGATCGAGCGGCGCCCCTGTCCCCTCGCCGCAGAGCGCTCGGCCAGGCGCATGGCGCTCGCCAGGACCCGCTCGGCGAGCGGGCGGGCGAGGCGGTGGGCGAGGCGAAGCAGGGCCCAGGTGGCGCCGACGGTGATGTTGGCTCGGGGCTTGGCGAGGCCGCGCTCGATCGCCAGGGCCACCTCCTCGGGCGCGCAGGCGAGCGGCAGGTCGGGCGGCAGCAGGCCGTCGACGCTGGCGATGTTCTCCCAGAAGGGCGTGTCGACGGGACCGGGCTCGATCAGCGCAACGGAGACCGGCGACCCCTGGGCGCGCAGCTCCACCCGCAGCGTTTCCACGAACCGCGCAGCGCGTGCTTGGCCGCCGTGTAGGCGCTCATCCGCGGAAGCGGGATCTCGCTGGCGGCGGAGCCGACGACGACGAGCGAGCCGTCGCTTCGCTCCAGCGCGGGCAGTACCGCTCGGACGGTGTCGACGGCGCTACCGAAGCTGACGGCGAGGACGCGGTCGAAATCGGCGGGCGGCGTGTCGACGAAGCGACCGTAGGAGGAGGCGCCGACGTTGACCACCGCGGCGTCGATGCCGCCGAGCGCGGCGGCCGCGGCGTCGATCGCCTCCTCCAGCGCGCCGCGATCGGTCACGTCCACGGCGAACGCCCGGCATTCCCGACCGTTGGCGGCGGTTTGCTCGCGCGCGGAGGACAATCCGACCTCGCCGCGGGCGAGCACGGCGACGTCGTCGCCCGCGGCGGCGAAGCGAAGCGCGGCGGCCAGACCGATGCCGCTGGTCCCGCCGGTGACGATCACCCGCCGGCCGCGGGCGCTCTCGAGGGCGGCTGAAGGCGAGGATGGCATCGACCTCCTCTACCCCGGCCGCGGGTGCTCCAAGCGGCGCGGCGGAGGAGCGTGCCGGCGGCGGTGTAGCGAGGACGGCGCTCGGGTAGCAGGGCAGGGTGGCGGTGACCGAAACCCACGCGGATGCCTCACCGGAGCGCTGCTTCGAGGTCCTCGCCGACCCTCGTTCCTACGCCTACTGGGTGGTCGGCTCGCGCAAGATCAGGAGCGCCGACGAGGAGTGGCCCGCGCAGGGGTCGCGCTTCCACCATCAAGTCGTCCTCGGAATCCAGGACCACACGCAGGTCGAGGAGGTCCAGCCGAACCGGAAGCTGCGGCTGCGAGCCCGCGCCCGCCCGTTCGGCACCGCCTTCGTCACGGTGAAGCTGGAGGCGGAGGGGAAAGGCACCCGGCTTCGGCTCGAGGAGGAGCCGGCCGACAGGATCTCCAGCCTCCTCCACAACCCACTTGCCGACCGCCTGCTGCACCTTCGCAACATCGTCTCTGTCGAGCGGCTGAAGGAGCTCGCCGAGGGAGAGACGCCGATGCCGTCCCCCGACCTCGATCGCGAGCCCGCCCGAGCGCCGGGGTCTGGCCAGGGGCGCTCCCGCCGGGGCGGCGACCGTGCCGGCGACTTCGGCCGCGGCTTCCTCGCCGGGCTGGCCGGCGGCGCGGCGATGAGCCTCTCGACGCTGATCGAGATGCGGCTCAGCGGGCGCGGGCCGAGCTCCGTCCCGGCGCGCGCGGTGGCCAAGACCCTCGCGATCGAGGAGCTCGGTGCGAGCGGCGAGCGCCGGGTCACTCTGGTCTCGCACTTCCTTGTCGCCGCGGTCACCGGCGGTGCGTGGGGGACGCTGGCGGCCGGCGTGTCGCCGTCTCGTGCCCGCCTGCCCCTGCTATTTGGGATCGCCGTGACGCCCGACGTTGCGATCGTCCCCGCGATGGGTTTGGCGCCACCGCCGTGGCGCTGGAGCGCGGCCGACCTGGGACGCACCGCCCTGCACCACGCCGTCTTCGCCGCCGTCGCCCACGGAGCCTTCGAGCAGCAGAGGCGTTGAACCGTGGCCGATGCGGTCGTCGTCGGCGCGGGCCCCAACGGGCTGGTCGCCGCCAATCTCCTGGCCAGCGCCGGCTGGCAGGTCGTCGTGCTCGAGGAGCAGGACGACCCCGGCGGTGCGGTCAGGTCGGCGGAGCTGACCGAGGCGGGCTTCGTCAGCGATCTATTCAGCTCGTTCTACCCGCTGGCCGTCGCCTCTCCGCCGCTGCGCGACCTCGGGTTGGAGCGCCACGGACTGAGCTGGCGCCGCGCCGAGGTCGCCGTCGCCCACCCCTCCGAGGACGGCGCCTGCGCCTTGCTCAGCACCGACCTCGAGGAGACCGCCGCCTCGCTCGACGCCTTCGCCCCGGGCGACGGCGACGCCTGGCGCGCGCTGTACGGCCTCTGGGAGCGAGTCGGCGAGGATCTGATGGACGCCCTGACGGGCGGTTTTCCGCCCCTGCGACCGGTTGGCCGGATGGCGGCGGAGCTGGGGCCGGCGGGGACCCTGCGGCTGGCGCGGATGAGCCTGCTCGGGGCGCGCCGCCTCGCCGAAGAGAGCTTTCGCGGCGCCGGGGGCGGTCGCATCCTCGCCGGCAACGCCCTGCACGCCGACCTGATGCCGGAGATGCCGCCGGCCGCCGTCTACGGCTGGGTCCTCGCGTCGCTGGGCCAGCAGTACGGCTTTCCGGTGCCGCGGAGCGGCGCCGGCCAGCTGACCGCGGCCCTGGTGGCGCGCCTGCGCGCCGCCGGCGGGGAGGTCCGCTGCGGCGCCCGCGTGACCGACGTCCTCGTCCGCTCCGGGCGGGCGGTCGGGGTTCGCCTGCTGGGCGGTGAGGAAGTGAGGGCGAGACGGGCCGTGCTCGCGGATGTAGACGCGCCGCAGCTCTACCGCGAGCTGCTGCCGCGCGAGGTCGTGCCCGGGCGCCTGTTGGCCGATCTCGATCGCTTCCAGTTCGACAACGCGACGGTGAAGGTCGACTGGTCGCTGGACCGCCCGATCCCCTGGACCGCGCCACAGGCCCAGCGCGCCGGGACCGTCCACGTCGCCGACGACATGGACTACCTCACCCGCCACTCGAGCGAGCTGGCGATGCACCTGATCCCCGCCCGGCCCTACCTCGTCCTCGGCCAGTACGCCTGCGTCGACGACAGCCGCATGCCGGCGGGAAAGGACGTCGCCTGGGCCTACACCCATGTTCCACAGCGCCCGCGCGGCGACGCGGACGGCGAGCTGGTCGGGTCCTGGGAGGAGGCCGAGCTCGATGCGTTCGCCGACCGCATGGAGGCACAGGTGGAGCGGATGGCCCCCGGCTTCCGGGCGGCGATCCGCCGCCGGCACGTGCTCGATCCGCGCCAGCTCCAGCGCGCCGACCGCAACCTCGTCAACGGGGCGCTCAACGGCGGCACCTCCCAGCTCCACCAGCAGTTGGTCTTCCGACCCACGCCGGGGCTCGGGCGCCCCGAGACACCGGTCGGCCGCCTCTATCTCTGCTCCGCCGCGATCCACCCCGGCGGTGGCGTGCACGGCGCCTGCGGCGCCAGCGGCGCCCGGGCGGCCATCGCCTGGCGCCGCGCCCGGCAGGCCGCCCTCGCCGCGCCGCTCGCCGGCCTGGTCGGCGCACTCGTCCACCAGGGTGTCGGACGCCGGGGTCCCGGGTAGAGCGGGGGGGCAGATGGAACGCCCAGTCCTGCACCGGCTCGCGCACGAGGTGGGCGAGCTCGAATCCCTCGACCCGCCCGCCCGTCGCCTGCTCGACCTCGCCCACCGCGCGATTCGGCCGGGGAGGCTGCGGAGCACGCTCAGCGGCACCTTCCTCGGCCATTCCCTGCACCCGCTCCTGACCGACGTCCCGATCGGGACCTGGACCAGCGCGCTGGTCCTCGACGCCGTCGGCGGCAGGGACAGTCGAGCGGCGGCGCGCCGGCTGATCGCGACCGGCATCCTCGCCTCCCTGCCGACCGCGACGACCGGCGCGGTCGAGTGGGCGGACAGCGCCGACAGACGGGCGTCGACGCGTCGGATCGGGCTCGTGCACGCGGCCGCCAACGTCGCTGCGCTGGCGCTCTTCAGCGCCTCCTACCTCGCTCGGCGCCGCGACCGCGACGACCGCCGCGGCCGCGCTTTGGCGCTGGTCGGCGGCGCGGCGCTCGGGGTCGGCGGCCACCTCGGCGGTCACCTCTCCTACGTCAACGGCGAGGGCGTCGCCGCGACCAGCTTCGAGCCCGGCCGCTTCGAGTGGACGCCGACGCTGCCGGTCGCCGAGCTGGCCGCGAAACACCCGACCTGCGTCCTCGCCGGCGGCGTCCCCGTGCTGCTCGTCCGCGCCGGCGAGCGCATCGAGGCGCTCGCCAACCGCTGCAACCACCGTGGCGGGCCGCTGCACGAAGGCGCCGTCTCGGGCGGCTCGGTGACCTGTCCCTGGCACGGCAGCCGCTTCCGCCTCACCGACGGCAGCGTCGAGCGCGGCCCGGCCTCCTCGCCCCAGCCCGCCTTCGAGGCCCGCGTACGCGACGGCCGCGTCGAGGTGCGCCAGAAGACCGATCCGACCCCCTGATCGGCGGGCGCTCAGTCGCCTCGTTGCCCTGGTATCGGCCGCCACGCTGGCGGCCCTCTCCCAGGGCGCGGGTCGGCGCTGCGCAACGGCAGCCGCTGGCTCAGGGTGCGCCTGCCGAAGCGGCCCAACAGCGGCGCCGGCTGGATCCGGGCCGACCTCACGCGAACTTCTGGGTGGTCGTGGACATCGAGTGGTATGAGTTCGACCAGCAGCAGCGGATCGTCCAGCCGCTGGGATCCCCGGTGACGGAGTGCCCGGATCTGTGGGGCTACACGCTGCTCGACTATGGCAACAGGGTGTGGGTGTTCCGGCTCATGGACGCGCTATCCGAACGGCGGCTCGCCGTCACCGCCGCGGACCGTTCCCGCCGGGGCGGAGACGACCACGGTCTCGCCGGGCTGTGGACGGCCGATAGCTCGCGAGCAATACAAGCGTGGGGGTCGGACACTGGAGCGGCGGCGAACCTCGCCGATTGAGCATGGAAAACCCGGGTAGTTGTGTTGATTTACACCTACGGGGAAAAGGAGGCGCGCGATGGCATCCGTGCAGGAGTCGATTGAGGTCGATGTCCCGACCCGAACTGCCTACAACCAGTGGACTCAGTTTGAGGAGTTCCCGCGCTTCATGGAGGGGGTCGAGGAAGTGCAGCAGATTGACGACACCCACCTCCGTTGGCGCGCTGACCTCTGGGGGAAACATAAGGAGTGGACCGCGGAGATCACCGAGCAGCGACCCGACGAGCGGGTCGCCTGGAAGAACGTCGAGGGTGCCGACAACGCCGGGGTGATCACCTTCCACCGGATCGGCGAGGGCAAGGCGAAAGTCACCGCACAAATCGACGCCGAGCCGGAAGGGATGGTGGAGTCCGCCGGGGACCTGATGGGCATGCTCGACCGCCGCGTGAAGGGCGACCTGCAGCGGTTCAAGGAGTTCGTCGAGGCAAGAGGCAAGGAAACCGGAGAGTGGAGGGGGGAGGTCGACCAGGATCCAACGAGCTGACAGCCGCGTCGCGTTTGCCTCACGGACTTCGGTGGGCCGAGGAGGGTTGGCAACCTCGCAACCGGGTACCTGATGCCCCACTGGTTCAAACGCCGCGGCTCGCGGCCCGAACAGGAGTCGTCACATGTATGACAGTTACAGTCCCGCCGGCCTCTACGCAGGAGTGATCGGCGGTGTCCTCCTGCTAGTGGGAATCCTCGGCTTCTTCTACAGCGCGTCCTTCGGCGATCCGGGCGAGGTGGACGCGGTGATCGGCGTGTTCGACGTGAACGCCTGGCACAACATCGTCCACATCCTGACCGGCGCGCTTGGCCTGCTGGCGTTCCGGGCTGGGCCGGAGGCGTCGCGCATCTTCGCCCTCGCCTTCGGGCTGGTCTACCTGGTGGTTGCGATCTGGGGCTTGATCCTCGGAAACCACGAGTCGATTCTCGGCTTCCTGCCGGTCAACACGGAGGACAACATCCTCCACGTGATCCTTGCCGTGCTCGGCATCGGCGCCTATCTCGCCAGCAACCCGCGGCGTGAAGTGGGAGTGGCGGACAGCGGTGGCCTGGGGGAGACGTGACCAGCCTGGGAGATACTGAGCTGGCACGCTGCGTGGGCGCTTGAAACTTCTCACGAGCCGCTCCCGCGACCGGCTGATAGTCGCCCAACTGCTCCCTGAGGGCTACCAGAGCCGCTTTTCGGACTCGCTCAACCGGCAGGAGATTGCCTTCATCCCGGTCACCGATGTGGAGATCGCGCCGCTTGGTGGCGGCGAGGTCGTGAGGCGCGACTTCATCGTCCTCGGCAAGGCCCACATCAGGCTGGCCTTCCCAATATCGAGGAGGCGTCCCTCCTTGCAATTCAGGGCTTGAGGACGACCTTGATCGCCCCGTCTTCCTTCTTCTGGAACATCTCGTAGGCGCTCGGCGCCTCGGCCAGCGGCAACTGGTGGGTGGTGAGGTCGTCGACGCCCAGCGGGTCCTCGTCTCCTTTGAGCAGAGGTAGGATCTCGTCGGTCCAGCGCCTCACGTGGGCCTGGCCCATGCGGATCTGCACGCCCTTGTCGAAGAGCTGCATCATCGGCAGCGGGTCGAGCTGACCGCCGTAGACACCGGAGATCGAGATCGTGCCGCCGCGGCGCACGGCGTCGATCGCCTCCAGCAGCGCCGAGAGCCGGTCGACCGCCGCCTTTTCGGTCGCCTTGGCGGCGAGCGAGTCGGGCAGCAGGCCGGTCGCCTTCTGCGCCAGCTCGGCGACGTGGGCGCCGTGGGCCTCCATCCCGACCGCGTCGATCACCCCGTCGGCCCCGCGCCCGTCGGTCATCTCTCTGATCATCGCCGGCACGTCCTCGTGCTCGGAGGAGTTAATCGCCTCGACGCCGTGGCGGCGGGCCATCTCCAGGCGCTCCGGGACCGCGTCGATGCCGATCACCGTCTCCGCCCCCTTGTAGCGGGCGATCCGCGCGCACATCTGCCCGATCGGGCCGAGGCCGTAGACGGCGACGCTGCCCCCTTTCGGGATCGCCGCGTACTCGACCGCCTGCCAGGCGGTCGGCAGCACGTCGGAGAGGAACAGGTAGCGCTCGTCGGGGGAGCCGTTCCCGGGCACCTTGATCGGACCGAAGTGGGCCTGCGGGACCCGCAGGTACTCGGCCTGGCCGCCCGGCACCTCGCCGTAGAGCTTGGTGTAGCCGAACAGCGAGGCGCCCTTTTCCTGCTCGCGGTTCTGCGTCGTCTCGCACTGGGCGAAGAGCTTTTCCTTGCACATCCAGCACTCGCCGCAGGAGATGTTGAAGGGGATCACGACGCGATCGCCCTCTTTGATGTGGCTGACCTCCGAGCCGACCTCCTCGACGACGCCCATCGGCTCGTGGCCAAGGATGTCGCCCTCCTCGATAAACATCCCCAGCACCTCGTAGAGGTGGAGGTCGGAGCCGCAGATCGCGGTCGAGGTGATGCGCACGATCGCGTCGGTCGGCTGCTCGATCCTCGGATCGGGAACCTCGTCGACCCGCACGTCGCGCTTGCCGTGGAAAGTGAGCGCCTTCATCGCTCGTCCTCCTCTCCGGCCGATCCAGGTTCGGCCATTTCGCGGTGTTTCTCGGCCTTTACGCTGTCGGGGCTCTGTCCAGACTCCATCGGGGTTCCCTCCTCTGTTTGAGCTTTACGAAGCCGCCCCGAGGGGCACGTCGGGGCGATTCCAGCTCTCAGCTACTCGCTCGGCCGCGCGGCGCTCCTCGGCCAGGATCTCCTCGGCTGCGGTGAGAACAGCGTCGTCGCCAGCCCGTGCCGCGACCCGCGCCAGCAGCTCGTAGGCGGCGACCTCAAGGTGCTCGAGGGCGAACGCGAAGCCGGCGAGCTTGGTGGTCGAGTCCGGCTGGGCACCGAAGAAGGCAGAGAGGTTGAGCCCGCCGGCCTTCAGCACCGCGTCTTTAATCAGCGAAGGCCTGGCCCCGCGCTCCTCGAGCAGAGCCTCGATCCGCTCGCGGTGGCGATGGGTCTCATCGAGGTGGTCGCGGAAAGCCGCCTCAAGATGCTCATCCTCGACCCGCTCGGCGCCGGCCTCCAGCAGCTTTTCGGCCTGCTCCTCGAGGGCATGGACGTCGCGCAGGTAGGCGATCAGCGCGGAGTCGAGCTGGTCCGCATCGACAGCCGCCAGCGACACCTCGACTGCGGTGTCGAAGGACTGCTCCAAGCGCTCGGCCATCCGCCCCTCCTGCGCAGCGATGTCGCTCGCCATCCGCGCCGTCTCCTCGTCGCCGGCGCGCTCGGCCAGTCGCTTCAGCAACTCATAGGCGGCGAGCTCCATGTGCTCGTAGGAGAAGGCGTGCATCGCCAGCTTCCCGGGCGTGTCGGGCTGAGAGGCCGCGAAGGCGACCATCGCCCAGCCGCCGACCGCTCCCGCCGCGTCCTTCAGCTTCGAGGGCTCGCCATCCAACGCTTCCAGGCGCTCGCGCACGCGCAGCTCCTGGTCTTCGGTTTCGACCAGGTGCTGTTCGAACGCTTGGCAGAGGCGCTCGTCCCCGGCGATCTTCGGTGCGGCGCGAAGCTGCGCCAACGCTTGCAACTCGATCGAGTGCACGTCGGCCAGGTACTTGACGATCTGCTCGTCGCGGTCGCGATCCCACTGGCGGGCGCCGACGCCGGTCTTCAGGTCGTCGAGCCGACCGCCGGCGCTGTCGGCCTCGAGCGGCGGGGTCTTGGCGCCATGACCCTGGCGCAAGCCCTCCAGCAGCTCTTCCAGCGCCTCCACCCCACTGTGCCGGGGCTCCCAGCCAAGCTCCTCGCGTGCCCGGTCGGAGGACATCAGCGGCACATTCCGCGCCATGTCGAGCCAACCCGGCGGCGTTGGCTGCAGGCGCAACCTCCAGCTCAGATCGGCGAGGCGGCGCACGACCCGGGCCGGGACCGGGAAGCTGCGCACGCCGATCCGCTCGGCCATCTCCTCGGGGCTTAGCGGCGGCTCGGCGGCGATGTTGAAAGCGCCGTCCACATCTGCCAGGACGGCTTGCAGGTAGGCCCGTCCGACGTCCTCGGAATGCACGGCCTGAAAGCGCAGGCGCTCGACTCGGGGCAGCGCCGGGAGGAAGCCGCGGCGCAGGAGGAAGTTGGGCAGGAACGGCCCGATGAAGAGGCGGCGGATCTCGGTCGCCGCCTCGTCCTTGAAGATCAGTGCGGGACGGAGCCGCACGACTCGCGTCTCGGGATTGTCGGCTTCGAAGCGATCCAGCTCGCGCTCCACCGCGACCTTGTGGCGCGAGTAGAACGAGGTCTGGGTGCCCTCGACGGGCCAGCTCTCGTCGACCTCGCGGTCCTTGGGGCCGCGCGAGTAGGCGCCAACCGAAGAGGCGTGAACCAGCTTCGGTACCTCCGCCGCGGCGGCGGCCTCGAAGACGCGGCGGCTGCCCTCGACGTTGATCCGCTCCAAGGTCACCACATCCCGAGAGGGCTGGATCGCCCAAGCCAGGTGGATAACCGCGTCGGCGCCATCGAAGATCGCCCCGAGGTCGGCGGTGAGGACGTTTGCCTCGACCCAGGCGGTCTTCGGCGGTGTCCAGGTCGGCTCGCGTCGAGCCAGCCCGACGATCTCGTCGATCTCTGGGCTGTCGCTAAGTGCCTGGACCGTGCTGGTGCCAGCGTTTCCCGTCGCGCCAGTAACGACGACCTTCATCTCTCGCCTCCCGTAGGGGTTCGGGGGGTTTGGAACTAGCGAGGAGTGAGCGGGGGGCCGCTCCCTTGGGCCTCGTAGCGTGTCTACCCCTCGACACCAACGCAAAACGCCTGGCCGCCCCTGCAGAGCCAGCGCGGCGGCCCTTCAGGTGGAGGGCCTCGAGCCGCCTCAGCTGTTCGGTCGCCCGTTCGGCCAAGGCGCCGAGATCGAAGCCCGGCAGGTCGCCGGCGTGGGTCTGCTCGAGCGCCCGCCACAGCCGGCGCTTGCCGACGACGCCGATCTGCAGCAGCTCAGCGAAGACGAAGCTGTTTGGTATCCACTGCGCGAGGACGGCGACCGCGGATCGCCCGCAGGGCCTGGACAGTGCGGGCGAGGGAGGGCGCCGTTCGCGTGGCCGGCGTCCCGGTTCTTACTTTCCTCTCCTGCAGCATGACATCGATTTACCCAACGGCGGTCCTGTCAAAACCCGCCCAGAACAGAAGATGAAAGAGAAGGAGCGGGATTGAGCGCGGGACGGATAAGCGGCTAGCGACAGATCGCTGCGCGGCGAAAGCTCGACGAGCCCGCCGTCTTCCGCGGGCAGGCTCACATCATCGCCAGAACGGGGGCGAACGTTGTCTGACGCGAGCGCTTAAGCGAAAGCGGGAAGCACCTCGCGCTCGTAGAAGTCGAAGAAGCCGTTTTGGTCGGGGCCGACCTGATGGATGTAGACCTGGTCATAGCCAGCGTCGACGTACTCCTGAATCGCCGCTCGGTGGCGCTCGGGGTCCGGGCCGCAGACGATGCTCTCGGCCACATCCTCCTCGTCCACCGCTTCGGCCGCCTCTTCGAAGTGTGCGGGTAGAGGCAGCTCCAAGAAGAAGCTGCCGCTGAGCGCGCTGTTGGGCCACTGCTTCAGCGCCAGCTTCTTCGCTGCCTCCTCATCCTTGGCCCAGCAGACGTGAAGCTGGCCGTAGGTCGGCTTGCCCTCTCCGCCTTCTGATCGGAACTGCTCGACTGACTCGGCGACCGGGGCGGTGCCCACCAGCCCGTCGCCGAGGCGGGCAGCAAGTTCGACTGAGCTTTCACCGGCCACCGCGACCAGCAACGGGGGCGGCTTGTCGGGCAGCGAGTAGAGGCGGGCGTTCTCGACGGTGAAGTGCTCGCCGCGGTGGCTGGTCAGCTTGCCCTCCCAGAGCTTGCGGATCACCTCGATCGCCTCCGCGAGGCGGTCCTGGCGCTCGACGACGCCGGGCCAGCGGTCGCCGATGATGTGCTCGTTCAGGTTCTCGCCGGTGCCGACGCCGAGCGAGAATCGTCCTGGCAAAAGGCTTGCGGCGGTGGCAGCGGCCTGAGCGACGATCGCCGGGTGGATACGGGTCGTCGGGCAGGTGACGCCGGTCATCAGCTCGATCCGCTCGGTGCGCTGGGAGATCGCCCCCAGAGCTCCCCACACGAACGGGCTCTCGCCCTGCTCATCGACCCAGGGGTGGAAGTGGTCGGAAACCGAGGCGAAGGAGAACCCCACCTGCTCGGCGCGCTCGGCCTGCGTGACAAGAGAAGGAGCGTCGAACTCCTCGCTGGAGAGCGTGTAGCCGAGCTTGGTCACCTCCGGCCCTTACCCGCGCGTGGCTCACGCCCAAACGGGTACCCGCCACCGCATGGCTTCCCAGCGGGTGCGAATCGGCTGCTCGGGCTGGAGCTACGGGGACTGGCGTGGCGGCCTCTACCCCGAGGGCCTGCCACAGCGGCGTTGGCTGGAGCGCTACGCCGAGGTCTTCGACACGGTTGAGGTCAACGCGACGTTCTACCGGCTGCCGAAGCGCTCGACGGTCGAGAGCTGGGTCGAGCAGGTTTCTGGCGACTTCCGGTTCGCGGTGAAGGCAAGCCGCTACCTGACTCATATGAAGCGGGTAGTCCTCATCGTCACCACAGGCACCCTGACGATGCGCTTCGAGGACGAGGTCGAGGAGGTCGAGGACTTTCTGGGCGCCCTCGGCGAGCGCCGCCCGACAAGCTGAGCCGGACGGCTGAGCCCACGCGCTCGGCCTCGCTTTCCGCGCCGGCCACGGCGCGCTGAAGCTGGGCCTTGCTCATCTTCGAGCGTCCCTCGACCCCAAGCTTCTTGGCATCGTTGTAGAGCTGTTCGCGCGTACGGTCCCCGGGTCCGCTGCCCGAGCGCCTGCCGCCACGGCTACTGGCGGAGCTGCCGCGCTTAGAGCTGCGCGAGGAAGTCTTCGACTCACCCGAGCGCGCCTTTTCCTTGTTCACGGCGCGGGCGGCGATCTCCTCGGCCCGGTCCTCGGACCGACCAGCTTCCTTCTCGCTCTTCTTGATGTGCTCGTACTGTCGAGCGCGTTTGGTGCTTTTTTTCACTCCGAGAGGGGGCATCGGCTAGCTCCTTTCTTCGACTAGCCCATTACCCGACGCGGCACCGGGCTATGCGTGGGCTGACGTCGCCTCGCGCTGGTTTCATGCACGCCCTCGGAGAACTCCTCGACGAGCTTCGCGTTGAAGGCGTCAAGGTCGTCTGGCTTGCGGCTGCTGACCAGCCCCTGGTCGACGTGGACGTCCTCATCGACCCATTCCGCCCCGGCGTTGCGCAGATCGGTCTGCAGGCTGGGCCAGGAGGTGAGCGTGCGGCCATCGACGACGTCGGCGTTGATCAGAGTCCAGGGCGCATGGCAGATCGCCCCGATCGGCTTGCCGGCCTCGAAGAAGGCGCGGACGAACTGGACCGCGTCGGTGTCGGTGCGCAGCTGGTCGGGGTTGGCGACGCCTCCGGGCAGCACGAGGCCGTCGTAGCTGCCGGGGTCCGCATCGCCGACCGCTCCGTCGGGGGCGAAGGTGCCGCCCTTGTCGAGGTGGTTGAAGGCCTGGATCGTGTCGTCTTCGGGCGCGAGCAGATCGACCTCGGCGCCCGCCTCGCGCAATGCCGCGAGCGGGCTGGTCAGCTCGACCTGCTCGACCCCCTCGTTGGCGACGAGGATCGCGATCTTCTTGCCCCGCAACTGGTCTGACATCGGAACCTCCTTGGTCGAATGGGGGGATGCTCCACTACCCGCGATGGCGTAAAGCAAGTCCCGCGAGCCGGCGACCCTCCCGCAGCTCGGCGATCGACCTCACGACTTTGGCGGCTCCGGCCTCCAGTAGCTCGTCCTCGGAGAAGCCACCGGTGAGCACAGCGAGGGTGGGAATGCCAGCCGTCTCGGCAGCCTTCACGTCCCAGGTGGAGTCGCCGACCATCACCGCCGCACCCTCTCCTCTCCCCTTTTCCAGAGCGGCACGAATGAGATCGGGGTGGGGCTTGGTCCTCTCGACGTCGGCCGCCGTGGTCCAGCCGTCAACCAGATCACGGGCGTCGAGCAGATCGAGGTAGTGACCCACCTCCTCCTCCTTAGCCGAGCTGGCGAGAATCACGCGCGAGCCGTCCCCTTGCAGATCCTCGATCAGCCCGCGAGCGCCATCCATAGGCTCGACTTCGCCGATCAGCTCGCCGTAGGCATCGCCCTCGGCGGCACGGATTTCGTCTCCGGCGGCATCCTCACCTTCCTCGCCGATCAACGCCATGACGATCTGGTCGCCGCCCATGCCGATGTGGCGGTGGATCTTCCATAGCTGGACCGTGTAGTCGTAGCGACGCAGGGCCCGGTACCAGGCGATCGCGTGCTGGTAGTTGGTGTCGACCAGGGTGCCGTCGATGTCGAGAATGACCGTGATCGACTCTTTCCTGGTCATTCGTCGACCAACGCGGCGATGGCAGCGGTGAGCAGAAGGGACCCTCCTGCAACCGCGCTCCCATGCCGGTTGTGCCTGCCGCCCCGGGGGCTCTGCTCAGATTTCTGTGCCATCTCGCCTCTGCTTGTACCCACCCGCCCAGAGAAGGGAACTCGCGCGAGTCGAGAATGGTCGAGGGCGGCTCGGTCCCGTCTTCGGGCCTCGGCCCGATCGGGCATGAGCGCCGGCATCGCCCGCCATGGCATCGCCACCGCGCGGCGAGGTGCACAGTGTCGACCGGACGCTTGCCTTCCTCTCCGCACGGGTAGAGAGGATCCCGATCCAGACGGAGCCTCAGTCGTTCAGGAGCTGCTGGGCAGGAGGATGGCCGACTCGCCGACGAAAATCACTCCGTATCGCAACGGGCCATATCTCGTCCGCGGCCCCTTCGTGATCGTCGACCAGAGTGGGAACGAGATCGAGATCAAGCGACGCGTAGTAGCCCTGTGCCGCTGCGGGCGCTCACAGATCCGCCCGTTTTGCGACGGCACTCACAAGGCGATCGGATTCCGGGCGGATAGCGGGCTCGCCGTGTCCACTGAGGACCCCAGAGTGACTGTGGCGCAGTCGACGCAACGGGGTGGCCGAGTGCCCGAGCGGGCGGCCCGCGTAGAGGACTCCGCCTCGTAGCCTTGCCGCCAAGGCAAGCCAGGAACAGAGGGAGCGCTCCGCGACCCAGGCCGGCGCCAACAGCGAGCAACTGGGAGGGAACCGCGTTGCTCCTCCCGCCCTGCGGCGACCAATCTCCGCGATGACCATCGATGCAACCGCGCCGATAGCCAGACGATGGACGCGACCTCGCCGCAATGCATGAGCTGCCAAGGGAGCCAATGCGAGGAAGGTGCCGATCCGAGCGGGGATAGCGAAGTCATCATAGGCTTGGCGGATCCGTTGCGAGAGAAAGTGGGCCGTGCTCGGCGGCCTCCTCGGCACGTAGAGATCAAGCGGCGTCGCCACCTTTCCGCCGGCAGCACGGATCGTCCGCATCAGCTCCAAGTTCTCAAAGAGAGCGTCGCCGTCATAGCCGCCGGTAGCCAGGACGGCGCTGCGGCGAACGGCAAGCGTGCCAGGAAAGTCGCCGACCGGGAAGGTCGGGTCACCGGTGAAGACGCGGTTCAGCAGCGAGCGGGCGGCGTCCCAGCGAGCGTGCCAGGGCATCTCGTCGAAGTAGTTCTGCGGCCGTACGAGATCCGCCTCCCCGAGCAGCTCCACCGTGTGGCGCAGCGTCGAGGGGTCATACCGCACGTCATCGTCGGCCAGCACGATCAGCTCGCCGGAGCACTCGCGCACCCCGGTGAGGACGCCGTTCACCTTGCCCATCTGGAAGTCGAGATCGGGGTGTGGGGGCAGATGACGGGCGACACCGCGCAGAGCCGCGGCATGCTCTGCGAAGACGGGCCCAGGCGAGCCGTCGACCACCAGGATCTCGTCGGCTACCCCGGTGATTGAGCGGAGATAGGCGCTCAGCTCCTCGATCGATCCGGGTTCGGTCCAACGCAGCGGCAGGATGTAGGAAACGCTGGCGGCGGCCCCGCTCATCGCGGTCAGAGCTCGGCGTCAACCAGGGGTTTGCGCAGCGAAGTCTGGCCTTCCCCCCACGCCTTGAGCAAGCGCCTGCCCAGGCGATCTTCGAGGAGGAGCAGCGCCCGCGCGCCGAAGAGGATGTCAGCGGCCAGCTCGGGCTCTTGGCGCGCCAACCCCCCAGCCAGGTCGTAGGCGGCGATGTTCTCGTGTACCGCATCGGCCTCGACGTGCTCGTCGTAGAAGTCGGTTGCCTCGATGCCGAAGCCGAGGCGCCGCAGGGCGTTGCCGTAGCGGCGGTTGGGCAGAGCCGACGTCATCTCGAACATCGCCAGGTGGCCGACGATCGCGCCGCGCCGGCTGCGGCGCAGGCCGTTCGCCGACATCAGGTTGACGGTCGCCAGCGTCTCGCCGGGCGCGTGTGCGAGATAGGCGTTCTCGCGGTCATCGAGGCCGAGCGCCCTCATCGTCTTCGCAAAGAGCCGCGAGTGCATGCGCTCGGGCCGGCCGCCGCCGTACTCGTCGGCCTGCACCTCGAGCAGGGCCGTCTTCGCAGGGCCGTCGAGGCGCGGGATCGCCCAGCTGTGCGGGTCGGACTCCTTCAGCTGGTAGAAGGATCGGTGAACGACGAACTCGCGAAATTCCTCGATTCCAGCCTCCACCTCGAGATGGCGAGAAAGCGAGACGCCACCGTCTTCGGACTCAAGGCGAAAGAGCAAATCGCCAATCTGGGCCGGATCGACCGGCTCGCCCGAAGCTATCTCCGCCTCCAGCGCATCGACGAAGGCCTCCTCGAGCACCCCCCGCACGGCCAAGAGAGTCGGGTCCCACTCCCAAGCGGGGTCGACGTTTGGGAAGGAGCGGTAGTGGAGCTCGAAGCAAAGGTAGAGCGCCAGCTGTAGATCGTCGTCGCCGAGAGGGCTCTCGACGAGCGCGGCAAGCCGCGCTGCCTCCTCTGCGGGCTCGGCGGAGAGAGATGCATCCTCATGCGGAGCCGAGAGCATCCCCACGACCAGGTCACAGATCGGCCCCGCCGAGGGCAGCGCCTTACCTGAGTCCACCTGCTTTTCGGCAACCCTCATCTTGGTCAACTTCCCCGCGAGGCCTCTCGGAAAACACGTAATGACGAAGGGCTGCCCGGTCGTTTCCTTTGCACGAAATCGAAGGCGGCTTCCAGATCTTCAACCCTGGCAGTCCGACCGAGCGGCGACGCGCCCCCCGGCCCCCCATGGGCTTACTCAGCCGCGGGAGGAGCGGGCTGGTTTGCGAGCACGTTTGGCTTTAGCGAGGCGTTTGCGCTGCGCTCTCGGCACCTCTTCGGTGACGACGGCCCCCGTCAGCGACTTGATCTGCCCCTCGAGGAACTTCGCCATCCGTTCCTCCTCGCGGCGGATCCCTTTTGCGAGTTTCGCCGTCTCGCGGTCCCCGACTTTCTCCGCGAGGGTCTCGATCGTCAGGTAGGTGGCGATCTCCTCGTGCTCGTTGAAGTACTCGGTCTTGGCGTTCTTCAGCATCTTCTCCTGCTCACCGCTGCCCCGGACCATGTGCAGTGGCCCCTTCGCTGCGGCCATCGCCTTGCCGACCGCGGTTTGGGTCAGCTGCCCGCCGCCACCGAGTTTCTTGATCCGGCGCTCGAGAGCCTTGGCGTGAGCTTCCGTCTCTTTGAGGTGAGCTTTGAGGCGATTCCCGTACGACGCCTTGGTCGTCATCGCGATATGTGCCTCGAGGCTGGTTTCCAGTTCCCTCTCCTTGCCGAATGCCTCGCTCAGGTACTGGACCAGCTTCGCGTCGCGCTCATTCAGATCCGCCATTTTCGCTCCCTTGATCGTTGGTCGTCTCGGGCTACCCGGCGAACGAGGTGGGAAACGGGCAGATACCAGGTCGCGACGAGGTCTCGGGCTCATGTTTCGTCGCCACACAAAACGGGGTAGCTCCCAGCCATGATCAGAGAGGCAAGATCTGGAAGCGCGACGCTAAGACAGCGCTCGGCGGCTTCCTCGCCCGCACGGTCCAGGCTCTGCCAGCGATCCGTGGTCAAGAGTCGCGCACTGGGCCTGACGACTCTCGGGGGGAGGAGATTGCAAGGTGGACAGGAGCCCGACGGGTGACACCCCCTCACCAGGAAAGCGCGCGCTCGTAGTCGTCAACGAGCAGGTCACCAAGGGTGAGCTTCGCGACGTACTCCTCGTGCATCTCAGCACGGGGGTTTCCGAAGTCTTCGTGGTGGCTCCGGCCCTTGCCGATTCAGGCTTGAAGCACACGATGGGTGACATCGACGACGCGATCGAGCCAGCCCGTGAGCGCTTGCGAGGCACGCTTCAGGAGTTGCGGGATGCCGGGCTCAACGCTGACGGAGAGGTTGGCGATTCCGACCCGGTGCAGGCGATCAGCGACGAGATCATCAAGTTCGACCCCGAGCAGATCCTCGTCGTCGCCCATCGTGACGACGAAGGGACCTTTGCAGAGAAGGGCCTACTTGAGCAGGCCGAGAGAGATTTCGATCTGCCCGTTACCGAGCTCATCGTGAGCCGCGAGGCAGAGCCCGAAGTGCTCGATGTAAAGAGCTCCAAGCCCGTCGCCGGCCGAAAGAAGGGTTGGCGCCCCTCCCACAACTGGCCACCGCTGTCGCGACGCGATGTGATCGGCATTCTCGTTGCCATCATCGGCACCCTGGCTCTCGGGGCTCTGGCCGCCGAGTGTGTCGGCGACGCGACGGGCCAGGGCGATCTCGAGGAAGGCCGCCTAGGGGCTGCCTGTGCGGCATCGATCCTGATCGCGCTCGCCATGGCGCTGATCAACCTCGCCCATGTGGTCGGGCTTTTCCTCTTCCAGAGCGTGGGCTACGAGGGCATCTTCAGCCGTTTCTTCGCTCGCCTCAGTCTCTTCGGCACGCCCATCGCCATCGCCGTCGTGCTCCTGCTTCAGCTGGCGAAGTAATCGGGTCCTCCTGGCGTTCCCGTGGGTCGAAAAGCGCCTGAACTGACCTGAATCCCCTGCAAGCAGGCGAGGACGAGGCCGCGCCGCGGCCTGATCGGGAGACCAGGCTAGGGTCGCCGCGTCATGGTGGGCCAACAGTTACATTCCGCTCGCAGGCGAGCGCGTGGAAGAGCTCGCGGCTGAGGCGCGAGGTGGAGTGTGCCCGGTGCCAACCTCAGCGCCGAAGATGACCGCAAGGCGGGAGCGGCTGGCCGCTCAGCGGACGCCGAGCTCCACGACATCGAGCTCGAGCGGGTAGACGTCCTTGTCGATTGTCCGCTGGACCGGGTTGAGCTCGAGCGGCGTGATGTCGTCGTCGCCGTCCAGCACCGAGCTCACCGTGCCGTCGACCACGGCCAGGGCGCCCTGCCCGTAGGTGTACCAGGCGTCGAAATCTTTGGGATCATCCCTCCGCCGCGACCCACGTGCCGCCGGAGACAGGGCTGGAGAGCACGGGGATCTCGACGTCGCGTTGGGGATCGACGAACGCGCCCTTCAACATCAAGGTGCTGCGCGCCGGCAACCAGCGGGGGGTACCGCGTGGATTCGTGCGCTCGAGGTCCTTCAGGCTCAAGAGCACCGACGTCGACCCGCCCAATCGTGTCCAGGTCAAGCGGATCCGGGTCACCTTCACCCGAGGGAAAGTGACCCGGCGCGTTACCTGCACGGCGATCATCGTCCACGTCGGCAAGAGCAAGAAGAAGCCTAAGAAGAGGGGCAAGGAAAAGCACGTGCACGTCAAGCCGCCGAAGATCCCGATCTCCAAATGCACGGGAGGCTGTGGCGGGCAGGTTGCCACCGCTCCGCCGCCGAAAGGGACGACCAAAGTCGAGCACAAAGTCGAGCCCGGCGGCAAAGTGAAATTGAAAATCACCACGACGCATCCGCTCGAAGGCTTCACGATCCCGCTTATCCCGCCGAATCCGACGCCGCGCGACCCTCCTCTGGTGACGGGCGACGGACCGATCGAGTGCGAAATCGTCGCGCTCGAGCTGAGCGGCGGTCCAGCGGCCTTGAGATGCACCTTGCCCGGCGGCCAGTTCAAGGTCGACTCCTTCTTCGACATCGACTACCGGATTGAGATCGGGGCCCCCACCACGATCCAGGGGACGCTCGACAACTCCGCCGGCCTCCCACTGGAGGGCTTCACGGCACTGCCGGGGGCGCTCCTGCCCCCACAGCCGGCGGTCGGTGCCGGCGGCGCGCTCTTCCCCGGCCCGACCCCGGACACGGTCGGCTTCGGGGTCAAAATCGACGCCAACAACGGCCTGGCCTGCGACGGCGCCGACATCGTCAACGGGGAGCAAATCGACGGCACGGTGACGCTCAGCGCACCGGACCTGCCCCCGGGATCCGTGTTCTTCGCCCAAGGGCCGGCGACGGGGGTCGAAGGACCCTTCGGGTTCGGAAGTCCCTAGCCCAGTCGCTTCGGTTCGCCGCGGATCGCGCTCTACAGGTGCTCAAATACCGGCGAATGAACTCTGCCTTCGCATCGGTGTAGGCCTCGCGATCGTCGGCGAACCGCTTTGCGAGGTCGTGCTTCAGAGCCGCGTATTCGCCGGCAAGCTCAGGCTCGGCTCGAAGCCGATCTCGGAACGCCAGCTCGTCCCGGAATCGCTCTGAGCCGGTCGGGACGAGGTGCAGGTGATGGGTCCGCCGGCTCGGCGGTTCCCTTGTCGCGGTTCGGGGTTGCCACCGAGCAGAACCCGATGATCGCGCCGTCGGGCCGCTCGGCTATGAGCGTCAGCCGACCCTTGTCACCTGCGCTCAAGAGCGCGCGCCAACTCTGCTCGCGCTCCGTTATCGACAGGCCGTCGAGCAAGGGCCGCGGGAGGATGCCGCGATAGGCCGCCTGCCAGGAGCGAACGTGGATGCCGGCAATGCCGGGGACATCACCGCTACGCGCATGTCGGATCGTAACCGTGGCGATACGGCGAATCTCACCTGGGACTTCCACGACTTCCCCGGAGCCTTCCCCGTCCAGGTCGTCGAGGCCGACCCGCCGCGACGGATCGTGATCGAGTGGGCCGGCGAGGCGACCAGCGGCGAGGCCACTACCACGACGACCTTCGAGTTCGAGCCGATCGACGGCGACACGCGGACGCTCGTGACCATCACCGAGTCGGCCTGGCAGCCCACGCCGGACGGCGCGAAGAACGCGTTTGGCAACTGCGAGGGCTGGACCGGGATGCTCGCGGCTCTGAAGGCATGGATCGAGCACGGCATCAACCTCCGCGACGGGTTCTACAAATAGCGCAGACTTGGCGATGCCCTGGCAGTCTGCGCGGCACCGACCCGTCGTGCTTCACGGTGCAGCGCGCAGCTCGACCTCCACGCTGTCCCCGACTCCCTTGCCGATCGCCTGCAGCAGCTCCGCTTTCATCGGCAGCTTGTGCGTCCCGTCGCCCATCGCCATGAACGAGCTGCGGAATTCGTGCCCGTCGACAGTGCCGCGGACCTTGACCAGCCCCTTCGTGCCGAAGAAGTCGACCGACTCGGGCCAGACCACGTAGGTCCAGCCGCCCTTGGCAGGGCTCTTGCGGACGACGGCGGTGAACGCTCGGTCGAGCTTCATGCCGCCTCCCGCGAGTAGCGAAGCGAGCCCGGCGTGTCGAGCAGCTCGCCCGTCTCCAGCAGCGTCTTCAGCCCCGAGAGGATCATCGGCCAGCCGTTCGGGCGGGGTTGAGGAAGTGCAGCTTCTCGCGGTCAGTCGAGACGACACGACGATCCCAACTCGGCGACGCCGCCGATTGCCGCTACTGCGCTTCGCATTCGCGCTTCTTCTGGGCCTTCGCCTCCGGGGCAGCCCGCAGCTCCGCCAACCGCCGCTCGAGGAAGCGGCGCTCGGCGTCGGAATGGACCAGCGCCAGGGCGCGGTCGTAGGCGGCGTGCGCTTCCTCGGGACGACCCAGCCGGCGCAACAGCTCGGCACGGGTCGCGTGGAGGTAGTGGTAGGAGTCGAGGTCGAGGTCATCGACGAGGGCGAGGGCGGCCTCGGGGTCACCTGACTCGGCGATCGCGACGGCCCGGTTCAGCTCGACGATCGGCGACTCGGTGAGGCGGGCCAGCTCGCCATAGAGCGCGGCGAGCCGGCGCCAGTCCTGGGGCTCCTCGGTGTGCAGGGAGGCGATCGCGGCCTGCAGGACGCAGGGGCCGCGGCCCCCGAGCGCCAGGCCGCGGTCGAGTGTGGCCCGGCCGGCGGCGATCTGCTCGGCGTCCCACAGCGAGCGGTCCTGGTCTGCCAGCAGGATCACGGTTCCGTCGCGGAAGCGCGCGTCGCGGCGCGCGTCGTTGATCAGCATCAGCGCCAGCAGGCCATACGCCTCGGGCTCTTCGGGCAGCAGCTCGGCGAGGGCCCGGCCCAGCCGGATCGCCTCGGCGGCAAGCTCGCCGCGCCCGCCGTAGCCCTCGTTGAAGATCAGATAGATGACCGCGAGCACCGCGGCGAGACGGTCGGGGAGGAGGTCGGGCGGCGGAACCCGGAAGGGGATCCCGGCCGCCTTGACCTTGTGCTTGGCGCGCACCAGCCGCTTGGCCATGGTCGGCTCGGCGACGAGGAAGGCGCGGGCGATCTCCTCGGTGCGCAGGCCGCCCAGCGTGCGCAGCGTGAGCGCGACCTGGGCGTCGAGCGCGAGCGCCGGATGGCAGCAGGTGAAGAGCAGCTCGAGCCGCTCGTCGGGGATCGTCGGCTCTTCGCCGCCTTCTTCCATCGTCTGCGGCTCGGAGAGCAGCCGGGTCTTCTCGGCGAGGGTGCGGTCGCGGCGGATGCGATCGATCGCGCGGTTGCGCGCGGTCTTCGCCAGCCAGGCGCTCGGGTTGGCGGGAGTCCCCTCACGGGGCCAGCGCTCGGCGGCGATCGCGAAGGCCTCCTGAGCGGCCTCCTCGGCGAGGTCGAAGTCGCCGAGGTAGCCGATCAGGTAGGCGAGCACCTGTCCCCGGTGCTCGCGGAAGGCCTGCTCGACGACCGCCGTCACTCCACCACCGGGCGCACCTCGATCGCCCCGCCCATGCGGGCAGCCGGAATCCGCGCGGCCAGCTCGATCGCGGCGTCGAGGTCGTCGGCCTCGAAGAAGAGGTAGCCGCCCAGCGCCTCCTTGACGGCGACGAACGGGCCGTCGGTGGTCAGCGTCCGGCCATCCTCCACGCGGACGGTGGTCGCTGTCTCCGGGGTCTCCATCTGGACGCCGGGGGTGACGCCGGGCGTCTGGTTGATCGCCTGGTAGTCGGCGTAGACCGCGTTCTGCTCCTCCTCGGAGAGCTTGCCCCACTCCTCCGGCGTGCGCGGAGTCGGGGTGGTGCCCTGGTGGATCAGCAGCATGTACTTCATCGCTTCCTCCTTGTCGATGGTCGCCCTTGAGACGAACGGGGAGAGCGCAGATGGACAGCTTGGCGCGTTTGTCAGCCTGCCAGCGGCTCGGAGCCGAGGCGCGCGATCAGCTCGTCGAGGGATACGAACGAGACGTCGAAGTCGTCGAAGGCTCGCGTGTAGGCGCCGTCGACGTCATTGGCGACCACGTAGCTCTTGCCCGCGGGGTAGAGGCGTCTGAAGGCGCCGAGGGCGCTCGCGTCGAACGCGCCGGCGCTCCACTTGCACTCGATCGCCACCGGTCCCGCCCCGCGGCGGGGGAGGACGAAGTCGACCTCGGCTCCCCGCTTGTTGCGCCAGTAGCGGGGCGCGGCGCGTTGCAGGCGAGCCTGGATCTCGTTCAGGACGAAGTGCTCCCAGAGGAGGCCGAGCTCGTCCGGCCCGGGGTGGTCCCAACCCCGGTAGTAGCAGACGAAGCCGGTGTCGAAGCCGTAGACCTTGGGGGCGGCGACGATCTCGTTGGCGCGGCGGGTGCTGAACGGGCGGACCACGTGGGCCACGAACGTCGACTCCAGGGCACTCAGGTAGTTGGAGATCGTCTGCCGGTTGACCTCGCAGGGCGCCGCGAACCGGGTGGCCTCGAACACCCCGCCGCTCTGGGCGAAGAGCAGCTCTAGGAAGCGCTGGAAGGACCAGTGGCGCTCGAGCCGGAAGAGTTCCTGGATGTCCTTCGCCCAGTAGGCGTCGATCCAGTCCTGGAGCTCGCGATCCGGGGTGCGGTCGGCCAGGAAGAGTGGTGGCAGCCCACCGTGCAGAAGGCGGCGCCGGAGGTCTGGGCTGGCGAAGGCGGCGAGGTCGGCCTGGATCATCGGCGTCAGCCAGACGGTTTCCTTGCGACCGGTCAGCGTGTCACGGAACTTCGCCGTCGCCTCGAGCGTCGAGGATCCGGTGGCGAGGACCGGCGTATCGGGGTGATGATCGGCGGCGATCTTGAGCAGCTCGGAGGGGTCGGCGAGGCGGTGGACCTCGTCGAGGACGAGGCGAATCCCCCTGTGTTCCGCGAGGAATCCCTCCGGATCGTCCATCAGTCGCCGGGTCCGCGGCAGCTCGCAGTCGAAGTACTCGACGTCGTCGAGGCTGCGGCAGAGAAACGTCTTGCCGACGCGGCGGACACCGGCCAGCCAGACGACAGAGCGGCGCTCCCACGCCCGCTCGACCACCTCGACCCAGTGCTCGCGGCGAACCATACGCGATCAGAATAGCGAATGATGCAACCAAACGCGAATCTATTCGCATACAGTTCACGACCCGGTCGATGGGCTGCGCGCCGCGGCGCTGGGGAAGATGGCCGATGTGGTCGACGAGTCCGCTGTCAACTCACCCAGCCCGCCGGTAGCGGATGTGGGTGGCGAGCGGAGAGTGGAGGATCTCGACCGGCTCGAACCCGAGCGACCCGACCCCGTCGAACAGCCGCTCGCCGGACCCGAGCAGGACGGGGGCCAGGTCGAGCGTGAGCTCGTCGATAACTCCGGCGGCGAGCGCCTGGCGGACGGTC
>Ga0299914_10000141_pt1 | contig 42261 bp, 42 predicted proteins | sample RVTome_10_FD_201361 | JGI IMG/M metagenome (GOLD analysis project Ga0299914, IMG submission 201361) | Soil microbial communities from uranium-contaminated site in the Upper Colorado River Basin, Wyoming, United States - RVT153D57 (version 2) ... | reverse complement strand
TAGCGGGACCGCGCGGGACTGTGGCGATCCGCGCTCACGTGCGGTCCGGGCACCGGAGCAGCGACAGCGCGACGAGCGCGCGCTGCGACGGCCGGCGCACGGTGGGCCCCGCGTCGCGGAGAGCCTGCTCGGCGATGGTGACGGAGGCGCGCATCGGCGATCACCAGGCGTGCGCGTCGGCCGCGTAGACGACTGGTTGACCGAGGCCCTGCGGGTCGGAGGACGATCGAGTGCCGATCGGGACCTCACGCACGACGGGCAGCGTGTACGCGTGAGCGGCGATCGGGTCGGTTCTGGGACGGTCCTGGCTGGTCATGTCTGGCTCCGTGTGTCGAGTGACCAAACTGAACTCACTTCAGTATGCACGAGGGAGACGGTCATGTCAAGCGGACGAAGAGGAACAAACTGACACGACTTCGTTTAGAGTTCCGTTGATGCCCAGCGCGAGTCTTCGTCAGGACCTGGAGCGTGAGCGCCAGCAGCAGTTCACGACGCTGTCAGGTGTGCCGGTGCGGCCGTTGTACGGGCCGGAGGATGTGGGGGCCTTCGAGGAGCGGATCGGCTTCCCGGGCGAGTTTCCGTTCACGCGCGGCGTGTACCCGAGCATGCACCGGGGCCGGCTGTGGACGATGCGCCAGTTCGCCGGCTTCGGCACCGCCGAGGAGACCAACGAGCGCTTCCGGTACCTGCTCGACCACGGCCAGACGGGCCTCAGCACGGCGTTCGACATGCCGTCGCTGATGGGCCACGACTCCGACCACCCGCGCTCGCTCGGCGAGGTCGGCCGCGAGGGGGTCGCGGTCGACACGCTCGATGACATGCAGACGCTGTTCGGTGGCATCGACCTGGGCGCGGTAAGCGTCTCGATGACCATCAATGCGCCGGCGGCGATCATGATGGCCTTCTACGTGGCGGCGGCCGAGGAGCAGGGGGTCCCGTCCGAGCAACTCTCCGGCACCGTCCAGGCCGACATCCTCAAGGAGTACATCGCCCAGAAGGAATGGTGCTTCCCGGTCGACCCGGCGATGCGCCTGCTGGGCGACATGATGCAGTGGTGCACCGAGCACATGCCGCGCTGGCACCCGGTGAGCATCTCCGGCTACCACATCCGCGAGGCCGGCTCGACCGCAGCGCAGGAGCTCGCCTTCACGCTCAAGAACGGGCTCACCTACGTGGAGGAGCAGGTCGCGCGCGGGCTCGACGTCGACGACTTCGCGCCCCGGTTGTCGTTCTTCTTCAACGCGCAGATCGACTTCTTCGAGGAGATCGCCAAGTACCGGGCGGCCCGGCGGATCTGGGCGCGCGAGCTGCGCGACAGCTACGGGGCCAGGAACCCGCGCAGCTGGCTGATGCGCTTCCACACCCAGACCGCCGGCGTGTCCCTGACCGCCCAGCAACCGCTCAACAACATCGCCCGCACGGCGATCGAGGCGCTGGCCGGCGTGCTCGGCGGCACCCAGTCGCTGCACACCAACTCGCACGACGAGGCGCTCGCCCTGCCGAGCGCGGAGGCGGTCCGCGTCGCGCTGCGCACGCAGCAGATCATCGCCCACGAGACCGGCGTGACCAACACCGTCGACCCGTTGGGCGGCTCGTACTTCATCGAGGCGCTCACCGACGAGATGGAGCGCCTCGCCTACGAGTACTTCGGCAAGATCGACGCGCTCGGCGGCATGGTCGAGGCCGTCAAGCGCGGCTTCCCGCAACGCGAGATCGCCGACGCCGCCTACCAGCTCCAGCGAGAGTACGACGACGGCACGCGCAAGCTCGTCGGCGTGAACTCGTTCAGCGAGGGCGGCGACGGCGAGCTCGAGATCCTGCGCATCGACCCGGCGCTCGAGCGCAAGCAGATCGGCCGCGTCCAGGCCGTCCGCGCCCGCCGCGACAGCGCTGCCGTCGAGGCCGTGCTGACGCGCGTCCGCGAACTCGCCTCGGGAGACGCGAACCTGATGCCGGCTCTCGTCGACGCCGCCAGCGTCCACGCCAGCGAAGGAGAGATCGTCGAGGCCCTCCAGAACGTCTGGGGAACCTACCGCGAGGCGCCGGTCTTCTGACCGACGAGGCCTCGCCCGATCGCAAGCGTAGGACGCGGCGCGCGGGAGCGCGCCGCGTCCGATCGGATCAGACCGAGGCCGGCGTGCGGTCGGCCGCCGTGACGACCTCCGCGGGCAGCTGGTCGGACGGGTCGACCGAGATCGTCTTGTAGAGCAGGTACTCCTCGATCGCGGTCGGGCCGTGCTCGCGCCCGATCCCGGACTCCTTGTAGCCGCCGAACGGCGAGTTGAAGTCCGCCGAGTAGGTGTTCACGGAGAAGGTCCCGGTGCGGACCCGGCGGGCGACGTCGAAGCCACGCAGCGGATCGCCGGTGAACACGCATCCCGCCAGCCCGAACCGGCTGTCGTTCGCGATCCGGATGGCGTCATCGTCGTCGTCGTAGGGGATGAGGGCGATGACCGGGCCGAAGACCTCCTCCTGGGCGATCGTCATTTCGTTGCTCACGTTCGTGAGCAGCGTCGGCTCGACGTACCAGCCCTTGTCCAGATGCTCCGGGACGCCGCCGCCGAAGGCGACCGTCGCGCCCTCGTCGACCGCCTGCTTGACGTAGCCGAGGACGCGCTCGCGGTGCGCCTCGGTGATCAGCGGTCCGACGACCGTGTCCTCCTCGTGCGGGTCGCCGACCTTCATCCCCGCGAACGCCTCGGCGAGCTTCGCCGCGATCGCGTCGTACCGCGCGCGCGGCGCGAGGATCCGGCTCATGCAGACGCAGCTCTCGCCCTGGCTCGTACCCGCGCTGATCGCCGCGAGCATCGGCACGACCTCGTCGACGTTCGCGTCGTCGAGGACGATCGCCGCGGACTTGCCGCCGAGCTCGAGCACGCACGGCTTGACCTGCTCGGCGCACACGGCGCCGATCTTCTTGCCGATCTCCGTCGAGCCCGTGAACGTCACCAGGTCGACGTCGGAGTGGGCCACCAGGTGCGCCGATGCCTCGGGGCCGGCGGCCACGATGTTGAGCACTCCGGGCGGGAAGCCGGCTTCGGCGACCAGGTCGGCCAGCGCGAAGATCGCCAGCGGGTCGGGCTCCGGCACCTTCACGACGGCGGTGCACCCGGCGACGAGCGCCGGCGCCGTCTTCTGCGCGATTCCCGGCAGCGGGAAGTTGAACGCGCACAGGACCGCCACCACGCCGACCGGCTCGCGGACCACGAGGCTCTTGGTCTCGTACTTCATGATCAGGCCGCCGGCGTTGCCGGTCAGCGGCGACAAGTCGGCCTCGCGCACCTCGGCGAACTGGAACTCGCGGCCGACCTTCGCGTAGTAGTTCCAGTGCAGCGTCGGGGCCACCGAGTGGTAGACCTCGGCCGTGAGCTTCGTGTGGCCGAGCTCGTCGACGACGAGATCGCGGAAGTCCTCCTGGTGCTCGCGGATCAGCTCGGCGAGCCGCTCGCACATCTCGGCGCGCTCCTCGACCGGGCGGTCCTTCCAATCCGTCTCGTAGAACGCCTTGCGGGCGGCCTCGACGGCACGATCGATGTCGGTGGTCGACGCCGACGGCACGTAGCCGATCCGCTCGCCGGTCGAAGGCGAGACGACGTCGAACCTCTCTGACGAGTCGGGCTCCTGCCAGCGACCGTCGATGAAGAGGTGGGGGAATTCGCGGGGCAGCATTGGGCTTGTCTCCTGTGTTCGTTCGGGCCGCTACTTCCGGGGCCAGACCTCGGGCCCGCGACCGCCGAGCAGCGAAAGCCAGGCCTCGTCGACGGTGCGCGACTCGCCCCACAGGAACTCCGCCACGCGCCGGCTGATCTTCCACCCGTCGGGCGTCCGCCTCAGCTCGTCGTGATACCGCGCCACGAGCAGCTTCGCGACGTGCGGCTCCCCGTCGAAGACCTGGTACGACGTGAGGTAGGAGAGGGCGGTCGCCGAATCGCCGTCGATGTCGACGTGGTAGACGCTCAGCAGGTGGTGCTGCCAGGTGATCGTCGCGGTGGCTCCGGCGATCCACTCGGCGAGGGCGTCGCCGCCGCTGACCGGATCCAGGTTCCCGTACTGGGCGTAGACGTCGTCCGCCAGGACGCTGCGCACGCCCTCGGTGTCGAACGAGTCGATGGCCGACGAGTAGCGGTACAGCGCGTCGGTGATCTCGAGCCGGTCCTGCAGGGCCTGCAGGTCGACCGGCGTTGCGTTCGTCGTGCTCATGGCGTTCTCCGTTCGTGTCCGGGCCGTCAGGCCGTCGGGGCCGGGATGGCGCCGAGCTGCTGCATGAGCCCGACGGCGTCGAAGTCCCACCACGACTCGGCGATCCGTCCGTCCTCGATCCGCGCGATCCCGATGCCGGTGATCGTCACGGTGCGGCCGGTCGGCGCCATGCCCTGGAAGTCGCCCTCGTGCGTGCCGCCGGCGGTCACGCGGATGGCGACCTTGTCGCCCTCCGCGATCACGTCGTGGATCGACTCCTGCCAGTCCGGGAACGCAGCGGCGAACAGCTCCACCATTCCCTTGTGGCCGTCGCGGTCGACGGCCGGTGCACCGGGGAAGTGGGCCACGTAGTCGGGCGCCAGCAGCTCGTCGACTGCGGCGTAGTCGTTGGCGTTGACGACGTCCTCGTACCAGCGCCGGAACAGCGCCTTGTTCTGCTCGATCGACATCTCTCGCATCTCCAGGTCGTGATCAGGCGGGGCTCGCGGCGCCCTCGAGGCGCGGCATGACCTCGGCGCAGAAGCGCTCGAGGCCGTTCATCGGCTCGTCGAAGGTCAGCATCACGCCCGCGGTGCCCTCGACCTCGCCGATCTCCTGCAGCTGGCGGGCGACGGTCTCCGGCGAGCCGGCGATCAGATTGAGCCCGAAGAAGACGGACTCGCGGAGCATGCCGATGCGCTGCGCCGTCGTGCCCGCCGCGTCGGCGAGCGCGTCGCCGAGCGCGTTCTCGAGGGCCTCCATGTCGGCGCCCTCCTTGTAGTGCTCGATCTTCGCCTGGGCCTCCTCGTCGGTGTCCGCGAGGATGACCATCTGGAGGATGTAGCTCTCGAGGTCGCGGCCGTGGCGGCGCCCGGCCTCGAGCAGGTCGGTGTTGGCCTGCCGCACGCCGTCGGCGCCGCCGGCCGGCATCAGGAAGCTGTAGTCGCCGTATTGCGCCGTGAAGTCCAGGCCCCGCCCGGACGCGCCTGCGCACACGATCTCGATGTCGTTTGCCGGCAGCGGGCCGAGCTTGCAGTTGTTCATCTCGAAGTACTTGCCCTTGAAGTCGCTCTCGCCGGTGGACCAGAGCTCCTTGAGGATCTGCACGTACTCCGCCGAGTAGTCGTAGCGGGTGCTGAAGAACTCGTCACCCGGCCACAGGCCCATCTGGGCGTACTGCTTCTTGTTGTAACCGGAGACGATGTTGACCCCGAAGCGCCCGCCGGAGATGTCGTCGATCGTCACGGCCATCCGCGCGACGATGGGGGGCGGGATGGTCAGGACAGCGACCGAGGCATAGAGGCGGATCTTGCTCGTCACCGCCGCGAGCCCAGACATCAGGGTGAACGACTCCAGCGATTTGTCCCAGTGCTGCGTCTTGCCGCCCCAGCCGGCGAGCGTGACCTGCGACAGCGCGAACTTGAAGCCGGCGTCCTCCGCCAGCTTGACGAAGTCCCGATTGAGCTCCCACGTCGGCTCGAAGGTGTTGAGGTTCGTCGACGCGACGTTGTGGTTGTTGACGACCGGACAGAAGACTCCCAGATCCATGTGCCGCTCTCCTCCGCTACCTGAATCGATATCAGTTCGAGAAACTTAGCGTCCTGCTCGGGAGAACGCAAGTCCTTATGGAGAGCGAAACCATCGCCGTGCTCCCTGAGCTGAGCCAACATCAGTTGTTAGTGTTCGGGGCATGAGCACGCTGCGACGGTTGTACGAGGTCCTCGACGGTCCCCACGCGGAGCGGTCGCTCGAGATGCTCGCGCCGGGCCTGCGCTTCTCCATCCTCTTCTCGCTGGGGCCGGACGGCGCTCAGGACTTCGCCGGCGGGCGGGCGGAGTTCGACGGCTACATGGCCCAGCGCGGCGCTCCGAGCTGGACGCACCACGTGCTCTACGAATCGTCGGACGGGCGCGTCGAGCTGGCGATCGGCGAAACCCGCCAGGACGGCGCGCCGGTCGCGACGTTCGTCGCGGCCGTGCGGCTCGACGAGGCGGGCCTCATCGACCGCTACATCGTGGGCCGGTCGCCGGCCGTCCTCTTCGAGCTCTAGCGTCCTCGGCCGACGCGGACGAGCACCTTCCCGGTGGTCGCCCCGGCGAGCTGCCCGACGATCGCGTCGGGCGCGTGCTCGAGCCCGTCGACGACGGTCTCGCGGTACCGGATGCGGCCATCGCGCAGCCATCCGGCGACGTCACGCTCGAAGGCGGACCGGTGCTCGACGTAGCTCGACCCGCGGAAGCCGCGGAGCGTCAGGTCGTTGGCCACGGCCTGGAAGAGGTTGCGGATGCCGGTCGGCGCGCCGGTGCCCTCGTACTCCGACACGGCGCCGCAGATGGCGACCCGGCCCCACCTGCGGAGGCTTCCGAGGGCGGCTTCGAGGTGGTCGCCGCCGACGTTGTCGAAGTAGACGTCGATCCCGTCGGGCGCCGCGCGGCGGAGCTGGTCGGCCACCGCCCCCGCCCGGTGGTTGAACGCCGCATCGAGGCCCAGCTCGTCGCGCAGCATCGCGACCTTCTCGTCCGAGCCCGTGCTGCCGATCACGCGGTGCCCCTTGAGCCTGGCGATCTGAACGGCCAGGCTGCCGACCGCGCCCGCCGCCGCCGAGACCCAGACGACGTCGCCCTCTCGCAGTCCCGCGACGTGGAGCAGCCCCGCGTACGCCGTCAGGCCGGGGCCGCCGAGGACGCCGAGGTACGCCTGGGGCGGGGCGAGCGAGGTGTCGACGCGCCGCAGCGTGCCGATGCCGCGGAGCGCCTCGCCGGACACCGTCACAACCGCGTAATCTCGCCATCCGTGCGCGTGCACCACGACGTCACCGGGCGCGAAGTGGGCGGACCGCGACTCGACCACCTCGCCGACCGCCATCCCGCCGAGCGGTGCGTCCAGCTCGAAGGCGGGGAAGTAGCCGGCGGGACCTGCCGGCCGCATCTGCAGACGCATGCCGGGATCGACCGAGCACCACGTGTTGCGCACGAGGACCTCGTCCGCCGCCGGGCGCTCGACGGGCGCCTGCACGACCTGGAAGTCCTCGGGCCGGACCTTCCCCTCGGGATACCGCAGTAGCTGGACCTGGCGTCCTCTCATGCCGGCTGGTACGCTATCACTGACATGACTTCAAGTCATCCAACGTTCTTCGAGCGTTACTTCGAGCGTCTCGACGGACCCGAGCCGTACAGCTCGCTCGAGCTGGTCGCGCCGGACGTCGAGTTCTCGATCCAGTGGGCGGCCGGTGAGGACCGCCGCAGCAGCCAGTTCGTCGGCGGCCTCGATCAGCTGCGCGGGTTCATCGACGCGGGCGAGATGGACGGCTGGGCGCACTACGTCGTGTTCAGCGGCACCGACGGCGACGTCGAGTTCGCGCTCGGCGAGACGCGGTACGACAGCGGCGAGCGGATCGGCACGTTCCTGGCCGTCGCCCAGCTCGACGGCGACGGCCTGATGCGCCGCTACATGGTCGCGCGCTCGCCCGTGATGGCCTTCCCGGCCGTCAGCCGGCAGGGCTGACGGCCGGCGCGCCGGCGACCGTCGTGCGCGCTCCGGCGCGCAGCTCGGCGCGCAGGAAGTCCGAGCAGCGCTCGCCCATCATGATCACGGTCATGTTGGGCGGCACGGCCGGGATCGTCGGCATGATCGACGCGTCCACCACGTAGAGGCCGCTGAGGCCGTGGACGGCGCCACGCTGGTCGACCACCGCCCAGTCCGCGCCGGCCTGACCCATCGAGCACGTGCCGAGCACGTGGGCGTACGTCGTCGGCGCGGCCATGATCGCGTCGCCGATCGCCTTGTCGGTCAGCGCGTCGGCCCCCGGCCACAGCTCGTCGCCGACGATCTCCGCGAGCGCCGGCTGGGCGAAGATCTCGCGCAGCAGCTTGACGCCGGCGATCGTCCGCGGCAGGTCCTCGGGGTGGCTGAACAGCCGCAGGTCGATCAGCGGGGCCTCCTCGGGATCCGCCGACGCGATCTCCAGGTGGCCGACGGAGTACGGGCGGACGAAGCCGAGACCCACGTTGATCGTGCCCGGCTCGAGCGTGAACGGCACGAAGTTGAGGTCGATCTGGTCCTCGCCGCGGGCGCCGGACGAGGTGCAGACGCAGAACGCCTGGAGCGGCGGGTCCAGCCGTCCGATCGCCTCTGCGTCCGCCGTCCACGTCGGGTAGATCATCGGGTGGTCGCGCAGGTTCCGGCCGACGCCGGGCAGCGGCTGCACGACGTCGATGCCGTGGCGCTCGAGCAGGTCCGCGGGGCCGACGCCGGAGCGCTGGAGGATGATCGGGCTTCCGACGGCTCCGGCGGCGAGCACGATCAGGTCGGCCTCGAGCCGCTCGCCGCTCGTCAGGATGACGGCGCGGGCGCGGCCGCCTGCGATCTCGACGCGGTCGACGGTGACGCCGGCGCGCAGCTCGAGGTTCGGCCGGTCGAGCGCGGGCAGCACGTAGGTGATCGCGGTGCTCTGCCGCACGCCGTCGACCTGGTTGACCGGAAGCGACCCGGCGCCGATCGTGCCGGGCGAGCTGAGGTCGTCCACACGCGCGTGGCCCGCCTGCTCACAGGCGTCGAGGAACGCGTGCATGACCGGTCGCAGGTCGTCCCCGGTGAAGCGGCGGATCGGCACCGGCCCGCCGGTGCCGTGGAGCTCGCCCCCGAGCGGGTCGTCCTCCATCCGGCGGAAGTACGGCAGCACGGCGTCCCAGGACCACTCGTCGTTGCCGAGGCCGACCCAGCGATCGAAGTCACTCGGGTAGGCGCGCAGCGCGTTGCTGCCGTTGACGGATGAGGACCCGCCGACGACCTTGCCGCGCGGGACCGGGATCCTGCCGGCCTCGCCGACGCTCCACGACGTGCCGGACCCGGCAGCGTTGGCCTGGCCCTCCGCGCTGTAGCCCCAGTCGTGCGCCATGCCCCCGAAGCGCCAGGCGAGGCGCACGTCGTCGGGCATCTCCTCGACGGTGGCGTAGTGGGGGCCTGCCTCGAGCAGCAGGACCGAGACCTCCGGGTCCTCGCTCAGACGGGCGGCGATGACTCCGCCGGCGGAGCCGGCACCCACGACGATGACGCTGGGCATCGTGACCTCCTCAGGTGAGCGACGGCCCGGAGACCGCGATCGACTTGTACTCGACATAGCCCTCCAGACCCTCGACGCCCATCTCGCGCCCGATGCCCGACTCCTTGTAGCCGCCGAACGGGGTCGTCGGGTCGACGGTGTACGTGTTGAGCGCGAACGTCCCGGTGCGTACGCGACGCGCCACGTCGAGCGCCGCGTCCTCGTCTTCCGTCCACACGGTTCCCGAGAGGCCGAACGGCGAGTCGTTGGCAATCGCGACGGCGTCGTCGGTGCCGGCGTGCGGGATCGCCACTACGACCGGCCCGAAGATCTCCTCCTGCGAGACCCGCATGTCGTTCGTGCAGCCGGCGAGCAGCGTCGGCTCCAGATACCAGCCGCGCTCGATGTCCTGCGGGCGCCCGCCGCCGGTCCTGACCGTCGCACCCTCCTGCCTGCCGAGCTCGATGTAGCCCTCGACGCGGTCGCGGTGCGCGCTGGTGATCATCGGCCCGATCACCTTGTCGCGGTCGGCGGGATCGCCCACCGGCAGCGCGCCGATCTGCTCGGCGAAGGCGTCGACGATCTCGTCGTAGCGCGAGCGGGGCACGATGATCCGCGACTGCGCGGTGCAGATCTCGCCCTGGAGCATCGCCACGCTGCACGCGACGATGCCGGGCACGGCCTTCGCCAGGTCGACGTCGTCGAGCATGATGGCGGCCGACTTGCCGCCCAGCTCGAGCGTGGCCCGGCGCATGTCGCGGCCGCAGAGCTCGGCGATCCGCTTGCCGACCGGGGTGCTGCCGGTGAAGCTCACCTTGTCGACCCCGGGGTGCGTCACGAGCCGCTCGCTCTCGGCGACGTCGGCGACCAGCACGTTGACGACCCCAGGCGGCAGGCCGGCCTCGTCGACCGCCTCGGCGAAGATGTAGCAGGCCAGCGGGTCCTGGACCGGGGCCTTGAGGATCACCGTGCAGCCCGCGGCGAGCGCCGGCGCCACCTTCTGCGTGCCGAGCGTCAGCGGGCCGTTGAACGGCGGGATCGCGGCGGCGACGCCGACGGGCTCGCGGCGGACGAGCGAGCGCGCGGCCGGGCCATCACGCTCCTCCTCGAACGGGTAGCTCTCCGCGATGTCGGCGTTCATGCGGAAGTTGAGCGCCGGCATCGTGGCCATATACGTCTCGGAGAAGGCGATCGGATAGCCGGTCTCGTCGACCCCGAGCTCGGTCAGGTCGGCCTGGCGGCGGTCGAGGCAGTCGGCCAGCCGGCGCATCGCGGCCGCGCGCTCGCCGGGCGTGAGGCGGGGCCACTCACCGTGGTCGAACGCGCGCCGGGCGGCGTCGACGGCCCGGTCGACGTCCTCGGCGGTCGCGAGCGGCACGCGGCCGATGACCTCCTCGGTGCGCGGTGAGACAACCTCGGCGGACCGGTCTGACAGCGACCGTGCGAAGCCGCCGTCGACGAAGAACGTGTCATAGCTGCGCGTCTGCGTGGCGAACTCCACGACCGACCCCTCTCTCCTCGGCGTACTGAACTGAGTTCAGTATAGTCACGGATCAAGCCCGAAAGCAACTATGGGGAGGGACCGTGAAGGCATTTCAGCTCGTGGAGTGGCAGCAACCGCCGGAGCTGCGCGAGGTCGGCGTGCCGGAGCCGGGCCCGGGCGAGGTCCTGATCAAGGTCGGCGGCGCCGGCGCGTGCCACTCCGACCTGCATGTGATGGAGTGGCCGGGCGGGACGCTGCCCTATGAGCTGCCCTTCACGCTCGGGCACGAGAACGCCGGCTGGATCGAGGCGGTCGGGCCCGGCGTCAAGGGCTGGGAGCCGGGTGAGGCCGTGGCCGTCTACGGGCCGTGGGGCTGCGGGCGCTGCCGCGCCTGCCGGACGACGCTCGAGACCCTGTGCGAGCACGCGGCCGAGATCGGCGCCGCGGGCGGCGGCCTCGGCCGCGATGGCGGGATGGCCGAGTACATGCTCGTGCCGGACACGCGGCTGCTCGTCCCGCTCGGCGACCTCGATCCGCGCGACGCCGCGCCGCTGTCCGACGCGGCGCTCACGCCGTATCACGCGATCAAGCTCGCGCTCGAGAAGCTCGTGCCGGGCACCACCGTGCTCGTCATCGGGGTCGGCGGGCTCGGGCACATGGCCGTGCAGATCGTACGTGCGGTGTCCCCGGCGCAGGTCGTCGCGGTGGACGTCGACGCGGCCAAGCTCGACCTCGCTCGCGAGCTGGGCGCCGTCGGCACGGTGACCGCGGGCGACGCGGCGACCGACGAGGTGCTCGAGCTCACCGGCGGCCGGGGCGCGACCCTCGTCCTCGACTGCGTGGGCAACGACGGGACGATCGCGCTGGCCGCGGCGAGCGCGCGGGCCGGCGGCTCGGTGATGGTGATCGGCGTGGCGGGCGGCACGCTGCCCCTCACCTTCGGCGCCATGCCGTTCGACGCCAGTGTCACCTACCCGTACTGGGGAAGCGCCGTCGAGCTCGGTGAGGTGCTCGACCTCGCGCGCGCCGGTCAGATCCACGCGCACGTCGAGCGCTTCCCGCTCGAGCGGGCGGCCGACGCGTACGAGCGCATGCGCGACGGCGCGCTCACCGGGCGCGCCGTGATCACGCCGAACGGCTGAGGGCGCCGGCGGCGAGCCCTACAGCTCGCCGCCCACCGCCTCCATGTGGCGGCGCGTGAAGGTGATCGCGTCGTCGATGTGGTGGCGGATCACGTCGATCGCGCGGGTCAGGTCGCCGGCCTCGTACGCCTCGAGCACCCGCACGTGATGGCGGTAGGCGCTCTCGGCCGCGACCGGGTATGCGTCCTCGTCGACTGCGTGTTCCCCCGTGACGCTCATGATCATCGCCGCCGTGTCGACGCGCCGGTGCGCGTCGACGAGCGCCGGGCTGCCGGCCAGGCCGACGAAGTGCTCGTGGAAGCCGCGGTACTTGCCCAGGTGGAAGTCGATGTCGAACGGCTCGGCGGGCCGCGTCGCCTCGACCGCCGCCCGCAGCTCCGCGAGCTGCTCCGGCTCCAGTCGGCCGACCGTGCACGCGGCCACGCCGACCTCGATCGCGCGCCGCGCCTCGAGGCCCTCGATCACCCCGGTCAGCGTCAGCGGGGTCACGCGGAACTGACCGTCGGCCGTCCGGGTGACGAGGCCCTCGCCGGTCAGCTTTGTGAGCGCGTGGTACGCCGAGCCGCGCGGGACCCCGGCGATGCCGGCGACCTCGTCGAGGCTGAGCGGCCCGCCGGTGGGCAGCTCGCGACTGAGCACCTTCGCGCGGATGTCGCGGAACGCGTCGTCGTCCTGCTTGAGCTCGAGGCGGCCGAACTGGCCGCGGAAGTAGGCCAGCGGCGCGCCCTGGCGGCCGGTGGCGTGCTCGACCTCGGCCAAGAAGACGGAGTGCGTGCCGCCGGTCACCTCCTCCGCCACGCGGCATTCGAGGTTCGCGAGGGCATCTTCCAGCAGCGGCTCGCCGCCGGCTCCATGAAGGATGCTCATGCCCGCGAACTTGTCGCCCTTGCCGGCGAACTGCATCGCCGCGTCGGCCTGGTCCTCGCCGAGGATGTTGACGGCGAAGCGGCCTGCCTGCGCGATGCCCTGGCCCGTCGCGGACGCCTTGTTGAGGCAGACGAGCAACATCGGGGGGTCGAGCGAAAGCGAGCTCACGGCGCTCGCCGTAGTGCCGAGCAGCGTTCCCTCGTGCTGCGCGGTGATGACCGTCACGCCGCTCGCGAAGCGGCCGATGATGTCGCGGAACTCGCTCGAGCTGAGGCGGTGGCGCGCGTGTGTCGTGTCGATGCTCATCGTCGCCTACTCCAGCCTGAAGCCGATTTTCATCGTGACCTGGAAGTGGGCGGCCTTACCGTCGGCGATATGGCCGCGCACGCTGATCACCTCGAACCATTCGAGCCGACGCAGGGTCTGCGAGGCCTTGTCGACCGCTCGACGAATCGCGTCGTCGACGCTCTCGGTCGAGGACCCTGTGACCTCGACGGTCTTGTACACGTGATCGCTCAACGGATCCTCCTGTGGACGATGTCGTCCTCGAGCTCGCCGAGCAGGTGGCCCATACGCCGGCGCTTGGTCTCGAGGTAGGTGATGTTCTCGGGCGTCGGCCGCGGCGCCAGGCCGACCCGCTCGGCGACCTCGAGGCCGTAGCCGTCGAGGTCGTCGCACTTGGCGGGGTTGTTCGTGATCAGGCGCAGACGCTCGACGCCGAGCTCGAGCAGGATCTGGGCGGCCGTCCCGTACTCGCGGCTGTCGACCGGCAGGCCGAGGTGGAGGTTCGCGTCGACCGTGTCCCGGCCGTCGTCCTGGAGCTCGTAGGCGCGCAGCTTGGAGGCGATCCCGATGCCACGGCCCTCGTGCCCGCGCAGGTAGATGATGACGCCGCGGTCGGCCTCGTCGATCGCCTCGAGCGCGTCGTCGAGCTGGCTCCCGCAGTCGCAGCGGCGCGATCCGAAGACGTCGCCGGTCAAGCACTCGCTGTGGACGCGCGCGAGCACCGGCTCGGCCCCGGAGAGGTCACCGCGCACGAACGCCAGGTGGTCCACGCCGTCGGCCGGCGATCGCCAGGCCTGGCAGGTGAAGGCGCCATGGCGGGTGGGGACGGGCGCCTCGGCGATCTTGCGGATCGGCCGTTCGCTACGCAGGCGGTGGCGCCGGAGGTCGGCGATCGACACCAGCGGGAGATCGTGCGCACGTGCAAGCTCCTCGAGCTGCGGCCGGCGCGCCATCGCGTCGTGATCGGGCGTGACGACCTCGCACAGGATGCCGGCCGGGCGATGCCCGGCCAGGCGCGCGAGATCGACGGCCGCCTCCGTGTGTCCTGGCCGCTCGAGGACTCCGCCCGGCCGGCCGCGCAGCGGGAAGACGTGGCCGGGCCTCACGAAGTCGGACGCCGCGGCGTGCGGGTCGGCCAGCGCGCGGATCGTGAGCGCGCGGTCGGCCGCGGAGATCCCGGTCGAGATGCCGGCGGCGAGGTCGACCGAGACCGTGAACGCCGTGGTCTGGCTCTCGCGGTTGTCGTCGACCATCAGCGGGAGCTCGAGCTCTTCGAGGCGCTCGGCCGGCAGCGCCGCGCAGACGACCCCGGAGGTGTGCCGGAGGAAGAACGCGAGCCTCTCGGTCGTCGCCGCCTCGGCGGCCATGATGAGATCGCCCTCGTTCTCCCGGTCCTCGTCGTCCGTGACGATCACCACCTCGCCGCGGCCGATCGCGCCGACGGCCGTTTCAATCGAAGACCTCATCTCTCCCTCGCGACGCTCGTTAGCTGACTCGACTTCAGTTCAGTAGACACTATTCGTTGTCGCGCCGGGCGTCAAGCGTCACGCGGGGGACGGGGTGAGGCCGAGCTGCGGGAGGACCTGCTCGCCGAAGCGATCGATCTCCTCGCGCGGGTTGTCGAGGCAGACCATCAGCCCTTCGAGCCCCTCGACGTCCTCGTACTCGTGGAGCTTCTCGGCGATCGTGTCGGGGGTGCCGCGCAGGACCTCGGCGCCCATGAAGGTGGCGACGCGGAGGTTCTGGATGATCTGCGACGTCGTGCCGGCCTCGTCGAACTCGGCCTGGCCCGACATGTGGGCGAGCGCCTCGAGGTCCGCGCCGGCGTAGTAGCGCTCGACCTTCCGCTCGGCCTCCTCGTCCGTGTCGCCCATGATGCAGTGGATGCTGGCGATCGACTTGATCTCCCGGCCCGCCTTCTCTCCGGCGGCCATGATCTTCTTGTTCGTCTCGCGCAGCGCGTCGACGCTGGTGCCGAAGATGAAGTTGTAGTCGCCGTGCTCGGCGGTGAAGCGCATCCCGCGATCGGAAGAGGCGGCGCAGACGACCGTGATCGGCTCCGGCGGGCGGGGGGCGAGGCGCGCGTGGTCGAGCTCGAAGTAGGAGCCCTTGAAGTCGCTCTCGCCGGTCTCCCAGAGCTCCTTGCAGATCGTGATGAACTCGTCGGCATAGTCGTAGCGGCTCGCGTAGTGCTCGTCGCCGCGCCAGAGGCCGAGGCTCTCGTACTCCGACTTCTGCCAGCCCGTGACGATGTTCAGCCAGAACCGCCCGTTCGCGATCATCTGGATCATCGCGGCGTGGCGAGCCGCGACGGCAGGATGGTGCGCCTGCAGCCCGACCGAGCCGATCAGCTTGATCCGGTCGGTGACTGCCGCGAGGCCCGCGATCGTGGTGAACGAGTCGAGCGCCCAGTGCCAGTGGTCGGTCTTGCCGCCGAAGCCCCGGTACTTGACGAGCGACAGAGCGAAGTCCATGCCGTACCGCTCGGCCTTGAGCACGACCTCCTTGTTGTAGTCGAAGTCCGGCCGGTACTGCGGCGCAGCCTCGGACATGATGAACCCGTTGTTGACCGTCGGCATGAATAGACCGAACCTCATCGCCGTCTCCCTCTCGCGGTGGACCAGTGGCTCCACCGTAGCCTCAAACTGAAGTCAGGTCAACACTTCGTGGCAAACACGCGGAAGTCGCCGCATCCTGCGGTGCGCGGCCGTTGACGGGCTGGTGGGTTCGTCGGGAGCCGCTACGAACTGAACCAACCTCAACTTGAACTTTGACTTGACAACCGGCGCTGGCCATGGCTATATTGCCGCCCAACCTGAAGTCAATTTAGGAGCCACTACCGGGAGACCGGTGCGGAGGAGAGAGGGAGTTGACCGAGTCCATGAGCGAATCGGGCGCGCCGACGGGCGTCGTCGCCGCGCCGCAACGCGGGCCCAACGGGTTCGCGCTGAGAGTGTCCGGGCTGTCCAAGACGTTCGGCGCCACACGAGCCCTGCAGGACGTCTCGATCGACGTCCGCCCCGGTGAGATCCACGCGCTGGTGGGGCAGAACGGCTCCGGCAAGTCGACGTTGATCAAGGCACTCGCGGGCTACCACCACCCGGACGCGGGCGCCGCCGAGCTCGACGGCGAGCCGTTCGACATCGGGGTCGAGGTCCCGGACGGCCTGCGCTTCGTCCACCAGGACCTCGGGCTCGTGCTCGAGCTCAGCGCGCAGGACAACCTCGCCCTCCACGGCGGCTTCGCGAAGGGCTTCGGCGGCCGCGTGCTCTGGCGCGAGCAGGAGCAGACGACCCACGAGCTGCTCCGGCGCTTCGACGTGGACATCGACATCCACCAGCCGCTCGCCGCGGCCACGCCGGTCGAGCGGACCGTGGTGGCGATCGCCGCCGCGCTCCAGGGCTGGCACGGGGGCAGCGGGCTGCTCGTCCTCGACGAGCCCACGGCCGTGCTGCCGCATGACGAGGTCGAGCGCCTCTTCGCCGTCGTGCACGAGGTCCGCAAGGCGGGCACGGCGGTGCTCTACGTCTCGCACCGGATGGACGAGATCTTCGAGATCGCCGACCGCGTGACGATCCTCCGCGGCGGGCGTCTCGTCGCGACGAAGGACGTCGCCCAGCTCGATCCGCGTGCGCTCGCCGGCCTGATGGTCGGCGAGGACGTCGACCCCGACTACCGCGCGCCCGTGGCCGCCAAGCCCGACGCGCCGATCGTCCTGGAGACGCGCAGCATCGCCGGGAAGTGGCTGCGCGGCATCGACCTGCGCGTCTATGAGGGCGAGATCCTCGGCATCGCCGGGCTCGCCGGCGCGGGCGTGCTCGAGCTCCCGTACGTCATCACCGGTCACGCGCCGCGCGGCGACCGGGTGACCGGCGAGCTGCGGCTGCCGAAGGAGTCGGACGAGTGGCGGGACGTGGGCGACCTCAAGGACGTCAACATCCCGCTCGTCCCCTCCGACCGCCAGCGCGAGGGCGTCATCTTCGAGTTCGCGGTCAGCGAGAACCTCTCGCTGTCGATCCTCGGGCGCTTCGGCCGCCGCGGCAAGCTGGCGCATCGTCAGGAGGAGCGCGCGGTCGAGGAGTGGACGCGCCGCCTGGAGATCAAGACCGAGACGCCGGGCTCGCTGATCTCGACGCTGAGCGGCGGCAACCAGCAGAAGGTCGTCGTCGCCCGCTGCCTCGCCACCGAGCCGGACATCCTCGTGCTCTGCGAGCCGACCGCCGGCGTCGACATCGGCACCCGCGTCGCGATCTACGACCTGATCGCCCGGCTCTCCAGGGAGGGCCTGACGGTGATCGTCTCGTCGTCCGACGAAGGCGATCTGCTCGCGATGTGCACGCGCATCGTCGTGCTTCGAAACGGAACGGTCGCCCAGGAACTCGACGGCGACGGATTGACCCAGCAGGCGCTCGTGAGCGCCATCGAGGGAGGAGACTGAGAATGACCGCCAGCTCACAGGGGGGTGCCGTCGTCACGAGGCCCACCGAGACCGCACCGCCGCCGGCGGGCCGCCCGCCGTTCAGCCGGCGGCTGGCCGCCGGGCTCGCGTTCGACAAGATCGGCGCCGTCTACGTCTGGATCGCGATCATCATCGTGTTCTCGATCTGGGTGCCCGAGACGTTCCCGACGATCGACACCGCCAAGCAGATCCTGAACTCGAACGCGATCACCGGGCTCGCGGCCCTGGCGATCACGATCCCGCTGGCGGCGCGCGTCTTCGACCTGTCGTTCGCCTATGTCATGACGCTCACCGGCGTGGCCGTCGCGAAGTTCGTGATCGGCGGCATGCCGCTCGGCCTCGCCGTCCTCGTCGGCGCCGGCATCGGCATCGGCATCGGTCTGATCAACGCGTTCGTCGTCGTCTTCGCCAAGATCGACTCGTTCATCGGGACCCTGGCGACCGGCTCGCTGATCCTCGCCCTGATCACGATGATCACCAACGACACGCCGATCAGCGACGTCGCGCTGACGGGCGGGTTCGCCGACATCGGTCAGACCGACATCAACGGCATCACGCTGCCGGTCATCTACTTCGCGCTCGCCGCGCTCGTCATCTGGTACCTGCTCGAGCACACCGCCACGGGCCGGCGCCTCTACGCGACGGGCTTCAACCCCGACGCCTCGCGGCTCGCGGGCGTGCGGGTGGACAAGCTGCGCTTCGTGTCGCTCGTCATCTCGGGCGGGATCGCCGGCGCGACCGGGATCGTCCTGGCGTCGACGCTCGGCAGCGGCTCGCCCACGGCCGGTACGCCGTACCTGCTGCCGGCCTTCGCGGCGGTCTTCCTCGGCGCGACGCAGCTCAAGAACGGCCGCTTCAACGCCGGCGGCACGATCATCGCCGTCCTGCTGCTCGGCACCGGCACCACCGGTCTGGCGCTCGCCGCCGCACCGACGTGGTCGCAGTCCATGTTCGTCGGCATCGTCCTGATCGCCGCGCTCGCCGTGACCGGCCTCCAGCGCCGCACAGCCGTCGCCAGCCGTGGCTCGGGAGTCCACGGCGGAGGTGTCTCCGGCACGGATCAGCCCGGCGTAAGCACGTCCACGAACCTCGCCGACGAGGACTGACCCCAACCCGCATCACCGAGTGAGAAGAGAGGAATCGCCAGCTATGCACACCACCCTTGACCGACTCCGTCTCCTGCTGATCGCTGCAGTGGCCGCCGTGGCGCTGGTCGGCGCCGGCTGTGGCAGCGACGACGACGGGGGAGGGGGCGCCGCCGCCCTGGCGGACGAGAGCGCCGCCGCCGAGCTCACGCAGGAGTTCTCCACGCGGCCGACCGAGATCACGCAGAGCAAGCCGATCGAGAGCGAGATCCCGAGCGGCAAGAACATCACCTTCATCAGCTGCGGCGTCGAGGCCTGCGCGGTGCAGGGCCCGATCCTCAAAGAGGCGGCGTCGAAGCTCGGCTGGAACGTCACCGAGGTCGGCACCGACGGCTCGCCGGAGAAGGTGCAGGGCGCCTTCGACGCCGCGATCCGCGACGGCGCGGACGCCGTGATCGTCAACGCGGCCGACAAGGACGTGCTGGCCAAGCAGCTCAACGACGCGAAGGCGGCGGGCGTGGAGTTCGCCACCTGCTGCTCGGTCGGCGAGCAGGGGAGCGACTTCCTCTTCAACATCGCGACGCCGGAGCAGAACGCGCCGATCGGCGAGATGCTCGCGGCCAAGGTGATCGAGGACAGCGGCGGCGACGCCAACTCCGTCTACGTCAACGTGTCGGCCTTCGCGATCCTCGCCGCGGTCGGCGAGACCTTCAATCAGAAGTACGCCGAGCTGTGCCCCGACTGCGAGACCGACACGCTCGAGATCCCGCTGACCGCGCTGGGCAAGGACGTGCCGGACCGCATCGTCTCGTACCTGCGCAGCCATCCGGACGTCAACTACGTCGTCCTCTCGGAGGCCGGCTCGACCACCCCGGGGCTGACCGCCGCGATCCGCGCGGCCGGTCTGGCCGACAAGGTCAAGATCGTGGGCCAGGGCGGTAACGAGGCGGTCTACCAGGAGGTCAAGCAGGGCACCATCCTGGCCGTCGTCCCGAGCGCGCTGTACTCGTACGACTACGGCATGGTCGACGCTCTGGCGCGGAAGTTCGCCGGCGCGCCGGTGGAGGAGACCCCGCCGGAGTTCTGGCTCATGACGCAGGAGAACGCGCCCGAGTCGCTCGACGGGCCGGCGTTCCCGATCGTCGAGGACTACGAGGCCCAGTGGAGCGAGCTCTGGGGCAAGTGAGCCGCACCACGTGACCCGTCGGCGCACGGCGCCGGCCCGCGAGGGCCGGCGCCGTCGTCGTTCTACGACTCGAGGATGAGACAGCCATGACGATCGAGTTCTGGCGCATGGGCGCCACGCCGGTGCCGTCGACGGACATCGGCGAGCTGGCACGGCGGATGGAGGCCGGCGGATGGGATGGGCTCGCCGTGGGCGAGGCGCACGGGCTCCTGCCGGATCCCTACGTCGCCCTCGGCCTGGCCGCGGCCGCCACCTCCACGCTCAAGGTCGGTACCGCGGTGGCCGTCCCGCTCCGCCACCCGATGCTGGCGGCGGACGCCATGGCGACCGTCCAGGGGATCGCCGCGGGGAGGGCGAGCTTCTCGATCGGGCGCGGCGACGGGGCCATGAAGGTCCTCCAGCGCGAGCCGATGCGGGTGGCGGCGTTCGAGCGCTACCTGGCGCAGCTCCAGGGCTTCCTGCGCGGCGACGATGTGGAGATCGACGGCGCCACGGCGACGATGGCGCGGCTCGGGACGATCGACCCGTCGCTCGACGTGCCGCGACCGCTCGTCAACGTGGCGGCGACGGGCCCGCGCATGATCGCGCTGGCCGCACGGCTGGCCGACGGCATCAGCTTCTCGGTCGGCGACGACGGCGCCCGCCTGCGGCAGTCGATCGAGCTGGCCCGCGATGCGTGCGCCGCGGCCTCCCGCGACGCCGGCGAGCTGACGCTCGGCTGCTACGTGCAGGTCGCCGTCTGCGATCCCGGCGGGGAGTCACGCGCGCGCGAGGCCATCCGCGGCCTCGTCATGACGCACTCGCGCTTCTCCGGCTTCGAGGGCCGCACGCTGCCCGGGGCCGCCGGAGACGCGCGCCCAATCCAGCGGTCGCTGGACTCGATGGAGGGCGTCCTGCGCACGAGCCGCGGCGGCATGGCGCAGCGCGAGGGCGCGCGGCCGGGCGAGCTCGAGTTCTATCCGCGCGACGCCGTCGACGAGGCGTTCATCGACCGCTTCGCGATCGTCGGCGACGCCGAGCACTGCGCCGAGCGGCTGCAGGCGATCGTCGACCTCGGGATCCGCCGCGTGTACATCGGGACGCGCGGCGTCGGCGTCGACCTCGAGGAGCGCAATACCGAGCGGATCGGTCGCGAGGTCCTGCCGCTCGTCAAGCCGGTGCCCGCCCCGCCCGCGCCGGCGCGGCGCTGACCGCGGGGGCACGCGACAGCGCGAGCCCGCACGCGACCGCGCCGGCGGTCGCGGCGGCCGCCACGCCGAAGGCGATGACATATCCCCATTCGGCCGCGAGCGCCGACCCGGGAGCCGTGGCGGCGGCGAGCAGCGCGGCCGACAGCGCGGAGCCGACGGCCATCCCGATCGTCCGCATCACGGTGTTCACCCCTGTGGCGATGCCGACCTCGTCACGCGGCACGGCGGCCACCATGAGGTTGGCCATCGCCGTCAGGGCCATCGCCTGGCCGATTCCGAGCACGGCCCCCAGCGCCACGAGCGCGAGCGGCCCGTGCACGAGCGCGAGGGCCACCATCGCGATCGTGTTCAGCCCGGCGCCCAGCACCAGCGTGGCCGCGGCGCCGGCACGCGCGCAGAGGCCACCGGCCCACGGTCCGGCCACGATCTGCACGAGCCCGTGGGGGACGAGCAGGGCCCCGGCCGCCGTGACCGACCAGCCGAAGCCGTAGCCCGTCGCCGCCGGCGCCTGGGCGATCGGCGCCAGCGGGACGTACGCCATGAAGATCCCGCAGCCGACGCACGCCGCCGCGATGTTGGTGAGCGCTACGGCCGGCCGGCGCAGCGACGCGAGGTCGACGAGCGGCGCGCGCCGCCGCCGCTCGACCGCCACCCATGCCCGGAGCAGCATGACCGAGGCGAGCGCCAGCGCGAGCGCGGGCGCGGACGTCCAGCCGACCGTCTGGCCCTGCGTGAGCAGGATCAGCAGGGCGGCAAGCCCGCCTCCGAGCACGGCGGCGCCGAGCCAGTCGATCTCAGCGCGGCCGGGGCGCGGCGCGTCGGGGATGACGCGGGCGGCGGCGAGCGCGGGCAGCGCGCCGGTCATCCCGACCAGGAAGATCGCCGACGGACCTGCGTGGTCGACGATGACGCCGGCCACCGCCGGGCCGAGGGCGGCGCCGACCCCGAGGCTCACCGACAGCGTCCCGATCGCGCGCATGCGCGCCTCGGCCGGGAAGGTGTCGCGGATCACGCCGTAGGCGAGCGGGAAAACGCCGCCCGCCACGCCCTGCAGCACGCGACCGGCGACGAGCAGCGGCAGCGAGTCGCCGACCGAGCACACGAGCGAGCCCGCGCAGAACACCGCCATCGTCCAGGTCAGGACGCGGCCGCGGCCGAGCAGGTCGCCCAGGCGGCCGATCAGCGGCGTCGCGACCGACGCCGCCACGAGGTAGGCCGTCAGCAGCCACGAGACGGCGAGCGGGTCGGCGTCGAGCTCGGCGACGAGTGCCGGCATGGCGGGCAGGATCAGCGTCTGCGAGAGCGCGTACGTGATCCCCGCGCAGAGCAGGAGCGCCAGCACGCGCATGTGCCGAGGTGAGTCGTCCTGCCTCGGCGAAGCCGTCCGCAAATTTCCCAACCTGAATTCGATTCATGTACGATACAGGCACCATGCGCGCACTGCGAGTCGTCGCTCCCGGCCGGGCCGCCGTCCTCGACGTGCCGGAGCCGGCGCCCGCGGCCGACGAGGTGCTGCTGCGCGTGCTGGCCGCAGGCGCGTGCCGGACCGACCTGGAGCTCGTGCGCTCCGGCGGGGCGGGCGGCGGCGTAACCCTCGGCCACGAGATCGTCGGTCAGGTCATCGCGACGGGCTCCGCGGTGCGCGACCCCTGGGAGGGAGCGACCGTCGCCGTCTACGAGCTGATCGGCTGCGGGCGCTGCAACGCCTGTGCGCGCGGCGAGGACAACCTGTGCCGAGAGGCCCCGCCCGAGGTTCCCGGGGTCACGCGCGACGGCGGGATGGCCGAGCGCGTCGCCGTTCCTGCCCGCAGCATCGTCGAGCTTGGAGGCCTCGACCCCCTCCAGGCCGCGCCGATGACGGACGCCGGCATGACGGCGCTCCACGCCGTCGAGCGCGCGCGGCCGTGGCTCAGCGCCGGCGCCACCGCGGTCGTCATGGGCATCGGGGGCCTCGGCCACCTGGCGGTGCAGTTCATCGCGGCCACGGCCGAGGCCCGTGTCGTCGCGGTCGATGTCGACCCGTCCCGGCTCCGGCACGCGCAGGAGCTCGGCGCCGACGCCGGTGTCATTTCCGGCGGCGGGGCGGCCGACAGGGTGTTCGCGGGCAACGGCGGGCGGCCCGTCGACGTCGTCGTCGACTTCGTCGGCTCGCAGGACACGCTCGACCTGGCGGCGCGCGTCACCGCGCGTGGCGGAGCGATCGTCGTCACCGGAGGAGGCGGTGGCCGGCTCTCGCTCACTGCCGAGATGGGCGTCGGGCGGTCGCCGGACCGCGAGGTGACGATGGTCCACACCTTCGGCGGCGCGAAGCAGGAGCTCGTGAAGGCGCTCTCACTGGCCGAGCAGGGCGCGGTGCGCGCCCACGTGCATCCATTCGCGCTCGAGGAGGCAGACCGCGCACTCGCCGAGCTCGAGGCCGGGCGGCTCATCGGGCGCGCGGTGATCGTTCCGGAAGGGAGTCCGACGTCATGACCGCCGCCGCCCAGCCGCTGGAGCTCGGGCCGCTCACCCTGCGGAACCGGCTCGTCGCCACCGCGCACGCGAGCGGGCTGGTGCGCGACGGGCTGCCGGTCGCGGGCGACGCCGAGTACTGGGGGCGTCTGGCGGCCGGCGGCGCGGCGATGCTCATCGGCGGCGGGACCGTGGTGGCGCAGGAGTCGGCGCCCCGGCGCGGGAACATCCAGGAGGCGTGGCGGCCCGAGATCGTCGCGCCGTGGCGCCGCAGGGTCGAGGCGATCCACGACGAGGGCGGCGTCGCCGTCTGCCAGCTGGTCCATCTCGGGCGCGAGACGCTCGGGGCGGATGGCTACTACTCGCCGGTCGCTCCCGCGGCGGTGCGCTCGCCGCGCGAGCCCGTCGCCCCGCGCGCCTTGCGCGACCGGGAGGTCGACGGCGTCGTCGAGGCGTTCCGCATCTCGTCGGCCCACGCCCTCGAAGCGGGGTTCGACGGGATCGAGCTGCACGCGGCCCACGCCTACCTGCTCGAGCAGTTCCTCTCGCCCCGGACGAACCCGCGCGGCGACGGCCTCGCCGTGCTCGAGCGCGTGATCGCGGCGATCCGTGAGCTCGCGCCGTCGCGGCTGCTGGGCATCCGGTTCAGCGTGGACGCGTCCGAGGACGTCGCGCCCACGCGCGAGGAGCTGGCCGAGATCGTCCGCGCCGTCGAGCCGCACGTCGACTGGGTCAACGTGACGGCCGGCGTGCGCACCACCTACGTCCGTGACATGGCGACCGCCCGACCTCCGCTGCTCGAGGAGATCGGCCGCCTGCGGGAGCTGGTCAGCCGTCCGCTGCTCGTGTCGCACGCCTTCCGGCACCCGGAGGCGATCGAGGCGGCGCTGGCGCGCGGCGCCGATCTCGTCGGCATGGCGCGGCCGCTGATCGCCGACCCCGACCTCCCGCGCAAGCTGATCGGCGGCCGGCGCCACGAGATCCGGCCCTGCGTCGCCTGCAACGAGGACTGCCGGACCTTCGACCCGCTCCTGCTGTGCACCGTCAACCCGGACCTCGCGCCGCCTGGCGAGCCCCGTCGGCCGGCCGCGCCGCTCGAGCTCTCCTGGGAGCCCGAGCTGATCGCCGGACGCCGCGTCGCGATCGTGGGCGCCGGCCCGGCGGGCCTCGAGTGCGCGCTCGCGCTGGCGCGGGCGGGGCTCGACGAGCCGACGGTGCTCGACGTCGCCGATCGCATCGGCGGCCAGCTTGCCGTCGCGGCCGCCGCGCCGAACCGGAGCGGCTGGACGCCGCTGCTCGAGTTCTACGAGCGCGGACTGGCTGCGGCCGGCGTCGAGCTCCGACTCGGCGCGCCGGCCGGGCGGCTCGACGGGTTCGACGCGATCATCGTCGCGGCCGGCGCCGAGGAGGTGTCCGCGCACGACGCGATGACATCATCCTCCGCGATCGCCGGCGGCCGCGAAGCGCTCGGCGGCGCGCAGCATGTCGTGGTCGTCGACGACGGCTTCGGCTGGTGGCCGGGCTGCAGCGCCGTCGAGGCGGCGCTCGCCGCCGGTGCGCCGCACGTCACGCTCGTCACGCCGGGCACCGCGTTCGCGGGCGGCATCCCGCCCGAGAGTCGCGTCCAGCTGCTCGCGCGGCTCGCGGCCGCCGGCCGGCTCGAGGTCGTGACGCTGTTCGTGGCGACGGCCGTCGGGCCGGGCGGCGTGACGCTCACGCACCGGCTGTCGGGACGCACGCTGGATCTGGACGCCGACCGGGTCGTCGTCGTGGGGGAGCGCCGGCCGCGCGCGATCGACGGCGCCGGCGTGCCGCTCGTGCTGGCGATCGGCGACGCCGTCGTCCCGCGGCGCGCCGCGCACGCGATCGCGGAGGGCCGCGCCGCCGCCGACCGGGTGGCGGCGGCGCTCGCGTCCGGGGTCGCGGGGCTCAGCTGATCTGCTGCTCGAGCGTGGCGACCGACGGCATCGTGCCCTCGTCGGCGTCGAGCGCGAGCAGCGTCTTGCCGATCGTGCTGCCGGCCATCAGGTGGCTGAACGCCTCGGGCGCGCGATGGATCCCGTGGGTGACGTTCTCGAGCACGACGAGGTCGCCAGAGCGCAGCCACGCGTGGAGCTCCTCGAGCGCCTTGGGGATCGAATCCGTGTAGGTGGGGAGGAGGAAGCCCTCCATCCTCAGCTGGCGGGCGACGATCTCCCAGAGGTTGAAGATCCCGGGCGGCCGGTCCTGCTGGTTGTACCCGGCCATCATCCCGCAGGCGACGATGCGCCCGTACGTCGTCATGTTGAGCAGCATCGCGTCGAGCGTCGCGCCGCCGACGTTGTCGAAGTAGAGGTCGACGCCGTCCGGGCAGGCCTCGGCGACCGCGGCGGCGAGGTCCGGTGTCGCCCGGTAGTCGATCGCCACGTCGAAGCCGAGCTTGTCCGTGACCACGGAGGCCTTCTCGGCCGAGCCCACGAGGCCCACGACCCGGCAGCCGCGGAGCCGGGCGATCTGGCCCGCCACGCTGCCCACGGCGCCCGCCGCGGCGCTGACCACCACGGTCTCGCCCGCCTGGATGCCGCCCACGTCGTGCAGCCCGACGTAGGCGGTCGTCCCGGAGCCGCCCAGCGCGCCGATGTAGTGGGAGAGCGGGACGCCCTCCTCAGCGCTCACGCGGTCGAGCAGCAGCGTGTCCTCGGACACCGTCACGTAGTCCTGCCAGTCGTTGAAGCCGAAGAGGATCGCCCCCTCCTCGTAGCCCGAGTGGTTCGAGCGCACGACCCGGCCCACCGTCGGGCTCTGGATCGGCTCGCCGAGCCCGATCGGCGGCATGTACGTCATGCGGTCGTCCAGCCGCGCGCGAATCGCCGGCTCCATCGAGAAGAAGAGATTGCGGACGAGCATCTCGCCCTCGCCCGGCTCGGGGAGCGGGCACTCCACCACCTCGAAGTTGTCCGGCTCCGGGACGTGCGCGGGTCTCGACCGCAGCACCACACGCCGGTTGATCATGGTCGCTCCTCCTCCTCAATCTGATACGACTTCAAGTTGGAGAATTAGAGCATAGGCCTTGCCGAAGCGCAACCAGAGCCGTATATTTGAACTCAGTTCATCTACAAAGAGGAGACCGCCCATGCACCGAGTCCTGTTCGCGGTGTACCGCAAGGACGGAATGTCACCCGAGGAGTTCGTCACGCACTACCGCGACGTGCACATCCCGATCACCCGCCAGTTCCCGGGCCTGCGCGAGTACGACGTGTTCCCCGTCGTCGGCGACGAGGGTCCCGGCGCGTACGCCGTCATGGCGTTCGACTCGCCCGAGGACTTCCAGGCGATCCTCGACACCGACGTCTTCAAGGAGGCGATGGCCGACAGCCAGACCTTCGTGGCGCAGACGGAGTCGCACGTCGTCGATCACATCCCGGTCGTGGGCGGAGACGTCCGTGTCTGACGCGGGCGCGAATGGCGGCGGCCGGGCGGACCTCGAGGGCAAGGTCGTGCTCGTGACCGGCGCCGGCTCGGGCATCGGCGAGTCGTGCGCGCGCCGCGCCGCCGCCGGCGGCGCGCGGGTCGCCGTCGTGGACATCGACCAGGAGGCCGCCGACCGGGTCGCGGCCGATCTCCCCGGCGCGATCGGCATCCGTGCCGACGTCGCCGACGAGGAGTCGGTGGCGAGGATGGTCGAGACGACGGTCTCGCAGTTCGGCCGGCTCGACGGCGCGGTCAACAACGCAGGCGTGTCCGGCGGCTTCTACACCGTCGCCGACTATCCGCTCGAAGACTGGCGCCGCGTCATGCGCGTGAACCTCGACGGCGTCTTCCTCTGCCTGCGCGAGGAGATCCGGGCGATGCGCGGCAACGGTGGCGGATCGATCGTGAACATGGCCTCCGTGCTGGCGGCCGCCGGGTACCCGGAGCAGTCCGCCTACGTGGCGTCCAAGCACGCCCTCGTCGGGCTGACGCGGGTCGCGGGCATCGACCACGCCGCCGACGGGATCCGCGTCAACGCGCTCGGCCCGGCCTTCATCCTCACGCCGATGTCCGAGCAGACCATGACCCCGGAGGCGATCGCGGCGGTCGCGCCGATGCACGCCCTCGGGCGCTGGGGTCGGCCGGAGGAGGTCGCCGAGATGACGGCGTGGCTGCTCAGCGACGCGGCGAGCTTCGCCACCGCGACCTACTACCCGCTCGACGGCGGCCTGCTCGCCCGCTGAAGAGAGTGGCCCGGGGAGCGGCGGCGGGTTCCCGCTCCCCGGCCGCGGTCTCAGCGGACCGCCATGCCGCCGTCCACGCTGAGCACGTGGCCGGTGACGAAGCTGCTCCCCGCTCCGAGCAGGTAGAGCACCGCGGCGTCGAGCTCGCCGCTGCGGCCCCCGCGTCCGAGCGGCGTGCGCTTCAGCAGGAAGTCCGGGAACCGCTCCGGGTCGTCGCCCAGCTCGACGGTCATCTCGGAGGCGAAGAAGCCGGGGGCGACGGCGTTGACGCGGATGCCGTACCGCCCCCATTGCGAGGCGAGCTCGCGCGTGAGGCCGATGATCCCGGCCTTCGAGGCGACGTAGGCCGCGTCCGGGATCTCGCCGATCGAGCGCAGACCCATCACGGAGGCGATGTTGACGATCGAGCGCCCGCCCTCGCCGTTCGCGCGCATCTGCTCCGCCGCGAGGCAGGACAGGCCGAACGGCGCGGTCAGGTTGAGGTCGACGACGCGCGCGAACTCCGCCGTCGGCGTGCGCAGCGCCGGGGCGGTGGCGCCGGCGCCGGCGTTGTTGACGAGGCCGTCCAGGCGCCCGTGGCGCTCCATGACCTGCTCAACCAGTCGCCGCCGGTCGTCCTCGTCCGTGACGTCGCACGTGACGGTGTCGGCGCCCGGGATCTGCTCGCGCAACGCCGCCAGCCGGTCAGCGCGTCTCGCGGCCAGCACCGGGACGGCGCCCACGCCGGCGAGCGCGCGCGCCAGCTGTTCGCCGAGGCCGGAGCTGGCCCCGGTCACGATCACCACGTGCCCGTCGAGGTCGTTCGCCATCATCCCTCCTGATTTGAAGTCACTTCAGTATAGACGGGACTTCGACAGCGGCGCAAGGTGGGGCGTGCCATCCGTCGAATACCGTGGGATCGACGCCGCGCGCGCTGGTACTGTTCTTTGTGAATTCACCTAGGAAGCGAGTTCCCTTGGCACCTCCCGCAACGTCTCAACGCGGCCGCTCCGGACGTGGTCCGCGCTCTTCCCGCAGCAAGCGCGAGGACATCCTCGCCACGGCGACCGAGTACTTCGGCCGGCACGGCTACGAGTACAGCAAGTGGGCCGACATCGCCGAGGCCGTCGGCATCGGGTCGACCGCGCTGTATCACTACTTCGAGTCAAAGCTCCACTGCCTCTACGAGATCCAGGCCCGGGCCGTGGAGGCCGATCGCGAGAAGTTCGATCGCGTGACCGCCGAGCACGAGGACTTCGCGGAGGCGCTGAAGGCGGTGCTCGACGCGCACTTCGACCTGACCGAGCTCGAGGTGCTGCGCAACCGCGTCCTCGTCGCCGAGCAGGCGCTGGTCGGGCTGCACCGCACGTCGCCGCGCGAGGAGGAGTCGCGCCAGCTCGCCCGTTCCCACATGCGCGACCTCGAGTTCGCGTGGGCCACCTTCCTCACGCGCGGGATGGAGCAGGGAGCGATCCCGCAGGCCGATCCGCGGCTGCTGGCTCGCGCCATCCTCGGCCTCTACAACAGCGTCTGGCACTGGTACCGCCCGCGCGGCAACCTCTCGCTCGAAGAGGTCCGTGACTTCTTCGTCGGCCGCTGCCTCGCGGTCGCCGGACTGCCGGCCGAGCCGGCGGCGCCCGCCAAGCGCCAGCGCGCCAGGAGCCGCAAGGCCGCCTGAGCCGCCGCGCGGGGCTGCGGTCAGGCGGTGACCTGCGACCGCTCGAGGACGGTTTTCACCACGTCGCGCTTGACGACCTTCAGCGACGGCGTGCGCGGGAAGTCCTCGAACACCTCGACCGACTCCGGCCATGTGTACTTGGCGACGCCTTCGGCGTCGAGGAACGCCTGCAGCTCCTCGAGCGTCGGGGCTGTCTGGCCCGGCCGCGCGATGATCGCCGCGCACGCACGCTCCCCGAGGCGGTCGTCGGGCAGCGGCACGATCGCCACCTCGTGGACCGCCGGGTGGCGCTGGACGACCGGCTCGACCTCCGCCGGCACGATGGTCACGCCGCCGCGGCGGATGATGTCCTTGCTGCGCCCGACGTAGATGAAGTGGCCCTCCTCGTCGAGCGACCCGAGGTCGCCAGTCTCGTAGCCGCCCCAGTCGGTCAACGACTCGCGCGTCGCCTCCTCGTTGTTGAAGAAGCCGAGGAAGCGGCTCGGGCCGTTCACGACCACGGAGCCGACCTCTCCGGCGGGCAGCGGCTGCCCGTCGTCGCCCACGATGCGGATCTCGGTGCCGTCGTACGGGCGCCCCTCGGTGCTGAGGATCTTGTGTTCGGGGTCGTCGGGCGCGTGGGCGGCGTGACCGGGGACTTCCGAGAGCCCGTAGTCGCCGAGCGGCGGCGTGCCGAACGCCTGCCGCATCGCGGCGCGGCGCTCCGGCGTCAGGCCGGGGCCCGCGAGCACGCGCATGGAGGAGAGGTCGCGGTCCGTCTCGTTGGCGGCGCGGATCATGTCGGCGGCGTGGGTCGGCATCGCGAGGACGTACGTGCAGCCATGCTCCTCGATCAACCGCAGCGCGTCCTCGGGCTTCCAGCGGCTGAGCAGGACGCCGGTCGCACCGTTGAGCAGCACGGGCAGGTAGCCGAAGACGAGGCCGCCGACGAACCCGAACTCGACGACCGTCAGGTAGATGTCGTCGCCGGTCAGGCCCCAGCGCCGGCAGACGCCCTCGGTCGCGTAACGCAAGGTGTTGCTCGAGTGGGCGATGCCCTTCGGCGCGGACGTGGTGCCCGACGAGTGCAGGACGAGCGCCAGGTCGTCGGCGTGACGCGGGCCGCGGTCGGCCGGGAGCTCCTGAGCGGCGAAGGTGTCGACGTCCTCCGGCAGGACGGTCAACAGCAGGACGCGGTCGCCGGCCACCTCGCGGCACTTGGCGACCTCCTTCTCGCCACCGAAGCTCACGATCGCCCTGGCCTGCGTCTGATCGAGGAGGGCCGCGAGCTGGGTCTCGTTGAACATCGGCGGGAGCGGCGCCAGCACGACGCCGCGGTGCAGGCACCCGAGCATCGCGACGGCGGCCTCGATCGAGTGCCGGCCGAGCAGGATGACGACGTCACCGGGCCCCACTCCGCCGTCGGCAAGCTGGTGCGAGACGCCGATGGCTGCCCGGCGGAGCTCGGCATAGGTGACCCGGCGGTCTTCGAGAACCAGCGCGAGCCGGTCGGCGTTGTCGCGCGCCCGCGCGTCGAAGTCGCTCCAGAGGTCGCCGTCGCGCCAGTGGCCCTCCGCGTAGTAGCGCCCGGCCTCCGGCTGGTGGGCCAGCATCGGCTTGGTCATTCGCTCTCTCCTCGATCCAAAAGTGAACTGGCTTCAATTTAGTCGCTAGCTCCAGATCTTGCAACTCCAAGCGCCTTCGCTGCCTTCGACTGATACGATCTCAGTTCGATGCGACTGACGGCCACCGACGAGGAGCGCGCGCTCCAGGAGGAGGTCCGGGCCTTCCTCGCCCGCGACGGCCTGGCTGCCTCCGACCTGCCGCGCGGGCTCGACGACCGCATGAACGTCCTGCGTGAGTGGCAGGCCTCGTGCCGCGACGCCGGCTACGTCGGCCGTGCCTGGCCGAGCGAGTTCGGGGGCGGCGGGCGGCCGCCGGTCGAGCAGATCATCGTCGACCAGGAGCTCGCCGCGGCGGGCGCGCCCGAGCTCGTGAACGTCGTGGGGCTCGACGTCCTCGGGCCGTCGCTGCTGCGCTTCGGCGACGACCGGCAGCGGCACCGGTACATCCCGTCGATCCTGTCGGCGGAGGAGATCTGGAGCCAAGGCTTCTCGGAGCCCGAGGCCGGGTCCGATCTGGCCTCGCTGCGCACGCGTGCCGTCGAGCACGACGACCACTTCGTCCTGAGCGGCCAGAAGACGTGGGTCTCCTGGGGGCAGTACGCGCGCTGGTGCGGGGTGCTCGCGCGCACTTCGGACGACGGCCCGAAGCACCGCGGCATCTCGATGCTGATCGTGGACATGCAGTCGCCGGGCGTCGAGGTGCGCCCGATGACGCAGATCACCGGCCACGCGGAGTTCTGCGAGCTGTTCCTCGACGACGTCGTGGTCCCGAAGGAGGACCTGCTCGGCGAGCGCGGTGGCGGCTGGAAGATCGCCATGCACACACTCGGCCACGAGCGCGGCACCGCGGCGCTGCCGCGCCAGGTCAAGCTCAGGACGTGGCTCGACCGGCTGGTGCGCGTCGCCGCCCGGCGCGAGCTCGACGGGCGGCCGATCGCCGACGAGCCCGAGGCGCAGGTCGCGCTCGCGCGCGCGTTCATCGGCGTCGAGGTGCTCCGGCACCACGCCTACAGGACGGTGGGGGAGTTCCTCAACGGCGGCGCCGTCGGTCCGGACAGCTCGAGCGTCAAGCTGCTGATGGCCGAGGCCGAGCAGCGTCTCGCCGCCACGGCACTCGAGGTGCTCGGACCCACGCTCCAGCACGCGGAGCCGGCGGAGGCGGGCGAGAACGACTTCTGGCACGAGACCTACCTCTATTCGCGCGCGGCGAGCGTCTACGGCGGGACGCAGCAGATCCAGCGCAACATCATCGCCGATCGCATCCTCGCGCTGCCCCAGGAGTAGGCGTGGACCTCGAACTGACCGACGAGCAGGCCTGGCTCAGCGAGTCGCTCTCGACCCTGCTGGACCGCGAGTGGCCCGCCGCTGAGGCGGCGCACGAGGCCGGCCGCGACGAGCGCGACCGCCTGTGGCGGGCGCTCGTGGAGTTCGGCGTGCTCGGCGTGGATGAGGACGAGGGTCTCGGCGCCGTCGAGCTCTGCCTCGTCGCGCGGGCACTCGGATCCCACCTGGCCTCCGTGCCGTTCCTCGGCAGCGCGGCCATGCGCTACGCCGCCGGGCCCCGCAGCGACCTCGGCGAGGATCGCGTGTCGGTCGCGCTCCTGGAGCCCGGCCGCGGCTGGTCGGTCGACGAGACGCGCACGGCGGTGGGGCTCACGGGCCTCGATGGCCGCAAGGTGGCGGTCGAGCACGCCGCCGAGGTCGAGCGCCTCGCCGTCGTCACCGCGGCTGGAGGGTCGCCGGGGTTGGCGTTCACAGCCGCGGACGCTCCCGGGGTCGAGATCGAGCCGCAGGAATCGCTCGACGTCGGCGTCCCCATGCACGCGGTGACGTTCTCCGGCGCCGCGGTCGACGGTGAGCTCGCCGCCGGGGTGGTCACTCGTCTGACCGCGATCGGCGCGCTGCTGGCGGCCGCCGAGTCCGTCGGCGCGGCGAGCCGGATGCTCGAAGATGCCGCCGCCTACGCGGGCGAGCGACGCCAGTTCGGCCGCACCATCGGCAGCTACCAGGCACTGCGGCATCTGCTGGCCGACATGTACGTGCGGCAGGCCAGCGCGTGGTCCACCGTGCTCTACGCCGCCGCCGCGTTGGACGACGACCTGCCCGAGGCCCTGCAGACGGCCGCCGTGGCCAAGGCGTACGTGGCCCGCGCCGCCCGTGAGGTGGCCCACGGCGCGCTCCAGGTCTTCGGCGGCATCGCCTTCACGCAGGAGCACCAGGCGCACCGCTTCCTGCGGCGCGTCGTCGTCCGCGAGCAGCAGTTCGGGGACGCAGCGCACCACGAGCGCGAGCTCGGCCGGGCGCTCGCGCGAAGCGGGTCACCCGTCCCGATCGCGGTGAGCTGATGACCGAGACGGGCTTCAACGATCCGACCGCCCAGCGCCTGGAGCGCATCACCACGGGTGCCGATCCGGACGTCGTAGGCCCGCTCCTGGCCGAGGTCCTGCACGATCCGCGCTGGTTCACCTGCGACGTGGCGCTCATCTCCGGCGGCAAGTCCAACCTCACCTACCGGGTCGCCTCAGACGCCGGCGAGGTCATCCTGCGGCGGCCGCCGCTCGGCCACATCCTGCCGACGGCGCACGACATGGCGCGCGAGCACCGGGTGCTCTCGGCGCTCGAGCGGACCGCGGTGCCCGTGCCGCGGACGCTGTACCTCGGCGACGGCGACAGCCCGCTGGGCGCGGCGTGCTACGTGATGGAGCGGGTGGTGGGCCATATCTGCCGCAACGCGCTGCCGCCCGGCTACGCCGACGCACCCGCGCAGCGCGAGGCGATCGGGCATGCCCTCGTCGACGTGCTGTCGGACCTGCACACCGTCGAGCCTGCGGACGTCGGCCTGGGGGAGTTCGGCCGGCCGGCCGGCTTCATGGAGCGTCAGCTTCGCCGCTGGTCGAAGCAATGGGAGGCCTCGCGGACCGAGGACCTCCCGGCGCTGGACGCGCTGCGCGACGCCCTCGTCCGCACGCTGCCCGAGGAGCGCGTGCACTCGATCGTGCACGGCGACTACCGGCTCGACAACACGGTGCTGCACCCGACGCGGCCGGGACGGATCGTCGCGGTGCTCGACTGGGAGATGAGCACGCTCGGCGACCCGTTCACCGACCTCGGCGCCCTGCTGGCGTTCTGGAGCGAGGAGGCGGACCCCGAGGTGCTCACGGCGGCGCGCATCGTCGCGCCCGTAACGGCGGCACCCGGGTTCCCGTCGCGCGCCGACGTGATCGAGCGCTACTCGCGGCAGACCGGCTTCGACGTCTCGGACGTCGACTGGTACCAGTCCTTCGCCTTCTTCAAGCTTGCCGTCGTCTGCCAGGGCATCGCCGCCCGCGCCGCCGGTGGCGCGATGGTCGGCTCCGGCTTCGACGACGCCCAGCGGCTCGTGGCGCCGCTGGTCGACGCCGGCCGCCACCTGCTCAGGCGGCGGCGATCAGCCGCCTGAGCAGCCAGACGGACAGAGCGAGCAGCCCGTAGCCGGCAACCGAGGCCCCGGCGATCGTCGGCGGCACGTCGGCGGCGCAGAGGATCGAGCCGCTCAGCATGGCGGCGGCCGTCACCGGGGCGAGCACCACCCGCGCGCCGCCGTCGACCTGGAAACGGATCCCCCGGCGGCCGTCGCGGAGGCTGAGCCTGGGCCGGAGCACCGAAGCGTGTTCGGCACGCGCCCACGGCTTCCTGCCGTGGGCGCATGCCGCTCCGGTCCTAGGCGTGCTTCCAGACCGGGTCGCGCTTCTCGAGGAAGGCCTGCACGCCCTCCTTGGCGTCCTGCGACTGGTGGGCGACGTTGCAGGTCATGCTCTCGAGCGCGATCAGGGTCTCCGTGTCGCCGTCCAGGCCGCGGTTCGCCGCGAGCTTCGTGATGCGCATCGTGAACGCGCTCTTGTCGAGCATCGGCGCCACGAAGTCGGCGATCGCCTCCTCGAGCTGGTCGGACGGCGCCGACACGTTCGCCAGGCCCCAGTCCTCGCACTCCTTGCCCGACAGCAGCTTGCCCGTGAAGAGCAGCTCCTTCGTCTTGCGCAGGCCGATGTAGCGCGGCAGGCGGTAGATCGGGCCGGCGCCGCCGAACAGGGCGCGGCGGATGTGGAAGTCGCCGATGCGAGCGTCGGCGGCGGCGATCGCGAAGTCGCACGAGATCATGAGCTCGAACCCGCCGGCGACCGCGTAGCCCTCGACGACGGCGATCGTCGGCTTGGAGAGGTTGAAGGCACGGTCGAACGTGCGCGCCGAGACCTGAGCGATCTTGACGGAGTTGTTGGTCGTTCCGAGGAACTCGGCGTCGAGCATGTTGAGGTCCGCGCCGGCGCAGAAGGTGTTGCCGCGGCCGCGGATGATCACGACGCGGACGTCGTCGTCCTCCTCAGCGCGGTCAAGAGCCTCGCCGAGGCCCGTCAGCAGCGCCCAGTTGACGCAGTTCTTCACCTCCGGCCGGTTGAGCCAGATCGTCGCGACACCACCGTCGGCCTCGTACTGGATGACGTCGGTAGCGCTCTCCTGCTGCACGGACATACTCGATCCCCTCGGTTCGTTGCCGAATTGAATTCAGATCATATCTCAATCGTTCGAGGCTTGACAAGTGGCGGCACTCAATTCGCGTCAAGGGGTCGACGCTGTCATACTTGAACTCGACTCAGGACGATGGACGACCCTCTTCGCATCCCGCTTCCGCTGCAGCACGTCGGCTCGGTCAACGCCTGGCTGCTGCGGGGCGACCCCCTCACGCTCGTCGACACCGGGCCGCGCGACGACGAGGCGCTGTCGGCGCTCGAGGCCGGTCTCCGACGCGCGGGCGCCCGGGTCGAGGACATCGAGCTCGTCCTCGTCACGCACCACCACGTGGACCATGCCGGCCTGGCCGCCACGATCGCTCGACGGTCCGGCGCGAACGTGGCGGCGTTCGATCGCGCGGCTGAGTACGGCCGCCGCTACGAGGAGCAGGCTGAGGCCGACCGTCGCTTCTCGCTCGCGCTCATGCGCCACCACGGGGTCTTGGACACCATCGTGGCGGACAACGAGGGCTTCTGGGACTTCATCCGGCGCACGTCCGAGGCCTATCACGCCGACGTCGTGCTGGCCGACGGCGCGACGATCCGCGCCGGGGGCCGCGACCTGCGCGTCGTGGCACGGCCCGGCCACAGCGCCACCGACGCCCTGCTGGTCGACGAGCGCGAGGGCATCGCCTTCGTCGGCGACCACCTGCTGGCCGGGATCTCGTCCAACACCGAGATCTACCCGGCGGCGGAGCCCGACGGGACGCGTCCGCGGGCGCGGGTGGAGTACCTCGAGAGCCTGCGCCGGACTGCCGCCATGCCGCTCACGCGCCTGCTGACCGGTCACGGCGGCGAGGTGACCGGGCACGCGAGGCTCATCGGCGGGCGGCTCACCGAGCACGCCCGCCGCTGCGACCGTATCGTCGAGGCACTCCGCGCCGGGCAGGCCAGCGCCTTCGAGATCGCCGGCCACCTGTGGCCGGCACGGACGGTGACCGAGCAGCCGCTCCTCGTCGTCTGGGAGGTGCTCGGGCACCTCGACCTCCTGCTCGACGCGGGTCGCGTCGAGGAGCGCGTGACCGACGACGGCAGCACCTACGGCGTCGCGTCGTTCGCGCTCGCCGCCACGACCACCACGACCACCACGACCACCACGACCAGCGTCTAGGAGGTGGCCGTCCTGCACGAGCCAGCCGACACCCTCACCGAAGCGCCCGCGCCTGATCTCCGGGACCGCTTCGACCTCACCGGCCGCGTCGCGGTCGTCACCGGCGGGACGCGCGGGCTCGGGCTCGCGATGACGCGGGCGTTCGCCCAGGCCGGCGCCCACGTGGTCGTCGTCAGCCGCAAGGCGCAGGCCTGCGACGAGGTGGCCGCCGCGCTGCGCGCCGAGGGCGTCAAGGCGATGGCCTGCGCGTGCCATGTCGGGCACTGGGACGAGCTCGACCCGCTCGTCGAGGACGTCTACGGCGAGTTCGGGCGGGTGGACATCCTCGTCAACAACGCGGGCGTCTCGCCGCTCTACGACAAGCTCAGCGACGTCAGCGAGGACCTGTTCGACAAGGTCATCGCCGTGAACCTCAAGGGCCCCTTCCGCCTCGCGGCGCTGATCGGCGAGCGGATGGTGGCCGCCGGGCGCGGGTCGATCATCAACGTGTCGAGCACCGGCGCCGTGCGACCGACGAGCGACATCGTCCCCTACGCGGCCGCGAAGGCCGGCGTCAACGCCATGACCGTCGGCCTGGCCCACGCGTTCGGCCCGCGCGTGCGCGTCAACGCCATCATGCCGGGCCCCTTCCTGACGACGATCTCGCGGGCGTGGGACATGGACGTCTTTGCGGAGCGGGCGCGCACCTTCCCCGCCCGCCGCGCCGGCGAGGCCGACGAGATCGTCGGCGCCGCCCTGTACCTGGCGAGCGACGCGTCGAGCTACACGACCGGCACGATCCTCACGGTCGACGGCGGCGCGCAGTGGAGCATGGCGGGCACCGGCGAGGGCAGGCAATCGTAACCGACTTGAATTCAAATCAAATCCAAGTTACCTTCTCAGCGTCATGAGCTCGAACTCGCCGCTGTGGCTCAAGGCCGTCCACAAGATCGAGCGCGCCGTCGGCGAGCCGATCGAGGCGGCGGTCCGCACGGACACGTACTTCGACGTCGTGACGAAGGCCACTCGCGCGACCTCGAAGGCCAAGCGGACGGTCGTCGCTACGTCGACGCGCGTGCTGCACGTGCTCAACCTGCCCGCGGACAGCGATGTGCGGCGCATGCGCGAGCAGCTGACGCGGATGGAGCGGCGGCTCAACCGGCTGTCCGAGGACGTGTCCGAGCTTGACGGCTCGCCCCGGGACCGGAGCCGAGACTGATGCCGCCCGTCCTGAACCCGCTCGATCTCGTCGGCCGCGTCAACCGCGATGTCGAGCGGTCGCTGCTGCGGGCACGCAACGGCGTCCGCTACGTGCGCGGCAGCAACCGCCCGAGCGTCGGCGCGACGCCCAAGGAGGTCGTGTGGAAGCGCGGCAAGGCCGAGCTCTGGCGGTACCGCAACGGCACCGTCCGGTACGGCCCGCCGGTGCTGATCGTGCACAGCCTCGTGAGCCGCAGCTACATCCTCGACCTGCGCCCGGGCAACAGCCTCGTCGAGTACCTGACCGGCGCGGGGCTCGACGTCTTCATGCTCGACTGGGGCGTTCCGGACGAGCTCGACGCCGACAACGACCTCGAGCGCTATGTGGACTGGTACCTGCCGCGCGCGGTCGCAGCGGTGCGGCGCGAGACAGGCAGTGATGAGGTGACGCTGATGGGCTACTGCCTCGGCGGCGTCCTCGCGACGCTCTACGCCGCCGGCCACGACGACGCCCCGGTGCGCAACATCATCCTGATGGCGACTCCCGTCGACTTCGGCGAGATGGGCGCGATGGTGGCACTCCTCCGCGAGGGCCGGCTGAACGCCGACGAGCTCGTCGACGACACGGGCAACGTCCCGGCCGACGCGCTCTACAGCGGCTTCTACATGCAGGCCCCGACCGCCGAGGTCGCGCAGAAGGCGACGCTGCTCGAGAACCTCTGGAACGACGAGTTCGTCGAGGGGTTCCAGGCGATGGCGCAGTGGTCGCGCGACCACGTGCCGTTCCCCGGGGCCGTCTTCCGCCAGCTGGTGGAGGAGTTCGTGCGCAAGAACGTGCTGATGACCGGGTCCATGCGGCTCGGCGACCGCAAGGTGAACCTGGCCGACGCGCGCGGCAACGTCCTGAACGCGATGGCCGAGCGCGACAACGTCGTCCCGCCTGCCGCGGTCGAGCCCGTCATGCAGCTGGTCGGCGACCCCGCGAAGCGCGAGGAGCTCAGGCTCAAGGGCGGCCACGTCACGTTCGGAACGGGCCGCAGCGCCGTCAAGCAGACGATGCCCCGGCTAGCCGGCTGGATCATCGAGCACTCAGACGAACGTCCCGAAGTAGAGGAGCCGTGATGGAGTTCCGACCGATCGAGCCGGGCGACGAGCCCGCGCTCGCGCGCTTCTTCGCGCGCATCCCGGAAGCCGACCGCACCTTCCTCAAGGAGGACGTTGACGATCCGCAGGTGATCGCGGACTGGTCGCGCCCCGGGACGGCTCGGGTGATCGCGGTGGACGGTGGCGACGTCGTCGGCTCGGTGGCGGTGGTGCCGCTGCACGGCTGGTCCAGCCACGTCGGCGAGGTCCGCCTCGTCGTCGACCCGGAGCACCGCGGCCGCGGCATCGGCCGGGGCCTCGCCCGTCACGCGGTGGTCGAGGCGGTGGAGCTCGGGCTCGCGAAGCTCGTCGTCGACGTCATCTCCGACCAGGCCGCGCTGATCACCATGTTCCGAGCGCTGGGCTTCGAGCCGGAAGCGCTGCTGGCCGATCACGTGCGCGACCGGTCCGGCGAGCTCCGCGACCTGATGGTGCTCGCCAACGACGTCGAGTCCCAGTTCTCCTCGATGGCGGCCGCCGGCATCACGGAGCAGCTCTGACGTGCTGTCGATCAGCAACCAGGTGGAACGCGGTGCCGAGCTGGTCCGCCACTCCATCGACGCCTACGAGGCCGGCATCGAGATCGCATGCGACGCGCAGCTCACGGTTGCCAAGATCGTGCGGCTCGAGCCCGTCCGCTCGCTCGCGGTCGCGTCCGCGAGCCTGACCCGCGACATCGGGGCGGCGCAGCTGTCGGCCGCCCGCTGGTTCCTCGACCCGTGATCGCCGATCGCGGGTTCGCCACGGCGCCCGACGGCCGCACGCGTCTCTACTGGGAGAGCAGCGGTGCAGGCGCGCCTGTCCTGCTCATCCACGGCCTGGGCCTCAGCGGCGGCGCATGGTGGCGCACGGTCGATGCGCTCTCGCCGTCGCTGCGCGTGGTCACGTTCGACCACCGCGGAATCGGGCGCTCCGAGTCGCTGATGCCCGCCTTCACGACCGAGGCGATGGCGGACGACGCCGTATCGGTCCTCGACGCGGTGGGCCTCGACGCCGTCCACGTCTACGGGTTCTCGCTCGGCGGCATGGTCGCGCAGCAGCTCGCGCTCCGGCATCCGCGACGGGTGCGCTCGCTCGTGCTCGGCGCGACCCAGCCGGGCGGCCGGCGAGCCGTAACGGCCGACGGCGAGGTGCTGGCCTTCTTCCGGCGCCGGCCGGGCATGGGGCGGGAGGAGGCTGCCTGGGAGTCCGTGCCGTTCAACTACGGCGCGCGCTGCCGCGCCGAGCATCCCGAACGGATCGCCGAGGACATCGACTGGCGCCTGGGCCAGCCGTTCAACGCGCACGCCTACCGCGCGCAGATCTTCGCGGCGGCCCTGCACAACTGCTACGGGCGGTTCGACCGCATCCGGGTGCCGACACTCGTGGTGCACGGCGCCCACGACCGCATCATCCCGGTCGAGAACGCGCACCTGATGGCCGAGCGCCTGCCGGACTGCCGGCTGAACGTGCTCGAGGCGTCCGGCCACCTCTACGCGACCGAGGAGCCCGAGGTCGATCACGCGATCGGCCGGTTCTTCGGGGAGTGCGACGCGGCATGACCACCGCGGCGGTGCTCGACGAGCTCAGGGTCGCGGACGTCGTTCGCGGCATGGCGGCTTCACGCGCGGACGCTGTCGCCATCCGCCACGGCGACCGCGCGGTCACCTACGCCGAGCTCGACGAGCGGTCGAACCGGCTCGCCCAAGTGCTCCTGGCGGCCGGAGCGGGCGCCGGCTCGCGGATCGCGCACCTCGACCGCAGCGCGCCGGAGGTCGTCGAGCTGCTGGCCGCGGCGAGCAAGATCGGCGCGGTCGCCGTGCCGCTGAACTGGCGGCTGGCGGCGGCCGAGCTGACGAGGATCGTGGCCGACGCCGGCGCCCCGCTGTTGATCACCGGGCCGGCGTTCGCCGGCGTGGCCGCCACCGTCGCCGCCGCCGCCCCGCAGGCCCTCGAGACCGTCGAGGTGGGCGACGAGTACGAGGCGCGGCTGACGGCGTCCGAACCGGTGGATCCCGGTGGCCGCGGGGAAGCCGACGACCCGGTCGTCCAGATGTACACCTCCGGGACCACAGGCGTGCCGAAGGGGGTCCTGACCACGCACCGCAACCTAGCGGCGGCGACGCTCAACGTCCCGGCCTGGCGCTTCGACGAGGCTTCGGTGAGCCTGACGCCGCTGCCGATGTTCCACATCGGCGGAATCGGATGGACGTACCTGGGGCTGTCGCAGGGCGCGACCACGATCCTCGTGAGCGAGTTCGACGCCGCGGCGGTGCTCGACCTGCTCGAGTCCGCCGGCGTGACGAACGCGGTCTTCGTGCCGACGATCCTGCAGATGCTGACCGCCGTCCCCGGCGCTGCGGAGCGCGACTTCTCCGCGCTGCGCTCGATCGCCTATGGCGCCTCACCGATCACCACGCCCGTGCTCAAGGCGGCGCTGCGCACGTTCCGCTGCCCCTTGTTCGGGGTCTACGGGCTCACCGAGACCACGGGAGGCGTGGTCCAGCTGGACCCCGATGACCACGACCCGGATGGCCCGCGCGAACACCTGCTGCGCTCGGCGGGCCGGCCGCGGCCGTGGATGGAGCTTCGGGTCGCCGACCCCGTCAGCGGCCACGAGCTCCCGCCCGGCGCCGTCGGCGAGGTCTGGTTGCGGGGGCCGAACGTCATGGCCGGCTACGCCAACCGCCCCGAGGAGACGGCCGCGGCACTGACGCCGGACCGGTGGCTGCGCACCGGCGACGGCGGCTATCTCGACGACGAGGGCTATCTGTTCCTTGCCGACCGGATCAAGGACATGATCGTGACCGGGGGCGAGAACGTCTATCCCGTCGAGGTCGAGGAGGCGCTGTCGCATCACCAGGCGGTCGCCGAGGTCGCCGTGATCGGTGTGCCCGACGAGCGCTGGGGCGAGGCCGTCAAGGCCCTTGTCGTGACCCGCCCGGGTGCCGTGACGTCGGCGAACGAGCTCGTGGCGTTCGCGCGCGAGCGGCTCGCCGGCTACAAGCTGCCGCGGTCGATCGACTTCGTCGACGACCTGCCGCGCACCGCGTCCGGCAAGGTGCTCAAGCACGAGCTGCGCGACCGGTACGGGAACGTCAGCAGGGTGTGATGGCTCCGCGCGCTCTCGGCTCCACAGCGCGGATCCGGGGCGATCGGCACCGGATGCCGGGAACCCGGACCGCGGCGGCGACCGGCGCTCAGGCGCCCGCGTGCGCGAGCGCCGATGGGCTCTGTCGGCTGACGATCGCGGGCGCCTCGTGGACGAGCCCGTCGTTCTCGAGGGCCTCGACCATGAACAGGGCGAAATCGATCCGGCGCGTGATGTCGCTGTCGAGGACGGCGTCGCCCACGTGGCGGCTACATACCCCTCGCTGTCGCCCTCCTCGAGGCTGCTGCCGCGGACGACGGTCCAGCGGGCGTCGCTGGCGAAGATCCTTCGGCACGCCTCGACCTGGTCGTCGAGGTCGATGACGGGGCGAG
>Ga0299914_10000140_pt1 | contig 42312 bp, 62 predicted proteins | sample RVTome_10_FD_201361 | JGI IMG/M metagenome (GOLD analysis project Ga0299914, IMG submission 201361) | Soil microbial communities from uranium-contaminated site in the Upper Colorado River Basin, Wyoming, United States - RVT153D57 (version 2) ... | reverse complement strand
CGGCGGCGGCGTTGGCGTAGGTGGCGGCGGCGGCGGCGGCGTTGGCGTAGGTGGCGGCGGCGGCGGCGGCGTTGGCGTAGGTGGCGGCGGCGGCGGCGGCGTTGGCGTAGGTGGCGGCGGCGGCCTGGCGTGCTTCCGCGAGGGTGCGAGCGTTTTCGCAAGCCACCGCGCGGGCCTCCTGCCCGCGCATGCGCAGGACCACGGGCAGTACCCTGTTGACCGCCCACAGTACCAGGAATTCCGCGCGGCGCTTCTGGTCATCGAGCGATCCGCGCGTGCCGGATATCAGGGGGACGACGGGCTTGAGCAGCCGGTCACGAAGATCGCCGGGCATAGCATCGTTGAGCTTGATCCCGAAACGGCCGAGCACGGGGCATGCGCATTGCGGACGATCGCTGTGCTGTTCACCGTTGAACCAGGCGACCATTTCCATGAAGCACATACCGGAGGCGGCCGATTCGTGCGCCCCGGCGGCGAGGCGGACTTCGGTGATCTGCGAAAAATCGAACATGATGCAATTCCTTTCCTTGAGATAATTGGCGCCAGACAAAATCAGCGCCCCACAGTCCACCAGATGAGCGCCCACAGCGCCACGCTGAGCACCAGGGCAAGCAGGGGCATTCCACACCCCAGGCGGAGCGGAGCGCCATCGGCAGGGACGATGGGGCCGTGGATGTGGCGGCGGCGATCCGGGTCCTGCGCTTGCGAACGGAAGGCCCACGGGCGCGCGTTGCCGGCCGATGCGAAGCGGAGGTGACCGGCGCGCGTCATGACCATTCCACCTCCAGCATAGCGGGGAGATTGGTGACGCGGCCGACCACGAACAGCCGGTCAAGCTTGTCGCGCGTCGCCTCCGCCACCCCCGCCAGCGCGCCGTCATCATCGAATACGAGCAGCGCGTGGACGGTCGACCGGGTGATCGAGCGCACGAACATGAAGGCGTTGCCGCTTTGCGGACAGAGGAGCACGGTGCCAGTGGTATGGGGGATTCCTTCCCGCGCGGGCCTGTCCGGCAGGCACATCGCCCGGCGAAGCGGCATGTCGGGGATGGAGAGGCTGATCATCGGCGCTTGCCTTTCCTGAGATAGAAAACGGTGGCGCGCAGGCCGGGGCGGGATTCCAGCACCGCTTCCGGCCGGCGCCAGGACCGGCGCCCGTCGCGGGCGGCCTTGTCATCGTCACGAAAATAGGAGGCCATGCGGTTGACCACGCCGAGCAGGCCAAGCTCGGTCGCCCGCGCGCGATCGAAGCGGTGGGCCATGAACAGGTCATAGAGTTCCGCCCCGCGCACCATGCGGCGGTTGTTCCACGCCTTGCGGCACGGCGGGCCGCAGAATTCGGCACGGGCGTGGCGGCCATCCATGGGGCCGCCGCATTCGAGGCATGGGGCACGGGCCGCGACATCGGCCTTTCGCACGCGGGCGGCGGCGGAGAGGCGTGCGTCTAGGCGCATGATATTTCCCACAGCTGGCGGGTAACGCCGCCATTGCCAACAGGGTCGCGGAGCGCCTTCAGCTTCCCACTGGACTCGGCCCACGACTTGCGGGCGGCAAGTTCCTTGATCATCCGCCACCCCGCCGCGCGCAGCGATGCGCCAGTCTCGGTTGCCTGGGTGTAGGTGATGCAGCGCGTGTAACCCATCGCCTTTGCCGCGCGCCAGACCGCGCCATAAAGTTTGCTGTTGGCGTTGCGTGTGCCATCGGTGCAGGTGCGATTGACTTCGAGTGTTCGCCCGTCATCGAAGTGCCGGGCGACAGGGCGCCCTGCGGTGGCAACGCCGACCAGGCGACCATCCACTTCAATGCCGAGGCCGAATTTCCACCCGCGCGGTGGCTTGTTATGGCGATGGTGCAGCGTGATGAATGCGCTCGCCTCGCGCAGTGTGATCGGCACGATATTGAGGCGGCGGCCAGTCACTTCGGCGTCCTTTCCGCCCGTTCGGGACGCGGCGGAACATCGCCGATGGTGACGGTCACGCGCTCCACCACATCACCTTCCTGAATCCCGTCGAGGCGATCGGCGGAAAAATCCACTTCCGCCCCGGCGCGCATGGCGCGGCCGATCTGGCCGAGGATCGAGCGGTAAGCCCGCGTAGGGCGTACGAGCCCCTTGACGATCCGGCGCGAGGGAACATCGATGTATTGCACGGGCATGGCGTTTCCCCTGTTCGGCCCTAGCGCATCGGCATGAGCACCCACAGCAGTGGCGCATCGGCCAGTGCGGCGGGGGCATCGCCCGCGGCGGGAACCACGGTGACGGGGGCCATGGGATCTTCGATCCCGAATTCGATCGTTGCCGCATCGCCGAACGAAGCGGCGGCGGCGGCGGCATATTCGCCGCGGAAGAACAGCACGGCATCGGTGCCCGCGAGCCGCGTGGCGGGGCATTCGCTTTCCGCCTCATTCCCTGCGGCGTTGCGCGAGGAGACGGCGATGCGATCCTGCCCGAAATCGAACCGCAGGCGGTGAATGCGGACCTTCTTCTTGCCGATATCGATCACGTCGCCATCGACCAGCGCGTTATGCCCGATGGCCTGTGCCAGCGCGGCCGATGCGGCGCGGAAGCGGCCCTGGCGATCGGCCGGGACGATGCGCGGCCAATCGGGAAAGTCGCCTTCGATGAATTGCGAGCGCAGCACTTCCCCGCCATGCGCGGGGGCGAAACCGGCCGCCGCCTTCCCCACGGTGACGGAAAGCCGTTCGCACCCGCGCGCGAGATCGGCCAGCGGCTTTACCGCATCGTTGGGCAGGGTGAAGGACGCGCCCTTGAACCTCTTGGGCGGGGCGAGCGGGCCGAGGGCGGCGCGGGCGAGCACGTTGCCATCGGAGGCGGCGAGCGCCGCGCGATCGAAATCGAAGCGCACGCCGCACAGGTAAGGCCGCGCGAGATCGGCGCGGGCGGCGGCGGCCGCCACGAAGTGCAGCAGAGCGGCGAAGGCGGGGCCTTCCACTTCGAACGAAGGCCCCTTCACCGGCTCTATCACCCCGGCGGGGTAATCGCCGGCGGGCAGGGTGGGCACGCGCCAGCGGGTGCGCCCCTGACGGATGACGAGCGCGCCCTTGTCTTCGGCCAGGGTGACCTTTTCCCCGCGCTGCAGCCGGGCCGCCGCGGCGGCGAGCCGGGCGGCGGAGACGGTGCATTCACCCTCCCCCGCCGCCTCCACCCGCAAGGTGAGCGACTGATCGATGCTGGAGGCGGCGAGCACGAGCGCCGAGGCGCCATCCTCGCCCGCCTCGAACCGCAGCAGGGCGTTGCCCATGATCGGCACGGAAATGCGCGAATCGACCAGCGCGGCGAGGCGCGATGCGGCGCGTTCGAGCACGGCCGAGGACAGGGTGGCGGAAAAGGTCATGCGGGAGCTTTCTTCATCAGCGAATGGACGCGTTCGACCATGCGCGGATCGCGCACGAAGATGACGGATTCGATTTCGGCGGCGGTGGTGTGGGGATCGCGTGCGGCGATCAGCGGCGCGAGGCGATCGAGGAGGCCACAGGCGAAGCCGCGCCACCGGCGATCGCGAAGGTCAGCGAGTTCACGCTCCGCATCTTCCCATTCGCCGCGCGAGATGTGGCCAAGCAGAGCGGCGAAGTCATAGGCCATCCCAGACGGTGTGCGAGGGATGGCCCATTCAACGAGCCGCGCTGCGCCTACGTCTACGCCGCCGAGATCGCCGGGCGATTTCCCGTTCATTGAACGCCGCCAGCGAATCGATCGCCGCCACCAGGGCGGGCGGGGCGCGCCGGTCCGCCCGCACGATGGCGCGCGCGGCGTTCAGCGATTCGCGCGCGGCGAGGGCGCGGACAAGCAAGGTGACACGGCGCATCGGGCCTGTTCCCCCATGCCGGCGCGCGATAAGGGGGCGTGCGCCCCGCCCGTTCCGCGCCATTCGATTTCCGGTGTAGCATCGCGCCTTCCGCCCAACTGCAGGTTGGGGCGAATGTTGCGCGGGGCAAAACACATTGTCAAGCGGCAAAGTCGCGGGGGTTGTGGATCAGGCGCGGTCCTTGTGCCGGCGCAGCATGGTTTCGATCATCGCCATGACAATTTCGCGATCGTCACAGCCGAGCTGCGCCCAGGCGGAAAGCAGGCGGTGGTGTTCCACCGCGTCGCGCGACATCAGCCATGCCGGCGGGATATCGAGCGCGCCGGCCACGGCGGCCAGGTTATCGCGCGTCCACGGCATGGAACCGGCGTTGTAGCGCGAGATCGTGCCGATGGTTGGGCCGGCCGGGCAGCGGCGGGCAACCTCGCGCATGGAAAGCCCGCGAATTTCGCACCATTCGCGGATGAACAGGCGTGCGCCGCACGCCGCGCGGCGGTTCATCGGCGGGTTATCCACCGCCCGGCGCTTCGCCCCACGCAACAAGCGGCTTGACTATTGCGTTTCGCCCGGTGCATCAATCGGGAATGGAGACAGGCAAGCACCCGATGAAACTGTGGCGCGAGCGCGAAGGGTATTCGCTGCGCGCGCTGGCGCGGACGATGGCGGAGCGCAACGGCGGGGTGCAGCTGGTGAACGCATCGGGGCTGTCGCGAATCGAGGGTTTCCGGCAGCGGGCATCCGAAGCGCTGATGGTGACTCTGTTCGAGCTTTCGGGCGGCGAGCTGAGGCCCGACCATTTCGTTCTTCCCGGACATTTGCACGGCGCCGCCGACGCCCGCGCGGACGCGGCATGACGGCGCCCCCTGATGCACCAGGCGGAGCATGCGGCGCGCGGCCCGCGATACCGCGCGCTGGGCAACAGCTGGGCGGTGAACTGCGCGCGCTGGATCGGCGAGCGGATCGCGATGGTGGACGGGCTGCAGGCCGAGCTGGGGCGGCGGGCGGCATGAACCCCGCCGAGTTCCTGGCCGGCAAGGTGCGGCTGCACGCGGGCGATTCGCGCGAGCTGGTGAAGGCGCTGCAGCCGGGCACGATCGATGCGGTGGTGACCGATCCGCCCTATGCGCTGGTGAGCATCGTCAAGCGGTTCGGCAAGAAGGGCGCGGCGCCCGCGAAGGGCAACGAGGCCTATGCCCGCGCATCGGCCGGGTTCATGGGCAAGGCGTGGGATACGGGCGAAGTGGCGTTCGATCCGGCGTTCTGGGCGGACGTGCTGGCGGCGATGAAGCCGGGGGCGCACCTGGTGGCGTTCTGCGGCACGCGATCCTATCACCGGCTCGCCTGCGCGATCGAGGACGCGGGGTTCGAGATCAGGGATCAGCTGGCGTGGGTTTACGGCAGCGGGTTTCCGAAGAGCCACGACGCTGAGCGCGCGATCGCGATAACCACCTGCAATCAGGAGGGGCGGCATTTCGCACGGTCATTGCCGAAGCCCTCCGAGCGGAAGGAAGGCGATCACGTCTGCTTGGTCACACCGGAAAGCGAACCTTGGCAGGGCTGGGGCACGGCGCTCAAGCCCGCGTGGGAGCCGATCGTGCTGGCGCGCAGGCCGCTGGCCAGGGACGCGGGGGGCACGGTGGCGGGCAATGTGCTGGCGCATGGCACCGGGGCGCTGAATATCGACGGGTGCCGGGTGGGTGATGACGGAGGCTCCGTGACAATGAAGGGTGATCGTCCGACCACCACGATTCACGCTTATGGGAATGGCCTCGGCGCGCAAGGCGGCACCATTGATCGCCCCGATGGCCTCGGCCGATGGCCCGCCAATATCGTGCACGACGGCAGCGATGAGGTCGTTGACTGCTTTCCAGGTGATGCAGGAGGCGGCAACGGTCAGGCCCGGATCGCCTTCGGCATCGGTGGCAACGGAGCTTATTCGGGCGGCGGCCAAGGGGCGATGGTGGCGACCTATGCCGATTCCAGCTCTGCTGCCCGTTTCTTCTATACCGCCAAGGCCGATGCCGAGGACCGGATCGGATCGAAGCATCCCACGGTCAAGCCGCTGGACCTGAAGCAATGGCTGGTGCGCCTGGTGTGCCCGAAGGGCGGCACGGTGCTCGATCCTTTCGCCGGCACCGGCACCACCGGCGAGGCGGCCTGGCGCGAGGGATGCCGCGCCGTGCTGTTCGAGCGCGAGGACGATTACCTGGCCGACATCGCGCGGCGCATGGAACTGGCGCTGGCACCCCCGCGCGTGCGCCAGGCGGAGATCGCGCGGCGAGGCGGCAAGAGGCCCGGCAACGGCGCGAGCATTGAGGATCACGGCCTGTTCGGCGCCGAGGCGCTGCCCGCCGCGCCCGAACAGGGGGGGCGACGGGTGTACGGGACGTTCGCGCGGGACAGGGCGCAAGATCGGGCCGATCGGATTGAAGAGATAGGGGAGGATTGAGTCATGGCGAATAGCGGGGAAAGATTAGCGCAAGAAATTGTTCGACAGATGGAGCCGATTGCTGAGCAGCGAATCAAGAAGTGCGCTGGTTGCGGCGAATTTTTGATCAACAAAGGACTTACGTTCTGGCTTGTCACGCCGGTTCGCGCGGGATTTGACGCGCAGGGACTGAAAGAGCGCATTGGGCTCAGCATGATGATGGGCGGAAGCGCTGCTCTTGGGTCTGCCTTCGCGGCCAGCCCTCCGGCGCGGGTCATCGACCGTCCGGCTGAAGTGTGTGTTTGCGAGGGGTGTGCTCTGACGCTCCCGCTGGCCGAAATCTGTTTGCGGGGGGATTGATCGATGGGCGTGAATTTCGCGGTGCTGGAAGGGCATGTGGGCGGCGATCCTGAAGTGCGGGCCATGGAAAGCGGGGGCAAGGTCGCCCGCTTTTCGCTCGCCACGTCCGAGCAGTGGAAGGACCGCACCACCGGCGAAAAGCGCGAGCGCACCGAATGGCACAATGTGGTGGTGTTTTCCGAAGGCCTGGTGGGCGTGACCGAACAATACGTGCGCAAGGGATCACACCTACTGATCCGCGGCCGGATCCGCACCCGCAAGTGGCAGGACCGCGACGGCAACGACCGGTGGACCACCGAAATCGTGCTGTCGGGCTTCGACGCCATCCTGCGCCTGCTGGGCAGTTCCGGAGGCGGCCGGCCGCCCCCGCCGGAAGACGAAGGCGCCTATGGCGGCGCGGGAGCGGGCGGCACAAGCGCCGGCGGACAACCCCAGGGCGGCGCGGCCGACGATCTGGACGACGACATTCCATTCTAGACCCCGAAAGGCACGAAGCCGGTGCAAATGCTGGATCACGCACTGGCCTATGCCGAATCGGGATGGCCGGTGTTCCCTTGTTCGCCGAACGACAAGCGGCCGCTGACGCCGCCGGCGGACAAGGATGAGCGCGGCGAGCCCGTGCCCGGCGGGCTGTATCACGCGACCTGCGACAAGGCGCAGATCCGCCGGTGGTGGGACCGGTGGCCCGACGCGATGATCGGCGTGCCGACCGGCACGCGCGTGGACGCCTTCGTGGTGGATATCGACCCGAAGGACGGCGCCAGCGCGGCCGAGGTGCTGGAGCGGGTGGCGCGCGAGGCGGGGTGCGAGCTGCCGCCGACGATCACCGCCGAAACGCCGCGCGGGGGCCTGCACCTGTGGTTCGCGCTGCCGATGACGGGCGCCGAGGCGATCCGCAACCGCGCGGGCGTGATCCGCGGCGTGGATGTGCGGGGAACCGGCGGATACGTGATCGTGCCGCCATCGGTGCGCAGCGGGTTGAAGGCCGAGGCCGAGGGGTGCGAGGGCGTGGCCTATCGCTGGGCGGAGGGTGGCGAGGATGTGCCGGTGCCCGCGCCGCCCGCGCTGATCGCCTTCGTCACCGCGCGGCCCGATCCGCCGCCCCCACCGCCGAGACCCACGGGATCGATCGCGCCCGGCGGTGTCGACGCGGCGCGCGAGGAGGCGATCCGCGCCTATGCCGCCGCCGCCCTTGCCGCCGAGACGGCCCGCGCGGCCGAGGCGGCGGCGGGCACGCGCAACGACACGCTGAACCGGGCGGCGCTGGCGCTGGGCCACCTGGTGGGTGCGGGTGCGCTGGATGAGGCCGAGGCGGTGGGCGCGCTGGAGGAAGTGGCGCGCTCGTGGCCCGATTTCCGCAAGTCCGCCGGCACGATCCGTTCGGGCATGCGCGCGGGCAAGCGCGAACCGGCCGACCTTTCGCAAGTGGGGCTGCTGGCCGGGCGCAAGCGTAGCGAGCGCGCGCCGCTGCCCGCACACATCCCCAGCGACCTGCCCCCCGGCGAGCCTGCCCGCCCCGAAGCCCCCATGAGGGGGAAGCACGCGGATGCACGAAGCGCGCGAACACCATCCCATGGTGGGGGTGCGGGGAAGCCGCCGGGCGGCATCGGAGGCGCGGATGCCGGAGACGAACCCGATGCCGGCGCGATCGAGGCCTGCGGGCGCGAACCGCAAAACGATACCGGCAACGCACGCCGCCTGATCGCCCATTTCGGGGCGGACATGCTGCGCGTGCGCGATGTCGGCCCGCATTGGTGGGCCGGAACCCATTGGGAGGGCGCGGGCGGCGCGGAGGCGTTCCAGCGCTTCGCCCAGCGCACGGCCGAGCGGATCGCGCTGGAGGCCGATTGCCTGCACCACAGCAAGGCCGACAAGATCCTGGCCGATGCGGCGAAGAAGCTGGAGGGCCGCGAATACGAGGATCTGGACGAAGGCGAGCGCAAGCTGCTGAAGGACGGGCAGGAAGCGGCGGCGAGGCTGGCCAAGCGCAAGGCCGACCGCCGCAAGTTCGCCATATCGTGCGGAAACACCCAGCGCATTAACGGCATGATCGCCCAGGCCGCACCGCACATCACCGTGGCGCCCGACGCGATCGACGCCGATGCGATGTCGATCAACCTGCAAAACGGCACCTTGCGCGTGGTGCGTGAGACGGTGCGGGAGAGGGTTGGCGGGGATGACCCCGAAGACCCGCCTTTCGAGGTTGACCGCGCCGTGTGGAAGGTGCGCCTAGACGCACACGCGCGGGAGGACCGGATAGCGAAAGTGATGCCGGTGGAATACGACCCGGTGGCCAAGGCGCCGAAGTGGCGCACTTTTGTCGAGCGTTTCCAGCCCGGCGAGGCTATCCGCCGGTTCCTGCAACGTTATCACGGCTATGCGCTGACCGGGATGACCGGCGAGCAGATCTTCGTGTTCAACTATGGCCTGGGCGCCAACGGCAAATCGACCTTCATGGAGGCGCTGCGGCGCCTGCAGGGCGGATATGCCAAGGTGCTGTCGGCTGAATCGCTGACGGGCGATCAGCACCGCCGCGGCGACCAGGCGACGCCCGAATTCGCCCGCCTGACGGGCGCGCGCATGTTGGTGTGTGCCGAGCTGCCGCGCGGGCAGGGATTTCGCGAATCGACGCTTAAGATGCTGACCGGCGGCGAGGCCATGCTGGTGCGGCACCTGCACGAGTCGTTCTTCGAATTCTCGCCGGCGTTCAAGGCCGTGGGATCGGGCAACGACCGCCCGGCGATCGGCGGCGTGGACGAAGGCATATGGCGGCGCATGAAGCTGGTGCCGTGGGAAGTGACCATCCCGGCGAACCAGCGGCGGCCGATGGAAAAGGTGCTGGCCGAATTCGCGAGCGAGGGGCCGGGCATCCTGAACTGGCTGATCGAGGGCCTGCTGGATTACCTGCACAACGGGTTGCAGGTGCCGCGCGAGATCGACGCGGCCACCGAAAGCTATCGCGCGGACATGGACCCGGTGGGCGAATTCGCGCTGGCCTGCATCGAGCCGATGTCCGGCGCGTTCGTGACCGCGCGCGACATGCACCGCGCCTATACCGCGTGGTGCCACGCCAATTCGGTGAAGCCCTACACCGAAAAGGGCTTTGCCGGGATCATGGTGCAGAAGGGCTTCAAGCGCGAGATCGGGCGCATTCGCAAATACCTGGACGTGCGGTTGAAGGACGTTCCGGCCGACCCTGACGAGCGGCGCGACTATCCGGCGGGATATGGCGATTATGGATAGGATTCAAGGCGTTACCTTGTGCATCTGGGGCGTTGTGTCGGCGCGAGGGTTGCGAGGGTTGTGCGAGGGTTGAGGTCAACCCTCGCAAGGTAAATTCCGGTTTTGCGTCAATGGGTTATTGGCGCTGGTGCGAGCATGCGAGGGTTTCCTCTACGCGCGCGTATGAGAAGGGGCGAATGCCATGGGCGAAAAGACCAAGGGAATGAATTCTTATACACACGTGCAAGGTTTACCCTCGCTATGCTCGCAAGATGAAAACAAGATATTGAATGGTAACGATAAAATCACTGCGAGGGTTGACGATCAACCCTCGCAAACCCTCGCAAACCCTCGCAAGAAAAAGGTGAAGGGTTTGAAAAACAAGGGAAAGTCCCGCCAAAAGCGGCAAGCGAAGACGGCGGCCGAGAAGCGGACGAATGAGCCTGTGGTGGGCGGCGCGCGCGGTGCCCGGCGCTTCGTGGACATGATCGAGGCGATGTACCGGCGCGGCCAGTTGAACGCGCGCCAGCACCAGGTGGCGAATACCTATCGCGCGGCGGCCGAGGCGGCGGCGGGCGGCATCCCCTGCGCGCTGGACATGAGCCGGGTGCGCGGCGGCGGTGGCCCGGCCTCGCCCACCGAAACGCGGCTGTGGGGTGCATCGGTGCTGCGCCAGGCGCATCATGCGCTGGGCGCGCGGGCCGGGCTGATCGTGACGCTTTCGGTGGTGGACGGCATGACGTTCCGCGAGATCGCCGCGCGGTTGTTCCGGCGCGGGAAGGGCGGGCAACCGCGGCGTGGCGATACCGAATACGTGGGCCGCACGCTGCGCGATGCCTTGACGACGTTGGCCGACATGTGGTGCCCGCCCGCCCGGCAAGGGCGGATTCGCTCGGTTCGCGACCCCGATGCGGTGCAGATCGCCTATCCGCGAGAGGGCGGTATCGAGCCCGGTGTGGTGGCGCATGCGAGCTTCGGAAGGGTGCGTTTCACTGATCCGGCAAAGCGAGAGAAAGGGGATTGACATAACCGGGGGTTAAAAGCATTTTCCGCATAGTAGTTAGAGAACCGGCCCGGAGCAGCCGCTTGGGGGCGGTTTTCGTATGGTCTGGGTGATGCGCTGGGCAAAGCGGATGGTGCTGGTGCAATGGGCAGGTTGAAGGGTATGCGCCCGTTGATCGGTTCGCTGCCGCCCATGGTGAAGGCGCTCCCGAAGATGGCGGATTCGATTTACCTGTCGCGCGAGTGGCGCGCGTTGCTGGCCGAGATCAAGCGCGAGCGCGGAAGCTGGTGCGAGGCTTGCGGCGCTGCCGGCCGGATCATCGGCGATCACGTGGTCGAGCTGAAGGATGGCGGCGCGCCGCTGGACAAACGGAACGTCCGCCTTCGCTGCATACCATGCCACGCACGCAAGACGGCCGACGCAAGGCGCAAGCGGGCCATGGGGAACCCCACGGGGGGGTAGCAAATCTTCCCAACCCCTGCGGCCCGGGAACCGCCGCCACCCACATTCGGAGATTTTTTCTTGGGTGAGATGGTGTTTGACCTGCTGGGCGACCCGGTGCGTTACGACGTGCCGAAGCGCGGGCGTCCGCAGCATGAGCCTACCGATGAAAAGCGTAGGCTTGTCATACAGTTAGCGTCGTTCGACTGGAGCGACGAACGGATCGCCATGGCGCTGGGCGTCGATCCGAAGACTTTGCGCAAGCATTATTCCCGCCAGCTGGCGGCGAAGGAAGAGGCGCGTGCGCGGGTGGAGGCCAAGCTTCTGAACGCGCTGTGGGGCGAGATTGAGAAGGGCAACGTTTCGGCGATCGACCGGTACTTCAAGCGACTGGACCAGCACGAGTTGGGCAAGCTTTCGGAGCGCGTGGCGGCGCGGGGCGTGGGAGCGACGGGGACGGGCGGCGCGGCGAGTGAAGGCGGCCGGGCGGCGGGTTCGAAGATGGGCAAGAAGGAGCAGCAACGCGCGGCAGCGCACGAGGTGACCGGCAAGTTCGCGCCGCCGCCAGGCCCCCGCACGGTGAACTGATGGCGCCGGTGAAGGCGGCAAAGGCGGAGGTTCGCCGTGCGCCCCCAACATGGTCGACCGCGTGCCCGGATTGGGAGCGGCGGATCGTGGCGGGGGAATCGCTGGTGCCGTTCGCCCCGCTGTTTCCGGCGGAGGCCAAGGCATCGCTGGCGGTTTTCAAGTCGCTGCGCATCGTGGATGTGCCGGGACAACCGACCTTCGGCGAGGCGTGCGACCTGTTCGTGTTCGACTTCGTGGAAGCGATCTTCGGCGCATACGATGAGGCTTCGGCGCAGCGGCTGATCCGCGAGTTCATGCTGCTGATCAGCAAGAAGAACGCGAAGTCCACCATCGCCGCCGGGATCATGATGACGGCGCTGATCCGCAACTGGCGGCACCTGGCCGAGCTGCTGATCCTGGCGCCGACGATCGAGATCGCGAACAACAGCTTCGGCCCTGCGGGGGGCATGGTGCGGGCGGACGATGAACTGAACAGCCTGCTGCATGTGATCGATCACCAGCGGACGATCCGGCACCGCGTGACCGGCGCCGAGCTGAAGGTGGTGGCGGCGGACAGCGACGTGGTGGGCGGCAAGAAGGCCGGGTTCGTGCTGGTGGATGAGCTGTGGCTGTTCGGCAAGAAACCGGCGGCATCGGCGATGCTGCGCGAGGCGACCGGCGGCCTGGCATCGCGGCCGGAAGGGTTCGTGATCTACCTGACGACGCACAGCGACGAAGCGCCGGCGGGGGTGTTCAAGGAGAAGCTGGAATACATGCGCGACGTGCGCGACGGGCACGTGGTGGACCCGGCGTGCCTGCCGATGCTTTACGAGTGGCCCGCCGCGATGATCGAGGCTGAGGCCTATCTGGAGCGCAAGAACTTCCACGTGACCAATCCGAACATCGGCCGATCGGTGAGCGAGGACTGGCTGGCGGCGGAGCTGGGCAAGGCGATGCGCGGCGACGGCGACGGCAAGCAGATATTCCTGGCCAAGCACCTGAATGTGGAGATCGGCCTTCGCCTCCGCCGCGACCGCTGGCGCGGCGCGGACCTGTGGGAGGCGGCGGGCGACAAGAGCCTGACGCTGGACACGCTGATCGAGCGGTGCGACGTGGCGGTGGCCGGTGGCGACGGCGGCGGCCTGGACGATCTGTTCGGCATGTGCGTGGCCGGGCGGTGCCGGGTGACGCGGGACTGGCTTTACTGGTTCCATGCGTGGGTGCAGCCGGATGTGCTGGACCTGCGCAAGGATATCGCCCCGGCGCTGCGCGACTTCGAAGCGGCCGGCTCGCTGACGATCTGCAAGTCGGCGACGCAGGACCTGGAGGAATTCACCGGGATCTGCCGCCGGTTGCTGGACGCCGGGCTGCTGCCGGAAAAGGGCGGCGTGGGGCTGGACCCGCAGGGCGTAGGCGCGCTGGTGGACGAACTGGCGCAAGCCGGCCTGGGCGGCGAGGCGGTGGTGGCGATAAGCCAGGGCTTCCGCCTTTCGTCGGCTGTGTGGGGCATGGAGCGCAAGCTGAAGGACGGCACGCTTTGGCATGACGGCTCGGCGATGATGGCGTGGTGCGTCGGCAACGCGAAGGCGGAGCAGAAAGGAAACGCGGTGCTGATCACGAAGCAGGCCGCCGGCAAGGCGAAGATCGACCCGCTGATCGCGGCGTTCAACGCGACAAAGCTGCTGGAGCGCAACCCGGATGCGGCGGGGCAGTCGGTCTATCAGGACCGGGGCATGTTGGCGCTCTGACCGATGGCATTCTGGTCAGCATGGTTCACACCCCGCACGGCGCCGCAGCTTCCCGCGCCCCGCGCATCGTTTCAGGATGCTGGCGGCGGGATCGTCATCCGGACGCCGCAGGATCTCGAGGAAGCGCTGCGTGCCGGATCGCTGACGGCATCGGGCCAGTTCGTTACGCCGGCCAAGGCGATGCGCGTGGCGGCGGTCTATGCCTGTGTGCGGATCATTTCGGGCGCGGTCGCCACGCTGCCGCTGCACGTGAAGCGGCGGGTTGACGAGCGCACGCGAGTCGACGCTTCGGATACCGAGTTGTGGAAGGTGTTGCGACGGCGGCCGAACAAATGGCAGACGCCCTCGCAGTTCCGACGGATGCTGCAGGCGCACATGCTGCTGCGCGGCAACGGCTATGCGATGATCGTTCGTTCGCGCGGCGAGGTGATCGGGCTGATCCCGCTGCACCCTGACCGGGTGGAGACGCGGCAGAACGATGACCTGTCATTGAGCTACGTCTACACGCGGAAGAACGGCCGCCGGCAGGCGCTGACACAGCGCGAGGTGCTGCACCTGGTGGGCCTGACGCTCGACGGGGTGAATGGTGTTTCGGTGATTTCCTATGCCCGCGAATCGATCGGCGAATCGCTGGCGATGACCGAGCATGGCGCGGCGACCTTCCGCAACGGTGCGCGGGTGTCGGCGGCGCTGAAGCATCCCGGCAGGCTCGGCAAGGAAGGGCAGGAATTCCTCAAGTCCAGCCTTGACGATTTTCGCGCCGGCGGCGAGCGCGAGGGGAAGGTTCTGATCCTTGAGGAGGGGATGGACTTTCAGCCGATGTCGATGACTTCGGAGGATGCGCAGTGGATCGAGGCGCGGGCCTTCTCGCGCCGCGACATTGCGATGTTCTTCGGGGTGCCGCCGCACATGATCGGCGACACGGAAAAGTCCACGAGCTGGGGCACGGGGATCGAGCAGCAGTCGATCGGCTTCGTGACCTGGACCCTCGAAGACCACCTGACGATGTGGGAAGAGACGATCGACCGCGACCTGATTGTGGAAGATTCCGATCTTTATGCCCGCTTCAACCGCAACGCTCTGGTCAAGGGCGACATCAAGGCGCGGTGGGAAGCCTATGTGAAGGCGCTGCAGTGGGGTGTCTACAGCCCCAACGAAGTGCGCACGCTGGAGGATCTGAACCCGCGCGATGAAGGCGATGTCTATTACGACCCGCCGAATACCGCAGGCGGCGACCTGGAGCAGCGCGCTGACGACAACGATGGCCCGCCGCTTGAAGATGGAGAGGATTGATCGATGAGTCTTCGCACGCTGCCTGAGGCGCGGCAGTTCCAGCGCCCGCAGAATTTCCAGTGGGATGCGCCGAGCGATGTGATGGCGCGTTGGGCCGAGCACCCGCTGGCCGCCGGCGAGGATGACGAGAACACGATCACGATGTTCGACGTGATCGGCGAGGATTTCTGGACCGGCGGCGGCGTGACCGCCAAGCGCGTTTCGGCGGCGCTGCGCGCGATCGGCAAGCGCGACGTGAGGGTGCGGATCAATTCGCCCGGCGGGGACATGTTCGACGGGATAGCGATCTACAACCTGCTGCGCGCACACCCGGCGAAAGTGACCGTCGAGGTGATGGGCTGGGCGGCTTCGGCGGCTTCGGTGATCGCGATGGCGGGCGACGAGATCGTCATGGGCCTCGGCACCTTCATGATGGTGCACAACGCCTGGGGTCTGGTGATCGGCAACCGGCACGACATGCGCGCCTCGGCCGATCTGTTCGAAGAATTCGATGCGGCGCTGGCCGATATCTACGAGGCGCGCACCGGTGCGGCGCGCAAGGATATCGAGGCGCTGATGGACGCCGAGATGTTCATGGGGGCGAGCGCGGCGGTGGAGCGCGGCTTCGCCGATCGGGTCGATGAGGCGCTGTCCGCCGGCGAAGCCGCTGAGGCGAAGAACAAGGATCGCGGGCTGATGGCCCGCCGACAGATCGAAGCCGCGCTCGCCAGGGCCGGCTTTTCGCGGGACACGCGCTCCGAAATGCTTTCGGAGATGGTGTCCGCCGCGGCCGTGCGCGATGCAGGCCGCAACCCCGCCGCGCGCGATGCAGGCGTCACCGCAGCTTCGCTGAGCGAGCTGCTTGCGACCATTCGCTCATAGGAGACAATCATGAGCATCATGCTTAACGCCCGCGCGCGCGGGCTTGTCGGTGTACGCGCCGATGCCAACAACGCCCCCGCCATCCTTGCCGAGCTGAAGAAGGCCTTCGAGGACTTCAAGGCAGAGCGCGACAAGGAAATCGCCGACCTGAAGAAGGGCATGGGCGATGTGGTGCAGACCGAAAAGGTCGACCGCATCAACGCCGAGATCACCAGCCTGCAGAAGTCGCTTGACGAGACCAACGCGCTGATCGCGGCGATGAAGGTCGGCGCGGGCGGCGGCGATGCGATGGACCCGGATGTCGCGGCGCATGCCGAGGCCTTCGGCCGGTGGTTCCGCAAGGGCGTTGACGCCGGGCTTTCCGATCTTGAGGTCAAGGCCAAGCTTACCACGCAGTCCGATCCGGATGGCGGCTATCTGGTGCCCGAAGAGATGGAAACGGCGATCGACCGCGTGCTGGGCACCGTTTCGGCGGTGCGCAGCCTGGCGCGAGTGATCACCATTTCGACCGACACCTACAAGAAGCTTGTTAGCATGGGCGGCGCGAGTTCGGGCTGGGTTGGCGAGGAGCAGTCCCGCCCCGAGACCGATACGCCGACGCTGCGCGAGATCGCGATCGTTACCGGTGAAATCTATGCGCAGCCGGCGGCGACGCAGAAGTCGCTGGACGACGCGCGGATCGATGTCGCCCAATGGCTGGCCGAGGAGGTGTCGATCGAGTTCGCCGAGCAGGAAGGCGCAGCCTTTGTGTCGGGCAACGGCATCAACAAGCCGCGCGGCATCCTGGCCTATCCGACCGTTGCGAACGCATCGTGGAGCTGGGGCAACCTGGGCTTCACGGTGACCGGCGCGGCGGCCGATTTTGCGGCGAGCGATCCGGCCGACGCGCTGATCGACCTGTTCTATTCGCTGAAGGAGGGGCATCGCAACGGCGCGAGCTGGCTTACTTCGGACGCGGTGATGGGAACGATCCGCAAGTTCAAGGATGGTGACGGCAACTATCTGTGGGCGCCGCCGAGCGGCCCGGCGAACGTCACCACCATCCTGGGCAAGCCGGTGGCGACCGACGACAACATGCCGGCGCTGGGCGCCAACGCCTTCCCGGTGGCGTTCGGCAATTTCCAGCGGTCCTACCTGATCGCCGACCGCGCGGGCATCCGCGTGCTGCGCGATCCGTACACTTCGAAGCCGAACGTGCTGTTCTACACGACCAAGCGCGTCGGCGGCGGGATCGTCAATTTCGAGGCGCTCAAGCTGCTCAAGTGTTCGACCTGACCGGCCGGTTTCCCCCTTCCGGTCGGATACGGGGCAAGCCGCCTGTGGTGGCGCTGCGGGCGGCTTGCTTTGTACCAGCTTCCAAATGAAGGAAACGAACAATGAAGGATCTACATAACAGCGTTCATATCGAACGGTGCATCAGCCCCGTTTCGGTGGCGGACGATACTGCCGAGGTCGGCGAGATCATCGACCGGCAGGGCTTTCAAAGCCTGGAATACGTCATCGCGATCGGTTCGGTCGCGGATGCCGATGCGACGTTCGCCGTGCTGCTGGAGGAGGGCGACGAATCCGATCTCTCCGATGCGGCGGCGGTGGCGGACGGCGACCTGCTGGGCACCGAAGCGGCGGCAGGCTTCCAGTTCGATGACGATAACGAGGTGCGCAAGCTGGGATATAAGGGCGTCAAGCGCTACACCCGGCTGACCATCACGCCGGCGAACAACGCCTCGGCCGCGCTGTTCGGCGCGGTGGCGGTGTTGAGCCACCCCGAGGATGGCCCGACCGCCAATCCCTGATCGTGTGACCGTGTGACCGTGCGACCGGAGGGCCGTGAAAGCGGCCCTCCTCTTTTTCAAAGGACCGATGCCATGCGTGCCAAGGCGACGAAGGTATTCAACGGGCGCCCGGATGACGAGCCGCTGACCAGGCGGTTCCGCCCCGGAGATGTGGTGACCGGCGAGTTGGCGCAGGTTGCGGTGCGGGAAGGATTTGCCGAGGCGATTCCCGACGAGCCGGAAGCCGCACCCGCCCCATCGCCGAAGCGCAAGAGCAAGCCGCGCGCGACGCGGAGCGAGCGCTGATCGCGCGCTGCGCGGCGAGCGGCGGCGAGGAAGATGGACAGGATATTGAACCCGGTGTTGATCACGCCCCCCGCCGATCCGGCGGTGTCGCTGGCGGAACTGAAACAGTGGGCGCGGGTGGACCATGACGATGAGGATTCGGAGCTTTCGGCCATGCTGAATGCGGCGATCGGAATCCTGGACGGGTGGACCGGGATTCTGGGCCGGTGCCTGGTCATGCAAACGTGGCGCGTGGCCATGGCAGCGTGGCCGACATGCCGGGAAGTGCGACTTCCCTTTCCGGATGTGAGTGCCGCGACGGTGACCTATTACGATGCGGACGGGGTGCTGCAAACGGTGGATTCCGCCGATTACGAGCTGCTGGCCGATGCGCGGGGTTCGTTCGTGCGGTTTCGCACCGTATTCGATGCGCCGCCGGTGGAGGACGATCGGAGTGACGCGGTGCGGATCGCCGCCACGGCCGGTTACGGCGCGCCGGGCGATGTGCCGTGGCCGATCAAGACGGCGATCAAGATGCTGGCGACGAACTGGTACAACAACCGGGGGGCGATAGTTATCGGGGCTGCCCCGGCCGAGATTCCATTAGGCGTTTCGACGCTGACCGCGCCGTATCGCTACGTGGGCGTTTGACGAAGTTTTGCAGGCGGCTTCGGCCTGAAGGGGCCGTGGTGAAGATCGAGGAGGAGCAAGCATGGCTGATCTGGTGACGCAGGATCTGAGCGGCGAGGGCGGCGCGGAGGTGAGCTTCGTGGCGGCGGATGCGGGTGGCGACAAGTTCGTATGGACGGCCAGCACCTTCCTGATGATCAAGAATGATGACGCGTCGCCGAAGACGGTGACGCTGGACGCGGTGCAGACCAGCGTGACGCTGCAGCAGTACGGCGAACTGACGCGCGCCGATATCGTGCTGGTGGTGGGCGCCGGGGAAGTCGCGGTGATCCCGCCGCCGCCCACCCCGTTCCGCAACGATTCCGATGCGGGCAAGGTGGCCGTGACCTATAGCGCGGTGACCAGCCTTCTGGTTGCCGCGGCGCAGATGTGATCGGCCCTGTACCGATAGCGGGCATCACCGATGTTGGACGCAGGGCGGCGTGACCGGCGCATCCGGATCGAGCGGCTGACCGAAACGGGCCGCGACGATTTCAATGCGCCGGTGATGGATTGGGTGCTGATGGCGCAGTGCTGGGCGCATGTGCGCGAATACACCGGGTTCGAGCGCAACATGGCCGAGCAGCGCCAGGGACAAGCCTCCACCGTGTTCACGGTGCTGTGGACGGCGGCGCTGTCCAGCGTCAACCCGAAGGATCGCGTGGCCTATTCCGGGCGGCTGTTCGATATCGACGCGGTGGCCGAGCGCGGGCGGCGCGAGGAACTGATCATCGCCGGGCGAGCGCAGGTGGATGGGGATGTGTCAAATGCGGATTGAGTTCAAAGTGGAGGGGCTGCGCGAGTTGGAGCGCGCGCTTCTTGAATTGCCGCGGACGACTGCCAAGGGGGTGATGCGTCGCGTTGGCATCAAGGCCCTGACGCCGATGCGCGACGAGGCGCGCGCGCTGGCCCCGGACGATCCGGCCACGTCGCCGCCCTACGATCTGAAGAGCTCGATCGAGATCGGCAGTAAGCGCCAGAAAGGCCGGTCGCGGGAGCGGGAGGGGCCGAGCGAGGTGGTGCTGTATATGGGGCCAACCAAGTTCGGTTATCCGCAGGCGATGATCCAGGAAGCGGGTAGTTTCAAGCAACCAGCGCAGCCCTATATGCGCCCAGCCTTCGATGCCAAGGCCCATGAGGCGATCGACATCATTGCGAAGGAAGGTTGGTCAGAGATCGAGAAGACCAATCGCCGCCGCGCCGCGCGCGCTGCGCGCCTGGCGGCGAAGCAGGGCGGATAGCGCGCCATGGAAGAGGATCTGGCCGCGCGGCTGCTGGCCGATCCGGCGGTGGTGGAGGCGGTCGCCGGGCGCGTGAATTGGGTGGAGCGGCCGCAGGGCGACAGCTTGCCCGCGATCGTGCTGCAACTGATTTCCCCGGCGCGGGACTATGTGCTGGATGGCGCGCAAACGCTGCGCGAGGACCGGGTGCAGGTGGATTGCTGGGGCGCGAGCTATGCCGCTGCCAAGCAGGCCGCGCGGGCCATGATCGCCGCGATCGAGCCGCCGGCGACCTTCGGCGCCACGAAGTTCAACGCGGGCTTCGTGCAGGCCGAGCGGGACGGGCGCGAAGATATCGGCACGATGGTGGTTTTCAGGACTTCGGTGGACGTGACCATCTGGCATCGGCCAGCGTGACAGGAAAGGAAGGCGTGAAATGACGGACGCATCGATTGGCTACAAGTCGCAATTCTGGCTGTGGAATCCGACAGCCGGCGCTCTGGCGAAGCTGGCGGAGGTCCGCCGTATCCAGATGCCCGCGGAGAACCTGGAGCAAGAGGAGGCGACGCACCTTGAATCGCCCGGCCGCCGCCGCGAGTATGTGGACACGTTTTTCGAGGATACCGACTATGAAGTGGAGATGAACCGGATTCCCGGTTCGCCCACCGAGCTGCTGATCCTTTCGCTGATCGGATCGAACGAAGAATACGCAGCGCGGATCGTGGAATTCGACGGCGACGTGCAGGTGGCGACACACGATTTCGACGTGCGCAACATCCGCTATACGCCGAGCGATATCGAGCCTGACCAGGTGAAGATGGCGACGATGACGTACAAGCCGGCGAGCGATGTCGCCTCCACCTATCCGTAAAGGCGCGCCCGGCATGACGAAGAACAGGAAGGCCAGCGCCGACCGGCAGATCGAGGTGGGCGGCCGCGCGATCACGCTGCGGTATTCGATCAAGGCGATGGCGGCGCTGCAGGATCATTGGGGGCTGGCATCGTTTCAGGAAGTTGGCGGCAAGATGCAGGGGCTGGGCGAAAGCCTTTCGGCCGATGACATGGTGGCGATTTTCTGGGCGGGCACGCGCACCCACCATCCGGAGATCGGCAAGGCGGAAGTGCTGGACCTGATTGACGACGCGGGCATTGAGGAAATCCAGGGCGCGATGCTGGACGCCTTCGCCGGCGGATCGGGCGATGCGCCGGCAGGCAAGGAGGGCGGCGGCGAGGCATCCGCGCGCCCTCCCGCGCGTGGACGGTCGACCGGGTGATCGAGCTGGCGGGGGAGATGGAAGTTCCCCCGCCGATGGTTATGGACATGACCGTGCGCGAGATCGACGCCTTCGCCGCCGGTGCGGCGCGGCGGGAGCGGCGGGAAAGCGCCCGCGCGCTGTGGGCGGCGTTCGAGACGGCGAACTTCACGCGGGCCAAGCGCATGCCCCGCAACATCGCATCGCGCATTCGGGCAATCCTGCGCGGCCCCGGCGGCCAGCAGGCGGAAGAGGTGCGCACCGTGATCGAGCACATGCGGATCGCGGCAAAGCGGCAAGGGCTGGGGCCGCCCAAGGCGAAAAGGTAGGGTAATGGCGATTACAGCACTGATCGGCGCATTGCGGGTAAGGCTTGGCCTGGATTCGGCGGCGTTCGAAAAAGGCGCGAGGGGTGCCGAGAAGTCGGCGGACACCTTCGGCAAGCGGATGTCCAGGCTGGGCGGCCAGCTGCAGAAGACCGGCACGATCATGACGGCCGCGGTGACGGCGCCGCTGGTGGCATTCGGGGTATCTTCAGTCAGGGCGTTTCAGGAAAGCGAGAAGGCCACTGCCGCGGTGGACGCGGCGCTGAAATCGATGGGCGAAACGGCCGGCTTCACCGCCGCGCAGCTTGGCGAGATGGCGGCCAATCTGCAAAAGGCCAGCACGTTCGATGACGATGAAATCCTGTCGAAGGTGACGGCGAACCTGCTGACCTTTGGCCAGGTGCAAGGCGATGTGTTCGAGCGGGCGCAAAAGGTCACCCTGGACCTTTCGGCGCGGCTTGGCCAGGACCTGCAATCGTCCGCGATCATGGTGGGTAAGGCGCTGAACGATCCGGTGCGCGGGCTGACCGCGCTTTCGCGCGTGGGCGTGTCCTTCACCGACCAGCAGCGCGAACAGATCAAGGCGATGGTGGAAGTCGGCGACGTGGCCGGCGCGCAGGCGCTGATGCTGGCCGAGCTGGAAAAGCAGTACGGCGGCCAGGCCGAGGCGCTGGCGGCGACCAGCGCGGGGCGCGCGCAGCAACTGGCGAACAGCTGGGGCGATTTTCAGGAGAAGATCGGAGAGATAATCGCGGTGATCCTGCCGCCGTTGATCGACCTGCTGGGCAGGGTGGTGGAATGGCTGGATACGCTCGATCCGCAGACGGTGGCGTGGGGCGTGGCCATCGCCGGGATCGCGGCGGCGCTGGGTCCGGTATTGCTGGCGATCGGTTCGCTGATCACGATCCTGGGCACGCTTGGCCCGGCGATCGTGGGTATCGTCAGCGTCGGTGCGACGCTGACGACGTGGATCGTGGCACTTGGCCCGCACCTCCTGACGCTTGGGCGGGTGATTGCGGGGATGCTGGTGGCGACCGGGCCGATCGGTTGGCTGGCGCTGGCCGTGGCGGGGATTGTGGCCGTTTGGCAGAACTGGGATACGATCGGACCGATCGTCCAACGCCTCTATTCTTCTGTCAAGCAGTGGATTCAGGACCGCCTGGGCGCGGTGCTGGATTGGGTGAATGGCAAGATCCGTGCGGTTACCGATACGTTCAAGGCGATGTATGTGGCCGTGGTGGGGAATAGCTATGTCCCGGACATGGTGGATGGGATCGCCGCGGAATTCGGGCGGCTTGATTCGGTCATGGTCGCCCCCGCGGAGGACGCGGCCACGAGCGTGGGCGATGCCTTCGTGCATGCCGCCGATCGTGTGGGGCAGGCGTTCGGCGGCATGCTTTCGCGAGGTGAATTTTCGCTGCGTAGCCTTGCCGATCTGGCGGGTTCTCTGGCGAATGAGATGTTCGTTCAGCCGTTCTTTTCGGGATTGGGTGGTCAGGGCACTGGTGGTGGCTTCTTGTCGTCATTGCTCGGCGGCCTTTCCCGCAGCTTCGCCGGCGGCTTTGAGGCAGGGGGCACGATCCCGCGCGGCCAGTGGGGAATCGTGGGCGAGGAAGGGCCGGAGGTGGCCTTCGGCGGCCAGGGCGGACTGACGGTGCTGCCATCGGGTGGCGGCGGGGTGATGCAGATCTTCAACATCACCACGCCCGACGCGAATTCGTTCCGGGCTTCGGAGCGGCAGATCGCGCGCGCCGGGCGGCAAAGGCTGGCGCCGGCATGAGCGTAGTAACCACGATCGAGATAGACGGCGAATCGCTCGCTGCCTTTCAGGGTTCCCTCGCGTCGATCGGAGAGGCGTTCGATTTGGCGCATGTGGATGCGGAGATCGAATTCAGTAACGATCCGGTTGATCCCGGCGGTGTGGTTTTTGGTACAGCGCAGGTGGCCCGGATCGGTCGCCCACGCCGCCAGGAGGGACGGCTGATCCTGCCGGTGATACCCGGCATCGGACTTCCGATTTTGGCGGCGTATGTGCTTTCGTTGCTGCCGCCGGGCGCGTGGGTGGAGTGGTGCGGCGGTTGGCCGTATTTCAGGCTGTTCCCGCGCGATGGGGATTGGGGTGATCCTTGCGATCACCCCCCGGCATTGCCTTTGGAATTGGAGCCGGCATGACGCAGGGCAACACGATCGACCGCGAGCGGGTTGCGCGTTTTCTGGAGAAGCGCGCGGCGGCGATCGAGGATGCGCGCCATCTCGGCAGGATACAGCCGCATTCAGGGGCACTGCCCACCGAGATCGAGCTGGCCGAAGCGGCGTTCGCGGCGAGGCAGTTGCGGATCGCGGCCGATGAGATCAGGGCCGGGATGGAGAAGTCATGAAGAGTGCGCTTGGCGGCCGTGAGTACATGACGCATGGCGAGCGTACCGCGCAGGGGTATCGCGAGGCGGTGAAGCGGAATGCGGCCGAGGAAGCTGCGGCACGCTACCACCGGGCGACCGATCCGCTGGAGCGGGCGAAGGCGTTTCTGCAACGGCGGGGCTTCGTGGTCTATTGGGCCGCGGTGGCGGGCGGCGCGGGGGATGTGTTCGTGGTGGGGAATCTGCGCATGACGCGCGATGAAGTGATCGCCTATGCCCGCAAGCGGGGGCATAAATGACCCGCTTTGTCGACGTTTACATGCCGGCGGAAGTGCCGGGCTACCCGTGCAATTCGGAGCCGCGCTTTTCGACCACGATCGTGACGGTGGATTCGGGCGCGGAGCAGGCGAACCGCAACTGGCAGCACCCGCTATGGCGGTACAACCTGCCGGAGGCTGTGCGGCACTGGCAGGTGGTGGAGGCGCTGAAAAAGCACTGGCTGGTCATGGGTGGCCCGGCGCAGACTTGGCCGTTTCGCGATCCGTTCGACTTCGCGAGCGTGGACCTGCTGATGGTGCCGATGCAGAGCACGCCCGCGATCGGGATGCTGGACCAGGTGATCGGCACCGGGGATGGGGCGAAGACGCAGTTTTCGCTGGTGAAGGCATATGACCGCTATGGCGCGACCAGCTATTCGCGGCCGATCACGCTGCCGGTGGTTTCCAGCGTGCGCGTTTCGGTGAACGGGGCGGACGTTTCGGGATCGAACCCGTGGACGGTGAGCCGCCCCGGCGGGGTGGTGACGTTCACAACCGCGCCCGCGCCGGGGCAGGTGGTGCGCGCCGGGTTCCTGTTCGACGTGGAAGTACGGTTCGAGGCGGACGACAGCTTTGCGGCGATGGTGCGTGCGTTCAACGCGGCCGGCTTTGCCGACCTGGCGCTGATCGGGGTGCGGAGCTGTTGATATGGCGTTGTTGTGGTGCGACGGGTTCGATCATTACGGGACCGGTTCGACGGGCCGGACGAACATGCTTCAGGGCGTTTGGGCTGAAATCAATTCAGGCATCACCCCTTCGGCGACCACCCCCCGCACCGGCACGGCGTGCCTGTCGACCGGTACAATCTTGAATAATCTCGCGGTTGCCAGGCGGGTTTTTCCGACGGCTAATCTTGCGACTGTCGGTTTCGGTTACGGGCTGTATATGGCGCAGCTTCCGGCGGTCAGCAATGTTTTTGGGCTGGCGCAATTCAGGGATGGCGGGAACACGGCGCAACTTTCGTTCGTTCTGACAACCGCAGGCGAAATAGAAGTCAAGCGAGGCGGCGCCACCGGCACTTTGTTGGCTATCAGCGCACCTGTCGTGACGGCAGGTTCCTATCAGCATTTCGAATGCAGAGCCACTTGTGACGATACCGCCGGCGCGGTGGAGGTTCGTGTCAACGGCGTTACGGTTATTGATATCAGCGGTGTTGACACACGCAATTCCGCCGCCGGCCTGATGACGCAAGTTGCTTTCGGCAACATCAGCACCGGGACAAACCTCTCCAACGTGATCCCGCGGTTCGATGATATGTTCGCTTGGGATACCAGTGGCAGCGAGATCAACGATTTCATCGGCCCGCAGCGGGCCTACCTGCTGGTCCCCGACGCCGACACCGCGGCGGACGATTGGGTGCCGGATAGCGGGGTGACGGGGTACACGCAAATAGACGAAGTACCGCCGGACGGCGACACGAGCTATATCGAGGCGCAGTCGACGCCGGGGGATATTTCCGAATTCGCGCTGGAGGATCTGCCGCCGGAAATTTCGGCGGTGACGGCGCTTTACGTGACGCCGATGCTGCGGAAGCTCACTGCCGGCACGGCCAATGTGCAGGTGTCCATGATCAGCAACGCGGCGGTGGCGGCGGGCGCCGACCGGCCGATCACCGAGGTCTATACCTATTGGGCGGACGTGTTCCCGATCGACCCTGATACCGGCGCCCCGTGGACGGCGGCGGCGGTGAACGCGGCGTTGCTGCGGCTAGAGAAGACGGCCTAGACCGATGGCCGAGGCCCGCGTCACGCAGGCGGCGGTCTATGCGCTGGTTGGCGGCGAGGCGGCGGCGCGGGCATCGCAGGCGGCGGTGCTGGTGCTGGCGCCGGAGGCCGCCGCCGTGCGCGCCACACAGGCCGGGGTGATGGCGCTGATCGACGGCGCGGCCGGCGTACGTGCGACGCAGGCGGCGGTGATCGTGCTGTGCGCCGGGACGCCGTGCCTGACGCGTTGGGCGCAGTGCTGGCGGATCGAGCGGCGCGACGGCGAGGTGTTCGCCTTCACCACGGCGGACGAACCGGTGGTGTTCCGCGGGGAAACCTATTCCCCGTGCGAGGGGCTTTCGGCCGGAGCGATCGAAACGGGTGCGGTGCTGGGGCAAGTGGGCAACGGCGAGATCGTGGGCGTGATCAGCGACGATTCGATATCCGAGGACGATCTGTTGGCCGGCCTGTTCGACGGTGCGCGGATCGAGGTGTGGATGGTGCCCGATGGTTGGGGCGGTTGAAGGCAGGATGCGATAGATGGCGCTGCTGTGGTGCGACGGGTTCGATCATTACGGGACCGGGGCAACCGGGCGGACGAACATGCTGGCCGGGGTGTGGGCCGCGCTCAGCACCAACCTGACGCCTTCGGCCACGCAGGCGCGCACGGGGAGCAATTCGCTGAGTCACAGCGGCAACTCCAGCACGCAGGCGCGGCGGGTGTTTCCTGGCGCGACGCGGGCCACGGTGGGTTTCGGCGCGGGCATTTATCTGAGTTCTCTGCCGAGCACGTCAAACGGGGTGGTGCTGGCCGAGTTTCGCGATTCGGGGAATGCGGCGCAGATTTGCGTCAAGCTGTCGACCACTGGGCAGGTGGTGGTGCTGCGCGGCAATGTGAGCGGCGCAGTGCTGGGCACGAGCGACCCGGTGATCACCGCGCAGGCGTGGCACCATTACGAGATCAAGGCATTGTGCGCCGATTCCGGCGGGGCTGTGGAAGTGCGGGTGAACGGGGTGACGGTGCTGGACATTTCAGGCGTCGACACGCGCAATTCGGCCACGTCGCTGATCGACCAGGTCGCGTTCGGCAGCGAAAATGCCATTCCGCTGACATATTGGGATGACGTGTTTGCGTGGGATACCGCGGGCAGCCTGGTCAACGATTTCATAGGTCCGCAGCGAGTTTATACGCGGCTGCCCGATGCCGACACGGCTGAATCCGACTGGACGCGCAACACGGGCAGCACCGATTTTTCAACAATCGACCAGGCCGCGCCGGATGGTGACACGACCTATATAGCCGCCGCGACGGTGGGCGACATTTCGGAATTCGGGTTGACCGGCCTTCCGGCGGAAGTTTCGGTGGTGACCGCGCTTTACGCCGCGCCGATGAGCCGCAAGGAGGACGCCGGCGCGGCGAACCTGCGCGCGTCGCTGGTTTCAGGCGCGAGCGTGGCGGCGGGGGCCGATCGGCCGATCACCGAAGCTTATACCTATTGGGACGATGTGTTCGAGACGGACCCGGCGACCGGCGCGCCATGGACCCCCGCGGCGGCGAACGCGGCGTTGCTGCGGCTTGAGAAAACGGCCTGACGTTTAGGATGCGGCAATGACCAATATCCGCACGACGCAGGCGCTGGTGCTGGCGCTGACAGCCGGCGAGGCGGATGCGCGGGTGACGCAGGCGCCGGTGCTGGCGCTGGTGATGGAAGCATCGCCAGCGCGGGTGACGCAGGCGCCGGTGCTGGCGCTGGTGGATACCGCGCCGTGCCTGACGCATTGGGCGCAATGCTGGCGCATCGAGCGGCGCGATGGCGAGGTGTTCGCCTTCACATCGGCCGACATGCCGATCGTGTTCGGCGGCGATACCTATTCGCCGTGCGAAAGCCTTTCCGCCTCCGCGGCGGAGATGGGGGCGGTGCTGGGGCAGATCGGCAATGCCGAGATCAGCGGGATAGTGAGCGACGATTCGATAGCCGACCGCGACCTGATCGGGGGGCTGTTCGACGGCGCGCGGGTGGAGGTGTGGATGGTGCCGTGGAGCACGAGCGGCGAGACGCCATGGCGATTGATGACGGGGGTGACCGGCAAGCTGAGCCAGGGGCGGCGCGGCTATACCATGGAAGTGCTGACGCCCGGAGGGCTGCTGCAACAGGCGGCGGTGGTGCAGGTGGTGACGCCATCGTGCCGGTTCGAGCTGGGCGATGCGCGGTGCGGCTTCGATCTTGGCCCGGTGACGGTAACCGGCACGGTAACCGGCGTGGCGCCGCTTTCGGCCTCGACCACGGCCGACCGGCGCATCTTCGCGGACAGCGGGCGGAGCGAGGCGGACGGGTGGTTCGATCGCGGCATCGTGACCTGGCTGACCGGGGCGAACGCCGGGGCGGAGGGCGAGGTGAAGGATTACGTGCAGGCGACCGGCCAGTTCACCTTGTGGCAACCGATGCTGTATCCGATCGAGCCGGGCGATACCTATTCGGCGGTGCCGGGGTGCGACCTGCTGGAGACGACATGCAAGACGAAGTTCAACTGGTACGAGCACTTCGGGGGATATGACAAGGTGCCGGGCCGGGATTCGGCAAGCCAGGCGCCGGATGCAAAGCAGGGATGAGCGAGGCCGCGCGGGCGCGCCTGATCGCCGAGGCGCGAACATGGATCGGCACGCGGTTCCGCCATCAGGCGGCGGCGAAGGGCGCGGGGTGCGATTGCGCCGGGCTCGTTCGCGGCGCGGGGCACGCGGCCGGCGTGCTCGACATTGCCCCGGCGGCATGGGCGGCGGTGGGCAATTACGGGCGGCAACCGCACCCGAAACGGATGCGCCAGGCGCTGGAGATGTTCCTGTTGCCGCTGGCGGGCGGCGAGATTGCGGCGGAGCCGGGCGATGTGGTGTGGATGGAATGGCGCCGCGAGTTGCCGATGCACCTGGCGATCCTGGCGCAGGACGCGCGCGGCCGGTGGACGATGATCCATGCGCTGAGCGACTTCGGCCGGGTGGTGGAGCACGGCTTTACCGCCGAATGGCAAGAGCGGGTGACGAGCTGGTGGCGCTATCCGGGGCTGGCGGGGTGATCTGATGGCATCGCTGGTACTTGGTGCGGTGGGCACCGCGCTTGGCGGCCCGATCGGCGGGTTCATCGGTTCGACCGTGGGCAGCTTCATCGATCAGGCGCTGTTCGCGCCGAAGGTGGAGGGGCCGCGGCTGAAGGATCTTTCGGTCACATCGTCCACTTACGGCACACCGATCCCGCTGATCTATGGCGCGAAAAACCGGCTGGCGGGGAACCTGATCTGGTCGACCGGGCTGGTGGAGCACGTCAGCAAGAAGAAGGGCGGCAAGGGCGGCCCCACGGTGAAGGAGTACAGTTATTCCACCAGCGTGGCGATCCTGCTGGGGGACGGCGAATGCACGATGGTGCGCCGGATATGGGCGAATTCGAAAAAGATATTCGACCTGGACGAAGCGACGGTTGCCCCCGCCGCGCCGACGCCGCTGGTGGGGATGGTGGCGACGCGCGCCAGCGGCACGCACGCGGTGTTCGATACGATCCGGTTTTACCAGGGCAACGGGACGCAGCAGATCGACCCGACGATCGAGGCCGAGGAAGGGGTGGGCAATACCCCAGCGTACCGCCACAGCGCCTATGTGGTGATCAAGGATCTGCAACTGGCGGATTTCGGCAATGTGCTGCCCAATCTGGAATTCGAGGTGGAGGGGCACCCTTCATCGCTGGTGGCCGACTGGATACGCGACATCGCCACGCGATCCGGGCTGGCGACCGGGGACATCACGGTTTCGCAGATCAACGATACGGGCCGCGGCTTCGTGATCGCGCGCGAGGTGACGGGCTTCGGCGCGCTGGAGCCGCTGGGCCTGGCGTACAACTTCGACCTGGCCGAGCAGGGCGGCCAGGTGCGGTGCGTGCGCCGCGGCGGATCGATCAAGGCGACGATCCCGGCGGACGACATGGGCGCGGCGGCCGGGGGCGCGCCGGCGCAGGAGCCGATGCGCATCGAAACGCAGCAGGCCATGGCCATGCCGCGCGAGGCGGCGGTTTCATACGCGGACCCGGCGCTGGATTACCAGGTCAACGCGCAGCGTGCAGCGCGCCAGCTGGGCGCGGCGTCGAACAACGTATCGCGCGAACTGCCGGTGGTGCTGGACGCCACCGAGGCTCGGAGACTGGCGGATACACTGCTGTGGGATGCATGGGCGGCGCGGCGCCTGGCGCGGTTCCCGGTTTCCGATCGCTGGCACCGGCTGCAGGCGGGCGACGTGGTGGGCCTGCCGATGGCCGAAACGGTGATGCCGTTCGCGATCGCGCGGGCGACGCGCGGGGCGAACGGGGTGATAGAGATCGAGGCGCGCAACGCCGATCCCGAAGCCTACCGTTCCAACGCGGCGGGCGCGCCGGGCACGCTGCCGGCGAACCCGCTGAAGCTGCCCGGCCCCACGCGCCTGGTGCTGATGGACATGCCGATCGTGCGCGAATCGGATGACGATTCGGGCTTCTATTGGGCGGTGACGGCGGCCAATGCGGGGTGGCGCGGGGCGACGATCATGCGATCGTCTGATGGCGGCACGACCTATTCGGAGATGAGCGGCGTGGCGGTGCGTGCGCCGATCGGCGACGTGGCCGTGGCGCTGCCTTCCGGGCCGGCAGACTATTGGGATCGCGGCAACCCGGTGACGGTGGTGCTGGACAACGCCGATGACGAGCTGGAAAGCGTGACCGAATCGGCGGTGCTGAACGGGGCGAACGCCGCGTGGCTAGGTCCCGCGAACGGGCAGGGCGGCGAGGTGTTCCAGTTCGCCACGGCGACGCTGGTGGCCCCGAAGACCTACGAGCTTTCCGATCGGCTGCGCGGGCGCTTGGGCACCGATCACGCGATTGGCACCCATGGCGCGAACGAAGTGTTCGTGCTGCTGGAACCGGAGACGCTGGGGCGCAGCGACTTCGGCGCGGGGGACTGGAACGCGGAGCGGCAGTACAAGCCGGTTTCGGTGCTGACGAGCGAGGCCGATACCGCCGTGCAGGACTTCACCGGCACGGGCGAAGGGCGGCGACCCCTTTCACCGGTGCATGTGACCGGCAGGCGCGACGGATCGAACAACCTGACGATCACATGCCACCGGCGCAGCCGGATCGCGGGCGCGGGACTGTTCGGCGGCGATCCGCCGCTGGCCGAGGAAAGCGAACGGTACGAGCTGGATGTGATCGTGGCGGGCAGTGCCGTGCGCACGATCGCGACGACCGCGCCGACCTTCCCCTATTCGGCGGCGGAGCAGACGGCGGACGGGATCACGCCGGGCAATCCGGTGACGGTGGACGCGTGCCAGATCAGCGGCATCCGCGGGCGCGGGCATCCGCGCCGCGCGGTGGTGTGAGCCCTCAGACCGCCGCTGCGGCCCGGGTGACCATGACGGGCGAGGCGAGGTGCAGAGCCCCGTTGCCGAGGCGGATGTGGAGGTTGCCCGCCGGGGTGACGGTTTCAATCACGCCGGGGCCGCGAAGCTGGTGAATGACCTGCTGGCCGGATTTGAAATTGTTCATGACGATGTACTCCTTTCAATCCCCGGTTTGACGACAAAAGGTTGAGAAAACGTTAACGGAGCGTGTGAAAAAGCATGGCGAATTCCCCCGATCTCGGCATCCCCTATGTCCCTTCGCCCCCGCCGGCGCAGGCGGAGGTGCTGCACAACGAAGCGCTGAACATGCTGATCGCGCTGCAGAAAGGCGCGATCGACCGGGGACTGGACACCCCGCCGGGGAGCCCTGCGGATGGCGACGTGTACATTGTGGGCGCCGCGCCCACCGGGGCGTGGGTGGGCAAGGCGAACAAGATCGCCATCTACACCGGCACGGCGTGGACCTTCGTGCCGGGCAACGATTCGGATGGGGCGGACATCCCGATTGGGGCACGGCACGAGGGCCTGCAGGTTTGGGTGCAGGACGAAGACGCGCTCTATGTGTGGAGCGGATCGGCGTGGGCGATTTTTTCAGCCGGTGTGGGGTGGGATCTGGCGGGAAGCTGGACACATTCGGGTGACGTGGCGAACGTCGATTTTACCGGCCTTGGCGGCTACAGCGAACTGATGGTCATTTGCCGGAACATTCCGGCCTCGGTCGCGGGTACCAGGATGGTGCGGGTCAGCACCGATGGGGGCAGCAGCTTTTATTCCACCACGGGCGACTATGTTCTTATCAATTCGAGCGGCGTGGAATCGGATTCATCGGGTTTCCCTCTCGGCGATGGCAGCAGCTCGGCGCGTTCGGGGGTTGTTCCTATTCTCAATAATATGGGCGACGGGACGCCGCCGGTCGGAATCTCGCACGGGCCAGAGCAAACCCGGCTGTTCGTTGCTTCGGGATCGACAATCGATGCGCTGAGAGTGGCGAACACCACGGGCGGAAACCTGACCGGCGGTTCGATTGTCGTGCTTGGCCGAGTCTGACGGCTGATTTCCGATCTTTTATTTTCCACGATCCAGGGAGAAGGTTTGTGATCCACTGGCACTATCTTGCGTGGGGCGCCGCTGCGGCCTGCTTCCTCTTCGCGCCGGCCGCATGCACCCCGGCCGCCGCGCAGGATACCGCTGCCGCCTACCCGGCGGTCAAGGACGCGGAGAATGCGGCCGACCGGGCTGAATACCACTGCAAGCGAAAGCAGGCCGACAAGTGCGTGGCCGAAGCCCGCGTGACAGTAGACTTGATGGAACAAGCCATCGCGATCCTCGATCCTGCACCGCCCACCGATCCTGACCACGACGAACATCCGATACCCGAGTTCACACCGCTGACGGTGGACGATATCGTCCCGATTGTCTCCACCTTCGACCTGGCGTCCTACGTCCGGCAAGTGCCGGTTCCGGGCTCCGCCGCCCCTGATGTTGTCGGCGCGTTCCGCTTCATCTGCAACGTCAGCCACCTGGCTTATGACGATCCGATTGCGTACCCGGAGCAGCCGGGCAAGTCGCACCTGCATATGTTCTTCGGCAACACCGGGACGAACGCGGCGTCAGACTATGCGAGCCTGCGCACGGCAGGCGGGAGTACCTGCCAGGGCGATATTCTCAATCGCTCGGCCTACTGGCTACCGGCGCTGCTGAGCAAGCCCGCGGGCGGTCAAGTCGTGGTGCCGGACTATATCTCCAACTACTACAAGCGCCTCCCGGCGAGCGACCCTGAGTGCACCCGTGCGCCGCACAAGGGCTGCGTCGGCATACCGGTGGGACTGCGGGCGATCTTCGGCACGAACTACGTCCAGGGTCACCTGCAGTCGCCGCATGTCAGCTTTGACTGCAACGCAGGGTTCAGCGATCCGACGCTGGCCGGGGTTGCCGAGCGGTGCCGCGCGACCAGCCACATCTATGCCCGGATCGAGGCGCCCGACTGCTGGAACGGGCGCAATCTCGACAGCGCGAACCACCAGGATCATCTCGCCTATATGTCGCGCGATGCGAATTCAGGCCGGTATCACTGCCCCGCCTCGCATCCCTACCTGATCCCTCAGCTTTCACTGATCTTCGCTTATGCGATCCTGCCCGGCGACACACCGGGGACGTGGATATTCAGCAGCGACGCGATGGCGGGCAAACCTGCCGGATCGACCTTCCACGCCGATTACATGGAAGCATGGGAACCGGCGATCCGCGATCGGTGGGAAGGGAACTGTATCGACAATCTGCTCAACTGTTCGGCCGCGGACTTCGGCGACGGGACACAAGGCAAGCCGCCTGCGGGCTTCACATTCGAACAGCGGCCGCATCTCATTCCGATACCTGACTGAAAGGAGACCGTGAATGCCTGAGACGAATGATCACCTCGACCGTATCGCCACCGCGCTGGAGCGCATTGCCGAGATGCTTGAAGCACGTCAGCAAGCCGAAACGAGATCGGGCGGCACGGGTAATGGGCCACCCGGCGGCGGCGGTTAATGCATTGGACGCTGACTGTCCAGATCGCGCTGTGCGGCCTCTGCGCTTCGTTTAACGGGGCGCTTTGGCTGCACAGCCGTTCTTTCTATTCGACCGGACTACTGGTTTGCTCGGCATGGGCGGCGCAGCAAGGCTACTGGTGGGGGACCGGAGAAAACAGCCTCGTGCTGTTCGCGGCCTGCGACGCGGCAATCATCGGGCGGCTTCTCTGGTTACGCTTTGCGAAGCAAAGGGCCTTCAGTGCGGGCGAACGGCTGATCGCAGCCACCATCCCGCTGACGACGGCCCTAGGAGCCTTCGAAGCGCTGAACGGCGGCCACACCTGGGAAAGTTGGTGGGCCAACTGGTACCTCGTCGCGGGTCAGATGCTCATCGGGCTCCCACCAATGGAATGGCTTCTCCACCGCGTGGCCGTGTTCAACCGGACCTTCGATCCGTGGCGATACTTCGACCTGAGAAAGAGACATGCCCAATGATCGAACCGGAGCTTGCGCTATCGACGCTCGCCTACAGTGGGGTAGGTGGTTTCGGTCTTGGATTTTCCTTTCTGGTGGTCCGGTGGCTGGCAACCTTCATAGCCGGGCGCGTCGATAAGAAAGAAGAGCATATCGACACCGTGACGCGGGAATTGATCGAGGCGCTTCAACAGCAGGTGAACCGGCTCTCTCAGGCCGAACGCGACTTGCGGGCGGAGTTCACGTCCTACCGCCGCGACACCGACGAACGGCTTCAGGATTGCCAGCGCAAGCACGCTGAGAGCGAGGCCGAAGTCATGCGCCTCAAAGCGATCATGCAAGGCAGGGGCGATTTCAACAATGAGATGCAGGCGGCCACAGTGGCGGCAAAAAAGGCAGCGGGCCAATGATCGAACGCAAGCCATTCTTCGCCGCCGTGGGTGAGGTCGAAAGCGGTTTTTTCAGGGGATAGATTCGAATGATGGATCGGGACGATATCGAACGGATGCAGTTGCGCCTGGCGGTGACGGTGGACGGGCAGATCGGCAGGAACACGCTGCATGCGCTGTTCGCGGCGGCGGGCGCGAAGCCGGAAATCGCGGCGGAGCTGGCGCTGGCGGGCAACGTGCGGTTGCACGGCTATGGCCTGCTCGATTCGCCGCTGCGCCTGGCGCATTTCATGGCGCAGCTGGCGCACGAATCGGGCGGCTTCAAGTGGATGGAGGAACTGGCCAGCGGCGCGGCCTATGAGGGGCGCGAGGACCTGGGCAACGATCAGGTGGGCGACGGGCGGCGGTACAAGGGGCGTGGCCCGATCCAGCTGACCGGCCGCGATAATTACCGGACGGTGGGGCGGCGGCTGGGGCTGGATCTGGAACGGCATCCCGAACTGGCGGCGGCGCCTTCGATCGGGTTGTGGGTGGCGTGCGATTACTGGCAATCGCGCGGCATCTCCCCCCTGGCGGATCGGGACGATGTGCTGGGCGTGACGCGCAAGATCAACGGCGGGCTGAACGGGCTGGCCGACCGCAAGGCGTGGCTGGGCCACATGAAGGCGCTGTTGCTGTGACCGGCGGGGATTCCCCACCTTCGCGCCCGCGCCGCGCCGCTGGCGCCGTGGCGGCGATGTTCGCCTGGGCATTCGGGTGGATCGCCCGATCGGTGCGCTATGCGCTGAACATGAACGCCCGGCAGATCCGCGCGCTGATGTGCTGGGGGATGCTGCTGGGCGTGGCGGTGGAAGGCTTCACCGTGATCGCGCTGCTGTGGTGGCCGCCCCGGCAGGCGTCTGCGGCCCTACTGCGCGAGGTGATCCTTTACAGCGAATGGCTGCGCATCGGCATGGTGATGGGCGTGGTGCTGATCGCGACGCAGGCGAACGCGATGAAGGCGCGCCTGGGCGAATTCGTGGAAATCGATACCAACATTCACCGGGAGCAGGCCGATGATACCGGGGCTTAGCCTGATCGCCGCGCCCACAGCGAAGGCGGCTGTGGCCGGCGTTGTGCGGCACTGGCGCATGATCCTGATCGCCGCGCTGGTGGCGTTTGCCGGATGGCAGATGCTGCGTGTGGCCTGGGCACGGGAGGACCTGCTTGATGCTCAGATGAAAACCGCGATCGCGTTGGCGGCGCACGAAGTGACGGCCGCGTCGCTGGAGCGCGCGCTGGCGGCGCTGGACGAACAGAGCGCCCGCGTGCGCGCTCTGGCGGCGGAAGGCGTGCGACGGCGTGCCGCGGCCGAAGTCGAGCTTGCCCGTGCGCGCGAGGCGAACCAGGCATCGGCCGCCACGATCGCGGGGTTGCGGGAAAGCGCGGCGCGAAGCGTGCCAGGCGATGCGGCGGCGTGCCCGGTGAGCGATGCCTTGCTGATGGTGGAGGGGCTTTAGGGTTGCGCGGTTTTCAGGCGGAACAGGTCCCAAAATGCCGGATGCATCTTCCGATCGCCGCCCTCCCATTGCTGCCAGTTGCGTAGCGACGTGTGAACTAGCGCGGCGGCGGCGGATTGGGTTAGCCCGGCGTCCCCCCGCGCGGCCTTCACTTCCGCTGGCGAAGGATTGCGCGGGAGGGATTGCCCCCCGCGCGATCGGTTCGGATGGTTGGTCACAGTTCGCGGAACTCCCATCGGCAATACATTTAGCGAGTCCATCCCATGCGGCCGAGATGGTCGGCTACAGCATCGGCGGCATGGGATGGAACCTTGATGATGTCTTCACCCTTCGTCTTTCGCCCATCGATCACATAGCCGGTGACCGAGTTGCAGCAGATCGCTCGCAGCAGGCCCACGTAGTCGTTGCTCTGGAAGCAAGTTACGTCCGGATCGAAGCGGCTGCGAAAAGTGGTGAACTTCTTTTCCATTCTTTGTCTCCGCCCCTGATCGGCGAGGCGCCCGGTCAACTCCATGCTGACAAGGCCCGTATGCGCGCAATGTGCGTATACGGCAAGCACAATCGACAACGGTTCGTCGCATTTTCATTAGGGGTTTGTTTACTTCGGAGGGCTTGTGATGCGCGCCAGGATGATTCTGTTGTGGGCGACACTATGGTCGCTGGCCGCCTGCGCAAGCCCGCGACCGGGGATCGAGGTGCGCACGGTGGAGGTGGATCGGCCGGTGGCGGTGGCGTGTGTGAGCCCGGATCAGGTGCCGGCGGAACCTGCGACGATCGAAAGCGAGCGCGGCCGCGGGTGGCAGGGCGGGGTTTCTGCTGTGCAGGCGGCGGACCTGCTGGCGGCCAAGGCGATCGAGCTACGCGGGGCCTTGCGCGAGGCACTGGCGGTGCTTGGTGGGTGTTCGGGGGATTAGAGGTATTGTGCGCGCGTGAGCGCGTGGCGCATTTTTCTGACAACGGCCCGGACGGCGCCGGGCTTGTAGATATCATCGTGCTCAGCCATTTCGACGTAAGGCAGCGCGATCATCAAAGCGTCGCAAAGCGTTTCAATAAGTTTTTCGTCATGGGGTGTCGTAGCTGCGGCCAATTTCTTATCAGATTCATCAGCCATCGATGCGGCATTATGTAGCAAACGCACCAACGTGCGGATAGTCGTCATCGTCATTTATGCGCTATGTATCGCAGGCGATGACAGACTACCTAACCGATGGCTTGGTGAAGCGCCGCGCCGCCCTCGCTGGTGAAATGCTCCGCACACAAGAGGCGCTGGCACAGATGGCCCGCGTTGTCGAAACGCTCGACAACGCGATCAAGCTCCCGCTCGGACACGGCCAGCCAGTTCGACGTAGTGGTTTCGGATTTCGTCCTGCGGGATCACGCGATTGCGTGCGCCGTCGTAAGTGTCCGACCAGGGTGTGTTAGGTTGGTGCGTCAACGTGGACAGTCGCGCGCCGCTTAGTTTTCCGTAGCGCCTCCAAACCTGATCGATAATCTGACGCTCGTTGGCGTCGAGTTCGGCACGGTAAGGGCGCACATTTCTCCTGCGAGCGTCAGTGAAGAAACGAACCGCTTCGTCATCGTCGGGAGTAATTTCCCGGCCTATCGCCCCCCGCCCGAAGAATTTCGTATGGTCATAAAGGTCGGGATAAACGGGCCCATAGGCCCACGCCTGCGGTTCATCGGTCGTCAGAGGCTGGCCCAACAAGCCAAGCTTCCATCCATGCGCGATATAGACCAGCTTTTGGAGCTGCATCTGCGTAAGCGACTCACCGCCGGGTTTCCGGAGAAACTCGTTTGCGATGGCGACAGACCTATCCATGGGATGCGATATAGTGAAAAACTCAAGAATTTCAAGCATTAAGAGTGAGTCGATTTCAATGACTTAGACCGCGCGCTGCCAATACGCTTTCCAATTCCGGCTAACCCGCGCTGCCATCGCAGCCGCCGTCAGCGTCATCGCCTGTGAACCGTTGTCCACGCGGCGATTATCCTCGCGCCAAGCAGCCTCGCCAGCGTAGCTGTAGAGATACGGCCCGGCGATGTGGTGGTGCGTTCCGACTTCCATCCGGCGAAGGCGGCTGAAATACGACTCCGCCTGATTGGTGCACACGCCTTCGTCCATGAACGCAACCGAGTGGTTGACCCGGCGCGTATCCCAACCGGCATGGAGCGCATCCCAACCGCTGCCTTCGTCCGCGCAGACCGTGGCGAGGGTGCCAACGTGGTCGCGGACATAGGGAACGGCATCGCCCTCGTTGGCGACAACGAAGGGAAGCGAGCGACCCTTGCGTTCGCGCATGATGACGACGCACTGGCGCTTGCCCGAACGGTTCGCGACAAGGCGGCGGTCCTTGCGATCTTCCTTGCGGTTCTCCGGCTTCACGTAGCCGCCGAAATAGGCCCCATCGATTTCCACCGTGCCGTTGAGCTTGGCGTCAGCCAGTTCGCGGGCCATCGCCTCGCGCAGCTTATGGAACAGCACGAAAGCGGTCTTGTACTGCACGTCCAGATCGCGGCTCGCCTGTAGCGCGGAAATCCCCTTCGCCCCGTTCACGAAAATCGCAATCGCCGCCAGCAGATCGGTGAACGACAGCTTGCGCGAAGCAAAGATCGTTCCACTCGTCACGCTGAACTGGTGGTGACAGGCTACGCACTTGAATTTGCGGCGGGTTAAAAGATTGTAATGCTCGGTGCAGCCGCAACGCGGGCACACCGCTTCGCCCTCGGTTTCGGGCCAGCGCATCTCACAGAAAGCCTGATAGGCGGCATCCTCGCCCATGCGGAAAACCGCCTTGAGGGAGAGGGTGCGAGCCTTGGCGGAGAGGAGAAAGTGCTGTGCCATGTCATCGTTTCCAGTGCTTATGCACTCTAGATAATGACATTATGCACTGTTGTAAAGGGCAAATGCATCGCGTATGATGATATTTCTCATCATGGAGCGAGACGATGCCGGTAGCGGAGAAGGAATGGGAAGATCGGGTAAAGGGGATGCTGAAGGCGGAACTGAAGCGCCGGAACGTCACCTACTCCGAACTGGTGGGAAAGCTCGCTGACATTGGGGTAATGGACTCTGAGCCGAATATCAGGAACAAGATCAGCCGGGGAAAATTCACGGCGGTGTTTCTTGTCCAATGTTTAAGCGCAATTGGGGTGTCTTCGCTGCATTTACAGGATTAGCGCTATGCCAAGCTGCTTACGGCCAAGACAAAGCCGCAAGCGCCGATCAAGCCACTGGCCAGCAATCCGAGGTAGCTGATCCAGAAGCGGAGTCGGTTGCCGTTAGAGAAGCCATCACCGAAGCCGCTGTCAAAATCGAGGGCGCGCTTCGCGATCCAGTAACCGAGAACGGCCAAACCCACTCCCAGCGCGACCTTGAGGCCCAAGAAGAAATGGCTTTTTGGGCGTTGGTCATGGCGCTTGCGGCTGTCGTCACTACGGGCGTGAGCATCTACGTGGCCGCTATCGTCAAGAAAACGCTTGAGGCGACCGCTAAGGCTGCCGACCACGCCAAGACGATGGCCGATGAAGCCAAGAACGCCACTCAGGCTGCTATTGCTGCCGCCGAGGCTGGCCAGGAAGCCAACAAGATCGCACGTGCCGGGGTGGACTCCCAACTTCGAGCATGGATCACCGTCAAGATAACGGACGTCATCGGCTTCAGGATGGTAAACGAGCAACCGCATTTTCATATTCGCTACGTCGTCAAGAACATCGGAAAGACGCCTGCCTTGGATGTCAGCTTTTTTGCGTCGATGGCGTTCGGAGAGAACCCAAGGGCACACTTGGACGAAACGATTAAGCACTTCCGGTCTGCCAAGATCGCGTGGCAGGATGCAATACTGTTCCCCGGCGATGAGCTGGAACGGCGAAGCTCCTGTGAGAATAGCGGGGAAACGCCGCCCAGTGTTGTCAAAATTGGCTTCTACACGGTTGCCAAATACAAGACGGCTTTGAGCAAGCGCCTCAGGTTTACCGCTCACCTGTTCGACGTGATCGACACAAGGCGCGATGATGGCCTGATAGACCTCGATAGCCCGCCCTTTGGTGACAAGCTCGTGTTGCGGGCCAATAGCGACTATCCCGGGTATGCCACCTAGTGCCCGCGCCTCACTTGCCCCACAAACGATGACACCCGCCACCGCGCAGATGGATAACCATCTACGCATTGGTGCGTTTGCTACATAATGCCGCATCGATGGCCCCTCCCATATCGTCATCCTCGACGCCGCGATTCTCCCACAGTGCCCTGCGCAAGCCATCGCGATCCTTGCGCAGGGCGTGGAGGGCGCGTTTGAGGCGGCGGTGGCGCACGGCGAGCTGCGCCCAGCCCATGGCGGCGATACAGGCGGCGAGGGCGAGGGCGAAGAATGTGATCATTACCCTGTCGTGATGGCTCATGGGCGGTCCCTTCGAAAAGCGCGCGTCACAGGCGATGGATGGGCACCCGCGCGCGGCCGCCGATCCTGACGGTGAGCAGCGACGCGGGCGGTGGTGGTTCGAACGGGACACACCATTTGAGCAGCGACGCGGTGCGGTGCCTGCGGTCGCGCCGATCGCGCAGACACTGAAGATCGCGCGGGGTGAGTTGTTTCATGCGGGGCGCCTCCTTCGATCAGATGCGTGACGGGCGGCGCGGTGGGTCAACCCGCCGGATCGGGAAGCGCTCCTCGCACTCGCGCGGGCGCTTGCACGTATCAACGCACGCCATGATGTTAAGGCTGAGGCCTGGCGCAAGAGGCCGAGGAAGCGGGTGCTCAAGCCGAAGGCGGGTCATAAGGTTCGATCGCGCTGACTGGTTTGGCGGATTGATCGATCCATTCGGGGGCATCCCCTCCATCGTCTTCTTCCAGGGCAGCTTTAATTCTGCGCAGTTTCATCATTGTCGCTTCATTACGCTGCTCGATCCTGCGTAAAAAAACGATGTTGCCTATGCTGATGCCGATGGCGGTGCCGCCGGCGAGGAGAGTGATTGTGGCGGTTATGGTGCCGATCATTTGCGTTCCTCCGTTTTGGATATGATGGCGATAGCCTCCATGACCGTGCGTTCGGCGGCCGCCTCATTGGCCCGGTACAGTTGTTTGGGGGCGCCCCATTCGTGCTCGATAGCGCAGCTCATGCCCTCGAATTCGGCATAGAGCCATTTCAGCCTTTCCCGGAGCGGGATTTCAGAAAGGCGGCGCCCGCAGCGCTCGCACAATGGCTCGCCTTCATCGTCGATCGATGTGAAGTTGTGCTGTATGATCGAATCCTTGGTCTCTTGCCCACAATGGTATTTCATCGCAAAATCCTTTTCGCCTTAAAATCAAGCGCTTAAGCGTATGCGCCAGATGATATCGCTCAATCGGGGGTATAGATTGAATCGCTCCTCCGCCACCACCTTTCCCCCCGATGCGCGGGCGCGGGTGCCGTGGGGCCATGCGGGTGCATCACTTTATGCCGGGGAAGCCATCCAGCAAGCGACGCGCGAGGTCAAAGCGGCGGCGCAGGCCGGTAGCAATATCCGGAGGGCCATAGAGATCGAACTTTGCGGTGATCGGCCCGGCGCGATCGACAAACCATTGCAGCGTTTCAACCAGTTCGCGCACCTTTTCGTCCGAAACGAGGGCGGCGAAGGCGGCGGTGCGGCTGACCTGATTCCATTTGGCGATGGCTTCGGCATCCCATTTGGCCTTCGGGCCTTGCAGCTCGCATTTTTGGCAATAGACGAAAGTGGTGTGGTCAAAGGCGGAGTAGTTCGCCAGCGCCGGTTTGCTTTCACAACCGAAGGGATTGGGGCACGGCTCGATTCCGTTTGTGGCTTCCGCCGCCGCGGTGCGTGCCTTGCGGGTTATTTTTTCCATGGCTGCAAGCCGTTCCAATGCAGTGGCGATCCTTTCGAGCGATGCCGCAAAAGGGCCGTCGTCAAAGGCGACCGTGATGTGCCGGGACGCCGTCATGCCGACACCATTTCGCGCAGGGCCGCGTGACGGGCGGCGGGATCGATGTGGGCAGCGAGGCCTTCATGGGGGCCGATGGCGATGGCCTGGCGAAGCCCCTCCACGGCGATGCTGAATATCGTTTCTCGTGCCTTCTCCGCTCCGCCGCCGCCGCCGACGACGACGGCGGCGACGGCGGCGGCGTTGGCGGCGGCGGCGTTGGCGTAGGTGGCGTTGGCGGCGGCGTCGTCGTCGGCGGCGGCGGCGGCGGCGTTGGCGTAGGCGGCGGCGGCGGCGGCGTTGGCGTAGGTGGCGGCGTCGTCGGCGGCGTTGGCGTAGGTGGCGGCGGCGGCGGCGGCGTTGGCGTAGGTGGCGGCGGCGGCGGCGTTGGCGTAGGTGGCGGCGGCGGCGGCGGCGTTGGCGTAGGTGGCGGCGGCGGCGGCGGCGTTGGCGTAGGTGGCGGCGGCGGC
>Ga0299914_10000139_pt1 | contig 42325 bp, 44 predicted proteins | sample RVTome_10_FD_201361 | JGI IMG/M metagenome (GOLD analysis project Ga0299914, IMG submission 201361) | Soil microbial communities from uranium-contaminated site in the Upper Colorado River Basin, Wyoming, United States - RVT153D57 (version 2) ... | reverse complement strand
GCGCCGGCGACCTTGCAGAGCTGGGTGGCGAAGACGCCGAGGCCGCCGGCTGCCCCCCAGATCAAGACGTTGTGGCCGGCCTGCAGCTTGCACCGGTCGATCAGCATCCGGTAGGCGGTGAAGTAGGTGAGGCCGTAGGCGGAGGAGTCGACCCAGGAGAGGTTCTGCGGGCGCGGCAGCAGCTGCTGCGCCTGCACCTTGGTGAACTGGGCGAAGGAGCCCCAGGTCGTCTCGTAGCCCCAGATCTGCTGGCTCGGCGCCGCCAGCGGGTCGAGGCCGTGCACCTCGACGTCCTCGTAGGAGGCCTGGTTGCAGTGGACCACCACCTCGTCGCCCGGCTTCCACTTGGTCACCCCCTCGCCGACCTTCCAGACGATCCCCGAGGCGTCCGAGCCGCCGATGTGGTGGCCGTGCTCCGGATGGTCGCCGTAGCCGAAGACCGAGACCGGCTCGCCGAGCGCCGCCCAGACGTTGTTGAAGTTGACCCCGGCGGCCATCACCCGCACGATCGCCTCGAAGGGGCCGGGCTCGGGCACCTCGATCTGCTCGAGCTGGAAGGCGTCGGTCGGTTCGCCCTCGCGCTCCTGGCGGATCACCCAGGCCGCCATCGTCTCCGGCAGCGTGCCGGGCTCCACGTCCAACTTCGCGACTGCGCTGCTGTCGACGGCCAAACCTTCCTCCGGGGCTAGTTTGCGGGCGGGCGCCGAATCCTAGTTGGCTCGCCCGGTCCTAGTCGTGCACGGAGCCCTGAGCCTCGTTCAACTCGGGTGCGGTGATCGCTCTGACCGTGATCTCGGTCGGTTCCGGCGGCTCGATCTCCTTTCCGGGAGCGATGCCAAGCCCCTCGACCTTGCGGAGCTGCGGCAGCAGCCTCCCCTCCATCGAGGCGACGGCGGAGTTGTAGGCCTTGGTCGCCGAGGTGAGCCGACTGCCCATCGTGTCGAAGTCCTTGATGAACTTCGAGAAGCGTCCGTGCAGAGTCGCCGCCGCCTCGGCGATCTCAGCCGCCTCGGCGACCATCCGCTCCTGGCGCCAGCCGAGCTCCATCGTGCGCAGCAGGCCGATCAGCGAGGTCGGACTGACCACGAGGACGTTGCGCTCGAGGGCATAGTCGAAAAGCGTTGGATCGGCGGCGAAGGCGGCGTGCATCGCCGGCTCGTTGGGAATGAAGCAGAGCACCAGGTCGGGCATCTCGCCAGCCTTGAACTGGCCCTGGTAGTCCTTGGAGCTGAGGCTGCGGATGTGTTCGCGCGCCTGCCGCGCGTGGCGCTCCAGCTGGGTCAGTCGCTCGGCCTCGACCTCCGCCTCCTGTGCGTCTAGGAAGGCGTCCAGCGGAACCTTCGAGTCGGCGACGAAGGTGCGCCCCTCCGGTAAGAGGAAGCGGGCGTCCGGCCGCAGCCGGCCGTCTTCGGTCCTGATCGTCTCCTGAAGCTCAAAGTCGACATGCTCGGTCATCCCGGCGATCTCGACGCAGCGACGCAGCTGCAGCTCGCCCCACTGGCCGCGCGTCTGCGGCTGACGCAGCGCCTTCTTCAGCCCGGCGGTCTCCGAGTTGAGGTTGCCGACCGTCTGCCCCATCTGCTCGAGCAAGGTCCTGGTCTGCAGATCGGTCTCACCTCGCCGCTGGACCTCCCTCTCGATCTTCTCTTGACCCTTGGCGATCCTCTCGGCAAGCGCCTTGATCTCCGCCTGGCGCTTGTCGAGGGTCGCCTCGGCGGCCTTGACGTCGACCTTGCGCGCCTCGTCGTTTGCCTGGAGGAAGCTCGGCATCGCCTCGGCGACCGCTTTCGTCGTCGCCTCCTGGATCGCCGGCCCCAGGTCGGGCGCCTCAGGCATCTCCTCCCGCGGGCGCGAGACGAGCATGTAAACGAGCCCCGCGGCGAGCAGGACGACAGCGATTGCCAGCACGACGGTCACTCGGTGATCCTGACGAACAGGTCAGACGCAAGTCACGTTCGGGGCGGCCCCAATTTGCGCGGGGATCTGTCGGACCATAGGATGGCCCGGCGCTACTTCAGACAGAGCAATGTCATACAATTCTCTGCGGAGGGTCGAAGCAGACAGGCGTGCTGCACACGGTTGATAACCGCTGTGTCCTGCTTGACCAGCAGGATCCGGTTCGAGTCCGGTGCCCTCCGCAGGCTCAAACCGGCGCGGAAAGTCGAGTGCTGACACGGCCCATCGTGCTAATCTCGCGGTGGTTATCAACCGTGTGCGGGGTGGTTCCCGCTTCAACAGACTCGACCCGCTCCGGCGGGTCGTTTCGTTACGGCAGCAGAACGTCGTTCTCGGAAGACGAGCGGTACGGGCCGACGACGAGCCGCGCCGACTCGGCGCCGGGGATGTCGGCGGCGCTGACCCGGTAGACGCCGGCCGGCAGCGCGGTCTGCAGGCTGATGTTGCCGTTGGCGACGAGCGGCTCGGAGGCCGCCTCGGCGCCCTCGCCGCGAACCTCGAGTCGCGAGTCGACGTCGGTCAGGTTGGCGGCTACGAGGACGACGTCGAGCGGCGCGTCGGAGCGCACCGGCGGCTGGCCGGCCCTCTGGTTCTGAGGGATCTGCTGGGTCGGTTCGGGGCCGAAGGCGATCCGCTCCGGCTGCACCGTGATCCCGTTCTCGGCGATCGCGACGCTGACCCGGGTCGGAGGTTGCGGGCGCGGTTCGTTGACCCGCTCCTCGGCGCCGCAACCGGCGACGAGCAGCGCCAGCCCGGCGAGCAGGCAGAGTGGTGCGCCCGCAGCCGCGCGTGGCGCCGCGAACAGTCGCCTGCCTCTCCGACCACCCATCGCAGCGGAATCTAGCCGAACGGCAGGTCGACCACGCGCGCCGTAACGCCATCTTCACCTACGGCCAGCTCGGCGCCCGGCTCGGCCTCGCGGCGGACGATCGCCAGGGCGATCGGGCCGCGGGCGGGGGAGAGGCAGGCGCTGCCGACCCGGCCGACCTCTTTCTCGCCGAGCCGCAGCGCCGCGCCCGGCTCGGCCGGGGCGCTCAGCTCGAGCCCGCGCAGCGTCCGGTTGGGACGCCCCCGGTAGTGCAGCCGGGCGACCGGCTCCTGGCCGATGTAGCAGCCCTTGGTGAAGCTGACCGCGCGCTCGACGATGCCGGCCTCGGCGGGCATCGTCTCGGTGCTCATCTCGACGCCGAAGCGCGGCCGCCCGGCTTCGATCCGCAGCACCTCGGCGACCGCGTCGCTCACCTCGGGTGCGCCGGCGGCGGCCAGCGCCGCCCGCAGGCCATCGGCCTCGGCGGCCTTGACGATCAGGTCGACGCCCCCCTCGGTGCCCACCGCGAGGCCCTCGACTCCCTCGACGCCGGTCGTCTCGCAGGCGTGCTCGGGCAGCGGCGCGGCGCCGGCCAGCTCGGCGCTGCGCGGGCCGAGCAGCGAGAGGATCGCCCGCTCGGCGGTCAGGTCGGCGATCGCCACGTCGCGACCGATCTTGTAGGTCTCGAGATGGCGCCGCGCCGGCTCCAGAGCGGCCGCCTCGGTGTCGATCCAGATCTCCTCGGGCGCCGGGCGCAGCACCCGCATGTCGGCCTGGATGTGGCCCTTGCGGTCGAGCAGCGCCGCGTACTGGCCCTCGCCCGGGGCGAGCGCCTCGACGTCGTTGGTCAGCTGGCCCTGCAGGTACTCGGCGGCCTCGCTGCCGCTGACCATCAGCTTGCCCCGCGCGGAGCGGTCGAGCAGCCCGCACTCCTCGCGCAGCTGGCGGTACTGGGCGTCAAGCTCGAAGTCGGTCGCCGCATCTGCCATCGCCTCGATTCTAGGCGTCGCCGCCGTGGCCGATTTAGATGACTCGAAATTTAGATTTAGATGTGTCAAGATCTCCGCCGTGAGCGATCGACGCATCAGCCGGCGCAAGCTGCTCGGGGCGGCCGCGACCGTCCCCGCGGCCGCGGGGCTGCACAGCCTCGTCACCGGCGGCGGGCTCGGCTCGGCCCCCGCTCGGGCGGAGTCGAACGGCAATGGTCACGGCAACGGGGCGGGCAACGGCCACGCCGGCCACGACGCCTTCGCCCACGCCACCTTCGCCCCCGGCCGCACCGTCGACCACCGCGCCAACGGCTTCGAACCGACCGAGCTGCTGCGCGACTTCGACTACGGAAAGACCCGCCGCCTGGCCGGCGGCCGGGTGCTGCGCGAATGGGAGATCGTCGCGATGGACAAGGAGATCGAGGTCGCGCCCGGGGTCAAGTACGAAGCCTGGACCTACAACGGCCGCGTTCCCGGCCCGACCCTGCGGGCGCGCGAGGGGGAGAAGCTGCGGGTCCGCTTCGTCAACGCCTCCGAGCACCCGCACACGATGCACTTCCACGGCATCCACCCGGCGTCGATGGACGGCATGCCGGGGATCGGCGAGCGGCTGGGGGGCGGTCAGATCGAGCCGGGCGAGAGCTTCGCCTATGAGTTCGACGCCGAACCCTTCGGCCTCCACCTCTACCACTGCCACACGGCGCCGCTCGCCGCCCACATCGCCCGCGGCCTCTACGGCGCCTTCGTCGTCGACCCCAAGAAGGGGCGGCCGGAAGCCGACGAGATGGTGATGGTGATGAACGGCTTCGACACCAACTTCGACCTCGGCAACGAGGTCTACGCGGTCAACACGGTCGGCTTCCACTACGTCAACGACCCGATCCGGGTGAAGCGCGACGAGCTGGTGCGGATCTACCTCGTCAACGCCCTCGAGTTCGACCCGATCAACTCCCTCCACGTCCACGCCAACTTCTTCCAGCACTACCCCACCGGGACCTCGCTCGAGCCGAGCGAGTTCACCGACACGGTCGTCCAGGGCCAGGGGCAGCGCTCGATCCTCGAGCTGAAGTTCCCCTTCGACGGCGACTACATGTTCCACGCCCACGTCAGCGAGTTCGCCGAGCTCGGCTGGACCGGCTTCTTCCGGGTCGGCGACCCGTCGCTGCTCGGCTCGGCCGCCGCCGCAGCCGCCTACTGCAAGCTGCCCTGGGGCGGCAACGGGGGGATCGCCTGATGGAGGCGGGCAGCCGGGCCGAGGCGCTGCGTGGCGGCAACCTGCCCGCCTGGGCACTCGGCCTGATCCCGCTGGCGCTGATCGTCGTCGCGATCGGCGGCTTCGCCCTGCTCGGCGGCCCCGGCCTCGGTGAGCGCACCGGCCCGCCGGCCGAGGAGCTGGTGGTCGAGCGGACGGTGCTGCGGCCGGGGACGATCGAGCTGACCCTGCGCAACGACGGCCCCGACCCGGTCGAGATCGCCCAGGTCGCCGTCAACGACGCCTACGCCCCCTTCGCCGCCGAGGGGGGGCGCGAGGTGGGCCGACTGGGCTCGACCACGCTGGAGATCGAATACCCGTGGATCGAAGGGGAGGCGTATGAGATCTTCGTCCTCACCTCCGCCGGGGGGACGATCGACGCGGCGATCGACGTCGCCGCCGAGACCCCGGCGGCCGACCTCGACTTCTATGCGCTGATGGCCCTGCTCGGGATCTACGTCGGCGTCATCCCGGTCAGCCTGGGGATGCTCTGGCTGCCCTTCGTGCGGCGCATCGGCGAGCGCTGGATCGCCGCGCTGATCGCCTTCACGGTCGGCCTGCTCGCCTTCCTCGGCATCGACGCGGCGCTCGAGGGGCTGGAGATCGCCGGCGAGGCGCCGAGCGCCTTCGGCGGCGCCGGCCTGGTCTTCGCCGGCGCCCTGGTCGCCTACCTGTTGCTCGCCGCGGTCGACGCCCACTTGAGCGCCCGGGGCGAGGCGGCGAGGGCCGCGGGTGGTGGGCACGCGGCGGCGCGCGGCGGCCTCTACCTGGCGCTGCTGGTCTCGATCGGGATCGGGCTGCACAACCTGGGCGAGGGGCTGGCGATCGGCTCGGCCTACGCCGCCGGTGCGCTCGCCCTCGGCGCCTTCCTCGTCGTTGGCTTCGCGATCCACAACACGACCGAGGGCCTGGCGATCGTCGCGCCGCTGCGCGACGGCGAGCGCGCGGCGCGCCCCGGGCTCGGGCGGCTCGCCGGCCTCGGCCTGATCGCCGGCGCGCCGGCGGTGCTCGGCGCCTGGATCGGTGCCGCCGCCTTCGACCCGAGCCTGGCCGCGCTGCTCTTCGGCGTCGGGGTCGGCGCGATCGCCAGGGTGATCGTGCAGCTGGCGCCGGCGATGCGCGACGGCGCCGGCCGCACCCTCTACCCGCTCTCGGTCGGCGGCCTGATCTCCGGCGTCGCCGTGCTCTACGTCACCGGTCTCCTAATCTCGGTCTGATGGCGGGTGGAGGCGACATCGGCGCGCGACGGGGCTCCCCCAACACCGCGGCGATCGAGGACTACGCCAAGGCGATCTACGCGCTCTCGCGCGAGCACGACGGTCCGGTGCTGAACGGCGAGCTGGCCGAGCGGCTCGGCGTCACCCCGGCGACGGCGACGGCGATGCTGAAGCGGCTCGACGAGATGTCGCTGGTCGAGCACGTCCCCTACAAGGGGGTCACGCTGACCCCGGCGGGGGAGAAGGTCGCGCTCGAGGTGATCCGCCACCACCGCCTGATCGAGGCCTACCTCTCCGAGGCGCTCGGCATGCCCGACGACCGCGTCCACGAGGAGGCCGAGGTGCTCGAGCACTACATCTCCGAGGACCTCGAGCTGCTGATCGCGGCCAAGCTGGGTGAGCCCAGCCACGACCCGCACGGCACGCCTATTCCGGGTCCGGACCTGCGGCCGCCGGCGGATTGACTCAAGGGCTGGTCGGGTGGGACCACCCCACTCCTCCCTCCAGGGACGCCTACTCCTCGCTGAGCAGCCGGTCGACGAGGCTGGGGAGTTCGCGGGCCATGCGGGAGCGGGGGACGGCGAGGTCGATGCCGGCAGCGTCGGCGGCTTGTTTGGTGTCGGCGTTGACGTGCGAGTAGTAGCCGAGGACCGGGATGCCGAGGCCGACCAGAGCCTCTGGGTTCTCGGTGTCGAGGTCGGCGACGAGGAGGTCGGCGTCGTCCAGGGGGGCTTCGGTCAGGGCGGGCGAGAGCGTGACCTCGTGACCGGCGGCGCCCAGCATCGCCTCCACCTTGCTGCCCAGCAGCAGGTCCGGAGCGACGGCGACGACGCGGGCCACTAGAGGGAGCGGCGCTGGCGGAACTCTTCGCGCACGCTCTCCGGCCTGCCCCACATTTGCACGACCTCGGCCCGGCCCTCGCGCACCTCGCGCACCTGCATCTCGCCGGCGATGCCCTCGGCGTCGAGCTTCGCCAGAACGCCCCGCACGCTCTCTGACGCGGCTGCGTGCCCGAAGGTATGCGCCACCAGCAGCCGCCAGTCCCAGTCGCGTTCCGAATAGGGCTGGGCGTTGACCTGGCTAAGGGTCACGGCCGCATCCACATACCGGCTCTCGTCCTCGATCCGCAGATCGACCTCCAGGTCCGTCCAGTCGGGCGGCAGGGTGTCGAGGATCTGCTGGAAGTCGCTCGCCCAACTCACGCTGGAAGCGTATCGACCACCTGCTCCCACCCGACTAGCGTTCGAGCAGAAACGCCTTGCTCACGTCCAGCGGCCGGCGCAGCAGGCCGTGCTCCAGGTCCCAGGCGGCCCATTCGCGCAGCACCGCGGGATCGAAGGACCTGGGGTGGAGGTCGGCGCGCAGAGCGCGCAGTTGGGCGGCCTGGTCGGCCCGGTCGAGCTCGGGCACGGCGTCGAGCAGGGCGTCGAGCGCCGCGGCGGGGCGCTCGGAGGCGAGCTCGTAGCCGCGCGCGGTGGCGGCGAGGGCGGCGTCGACCAGCTCGGGGTCGCGCTCGATCGTGCGGCGCGAGGCGCTCAGCACCAGCTCCGGGTAGGGCGGGGCGCCGTAGCGGTCGAGCTTGAAGATCCGCACGGGGATGCCGCGCCGGCGCAGCGCCACGCCCTCGGCGTTCCAGAAGCCGGTCGCCGCGTCGACCCTGCCGGCGGCGAGCGAGGAGATCGCGTTGAAGCCGATCGTCACCCGCTCGACCAGCGCCGGGTCGCCGCCGTCGGCGGCGACCTCCGAGTCGACCACCGCTTCGTCGGAGGGCAGGCCGGTGACGCCGGCCGTGCGGCCCTCGAGGTCGCGCGGCCGCCGCACCGGGCCGTCGCCGCGGGCGATGATCGAGGCGAGCGGGCGCTGCACGATCGGCAGCACGCCGACCACGTCGAGGCCGCGCTCGCGGGCGATGCCGAGGTCGTGGATGTCGAGGACCGCGAGCTCGACCCGGCCCGCCTCGAGCAGCTTCGGCGCGTCGGTCGAGTCGCCCGGCTCGCGAATCGTCAGCTCGATGCCCCGCTCGCGGTAGTAGCCCTGTCGCTGCGCGGCGTAGATGCCGGCGTGGGCGGCGTTGGGGACGAAATCGAGCACCAGCGCCACGCCTTTCGGCGCGCCCGGTTCAGCACCGTCCCCGCCGCAGCCGGCGCCGCCGGCGAGCAGCAGGGCGGTCGCCAGCAGCGCAGCGACTCGTCCCATTCGAAAGGAAAAGCTATTCGAATGCCCGATCCGGTTACACTGCCGCCCCGAAACCGAGTTTTGGGACCAAAGGGACAGAGGAGGCGTAACCAGTGCAGGAACGAGGACTTGCGGCATATCTCGCCGAGCTGATCGGCACTTTCTTGCTGGTGTTCTTCATCGTCAGCGTGGTGGTGCTGTTCGTGGCGACCGGCAACCAGGCTCAGTTCGGCTCCGACTTCGCCGTGGTCGGCCTCGTCCACGCCTTTCTGCTGTTCGGGCTGATCGTGATGTTCGGCGTGGTCAGCGGCGGCCACTTCAACCCCGCCGTGACCCTGGCCGCGCTCGCAATCAAGCGGATCGCCCCGGTCGACGCGCTGATCTACATGCTCGCCCAGCTCTCCGGCGGCGTCCTCGGCGCCCTGCTCGCCAAGGGCCTGCTGCTCGACGAGGGTCGCGCCACCGACTACGCCGCGGCTCAGGTCAGCGGCCTGCTCGGCGGCAACTTCCAGGGCATGATCGTCGAGGGGGTCGGCACCTTCTGCCTCGTCCTGGTCATCCTCGCCGCGGTCTTCTCGAAGAAGAGCTTCAAGGAGTGGGCGCCGCTGGCGATCGGCACGACGCTTGGCTTCATCGTCATGGTCGGCGGCCCGCTGACCGGCGGCTCCTTCAACCCGGCGCGCTGGTTCGGCCCGGCCCTGGTCGGCAACGAGTGGGGCGGCATCTGGCCCTACCTGCTTGGCCCGATCGTCGGCTCGCTGCTCGCCGCGGCGGTCTTCAAGTTCGTCCTCGAGGCGGGCGGCCCGGCGCCGACCGAGCCGGCCGAGCCGGTGAGGAAGCCGGTGCCCGGCCCGCCCAGGGCCGAGCCCAAAGCGAAACCGGCCACCCTGAGCTGAGGACATAGCCCGCCGGGCTCCTCGGAGCCCGGCGGCTGCTGCGGTAGCGTGGGCGTCGTGCGCCGGGTCACCTTCTCGCGGAACTACACGCTCTCCCTCTCACGCACCTGCCAGTGCTACTGCAAGTACTGCGCCTTCGCCACCCATAGGGCGCACATCTACTCGCCCGAGGAGGTCGAGCAGCGACTCGACGAGGCGGAGCGGCGCAACGCCAAGGAGCTTCTGGTCCTCACCGGCGAGCGGCCCGAGGTCAACCCCGACGTAGCCGCCAAGCTCGCCGAGTGGGGCCACGAGGACTTCACCTCCTACGTCGCCTGGGCCTGCGAGCGCGCCCTCGCCCGCGGCATCCTGCCGCACACCAACGTCGGCGTTCTCAGCCATGAGGATCTGGCCCGCCTGCGTGAGGTGACCGCCTCGCAGGGCCTGATGCTCGAGTCGGCCTCGGAGCGCCTGATGGAGACCGTCCACGCCGGCTCGCCGACCAAGCACCCTGCCCAGCGCCTGGCGACCATCGCAGCAGCTGGAGAGCTGAAGATCCCCTTCACCAGCGGAATCCTCGTCGGCATCGGAGAGACCCAAGACGAGCAGGTCGAATCGCTCGAAGCTCTGGCTGACCTCCACGCTGAATATGGCCATCTCCAAGAGGTAATCCTTCAGAACTTCGTCCCCCACCCGCGCTACTACGGCCGTGAGGTGGCCGAGATCGCGGATGATGCGGCGCGCGAGCGGTGGGGGGAGGACGGGGGTGTCCCTCCGCTTGCTGGGTTTTTCGCCAGAGACGCTGGACTGCCGTCCGAGGACGCCGCCAGGGCGAAAAACAGGACGCCGCTGCGCGGAGGGACACCCCCATCCTCCCTGCCACAGCTTGAGGTTCCCGAATGGGCGAGTCCCGTTTCCGTCGAGGACATCAAGCGTTTGATCCGCGAATGCAAGAGGTTGATGCCGGACGTGGGGATCCAGGTGCCGCCCAATTTGTCGGATGCGTGGGCCGAGCTGGTCGAGGCGGGGGCGACGGATCTGGGTGGTCTGTCCGCCAATGGAGACCACATATCGCCGGAGCACGCGTTTCCCAGTCCGCACGAGGTGCGGAAGGAGCTGGCGCCGAAGGGCTATGCGCTGACCGAGCGGTTGTGCGTGTACCCGCAGTACATGGACGCGGAGTGGATGGAGCAGGGTGTGCTCGACGTGATCAAGCTCAAGTACTGGAGCTTCATTCCGCGGAAGGGCTCGGGGCGCAGGCGGGAGGAGTCGCTTGACGCGAAGCTGGCGCCGCGGGCGATCGCGAAGGGGCGCGAGGGGGTCGTGCTGACGGAGGATGAGCTGACGGCGCTGTTTGCCGAGACTCGGCCCGAGGTGATCGAGGAGATGCGGGCGGCGGCCGATGAGCTGCGGGCCGAGCTGGCGGGGGAGAGGGTCACCTTCGTCGTCAACCGCAACATCAACTTCACCAACATCTGCGTCGTCGGCTGCGCCTTCTGCGGCTTCGGCCAGGGGCGCCGCTCGCCCGACGCCTACGAGGTGAGCGAGGAGGACTTCGCGGCGCGCATCCGCGAGGCGGTCGAGTTCGGCGCCACCGAGATCTGCATGCAGGGCGGCATCCACCCGGATCTGACCCTGGAGGAGTACGGCAGGTGGCTGCGGCTGGCCAAGCGGGTGGCGCCGCAGCTGCACCTGCACGCCTACTCGCCGATGGAGGTCCACTACATGTGCGAGCGCTCCGGCAAGCGGCCGGAGGCCGTGTTCGAGTACCTGCTCGAGTGTGGGCTCGGCTCGACCCCGGGGACCGCGGCGGAGGTGCTCGACGACGGCGTCCGCCAGCGGATCTCGCCGAATAAGCTGCCGGTCGACCGCTGGGTGGAGATCGTCGAGGCCTCGCACCGCGCCGGCCTGCGCTCGACCTCGACCGTGATGTTCGGCCACATCGAGGAGCCGCGCGAGCTGGCCCGCCACATGCGGGTCGTGCGCGCCCTGCAGGAGCGCACCGGCGGCATCACCGAGTTCGTGCCGCTCAGCTTCATCCCCTTCAACACGATGCTGGGGCGCACCCATGGCATCGAGGAGATCTCGGCACGCGAGAACCTCAAGCACACCGCCGCCTTCCGCCTGGCGCTGGGCCGCACGATCCCCAACCTCCAGGCGAGCTGGGTGAAGATGGGCCTCGACGCGGCGACGGAGGCGCTGCGCTGGGGCGTCAACGACCTCGGCGGCACGCTGATGGAGGAGAACATCTCCCGCATGGCCGGCTCCCAGCACGGCGTCCGGCTGGAGCCCGAGCAGCTGATCGAGGCCGCCCGCGCGGCGGGCCGCGAGCCGGCGCAGCGGACGACGCTCTACGAGCTGGTCGAGAGCTATTGATCTCCTATTGACTCCGGCGGTATGGTGCGTTTATCGCGGCGCGTTCGGCAGCGGCGGGGAATGGGTTCCCGGGGTTGGCGGCCTTCTGCTTGGTCGTCCTGCTGGCGCTGCTCGGACTCGTCGCTTTGAACTCCGCGCGGCCCTGGGAGGACGAGTCGGTCGGTCCCTCTCTCAGCCTCGCCCCGGGCCTCGGCGCGGCGCCGGGAGGCGCGGGCGGCGTGGGGCAGTCCGCCGGTCCCGCCCTGGCCGACGCACGCCCTGCCGCCGGCGACCGGCCGGCGCCGGCCTCGACGGGCGCTGCGGCGGACGGCGCCGCAGCGGCGCCACGGGTCGCGGTGTCGCGGGCCCGTCCGGTGGCGCACTTGTCGCCGTCGCTGGCGACCGTGCCGCAGCCGCAGCCGCAGCCTGCCCCGGCGGAGCTGGCCCCCGCGGCCCCCGCGCCGGCGCCCGTCGCCGTGCCGGTGGCCGCTCCGTCGCCGCAGCCGCAGCCCGAGCCGGCGGTCGCCGAGCCGGATGCGGGCAAGCCCAGCGGGGGTGGCGGCTCTCCCGGCCCCGGCACCGCCGGCGTCGACCTCAGCTTCCCCTTCGCCGCCTTCAAGGTCGAGGAGGGCGAGGCCTACCTCCTCTCGGCCTCCTTCCAGCTGGGGCCGGCGGCGTTCCGGCCGCCGGGAGGCGACAACCTCCTCGTCCAGTTCAACAGCGCCGGCGGCGACGCACCGAGCTTCGGCCTGCAGCTCTGGGACGACGGGCTGGGCCGGCGCGGGCTCTGGTCGAGCGGCGCGGCGATGGGCGGCGAGCGCTTCCTCGCCCCGCTGGCCGAGTCGCACCTGGTCGAGGTCTACTTCCAGGCGTCGAGCGAGGGCACCGGTTTCTACCTCGCCTTCCTCGACGGTGAGGCGATCGACGCTCGCGCCGGCGTCAGCCTGATCGATCCGGGCAGCGAGCGGGCGACGGTCGAGGTCGGCCTCTTCCGCGACGGCGAATTCGTCCCCGCCGGCCCCGAGGTCGTCTTCGCGGCGGCGAGCCTCGCCGAGGCGTCGGGACCGCTGCTGCCCTGAGCCGATGCGGGCGATGGTCCTCGAGCGGCAGCGGCAGCCGCTGCGCGAGGCCGAGCTGCCTGCGCCCCGGCCCGGGCCGGGGCAGCTGCTGCTCTCGGTCTCGGCCTGCGGCGTCTGCCGCACCGACCTGCACATCGTCGACGGCGAGCTGAGCGAGCCGAAGCTGCCGCTCGTCCCGGGGCACCAGATCGTCGCCACGGTGGCGGCGGTCGGCGAGGGCGCCGAGCGCTTCGCGTCCGGCGATCGGGTTGGCGTGCCGTGGCTGGGCTGGACCTGCGGCGAGTGCCGCTACTGCCTGAGCGGGCGCGAGAACCTCTGCGATCGGGCGCTCTTTACCGGCTACGACCTCGACGGCGGCTACGCCGAGCTGGCGATCGCCGACGAGCGCTTCTGCTTCCCGATCCCGGCCGGCTACCCGGATGAGCAGGCGGCGCCGCTGCTCTGCGCCGGGCTGATCGGCTACCGGGCGTTACGGCTGGTCGGCGACGCGGAGCGGATCGGCTTCTACGGCTTCGGTGCCTCGGCTCACATCCTCTGCCAGGTCGCCGTCCACCAGGGTCGGCGCGTCTTCGTCTTCACTCGCGAGGGCGACGCCGAGGGGCAGGAGTTCGCGCGACGGCTCGGCGCGGAGTGGGCGGGCTCGTCGGCCGAGACCCCGCCGGAGGAGCTCGACGGCGCGATCGTCTTCGCCCCGGTCGGGCCGCTGATGACGGCTGCGCTGCGGGTCAGCGCCAAGGGAGCGCGGATCGTCAGCGCCGGCATCCACATGAGCGACATCCCGAGCTTCCCCTACGAGCAGCTCTGGGGCGAGCGCTCGCTCGCCTCGGTCGCCAATCTGACGCGGCAGGACGGCGAGGAGTTCCTGTCCCTCGCTCCTCAAGTGCCGGTGCGCACCGAGGTGACGGTCCACCCACTGGAGGAGGCCAACGAGGCGCTGGCCTCGATCCGCGACGGAAGCCTCAAAGGCGCGGCCGTCCTGCGGGTAGGTCTCTCAGCGCAATAGGGGCGCTACCGACGGTTGCTCTTGCAGGTGGGCGGTATCCGCCGCTCACCGGCCGAGACCGTCCTATCCAGCACGTTGAGCAGCGGCCGCAAGGCCCGCATCACATCTTCGTTGTCCGATTGCGAGGCGGGCGTGACTCGCACCGTGCCGGCACGAGTCTTGATCACGTAGGTGATCAGGTCGGCGCCCCTTTGCGGCGGGTAGTTGCCCGCGATGGCGGGAATGTCGGCCTTCCTGAGCGCCACCCGCAACCTCTGCCAGGCCGGTCTTGGGAGCCTGAACTTCGACTTGCAGCGTCCCAGGGTCACCCTGGCCCAGCGGTAGCCGAGAACGACGAGGGACGGCCTCGGGTTTCCGATGCCGCCCTCTTGGCGGTAGGAGACGACGAGCCGCGGGCGCGAGGTAAGAATTGCCGGGGCCCTGCTTCTCGTGCTCTCGCCCGCGCGGTCGATTGCCGTGCCGACGATGACAAGCCTCACCCTGGGCACGCGCCGAAGTGCCCTGCGCCCTCTTCGGGTCAGCGTCAGCGCCACTCTCTTTTGGCCGGCCTGGCCGAAGCGAACGGTTTTCTGCCGGAGTACCCGGACGAACTTCCTCCGGGCGCTGCTGCGGGCGCGAGCGTTGAGCTTCGCCCAGCCAGCCAGCGCCACCGTCGCTGCCTTATTGACGCTCGCCGCGACGATCAGCCTTCCGGACCTATGCAGCTGGCGTAGCGATATCTGCTCAACCCCAAGGGAGAGATTGACCCGAGGCGACGGTGGCTCTTGTGGGTCGCCTGGGCGTCCCGGAGGCTCGGGTGCGGGGTCGTCCGCTGGCTCGGGCGCCGTGACCGTCAGCGTGAAGCTCTGCGTGGCATCGGGTGAGACGCCGTTGGAGGCTTCGATCGTGATCAGGTAGTCGCCTTCCATGCCCGCCGCGGGCGTGCCCGAGAGGCTCGCCGTACCGTCGCCGTTATCTGTGAAGCCGACTCCGCCGGGCAGCGCCCCGGCCTGCGATAGAGAGGGCCTCGGCACTCCTGATGCCTCGATGGTGACGCTTTCGCTTTTCCCCACCTGGAAGGTCGCGGCAGCGCTGCTCGTGATCGCCGGTGCGATGAGGGGGCCCTGCAGCTCGAACGCCCCCACGTCGCAGACAGGCTTGTCGTAGTCGGGGCGTGGCTCGCCCCGCTGGTCGACGCTGGTCGGGCAGGCGGCCGCCGGCACCGCGTCGACCGCCGGGCTCGACTCCGGGAGCGCATGCGTTTCGGTCGGTCCGCCGTTGTCGGCAAGCGGTTCCAGTTCGGGGTCCGCCGAGGGCAGGTCGAGCCCGCAGCTCGTATCGCCGGACAACGGCCCCTCGAGGCTGTAGCTCGACGAGGCCACGGGGGCGTCGCAGTTCGCCCCACCCGTGTTCCCCGAGACGATCGTCGCGTTCGCCGTCACGGCAGCTGCGCCATTGATCCCCGCGCCGGCACCGACTTCGTTTTCGTCGACCGTCACGCTCGCCAAGGTCGCCGACACAGCACCGCCCACTTCGATCGCGCCGCCCTGGCCGGCCGCACCGCCGCCGCCGGCCGTGTTGCCCGTCAGGGTGCTGTTGGTGATAGAGGTCGAGCGGGCCGATACGGAAGAGACTCTGATCGCGCCGCCGTTGCCGGTGCCGCCATTCCCGCCCGCGGTGTTGCCGGTGAAGGCGCTGCCCGAGACCGTGAGCGACTGACCGGCGTCCCAGATCGCGCCGCCGGAGCCGAGGCCGCTCTGGAAGCCAGTACCGCCCGGCCCACCGGCGGCGTTGGTGCTGAAGGTGCTACCGGAGACGGAGGTGGGGCCGGAGGACGGGGAGACGTAGATCGCACCGCCGTGGCCCAGATTGCTTTCATCGGCGCTCCCTCCGGGCCCGCCGGCCGTGTTGCCGGTGAACGTGCATTCGGCAACGGTCAGCGAGCCAGCCCCCAGCTGCTCGATCGCCCCACCGTTGTCGGGCGCTGCGCCGTCGGCGAGGGCCAGGCCGGAAATCGACAGGTTCCCGGCGGTGACCGTGAAGATCCGGCTGGCGTGCCCGGCGTCGACCGTGAGCTGCGAGGCGCCCGGCCCGTCGATCGTCAGACTCTTGTCGATCGGGATCGCGCCGGAGGTGAGGCTGATCGTCTGGCCGCTGAGACCTGGATCGAACACGATCGTGTCTCCCCCGCCGGCACTGGCAATCACCGCCCGCAGCGAGCCGGATCCCGAGTCGTCCGTGTTCATGACCGTGCCCGTCGCCGCCTGGGCGGGCGAGTAGAGCCCGAGGAAAAAAACACACGCCACGCACACCGCGAACAACACACGAAGGCTGCTGTCTCGTCGAACCGAGGTCATCCCACTGCTCCCCCTGGCCCCACCGGTAATCCCGTTCCATGGAGAAGTTCCATTGAAGCACAGGGCCTGCTGTCTGCAAGTTCCGGTCTCGAACCACGGTCTATCGAAACAGGTCTTCCTTCCGTGGGCGGGGCAGCGCAGCTGCGCCCGGGCCGTCGTCGGGGGTGACGAAGCGGTGGAGGCCGCGGACGATCGCGGCTGGGACGCGGTTCGACTTGGTGCGGACCAGATCGGCGGCGGAGGCGGCCTCGTCGGCGATCGCGACGAGCGTGGCCTCCAGCTCGCGGCCCTCGGCGTCGGGGCGGCCGCGCCAGTCGTCGAGCGGGGTGAGACCGGCGCAGCCGATCGCCACCTCGGCCTGGCCGAGGCGCCAGGCGCGGCCGAAGCTGTCGGCGACGATCACCGCGGGGGAAACGCCGGCGGCGGCGCGGATCTCGGCGCGGATGCGTCGCGCCGAGGCGTCCGGGTCCTCGGGCAAGAGGCAGACGGTGCCCTCCTCGGGCATGTTGGAGCTATCGACACCTGCGTTGGCGCAGACGAAGCCGTGGCGGGTCTCGACGACCAGGACGCCGCGCTCGGCCCGCAGCACCTCGCGGCTCTCGGCGAGGATCAGCTCGACCAGCGCGGGGTCCTTGCCCAGCTTCGCCGCCAGCCGCTGCGCCTCGTTGCCCGGCTCGACCTCGACCAGGCGCCTGACCCGGCCCTCGGCCTTGGAGACGACCTTCTGCGAGACGACGACGACGTCCACGTCGCGCAGCTCGGCGCGGGCGGCGATCTCGGAGCCGATGTCCATGCCCGCCGTGAACTCGGGCAGGTCCGAGACCGGCAAGACCTCCAGGGAGCTCACTCCGGTGTTCCTTTCCCGCTCAATTCCCGGATAGGGAACACCGGAATGGATCGGGCGGTCATATCCCCAGGGCCTTCGCGGTCCGTCGTCCGCGGCCGCGCCGCGCCTCGAGCGCACGGGTGAGGGCGACGAGGTCTGCCGGCGTGTCGAGGTCGAGCGCCAGTGAGGGCAGCTCCTCGACCGCGTAGGGCACCTCCGCCTCGCGCGCCGCAGCGACGTGACGGGCGCGGCTGCCCTCGCCGAAGGCGGGACGGATCGCGCCGGGCGGCGCGAGGACGAGGGCGTTGGTACCCGTGCCGTGTCGATCGGGGACGACGGCGACGAAGCGCGAGGGGACGCCGGTGAGCAGGCGGTCGAGCTCGCGCGGCTCGAGCAGCGGGCAGTCGCCCGGAAGGAGGACGACGCGCTCGGCACCGAGCTCTTCGGCGCGGTCGATCCCGGCCAGCGCCGCGCCGGAATGACCGCCCTCAGCGGGGTCGGCGACGACCTCGGCGCCGATCGCCGCCGCGGCCTCCATGGCTCGCGGCTCGTCGCTGACCAGCAGCACACGCTCGACGGTGCGCGCCGCTCCGACCGCCTCCAGCACGTCGCCCAGCATCGCCTCGACCAGCGCTTCGCGCCGCTCGTCGTCGACGCCCGCGGCGAGGCGGCGCTTCGCCACCGCGAAGCGCTTCACCGGGACGATCGTCGTCGCCGTCATCCTTGGGCGAGCGTAGCCGCGTAATCGAGCACGATCCGCGCCAGCCGGGCGCGGCCGGCGGCTCCCTCCATCAGGGTCGGCGCCTGCAGCGCCGGCACGTCCTCGGGCGGCGGGTCGGGGTCGGCCTCGTCGACGACCATCGCGTCGATCAGCCCGGCGTAGAGGGAGGCGACCCCGGCCGCGGTCGACGGCCGGCCGACCGCCGCCATGAACTGCTCGGTCGGGCCTTTGACCACCTCGCCGGCGACGAAGGGGCTGACTGCCACCACAGGGGCGCTTGCCGCGGCGATCGCCTCCCGCATCCCCGGCACGGCGAGGATCGGGCCGATGCTGATCACCGGGTTGGAGGGCCCGATCACGATCGCCTCCGCCTCGCGCAGCGCCGCCAGCACCTCCGGCGTAGGCGCGGCCTCGGCGACTCCCTCCAGCTCGACCCCGAGCACCTGCGGCCGGCCACCGTCGACGATCAGGTACTCCTGCAGGTCGCGCCGGCCGGCCGGCGTCTGCACCTTGGTCCGCACCGGCTCGTCGCTCATCGGCAGCACCCGCGCGGCGACGCCGAGCCCGCGGGCGATCTGCGCCTGCGCGTCGGTCGGTCGGCCGCCCTCGTCGAGGAACTGGCGGCGGTAGAGGCAGGTGGCGAGGTCGCGGTCGGAGAGGCTGAACCAGCTCGGGGCCCCGAGGCGGACGAGCCGCTCGAAGACGACGAAGCCGTCGTCGCGGATGCCCCAGCCGCGCTCCGCATCGATCTCGCCGCTCAGCCAGTAGGTGACGAGGTCGGTGTCGGGGGAGACGTGGACGCCGAGCAGCTCGACGTCGTCGGCCGTGTTGGCGATCACCGCCAGGTCGGCGCCGATCTCCTCCTGCATCCCGGCGCCGAGTTTCGCGCCCCCGGTGCCGCCCGCCAGCAGCGCGACAGTCACAACGTTTCACGCCTCCCTCGCGGCGCGAAGAGACAGATATGGACGCTTGCTCGGTCGGCGCTCACCCTATGACCAATGGTTGTCAGGGAGATTGGTGAAGCGCACCCCGGCGTGGGTCTTGTAGCGGACGTTGACCGAGATCAGCAGCGGCGTCAGCTGCTCGACGATCCGCGCCGTCTCCAGCGCCCCCGCGTTGACCGGGCGCAGGCCCGGGACCAGCTCGATCAGGCGGGCGACCCGCGCCTTGTCGGCCTTGCGGTCGCCGCAGATCGGCACGTCCTCGTCGAGCTCGGCGTCGAGGTCGCCGAGGCGGGGCGCGCTCACCGTATGCAGGGCGGCGACGACGGCGACGCCCTCGGGGACCATCTCCTGCGCCTGCTGGGCCGCCGAGCCCTGCCAGACGCCGAGCGTGCGGGTCGCCTTGCCGCTCACCGCGGCGGCCAGCGGCACCGTGCAGTCGACCAGGATCTGGCCGGGCCGCAGCGCCTCGCGCAGGTTGTTGAGGTTCTCCGACTGGGCGCGGAAGGGGACCGTGAGGAAGACGACCTCGGCGCGCTGCGCGGCCTCCGCGTTGAGCAGCCCCTCGACCGCGGCGCCGGGCACCGCTTCACGCAGCTTCGTCGCCGCCCCCTCGGCCCGCTCGGCGGAGCGCGAGCCGATCGTCACCGGTCGCCCGGCCTGCGCCCAGCGCAGCGCCAGGCCGGCGCCGAGCGCGCCGGTGCCGCCGACGATCGGGATCGGTTCGGGCTCCGCCAAAGTCGGGCCAGTCTATGCTGCCGCTCCATGCGACTGGAGGGACGGAAGGCGCTCGTCACCGGCGGCGCCAAGGGGATCGGCGCCGCGACCGCGGCGCGGCTCGCGGCCGAGGGGGCGGAGGTCTGGGTCGGCGACATCGACAGCGAGGGCGCCCGGCGGGTCGCCGGCGAAATCAACGGCCAGGCGCTGGAGCTCGACGTCACCGAGCTCGACTCGGTCAGGGCCGCGGTCGAGGCGACCGGCGCGCTCGACGTGCTCGTCAACAACGCCGGCACCGACGAGTTCGGCTTCTTCACCTACACCACGCCCGAGCAGTGGCAGCGGGTGATCGGGCTCAACCTGTTCGGCGTGCTCAACTGCACCCACGCGGCGCTGCCGGGCATGCAGGAGGCCGGCTACGGGCGGATCGTCAGCATCTCCTCGGAGGCTGGCCGGGTCGGCTCCAAGGGCTCCGCCGTCTACTCGGCGGCGAAGGGCGGCGTCGTCGCCTTCATGAAGGCGATCGCCCGCGAGAACGCCCGCTACGGGATCACCGCCAACTCGATCGCGCCGGGCCCGATCGAGACGCCGCTGCTGATGGGCGCCAGGGAGTTCGGCGAGATCGGCGAGAAGGTGATCGAGACGATGAAGGAGGCGACCCAGATGAAGCGGCTCGGCCGGCCCGAGGAGGTCGCCGCCGCGGTCGCCTTCCTCGCCTCCGGCGACGCCGCCTACGTGACCGGCGAGACGCTCGGCGTCAGCGGCGGCCTGGGCATGGTCTGACGTTACCTGAGGATCAGGCCGGCGTGACGGGGTTGCGGCGCTCGGCGAAGCTCCGGTCCTTGCTCGCCGCGGCGGCGAAGCGACGGATCAGCTCGGCGCGCAGGTCCTCGGGCTGCACGACCGCGTCGACGACCAGCTCGGAGGCGAGGTGGAGGATGTCGATGTCGGCCGCGTACTCCTCGCGCTTGGCGGTGACGAACGCTTCCCGCTCGGCCTCGTCCTCGACCGCCTGGATCTGGTTGTAGAAGACGGCGTTGATCGCCGCCTCGGGCCCCATCACCGCGATCGAGGCGCTGGGCAGGGCGATGCAGCAGTCGGGCTCGAAGGCCGGCCCGGCCATCGCGTACAGCCCGGCGCCGTAGGCCTTGCGGACGATCACCGAGAGCTTCGGCACGGTCGCTTCGGAGACGGCGCTGATCATCTTCGCGCCGTGGCGGATGATCCCCTGGCGCTCGACCGCGGCGCCGATCATGAAGCCGGGCACGTCGGCGAGGAAGAGCAGCGGCACGTTGAAGGCGTTGCAGGTCTGGATGAAGCGCGCCGCCTTGTCGGCCGAGTCGACGAAGAGCACGCCGCCCTTCTGCCGCGGCTGGTTGGCGACGACGCCGACGACCCGGCCGTCGAGCCGGCCGTAGCCGACGATCAGCTCCTTCGCCCAGCGCTTGTGCACCTCGAGAAAGCTCTCGGCGTCGAGCAGCGCGTCGAGCACCTCGCGCATGTCGAAGGGCCGGTTCTCGTCGCCGGGGACGATCTCGGCGATCGGCGTGTCCGAGGCCGGCGCCGCGGCCTCCGCCGCGGGCGGCTGCTCGCGCCAGCTGCCCGGCATGTAGGAGAGATAGCGGCGCGCCAGCCCGATCGCCTCCTCGTCGGAGGAGACCAGGAAGTGGCCGCAGCCGGAGACGCCGGTGTGCATCTTCGCCCCGCCCATCTCCTCCAGCGTCACCTTCTCGCCGATCACCATCTCCGCCATCCGCGGCGACCCCAGGTACATCGAGGCGTTGCCCTCGCGCATGATCACCACGTCACAGAAGGCGGGGATGTAGGCGCCGCCGGCGGCGCTCGGCCCGAACAGCAGGCAGACCTGCGGCACCTGGCCGGAGAGCCGCACCTCGTTGTGGAAGATGCGGCCGGCGCCGCGGCGCCCGGGGAACATCTGCACCTGGTCGGTGATCCGCGCCCCGGCCGAGTCGACCAGGTAGACCATCGGCACCCGCAGGCTCAGCGCCCGCTCCTGCACGCGCAGGATCTTCTCCACCGTCTTCGGCCCCCAGGAGCCCGCCTTCACGGTCGGGTCGTTGGCCATCAGCGCCACCCGGCGCCCGTCGATCGTCGCCAGGCCGGTGACGACGCCGTCGGCGCCCAGCCCCTCCCGCTCCCAGTTGGCGAGCAGCCCCTCCTCGGCGAAGGACCCCTCGTCGACCAGCAGGGCGACCCGCTCGCGCACCGGCAGCTTGCCCTGCTCGGCGGTCTTCTCGTGGTGGCGCTGCGGCCCGCCGGCGAGGGCGGCCTCCAGCGCGGGCCGGATATCGGTCATCGCGACGCGCAGCCTAGACGGAGCTAGCCGGAGGCGACGCCGAGCCTGCGCCCCATCTCCTCGACCAGGGCGTTGAGGCCGCTCAGCGGACGCACCATCACCATCATCTCGGCGATCAGCCCGTCGGCGCCGAAGCGCAGCACGTCGACCCCGTTCAGCTGTCGGTCGCCGACCCGCGCCTCGAAGACGAGCACCGCGGTGTCGCCGGTCTCGACCTGGTCGAGGTAGCGGAAGTCCTCGAAGGTCTCCGCCACCGCGCCGAGCAGCACTCGCAGCGCGTCGAGCCCCTCGTAGGGCTTGAACACCGCCGGGCTGCGGAAGACGACCTCGGGCGAGAACAGCTCCTCCAGCTTGGAGAAGTCCTTCGACTCGGCCGCGCGGCGGAAGGCGTCGCTCTTCATCGCACCGACGAGACTACTCGCCGCCGGCCCACTCGACCGGGCCGGCGCGCAGCACGTGGCTGCCGAGCGGCCGGCCGAGCGCCTCCTGCGCGGCGCGCGCGGCCGCGAGCAGGCGCGGCAGGTCGACCCCGGTCGCCACGCCCATCTCCTCCAGCATCGAGACGACGTCCTCGGTGGCGACGTTGCCGGTCGCGCCGGGGGGCACCGGGCAGCCGCCCAGCTCGCCGAAGCTCGACTCGAACGACTCGACGCCCTCCTCCAGCGCGGCGAGGACGTTGGCCAGGCCCTGGCCGCGGGTGTTGTGGAAGTGGGCGGTCAGCTCGACCCCGGCGAGGCGCTCGCGGGCCGCGACGTAGAACTCGCGCACCTGGCCCGGGTTGGCCATCCCGGTGGTGTCGCCGAAGCCGATCTCCGCACAGCCCGCGGCGGCGAGCCGCTCGGCGATCGCGAAGACGCGCTCGGGCGGCACCTCGCCCTCGTACGGACAGCCGAAGGAGGTCGAGATCACCCCCTCGCAGCGCAGGCCGGCCTCGCCCGCGGTGGCCAACGTCCGCTCCAGGCCGGCCAGCGAGTCCTCGATCGAGCGGTTGACGTTGCGCCGGTTGTGGGTTTCCGAGGCAGAGACGAAGACGTTGACCTCGTCGAAGCGCTCGCGCAGGGGGAGCGCCCGCTCCAGGCCGCGCTCGTTGGGGATCAGCACCGAGAAGGCGACGCCCTCGCGCCTCTGCACCGCGGCCAGCACCTGCTCAGCGTCGGCCAGCTGCGGCACCGCGTCGGGCCGCACGAACGAGGTCACCTCCAGGCGGCGCAGCCCGCTCGCCGAGAGCAGGTCGATCAGCCGCACCTTGTCCGCGGTGGCGATCGTCTCCGGCTCGTTCTGGAAGCCGTCGCGAGGACCGACCTCGCGGATGCGGACGGATGCCGGAAGAGCGGCCATGGCAGAGAGCTTAGGACCTATCCCGATAGGGAAATCGCACCCCTGGGACGGCCCAGGACCGGCGCGGTTCGGCCCCGTCGCAGATCCCACATGGCGCTGCCATGCGGAATCCGCGCCGTGACCGCCCCGCTTGGTCCTGAACCGTCCCAGGGGCACGCCCCTATCGGGATAGGTCCTTGGTATCCAGAGAGCCGGCGAACTCGACGAACCAGTCGAGGGCGGCGGGGTTGGCGAGCGAGTCGCGGCTGGCGGCTTGCTCGGGCGGCGTCCCCGTCAGGATCCGCTTCACCGGCACCTCGAGCGCCTTGCCGCTGAGCGTGCGCGGCACCGCGGCGATCGCGTAGACCTCGTCGGGGACGTGGCGCGGGGAGCACTGCTCACGCACGCGGCGGGCGATCTCGCGGCGCAGCTCGTCGTCGAGCTCCGCTCCCTCGCGGAGGACGACGAAGAGCGGCATCCAGCCCTCGGTGCCGGCTTTGGGCACGTCGACGACGAGGGCGTCGAGGATCGAGTCGACGCCGAGCACGGCGCGATAGATCTCGCTCGTCCCCATGCGGATGCCGGAGCGGTTGATGGTCGAGTCGGAGCGGCCGTAGATGACCGCCGTGCCGCGCGAGGTTATTTCGATCCAGTCGCCGTGCCGCCAGACGCCGGGGTAGCGCTCGAAGTAGGCCTCGGCGTAGCGGCTGCCGTCCTCGTCGCCCCAGAAGCGCACCGGCATCGAGGGCATCGGCTTCGTGACGACCAGCTCGCCGACCTCGTCGACGACCGCGTTGCCCTCCTCGTCCCAGGCCTCGACCGCGGCGCCCAGCGCCCGCGCCTGCAGCTCGCCGCGGTAGACGGGCAGCAGTGGCGTGCCGCCGACGAAGGCGGTGCAGAGGTCGGTGCCGCCGCTGGTCGAGAAGAGCCAGGTGTCGGCGCCGAGCTGCTCGTAGACCCAGTCGAAGCCCTCCGGCGAGAGGGGGGAGCCGGTCGAGCCGACCGCACCGAGGCGGCTCAGGTCGCGGCCGGCGGCGGGCTCGACCCCCGCCTTCATGCAGGCGGCGATGTAGGAGGCGCCGGTGCCGAACATGGTGATCCCGGCGCGCTCCGCGAGGTCCCACAGCACGCCCATGTCCGGATGGCCGGGGTTGCCGTCGTAGAGGACGATCGCCGCCCGGGTGAGCAGGCCGGAGACGAGGAAGTTCCACATCATCCAGCCGGTCGTCGTGAACCAGAAGAGGCGGTCGCCGGGGTGGGCGTCGACGTGCAGGTGGAGCTTCTTCAGGTGCTCGAGCAGGATGCCGCCCTGGCCCTGGACGATCGCCTTCGGCAGGCCGGTGGTGCCGGAGGAGTAGAGGATCCAGAGCGGGTGGTCGAAGGGGACGCGCTCGAAGCGCAGCTCGGCGCCGGCGCTGGCGGCGCGCAGCTCCTCCCAGCGGATCGCGTCGCGCAGGGGGGTGAGGTCGGGGTCGGGGTCGAGGTAGGGGAGGACGGCGGTGCGGCGCAGGCTCGGCATCGCCGCCTGCAGCTCGGCGAGCGTCTCGCGGCGGTCGAAGTCCTTGCCGCCGTAGCGGTAGCCGTCGACCGCGAGCAGCACCTTGGGCTCGATCTGGGCGAAGCGGTCGATCACGCTCGCGGGCCCGAAGTCGGGCGAGCAGCTCGACCAGACCGCGCCCAGCGAGGCGGTGGCGAGGAAGCCGACGATCGCCTCGGGGACGTTGGGCATGTAGGCGGCGACCCGGTCGCCGCGCTCGACCCCGAGCCGGCGCAGGCCGGCGGCGACGGCGGCGACCTGGGCGCGCAGCTCACCCCAGCTGAGCTCCTGCAGCTCGCGCAGCTCGGAGGCGTGCAGGATCGCGGTGTCGGCGTCGTCCTTGCCGGCGAAGACGTGCTCGGCGTAGTTGAGCGCGGTTCCGGGGAACCACTGCGCGCCCGGCATCTCGCGGCCGGCGAGCACCGGCTCGGGGGCGCCATCGGCCTGCACGTCGAAGAAGTCCCAGATCGAGGACCAGAAGCCCTCCAGGTCGTCGACCGACCAGCGCCAGAGCTCGTGGTAGCCCTCGAACTCGAGGCCGCGCTCGGCGGCGAGCCAACGCATGTACTCGGTCATCCGCGCCCGCTCGACCAGCTCGGCCGGCGGCTCCCAGAGCTTCTCGGCCGGGGTGGCGGTCACCCGCCGGCGGCCGCCGCGCCCGCGGCGGAGCGCCGCTGCTCCCGCTCCAGCTCGTGCCGGTCGTGGCCGCAGAAGAGCGTGACCTTCTCGCCGTGGCGGGCGGCGAGCTCGCGCAGGCGCTCCTGGTTCGCCTTGCGGGCGGCGTTGTCGGCGGCGACCAGGCTCTGGAAGAAGGCGAGCATCGGCGGGCAGCTGGGCGGGTTGGCGAGCTCGTCGTGGTGGAAGTAGGCGTCGCCGCAGTGCAGCAGCCAGCTGTCGTCCGTGCGGACGGCGACCGCGGTGTGGCCGCGCGAGTGGCCGAGCAGGGGGACCAGGAGCACCTCGGCGTCGATCCCGGGCAGGATGCGGACGCTCTCGAAGCCGAGCCACTCGTCGCCGCAGGCCTCGTGGGTGACCCAGCGCGGCTCGTGGCGCCAGTGGGCGCCGCCGATGTAGCGGCTGCGGTCGCGCAGGCTGGGGTGGAGGGCGGCCTGCAGCTCGGGGGCGAAGACGTGGACCTCCGCGTCGGGAAAGTCGGGAAGGCCGCCGGCGTGGTCGAGGTCGAGGTGGGTGGCGACGATGTGGCGCACGTCGGTGGCGGCGAAGCCAAGCGCCGCGATCTGGGTGAGGGCGGCTTCGGCGGCGCTGGGCTGCGGTCGCATCAACGCGCGGAAGACGAGTCCGAGCTGCCCGGGGTCGCGGGCGTCGTCCATGCCGAACCCGGTGTCGACGAGGACGAGCCCCTCGTTCGTCTCCAGCAACAGGCAGTGGCAGATCGTGTGTGCCTGCTCGAACCAGCCGCCTTCGCCCTCGATCAACCGCGCCCCGTTGGGGCAGAACGAGCCGCAGCCGAGGTGGTGAATCCTCATCCCGCGGCGGAGTCTAGTAGCGAGCGCTCAGCGCTTCGGCCCGATGTCGACGAGGATGATGCGGCGGGTGGGACTCGAACCCACAAGCCCTTGCGGGCAGCGGCTTTTGAGACCGCCTCCTTTGCCAGTTTGGACACCGCCGCGGGGCTGCCCACGAAGTCTAGGCCGGGAGGGGTTGGAGAGCGGGGATCAGGCCGGCTGCGGGGCGTCGGGGCCGGGGGAGGCGCCGGCGCCGTAGTCCTCGCCGGAGCCGATCGGACGCTCCTCCTCGACGTGCCAGTTCTGGTTGAAGCCGTAGAGGGCGGCGGCGATCAGGACGATCTGCAGCAGGGCGAGGATGATTACCAGCAGGCCGATGATCGGTACCGGCAGCAGCGCGTCCTCGAAGCCGTCCTTGTCGCGGGCAAACCAGCTGTCGGCGCCGACCGCGCAGAAGATCGCCAGGATCATCGAGAGCGAGGCGGCGACCGGCAGCACGCCGCGGCTCCAGCGCGAGGCCTGGTAGGCGAAGAGGACGTAGAGGCCGGCGTAGATCAGGCAGACGACGCCCATCGCGCCGCCGCCGGTGAGCAGCGAGAAGCCGGCGATCGTGACGAGCGCCGCGAGCGCCGCCGTCGCCAGCATCAGGAAGACGATCACGAGCCTGGTCGTGATCACGTCCGCCTTCTCGCGATTCGGGTGCCAGAGCTCGTAGCCCGGCGTAACCTCTCCTACCGCCACGGCATCGATCATAGAATCTATGGGCGACGCGGCGGCATTGGCCGCTCGTTAAGCATGGATCAGCGCGTGCGCGGGCGTGGCGGAATTGGCATACGCGCCAGGTTTAGGTCCTGGTGGGCTTCGGCCCGTGGGGGTTCAAATCCCTCCGCCCGCATCGCCGCTGCCATCTGGATACTGCCAACCCCGAGGTTGGTGCCCCCGGCTAGCATTGCCTGTCCCGTATTGGGGGAGTGAGTTAACGGCTATGCGCACGGTCTCCAAAACCGTGAATCCGGGTTCGAATCCCGGCTCCCCCGTTCGCTTCAGGGCGGCCAGTAGCGGCCGACGTGCGAGGCGGCGCGGGAGGTGAGCAGGGGGTCGGGGGCGATCGACTCGGCCTCGCCCTCGCCGCCCAGCGCCCGCAGGGTCGCCTCGGCCGAGGCCGCCGTCGCCCGCGGCGCGTAGCCGCCCTCCAGCACCGCGCCGACCGGGGCTTCCTGCTCGGTGCCGAAGTCGCGCACCAGGCGCGCCATGCGGGCGAAGGACTCGGTCTCCAGCCGGCAGCCCGCCAGCGGGTCGTCGCGGTGGGCGTCGAAGCCGGCCGAGACCAGCACCAACTGCGGCTGGAAGGCTCGCGCCGCGGGCAGGATCACGTGCTCCAGCAGCGAGAGCCACAGCTCCTCCTCGGAGCCGGCCGGGACGGGCAGGTTGATCGTGTAGCCCTCTCCGGGGCCGGAGCCGGCGTCGGCGATCGAGCCGCTGCCGGGGAAGATCCCCTCCTGGTGGATGCCGGCGACCAGCACGTCGGAGCGCCGACGGAACGCCTCCACGGTGCCGTTGCCGTGATGGACGTCCCAGTCGAGCACCAGCACCCGCTCCGCGCCGAGCTCGGCGATCGCCAGCGCGGCGGCGATCGCGACGTTGCCGAACAGGCAGAAGCCCATCGCCCGCTGCGGCTCGGCGTGGTGGCCGGAGGGCCGCACCTCGCAGAAACCCACCGTCGCTTCGCCGGCGAGCAGGGCCCGGACCATCTCGCAGGCGCCCCCCGCGGCGTGCAGCGCCGCCTCGTAGGATGCTTCGCCGACGTAGGTGTCGGCGTCGATCGCCCCGCCGCCGGCGCGGCAGAGGTCGCGGATCGACTCGACGTGCTCGCGGCTGTGGACGAGCTCCAGGTCGGCCTCGCGCGCAGCGGGGGCCTCGCGCCGCTGCCAGCCGAGCCAGTCGCTCGCCCCCAGGCGCTCCTCGATCGCCTCGAGGCGCTCGGGCGTGTCGGGGTGCATCGGCACGTGCGCCCGCGGGTCGTGCTCCAGGCAGGCCGGGTGACTGAAGTAGAGCCCTCCCATCGACAAGCGGCGGACGAGAATTGAACTCGCATCACCAGCTTGGAAGGCTGGGGCTCTACCGTTGAGCTACCGCCGCGCGCCGCGCGCCGCCTCTTGTGCAGGCGGCCCGCGATCCCTCGACAGTTTGCCCGAATCCGTCAGAATGAGGAGCAGCCACGGGGAGTGGCGCAGTCTGGTAGCGCACTCGGCTGGGGGCCGAGCGGTCGCAGGTTCAAATCCTGTCTCCCCGATTAGAAGCTCCTCATTTGAACCGCCGCCAGAAGAAGCGCCGGTTCCGGTGACGGCCTCACCATCCAGCCGTTTCGGAAGCTCGGGATCGGCGAGGGTGGCGAAAGGCTCAGCGACCTCGGCGTCGGCGATGCGCTTGTCGTAGACGATCAGTCGCTCGAAGACCGCCTGATTCCACTGGCGGCGCAGGTGACCCGGCGCGGCGAGGTACGCGCGCTGGCAGTCCGCGAGTAGGTCGAGCGCCTTGGCGAGGGTGTCGGCGGTGTCGCCGAAGGATGCCCCAGCGGCTTCCAGGTGGCGCTCGGCCTGTCGGGTCTCGGAGGCGAGCCAATTTTGTTCGGAGCGCAAAAGGTCGACCGGCACCGCGCCCGCGTAGTAGGCGTGGAGGAGCTTCTCGCGTTCCTCGTTCAGCTTTGCGAGGCGCCGTCGCTGGCGGGTGACCTCGGCCTCGGCCTGCTCGCGCATCCCGGTCAGAGCGACATCGAGCTTCTCACGCACCAGGTCGGCCTGTTCGGCCGGGATCACCACCTCACCGTAGGCGTGCTCGACGGCGGTCTCGATCAGGTCGACCGGCACGTAGGGCTGCTTGCAGCCGGTGCCCTTCATCCGGCCGATGCAGAAGAAGTAGGGGCGGCGTGCGGTCGATGTTCTCCGTGACCGAGACAAGCTCGACATCGGCTTCGTGCAGTGCGTAGGTGATCGTCGCGTCGTCGTAGCGGTTGCGGGCGAGACGGTCGACCTTGTGGACGATCACGTAGTCGAGATCGCGCTCTGCCTCCAGCCGCGCCAGCAGCGCCTTCAGTTCCGGCCGGTCGGCTGTCTTCGCCGACTCGCCCCGGTCGACGTACTCGGCGACGACCTCGGCATCCAGCTCGGCGGCCTTGGCAAGCGAAGGACGGGCACCCAGCAAGGTTGACGCCATGATTCGCCTCGAACGGGCGGTTAGGGCTCGCGTTGCTGCGTTGTCAGCGTGACCGTCGGGGCTGCGGTGCGGAAGCGAATATGCGCCGAGTTGTCTGCCATGCTCGGTGGATGGCAGGGACGCAGCAGGCGATCTACTATCGCGACAGGCGCGGAGGCGAACCTGTTGACGAGTTCATCGAAGCGCTTCCCACGAAGCGGGCGGCGAAGATTGACGATCAGGTCGAGGAGCACCTCAACGGGAGAGCGCCCGATGCGCCACCGCCGGAGTTCCCGATCAGCTCGCAGATTGAGGACGAGCTGCGCGAGCTGAGGATCCGATTCGCCAACACTCGGTACCGAATCCTCTATCAGCGATCCGGGAACCTGATCGTCCTACTGCACGCCTTCGAGAAGAAGGCGGGAGCGGTGCCCGCCTCGGAGAAAGCTTTGGCGAAGCGGCGGATGGCGGACTTCAGACGGCGAATGGATGCGAGGCCGAGGAAGCCACCCCGCGCAGCGGGCAAGGATGCGCCGCCCAGCAGCCGGTAGCCTCTTGACCTCATTTATCTATATAGATAAACTAGCCGCCATGAGCGCAAAAGAGAATGGCCGCATCGGCCCGAAGGGCAGGACTGCTGCCGAGGCGGCGCGGGATCGCGCTCGGCGCAGCGACGAGTACCGAGAGGCCCGTGACGAGTATTCGGCGATCCGCGAGCTGCGTGAGCGCAACTGGATCGCCGCCCATATTCGCGAACGGCGCTACGAGCTGGACCTCACGCAGAAGGAGGTAGCCGAGCGGGCGGGGACCTCACATTCGTTTATCTCGAAGGTCGAGGGCGGGGATCACATCCCGACGATCCCAGTGCTGAAGCGCATCCTTGCCGTGTTGGACGAGGAGCTGCTGATCGGCATCGAGCGTCAGGTCCCTGATGAGGAGCCGGAGCGCGAATTGGCGCCTGCGCCGGAGCTTGCCGCCGCCTGACGCAGAGCCGCAACGCGGATCAAATACCGTCCAGTTAAGGCGGTGTAGACAATAACGTCCGGGTTCAGGCGCCCCTCAAAGGCCGAGGTCGCCCACGCCGCGCTCGTCCCAGCCGAGGTGGTGGGCGATCTCATGGCGGACGGTGCGCTCAACCTGGGCTCGCAGCAGCTCGGGGTTGTGGCCGAAGTCGCGCTCTAGCGTGTCGCGGTAGATGACGATGTGGTCCCGGTAGTCGTCGCGGGCGACGGTGTCGCCGATGTAGTGGCCATAGGCGTGGTAGAGGTGGCCGAGGTGAGAGACGAGGATCGGGATGCCCTCGACCACCTCGCGTAGGTCCTCGGGGAGGCCGTCGATTGCCTCGACGACGAGCTCGTCGAACTCGCTCAGCGGCTGCTCGGGCGGGGGCATCCTGGCCAGCGCCTCGCTGCGGTCGGAGAGCCTGCGGAACTCCCGCTCGGGCATCTCGTCGCCGAGCAGCATCACCGTCACCCAGGCGGTGATCAGGACAACCGCGACGATCCCCGCCAGCAGCGCCAGCAGGTCGCCGACCCCGGCGAACGAGGGCGGGTTGAGCAGCAGCATCGCCAGCCCGACGATGAACGCGAGCAGCGCGGCAGCACGCAGGGGCGGGCCGAGCGTTTCCTTCATGCATCGAGGGTAGACCCGGCAGGCTGGACGATCCCGATCATGCAGCTCACCCCCCGAAGCGCCTGACTCCGCGCTAGGGTCTGCGCGTGGAAGCGGCCGGCTGCTTCGAGGCACACGAGGTCGATCTGCACGGGCACCGGGCGGTCTTCCGGGTGGCCGGCAGCGGGCCGACCGTGGTGCTGATCCACGGGATGGTCAACTCCTCCCGTCACTGGCAGGAGGTGGCCGAGCGGCTGGCCGGGTCGCATCGCGTGGTCGCGCCCGACCTGCTCGGGCACGGCGACTCGGCGACGCCGCGGGGCGACTACTCGCTGGGCGCCCACGCCGCCGGCATCCGCGACCTCCTGACGACGATCGGGGTCGAGCGGGCGACGATCGTCGGCCACTCGCTCGGCGGCGGCGTCGCGATGCAGTTCTTCTACCAGTTCCCTCAGCGCACCGAGCGCCTCGTCCTCGTCTCCAGCGGCGGCCTGGGGCGCGAGGTCAGCCCGCTGCTGCGCGGCGCGGCCCTGCCCGGCGCCTCGCCGCTGCTGCGCCTCGCGGCCCGGCCGCGCCTGGTCGAGGCGATCGACGGCGCCGGGGGCCGGCTGCGCGAGCGCGGCAACCCGAAGGGGGTCTACCTCGAGGCCGTCGCCCGGGCGCTGCGGCCGCTGGCCGAGCCGGGCTCGCGGCGGGCCTTCATCCAGACCCTGCGAGCGGTTATCGACATCCACGGCCAGCACATCAGCGCCCGCGACCGCCTCTACCTGCTGGGCGAGATGCAGACGTTGATCGTCTGGGGCGGGCGCGACCGCACGATCCCGCTGCGCCACGGCCGCGAAGCGGCGGCGGCGATCCCGCGCTGCCGCTTCGAGACGCTGGAGCGCGCCGCCCACTTCCCCCACCTGGAAGACCCCGAGGGGCTTGCCGGCGTGCTCGGCGACTTCCTCGCCACCACCGCGCCGGTCCACATCCAGGACTCCGACTGGGCGTCGGTGATCTCCCAGCGCGCCAAGCGCCGCCTGCGCGCCGTCGCCTAGCGGAGCCGCCGGTGGCGGTCAAGCAGAGCGCCGGCATCCTCCTGCACCGCGACGCCGGCGCGGGGCTGGAGCTGCTGCTCGTCCATCCCGGCGGCCCGTTCTGGGCGAGGAAGGACCTCGGCGCCTGGTCGATCCCCAAGGGGGAGCACGGGGAGGGAGAGGACCCGCGCGCCTGCGCGCTGCGCGAGCTGGGCGAGGAGCTGGGGCCGGCGGCGCCGGCGCTGAGCGAGGAGGAGCTGGTCGAGCTGGGCTCGGTGAAGCAGAAAGGCGGCAAGCTCGTCCACGCCTGGGCGGCGGGCGCCGACTTCGACCCGGCGCAGCTGCGCAGCAACGCCTTCGAGCTGGAGTGGCCGCCGCGCTCCGGCCGCCGCGCCGAGTTCCCCGAGGTCGACCGGGCCGAGTGGTTTGCGCCCGAAGAGGCCCGCCGCCGCATCCTGGCCGCCCAGGCGCCGCTGATCGACTGTTTGCTCGACCTATACTCGCGACGATGATCGACGGCCCCGACCCGCAAGCTTCGTCCCGGCAGGAGGGTTCGTCCGGCAAGCCGCTGCCGCTCTCGGTGCGGCTGCTCGGCGCCGGCGTGCGCAGCGCCCGCACGGTCGGCCGCGCCACCGGCCTCGACCGCGCCGTCGAGGCGGCCGCCGAGGAGGCGATGGTGGCCGCGGTCGAAAGCGAGGCGGTCGAGCGCGCCCTGGCGCGGGTGCTCGACGGCCCGCTGGTCGAGGAGGCGGTCAACGGCGCCCTGGAGAGCGAGACCGTGAAGCGGGCGCTGATCGAGGCGCTCGACAGCGAGATGGTCGACGAGGTCTGGCGGCGGATGCTGGCCAGCGAGGAGGCGCAGCGCCTGGTCGAGCGGATCGCCGAGGCGCCCGAGCTGCGCGCCGCGATCAGCGCCCAGAGCGTCGGCTTCATCGAGGATGTCGGCCAGACGATCGGCAACGCGACCCGCCGCCTCGACGGCGTGCTGGAGAGCGGCGCCCGCCGCGTCACCTTCCGCAAGCGCCGCAGCGAGCCGACCGAGCGCGCCGGGGCGCTCACCCGCGGCCTCGCCTTCGGCCTCGACGCGCTGATCGTCAACCTCGCCTTCTCCGGGCTGGCCGCGGTCGCGGCGCTGCTCGGCTCCTTCTTCTTCGGCGACGGCACCAGCGTCTCCGGCTTCGCCCTGGCGCTCGGCTCGGCCGCCTGGCTCACCCTCGGCGCGCTCTACCTGGCCTTCTTCTGGTCGCTCGCCGCCCAGACCCCCGGCATGCGCTTCTTCGGCATCCGCCTCGGGGTCGAGGGGCGCGGCCTGGCGCCGCGAAGATCGCTCAAGCGGCTGCTGGGGCTGGCGCTCGCCGCGGTCCCCTTCGGCCTCGGCTTCCTCGGCGTGCTGTTCGACGAGCGGCGCCGCGGCTGGCAGGACCGGCTAGCCGGGGTCGACGTCGTCTACGAGGAGCGCCAGGCGACGCCGGCGCCATGGTCGACCCTTGACGTCGACGAGCCGCACGCGGCCGCCGCGGGGACCGCCGGAACGGCGAAGGCCCCGGAAGCCCGGGGCCTTCGTCCGCAAGGGGCGTCGGGGTTGCGTTAAGTGCGCCCGGTGGTTGAGACGCCTTCCGGACCCTCGGCCAGCTTGTAGATGATGATGATCGCCAGGGCGAAGATCGCCAGCGACCAGAAGGGGTAGGCGGGCAGGGCCAGCAGCGCGCCGATCGCGTTCAGCGAGGCGACGAAGATGCCGAACCAGCGCCCGAATTCGCCTCCGGAGAAGAGCGAGAAGGCGGCAACGAGCTCCAGCACGCCGACGATCAGGTGGACCCAGCCCCAGGTGTTGAGCCCGCTGATGATGTAGGTGACGTTCTCGGTAAAGAACTTCGAGTCGCCGATCGCGGCGATCCCGTAGATGATGTTCAGCACACCGGCGACGAGCAGGAGGACACCGGCGAACACCCACCAGCCGCTGATCAGGCCTTGGTCATCGTTCATGAGCAACCCTTTCGGTGAGGAGGAGGAACCAACCGCCTGGGAACTTCGCATCACAGGCTGGGTTTCCTGCTGATGACGAATGCTGCAAAGTCTCCTACACGGGTCCGCGGTGTGCAACTATTTCGCGCCTGTGGATCGCGCTAATCGACACCTGGCGCGATTCGCGCTCCCCGCCCTCCTGGCGCTTGCCGCAGCCCTTCCGGCGGGCGCCGGCGCCAGCCTCAAGGTGGTCGACCCGGCGGCACCGGCGACGCGGGCGAACGGCAAGATCGTCGCGGTCGACGCCCGCTCGGGCTCCTACTCGTGCTCGGGGACGGCGCTCGACACGCCCAGCCGCTCGATCGTCCTCACCGCCGGGCACTGCGTGACCGAAAGGGGGCGGAAGGCGCGGCGGATCGCCTTCGTCCCCGCCTACGATCACGGCAAGCGCCCCTTCGGCACCTTCCGGGTGAAGGCCACCTACGTGATGCCGCAGTGGCTGCACGGCGAAAACCCCGGCTTCGACGTCGCGGCGCTGCGGGTCAGGCCGAGCAAGCTCGGCCGGCTGGCCGACGTGGTCGGCGGGCGCAAGTTCGCGAGCTCGAAATCGCGCCTCGGCGCCTTCCAGATCTTCGGCTACCCGGCGGCGCGGGCGGGCGGCGAGGAAATGCGCGTCTGCCGTGCCCACGGCCTCGGCGTCGACCGGCTGACCTTCGCCTTTCCTGGACCGCCGACCATGCCCGCCTCCTGCGACATGGCGGCGGGGGCGAGCGGCGGCCCCTGGCTGTTCGGCGGCGAATACGTCAGCGGCGTCACCAGCTACAGCTATCAGGGGCGCCCGACCCAGCTCTTCTCGCCTTACTTCGGCCCGGCGGTGGGCGCCTTCCTGCGCCGGCTGCCATGATCGCGGCGTGAGCGTGGAGGCGATCAGGACGCCGGAGGAGCGGACGCAGGGGTTGCCCGACTTCCCCTTCGAGTCGCGCTACCACGAGGTCGACGGGCTGCGGCTCGCCTACCTCGACGAGGGGGAGGGGCCGCCGGTCGTCTTCTTCCACGGCGAGCCGACCTGGTCGTTCCTCTGGCGCAAGACGATCCCGCCGGTGCGCGACGCCGGCCACCGCTGCATCGCCCCCGACTACGCCGGCTTCGGCCGCTCCGACAAGCCCACCGACCTCGCCTGGTACACCTACGACCGCCACGTCGAGCTGATGGCGGCGCTGCTGGAGGAGCTCGACGTGCGCGACGCGACCGCCGTCGTCCACGACTGGGGCGGGCCGATCGGGCTGCGGCTGGCGGTCGAGCAGCCGGAGCGCTTCTCCCGCCTGGTGGTGATGGAGACCGGGCCGTTCACCGGCCAGCAGCGGATGAGCGAGACCTGGCTCAAATTCCGCGACTTCGTCCGCGACAACGTCGACGTGCCGGTCGGCTTCCTGGTCAAGGGCGGCTGCAAGCACGACCCGGGCGACGAGGTGATCGCCGCCTACGAGGCGCCCTACCCGAGCCCCGAGTCGAAGGCGGGGGCGCGCGCCTTCCCGCTGATCATGCCGACCGAGCCCGACGCGCCGGGCGCCGCCGCGGGCCGGCGGGTGGCCGACGCGCTGCGCACCGACGAGCGGCCGAAGCTGCTGCTCTGGGCCGACTCCGACCCGGTGCTGCCGTTCTCGGTCGCCGAACGGATCGCCGAGCGGCTCAACTTCCCGGCGCCGCGAGCGATCGAGGACGCCGGCCACTTCCTCCAGGAGGACGCCGGCGAGCAGATCGGCCGGATCGTCGCCGAGTGGCTGGGATAGTCACGAGCAAAATGACCGCGGCCCGGATGAGGCCGAATGACGCTGCGCGGATGCGGCCCCTCCCCGACGTCCGCGTAGCGCTGCTACGCGGGAGCCGTGTCGTGACCGCCCCGCTTGGTCATCGACCTCCCCGGCCTCGCGCTCATTGTCGGTCGGGACTCTCTAACTATCTCTTCCAGATCGCGATGTCGGTGGTCCATCAGCAGGTGGATCCGCCGCGGCGCAGCCTCCCCCTCGACCCAAGTCACGGTTCCGGGCCAATATGGCCCAGGCGGTCTCCCCGGGTGGTGGAAGGCATCGGCGAACACCCAACTTCCCGTGTTGTGAAGAGAACCGCCGCCGGGTAGCGGCCACTCCCCCTCGTCCGCGTGAGGGCCGCCGCGATGGGTATGGCCGGTGACCACGTGGCAGCCGCCGACCCCGAGGCGGCGGGCCATCTCGGTCGCGGCGTCGATGCCGCTGCGGGTGATCGCCGCCCCGGAGAGATCGGGGTCGAAGTCGGAGCGGAGCAGGCGGTTGACGCCCCAGACGCCGGCCGGAACGGCGGCGGCCACGGCGGCGCGCAGGGCCTTGCGGCGCAGCGGGCGGGCGCCGTCGCGGCGCGAGATCGCCCGCCAGGCGCGCTCGGACGGACGGCTGGCGCGCTGCGCCAGGTTCGACTGGGCGAGGGAGAAGGAGAGGCCGTAGAGGGGGCGCAGCACCCGCTCGTACTCGGCCGGGCCGGCGGACTCGGGCAGCGGGCCGAAGGCGCGCATCATCGCCGCCGCGGCGACGCACTCGAGCCGCGGCAGCGACATGTGGCAGTCCATGTAGTGGCCGTGGGTGGCGTAGACGTCGTCGCGCAGCCAGACGCCCGGGTAGGCGATCTCGAGCTCGGCGCGGCCGAGCCAGCCGTCGATCCGGGCGCCGGCCTCGCTCGCGGCGGGGGCGCGGTGCTCCAGCTCCAGGCCGGACCCCGCCAGCGCCAGCGCTTCGAGCAGCGGCTCGGCGAGGCGGTGGTCGTGGTTGCCGGGGACGAGGACGACGCTGCGGCCGGCGAGCGCCTCGCCCAGCTCCTCGAAGAAGGGGCGGGCGCGCTCCAGCGAGGCGGCGAGCGGCAGCTCACGCAGCTCGATCGCGTCGCCGAGCAGCACGACGCGGTCGGCGTCGCCGATCTCCGCCAGCAGGACGCGGCGGACGGCGGCATCGCGGAGGACGTCCTCGCCGAAGGCGCTGCCCAGGTGCAGGTCGGAGACGATCGCGGTGCGCACCCGGCCAACGCTAGTACACGCGTCCCAATCAGCCTGCCTGAATGCCGCCCGTCACTTCGCATCTCAGGCGCTCAATGAAGTGCGGCGGGGGGGAGTCGAACCCCCACGTCCTTTCGGACACGAGCCTCTGAAACTCGCATGTCTACCGGTTCCATCACCGCCGCAGACCCTCCTCAATCTATCGCCTAATGGCGGTGGAGCCCCACCAGCGCAGGACGGAACACCTGCTTGGGCTTTGGCTTTGGATCGGACGTAAGATCGTTCGCCGCACCGCCGATCCATCTCGCTAGAATGCCTCGCCCACGCCGCTATCGTCTAGGGGACTAGGACGCCGGATTCTCAGTCCGGAAACCGGGGTTCGAATCCCCGTAGCGGTACTCCAGCAGCAGAGCCAAATGCGCCGCCTCCGGGCGGCCCTTGCGTCTGGGTGGTAAGGAAAGTGGCAAGGGTCAGCCAGAAGGCCCTAAGCGGGCAGCTTCGGGCCGACGTACGCGCGCCGCAGCTGCGCCCGGTGAGGTTCTGTCGACCATGACGATCATCGCCCCGAGGGGTGACCGGCCCGCGCAAGCAGGAGCCGTGGGGTGTCCACTGCGGGATCAGTAACGCGGTGCTCGTGCCCCGTCGGATGCATCAGCCCGCCTCATTTTCCATACTGCAGTCAACTTGGCGACCAGCGCAAAAACCTATAAGGCCGAGGCCGCTATTGAGTTGTCGGCTCCCCTCTGGCTGGGTCCGGAGTTCTTGGGCTTGCTGAAGCCGGCGAGAATTGGGGGTGTCGATCTGCATGTCGTGCTTCCAGATTTCAAAGGTGATGCGGGCGAGGGGGCAGTGCTTCATTCACGCGCACAGCACGATTGGCTCGGCTTTTTTGCGAAACGAGAGCAAGACGACGATCGCGATTGGCCGTTCGGGGGGGTCGCAAAGTGGCAAGGGGGCGACGTCGTGGAATTCTCAGCCCATCGATTGCTGGCGCTGCCCAAGAGCCGGCTGACGAGCGCAGAAGCCCGGAAGCTCAAGCTCGCCGTAGATGGATGGGTTGGACTACTTGAAACGTGGATCGATGTAGTCGCCCAGGTGGACCTGCGCAAAAAAACGATCAAGATTGACCGCCGGGGGAAATCTGCCGTCGTGTGGCTTGATCGAGGCAAGAAGCCTGGCGAGCTGGTGCCTGGCAAGCACGGGATTACCCTTGCGTTCGAAGGCACGTTGGCGATTACCCCGTGGCAATGGGGAAAGATGCTCGCGAAAGCGAGCGATGGCGCGACGCCTCCCGAGGCCCATCTTTTCCTGCGCGATGCGCGACATGCCAGGAACACTGGCCACCACCGTCGGTCAGTGCTCGACTCGGCGACCGCTGCCGAGCTGAGCTTGGCGAAGCTTCGAGACGATTGTCTTGGCAGCAGTAGCCTCCGTCTCGCTGGCTTCGTCCGGAAAAAAGCACGACAAATCGATGGCCTCTCGAAATTCCTGAAGGACATGGGTCGAAAGCTCCCCGAAGGGTTAAAGAACGAGTTAAACGAGCCGAGGAACCAGGCCATTCACGCGGGTCACGAGCTTGACGAGAAGACCGCGAGCCAAGCATTAGAGAAAGCCGAAGAAGTCGTCGATCTAGCGTTCGCGTGGAAGAAGCTTCTCTAGTCTCAGCCGTCGGGGAGGTCGATCGGAAAGTCGGTTGCCTCGATTGCTGAATACCCAAACAGGGGATGGCTCAGTCGACACCCCAGGAGATTTCTCTCGTAATCGAGAACGAGGTCGATCGTTTTGGGACCCCAGCGTTCGTCTCGTTGGCGTCGTTTCTGATCGTCGTTGCTACCGGCAGCGATTAGCTGTTTGATTTCGTCTTCCAGATCAAGGTCGTCCAGCTGGATGAACCGAATCGTGCTCTCGCCACGTATCGGGGTTTGCTTGAAGTCGACACGATTGGTTCCCGTGATCAGCACGGGCGTCGATTGCAGTCGAGCACTCTCGGTCAGAACGATTTCCGCCGCTACGAGCTTCCCATCGCGGTATGCCTGCCCTGAAGTTTCGCGGGTCTCCATCTCACGTCTCATGATGGCGAAAGATCCCGGCGAAGTCCCAACGACCGTTAGACTTTGCATATATGGCAACCGCAGTGAAGAAGCTCGACCTTCAAGAGGGTGAGCTGATCGAGGTCGCCGGTCGCCGGTACGAGGTCGTGCCGGACCGAGAGGGCGGCCTGGTCCTTGAGCCAGCAATCACGCCGGTCTCGGAGCTGTACGCGAAGCGTGGCATGAAGCCCGCCTCGGCAGAGGACTTCGAGCGAATCGCTGGCGACCTCCCGACTGACGGCGAGGGCTAGCCTCGCCCGACCGCTTGGGCGGTTTCGCTTTCCGCCAGCGAATATCGTGCGCGCGTGATGTCGCCACGCAGCAACCCATCGCCCGTCCCGATCAGGTTCGACCACGAGGAGTGGCTGGAAGAGGTCGAGCGCTTGGACGAGCGTTCGCAGGCGCGGGTCCAGGCTGAGCGTGCCCGGAGGGAAATCGAGAGCGGAACGGCGACTCTCGACTGGCAGAGGTGCGAAGCCGGGGGAGAGGGCGGCACGAGCCTCCCCGGCTGCAACAAGCTATACGTGCCGCTGGGCAGGCAGGGTGCGTCCGAGGCACCCTTTGGGTTCGTGTTTCAGTTGGCGCAGGACCCGGACGGCAGGCTCGTTTGGAACTTCATCGCCTTTGGCGAGCGCCACCCGAATAACCCAAACACTCGCGCCGTTTATGAGCGTGCTCACAAGCGCCTTCATGGTCGCTATCCATGAACCTCGAAGCCCAAATCGAACTGATCACTGTTCCACAGGAGTTCACGAGGCTCTGCAACGCTGTCCTCACCGCCGAACACGGCGACGACTTCTTGCCGATTGACGACGACCGCGCGGACCATGGAAATGATGGCTACCGAAAGTCAACCCGCCAAGTCTTCGCCGTTCATTGCTTCAAGCGCATACAAAAGCAGGCGATCACCGATGAGATCCGCCGCAAGGTGCTCGGCGACCTTGGGAAGGCCAAGACCCTCAAGGAGCAGGGCCTATGGGAGATCGACGCATGGACTTTCCTCGCCAATTACCCCATGCCCGAGGAGATCGGCCGCGAGGCCGTTGCATTGGGAGCAAAATGCGGAATAGACGCATCTTGGCTGGGGCCGAGTTTCCTTGCAAGCGCGCTCCAACGACATAGCGACGTGCGAGAACTCTTCCCGACCCTGCAGGCCAACGAGATAGCGGAGCAGCTTGACGGTCTCCGCGATGCTTTGGACGAGCCACAACCCGAAGCGCCGAGTCGGGTACCAAGAACTCTAGAGGAGAAGCAGGCCCTTCTCGCAGTTCGCCCACCCGGCTGGGAGTACTTGCTCTTTGCTGGCTGCCTGTATCTCGGCAAACAGGAGCTAGGGCTCAAATGGCGAGACCACGAACTGCCGCCTTACTCCCCCAAGCGCTCGCTCGACTCCATAGGCGAGGCCACCGACTATCTAAACGGCGAGTTCAATCGGGTGAACGGACTTATCGAGGCCATGATGCGGGTCTTCCCCCAGGAGGTGCAAGATCAAGCCTTCGGGACGCCTGGTGAACCCGGAGACCCCATCAGCATCGAGCACTTTGCCACCCGCATCATCCAGACCTACGGGGAACTGTTGGACTGGGCCGCGTCGCTTCGCGCGGTGACTCCGCCTGACGTGCTAATCCCTGCCTTTGAAATAGCCGCCCGCATGGCTGACCAGCCACTCTTGGAGGTCCGAGAGTTTGTGGACAACGCAGTCCGCGAAATGGATCGGGTCCCATCCTTTGCCGCCAGTCATAGCGAGGAGGAGGAGCCACTGACAATTGAACTTGAACTCAAGCTCACTATCGACGAAGACGTAAGTGCCGAGTTTCACCGCCGTCTGAAGCGAGCCAAGCGCAAGCTTCGCTGGGGCTTCTAAGGCCGCCCCCGACGGAGTAGCCCAAGCGCAGCGCCGCGCGGCCGTCAACCCGCGAGGGGTCAGGCGCTCCGCGCCCTTGACTGCCGCCCGGCGCTGCGCTGTTTGGCAGGTAGGTCGGCGGCGAGGAACTGCGATGCGAACTGCCTAACAGGCGGGACGCCCATCAGCTCGCCGATGAACGGGTTGCCTTTGCATTCGATCAGCAACTCGGCGATTCGGCGCTTCAGGCCTCAGCTTCGTCTTTGCTGACCTGATCGCCTCGGTGGTCGTCGTAGTCAGTTCGGCGACATCATCGAGGAGGCCCTTGGCGAAGGTGACGAGCACCTTGCCGGCCTCTTTGTCGGTCATTCCTTGGGAATCTCGATGCCGAGTTTCGCGAGAGCCTCGGCACCGTCATTCCCTTGTGATCGGCGGCGCCGCTGCGGATGCGCTAACGACGCCGCGAGTGGCGACGGGGCAGGACCGTGATCGCGAAAGTGGTGGAGGCCTCATGGATCAGGTCGACGGGGACGGTCGTCGTCTTGGCAACGCTCCGCGGTGGTTTACCTGACCCGAAGAGCGCGATGGAGACCAGCTGCCCGCGCGGGTCGTGGCGGGCCTTGTAGCGGATGCCGTCATAGCCGGCCTCCTGGAGGGCGAGTGCCCAGCCCTGGGTCAGGTTGTAGTCGGAGGTTGAGTGGATCTCAGCGGTGAGGCCAATGAGTCCGAGGACGGATGGGTCGGTCAAGTCAACGACGTTTGCTTTGGGCGGGCGCAGCTTGGATAGCCGTTGCGCATCGACCAGCGGCTCCGAGATCACCCCGCCTGGTCGCAATAGGCGCCCGAACTTCTCGACGAAGGCGCCAATCGGCTCCTCGGCGAGGTAGCAAGTGCCTGACTCAGCGAGGTTGAACCTGCCATCCGGGCCGACATCGAAGAACCAGGGCGCCACGTCGGCGGCATGGATTCGCCACAGAGGTTTCGTCCCGAGCTTCGTGTTGGGAAGCTCGGGCAGATCGTCCGGAGGAGCGGGCAGGCCGCGCGGGCTCAACGCTTCAGGTCGGCCACGGTGCGGTGAGCCGAGAGAAGCAAGGGCTCGCTGTCCGCGTCGGCGAAGGCATCAACCGGCGCCCGGTTGCCAAGCTCCGGCTGGGGCGCGGTGGCAAACGCCGCGAGCGTCCACGAGTCGAGCCCCGCATCGCCGAAGACCTCGTTGAGCTTCTTGATCGCCCCGAAGGGCGCCCCGCTGGCCGCATCGAACTGCCAGCGCGGGTAGCGAACCAGCCCGGCATCGTCACGCAGCGCGATCACCGACCCGCTGACGACCCGCTTGCGCAGCGCCTCCCGGCTGATCCCTCCGAGCAGGACCCGCGCCTCAGCACTGGTCATCAACTCGCCAAGCGCCCGCTCCCAGGCCCCGCCGGCAAGCACGACCATCGCCGCACGCCGGCCAAGAACCTCGGCATCGTCAGCCGAGCTCGGCTGCCCACCGATCTCGGCGAGCGTGCGTCGGAACTCTTCGACGGTGCGATCTAGTGCCGTGTCAGGCAACGTTCGCCCTCTCTGGCTTGCCCTCGCCGCGCCTGGCGGCGTCCTCGACCGCTCGACGTGGCGCTGCCACGCCTTCGGGTCTGCGTCCTTGCCAGCCACGACGATGCCGGCGCCAGAACCGGGCAAACGTCACCGGACACGGCACTAG
>Ga0299914_10000138_pt1 | contig 42431 bp, 40 predicted proteins | sample RVTome_10_FD_201361 | JGI IMG/M metagenome (GOLD analysis project Ga0299914, IMG submission 201361) | Soil microbial communities from uranium-contaminated site in the Upper Colorado River Basin, Wyoming, United States - RVT153D57 (version 2) ... | reverse complement strand
TCGAGCCATAATTGGGGTGTGAGCCTCGCCGCCCCAGAAGCCCCCGGCCCGCTGCGCCGCGAGCGGCTGCGCACCGCGCGGCTCTATTTCTGCTGCGACGCGCAGCCGGGCGGGCAGGATCCCGAAGGGATGCTGCGGGCGGCGCTCAGCGGCGGCGTCGACATCGTGCAGCTGCGAGAAAAGTCCCTCCCCCAACGCGAGATCGAACTGGCGGCGCTCACCTTCCGCCGCCTCTGCGACACCCACAGTGCCCTCTTCGTCGTCAACGACGACCCCGACCTGGCCTATGCCTGCAGAGCGGACGGGGTGCACGTCGGGCAGGACGACATGGGGCCGGGAGAGGTGCGGGATTTGCTCGGGCCGGATGCGATCGTCGGCCGCTCCACGCATTCCGAGGAGCAAATCGCCGCCGCGAACGAAGAGGCGGTCGACTACATGAGCGTCGGGCCCATCTGGGAGACCCCGACCAAGGAGGGGCGGCCGGCGGTCGGGCTGGAACTGATTTCACACGCGACGGAGCGGGCGGCGCATCCCTTCTTCGCGATCGGGGGAATCGACGCGTCCAACGTCGCCGAGGTCGTCGGCGCCGGGGCGCGGCGCCTCTGCGTGGTGCGGGCGATCCGCGACGCCGATGATCCGGCCGCGGTGGCCGAGCGGCTGCGCTCCGCCTTCACCGACACCGGGGGCGTGGCGCCGGGTGGCTGACGGCAGGCGCAAGCGCAAGCGGCGCGACCCGAGCCTGACCCCGCGCGAGCGGATGGAGCGCGGCTACGCCCGCGCCGAGGAGCGCAACCAGGCGACGCGGGAAGCGCTGACGCCGCTGGCCGGGGGGGAGCGGCCGCTGGTGGTGACGCTCGGGGCGATCGTCGCGGCCCTGGTCGCCGCCTCGATCGTCGGCGGCTACCTGGCGGGAGTGGAGGTCGACGGCGAGCGGCCGAGGCTGGCGCAGGTCGTCGCTCCGGCGCTGCTGATGGGGCTGATGGCCTGGGGAATGTGGCGCGCCCGCTACTGGGCCGTGCTCGGCTTCCAGCTCGTGCTCGTCTTCCTCATCTTCAGCGCCGTCTTCGGCCTCGCGGTGCAGGCGGCCTCGATCGCCGAGTTCGCCACCACCCTGGGCCTGCTCGCCGTCTCCGGCGCCTTCTTCTACTTCATGGTCAAGGCGATGGCGCGGATACAAATGCCCCGACGGAACTAGCCCTATAGGCTCAGGCTGTGGCTGATTCTTATGACGTGATCGTCATCGGCGGGGGCCCTGGCGGGTACGTAGCCGCCATTCGCGCCGCCCAGCTCGGCAAGAGAACGGCGGTCGTCGAGCGGGACAAACCGGGCGGGCGCTGCCTCAACTACGCCTGCATTCCCGCCAAGACCGTGCTGCGCACGGCGGAGGTCTACGCCGAAGCGCGCGACAGCGCCGACCTCGGCGTCGTCGCCAAGGGCGTCTCGCTCGACTGGGAGGCGCTGGGCAAGCGCCGCGCCGCGGTCTCGGAATCCCTCTCCGGCGGGGTGAAGATGCTCTGGGACAAGAACAAGATCGCGATGATCGAAGGCGATGGCTCGCTTACGCCGGATGGAAACGTCAAGGTCGGCGGCGACGCCTACGAGGCCGGCGCGGTGATCCTCGCAACCGGCTCTGTCGCGCTGCCGATCCCCGGGGTCGAGTTCGGCGATCGGGTCCTCGACACCTGGGGGGCCTGGTCCCTGCCCGAGCAGCCGAGAAAGATCGCCGTGGTCGGGGCCGGCGCCTCCGGCTGTGAGATCGCCTCCGCCTACGGCCGCTTCGGCACCGAGGTGCTGCTGATCGAGATGCTCGACCAGATCCTGCCGGCTGAGGACAAGGACATGGCCCGCGTCGTCGAGCGCGCATTCAAGAAGCAGAACATCACGATCTCCACCGGCACCCCGGTCGAGAACGTCGAGACCGGGAAGAGATCGGTCAAGTTCACCTACGGCGACAGCTCGGCCGAGGTCGATTACCTCTGCGTCGCCGGCGGTCGCGGCCCCGACGTCGATGGGCTGGGCCTGGACGAGGCGAGAGTCGAGCTGGAAGAGAACGGCAAGGTCAAGGTCGACGAGTACCAGCGGACCTCGAATCCCAAGGTCTACGCGATCGGCGACCTGACGGGCGCCAAGGCGCTCGCCCACAAGGCTTCGGAGGAGGGCGTCGTCGCGGTCGAGCACGCCGCCGGCGCCGAGACCCACCCGGTCGACCAGAACCTCGTCGTCGGCGCCACCTTCTGCCATCCCCAGGTCGCAAGCGTCGGGCTGACCGAGGCCGGCGCCAAGGAGGCCGGGCACGAGCTCAAGGTCGGCAAGCAGAAGCTCGGCGGCGTCGGCGGGGCGACCGTCTACGACGACAAAGACGGCCTGGTGAAGCTGGTCGTCGACGCCAAGTACGGCGAGATCCTCGGCGCCCACATCGTCGGCAACCGCGCCTGCGACATGATCGCCGAGCTGGTGGCCACGATGGAGCTGGAGGGCGGCTACCAGGAGCTGGCGCGAGTGGTCCACCCCCACCCGACGATCTCCGAGGCGATCCTCGACGCCGCCCGCGCGGTGGACGGCTGGGCAATCCACGCTTGAGCACCGATCGCCCCATTTTCTACTTCGACCTCGGGTCTCCCTACGCGTACCTGGCCGCGGAGCGGATCAGCGGCCTCTTCAGCGAGGCGGGGCTGGAACAGCCGGAGTGGCAGCCGATCCTGCTCGGCGGGCTGTTCAGGCATTTCGACCGGGACTCGTGGGGGAACGGGCCCGGGCGCGGGGAGGGGATGGTCGAGGTCGAGCGGCGAGCGGGCGCCTACGGCCTGCCGCCGGTCGACTGGCCCGAGCCGTGGCCGGGCAACACGCTTTTCGCAATGCGCGTGGCCACCTTCGCCAAGCAGACGGGTCGCACGGTCTCCTTCGCCCTCGCCGCCTTTCGCCAGGCCTTCGCCGCCGGTCGCGACCTGACCGAGCCCGACAACGTGCTGGTCGCGGCCGCCGCCTGCGAGCTTCATCCCAGAGCCTTGCTGAAGGCGGTGGAGACCGACGTGGTCAAAGGGGCTCTGCGCGAGGCGACCGACAGCGCCGCGGATCTGGGCGTGCGCGGAGTTCCCTCCCTGCTCGTCGGCGACGAGGTCTTCTGGGGGGACGACAGGCTCGAAGAGGCGGTCGCGGCGAGCTGACACGCGCCGTCGAGGGACGCGTGAGTTCCATCATCTAAGGTCAGAGCGTGGCCGACCTACCCGACGCCGGCACCTGTTACGAGCTGCTCGCGCGGATGACTCTTATCCGCCGCTTCGAGGAGGAAGCCGGGCGGCAGTATCAGCGCGCCAAAGCGGGGGGATTCCTGCACCTGGGGATCGGCGAGGAGGCGACGATCGTCGGCACCGTTTCGGCGATGCGCGACGAGGACTACCTGATCGGCACCTACCGCACGCACGGCCACGCGATCGCCCGCGGCACCGAGCCCAAGTACGTGATGGCCGAGCTGTTCGGCCGGGTCGACGGCACCAGCGGCGGGAGGGGCGGCTCGATGCACATCTTCGACCGCGAGAACCGCTTCATGGGGGGCTACGGGGTGGTGGGCGGCAACCTGCCGATCGCGGCCGGCCTCGCCCTCTCCTCCCAGTACAAGGGTGAGGACTCGGTCACCGTCTGCATGTTCGGCGACGGCGCCTCCAACACCGGCAACTTCGGCGAGACGATGAACCTGGCGGCGCTGTGGAAGCTGCCGGTCTTCTTCCTGGTCGAGAACAACCTCTACGGGATGGGGACCTCGGTCGAGCGCCACTCGGCGCAGACCGACCTCTCCAAGAAGGCGGAGGGATTCGGGATCAGCGGCGAGCGGATCGACGGGATGGACGTGATCGCCGTGCGCGAGGCCGTCGCCGAGGGGGTGCGCCTGGCGCGCGAGGAGCAGCGCCCGACGATCGTCGAGGCCTTCACCTATCGCTACCGCGGCCACTCCGCCGCCGACCCGGAGGTCTATCGGGAGAGAGAGGAAGTCGAGGAGTGGCGGCAGAGAGACCCGATCGAGAGCTTCGCGCGGCGCTGCGTGGAGGCCGAGGTGCTGGGCGAGCGTGAGGTGAAGGAGGTGCGCGAGAAGGCCGACGCGGCGGTGAGAGAAGCGGTCGAGTTCGCCGACGCCTCGCCCGAGCCGGCGCTGGACACTCTCTACGAGAACCTCTACGTCCTCGACAGCGCCGCCGGCTGGTACGCCGTGGACGAGCGCAGCCCCGAGCCCCACCGCGGCGAGCACGAGGAGCGGATGCCCGAGGCGGCGCGGGAGCTGGCGGAGGCGGGGGCCGCCTACGCCGGGCAGCCCGAGCCGGGGCCGCGTCCCAACCCGGCCGAGCACGGAGATGCCCAGGAGGGCGTCGAGCCGGAAGTCGCCGGCGAGGTGGAGGATGAGCAGGTCGAGGAGAGGCGGGGCTGATGGCGGGGCTGCGGATGCGGGAAGCGCTGCGCGACGCGATGGCGGAGGAGATGCGCCGCGACGAGGGCGTCTTCGTGATGGGCGAGGACGTCGGCGTCTTCCAGGGGGCGTTCAAGGTCACCGAGGGCCTGCTCGAGGAGTTCGGCGAGCGGCGGGTGCGCGACACGCCGATCTCCGAGAACACAATCGTCGGCACCGGGGTCGGCGCCGCGATGGGCGGCCTGCGGCCGGTGGTGGAGCTGATGACGGTCAACTTCTCGCTGCTGGCGCTGGACCAGATCGTCAACCACGCCGCCGCGATTCCCTACATGTTCAACGGGCACGCGCGGGTGCCGATGGTGATCCGGATGCCGGGCGGCGGCGGCCACCAGCTCGGCCCCACCCACTCCCACAGTTTCGAGGCCCTCTATCTCCAGGTGCCCGGGCTGCTGGTCGCCTGCCCCTCGACTCCGGCCGACGGCAAGGCGCTGCTGAAGGCGGCGATCCGCGACGACAACCCGGTGATCTTCATCGAGCACGAGTCGCTGTACGGGACGCGGGGGGAAGTCGAGGCCGGCGACGACGAGGTGCTGCCGTTCGGCAAGGCGGCCGTGCGGCGCGAGGGCGGCGACGTCACCGTCGTCGGCGTGCTGAAGATGGCGCAGGTGGCGGAGAGAGCGGCAACGCAGCTTTCGCACGAGCACAAGGTCGAGGCCGAGGTGATCGATCCGCGCACGCTGCGGCCGCTCGACCTCGACACGATCGTCGAGTCGGTGCGCAAGACGAACCGGGCGGTGATCGTCGAAGAGGGCTGGCCGCACGGCGGCGTCGGCGCCAACCTGGCGGCGCTGATCACCGAGCAGGCATTCGACCACCTCGATGCGCCGGTCCAGCGGGTGACCGGCGCCGACGTTCACATGCCGTACTCCAAACGGCTGGAGCAGGCCGCGATTCCGCATGAGGAGCACGTGGTGAAGGCGGCGCTGGCGACGTTGGAGGGGACTATCTGATGCCTGAGATCGTCATGCCCCGACTGTCCGACTCCATGGAGGAGGGGACGATCCTGCAGTGGTTGAAGCAGGTCGGGGACGATGTCGCCTTGGGGGATGAGCTTGTGGAGATCGAGACGGACAAGGCGAACATGGCGTACGAATCCGATGTGGCGGGGACGTTGACCGAGATCGTTGCTGAAGAAGGAGAGACCCTTCCCATCGGGGCGACCATCGCGCGGGTGGACGGCGATTCGGGTGAGGGATCGGGCGATTCGGCCGCGGGTCCTGTCACGGGGGATGGGGGGGCGCTGCGGGCGGGGTCGTCCTCGACCCCCCCATCCCCCGTGCCACCCGCGGAGGAAGCGTCCAAAACCGACGCCGAAGCACCGGCCGCGCAGGCGAGCGGCCCAGAGGAGCCACAAGCTTCAAGCGACGGTGAGCGGGCGAAAGCGTCACCCGTTGCCCGTCGCATGGCCAAGGAACACGGCCTCGATTTGGGGGAGCTTCGAGGGTCCGGGCCTGGTGGGCGGATTGTGAAGGCGGACGTGGAGAAAGCCGAAGCCGGCGCGCCGGCCGCTGCTCCCACCCCCTCACCTGCTGCTGTTTCGGAAGCACCGGAAACGGCGAAGGGCCAGGTGAGCTACGAGGATCTGAGCAAGTTGCAGGCCACCATCGCGCGGCGGATGGCCGAGTCGAAGGCGACCGCGCCTCACTTCTATCTGGAGGCGGAGATCGACATGAGCCGGGCGGTGGAGGCTCGCGTGCGGATCAAGGCGGGGGCCGGCGAGGGCGATGTCGTTCCCTCGTTCAACGACATGGTGGTCAAGGCGTGCGCGCTGGCGCTGCGCGAGCATCCGCGCGCGAACGGCGCCTACCGCGACGGCCGCTTCGAGCTGTACTCGCGGGTCAATGTCGGTGTCGCGGTCGCCGGCCGAGATGCGCTGGTCGTCCCCACCGTCTTCGACGCAGACCGCAAGGGGTTGCGGCGGATCGCCGAGGAGTCGCGGGGGCTGGCGCGGAGAGTCCGCGACGGGCAGATCACTCCCCCCGAGCTCTCGGGGGCCACTTTCACGGTTTCCAACCTGGGGATGTACGGGATCGACAACTTCGCCGCCGTGATCAACCCGCCCCAGGCGGGCATCCTCGCCGTCGGCGCGATCAAGGAGCGCCCGGCCCTCCGCGAGGGCGAGATCGCCACGGCCCACCTGATGCAGGTCAATCTCGCCTGCGACCACCGCATCCTCTACGGCGCCGACGGCGCCGAGTTCCTCGCCCGAATCCGCACCCTCCTCGAGGAACCCGTTTCCCTCGCCCTCTAACCGCCGACGGGACGATTTCGTCGGGCATATCGACGGTTTCGTCCCGTCGACCCGGTTCAGCAGGTCTTGTGGGCGCCCGTGGCCGCGTTCCAGGCCCGAGCCAGGGAGAAGTCGGCGGCTACACGGAAGACGCCCGAACTGCCGGCGCGGGCGAGGGTCCAGTCGCCGCGACGCACCAGGCATCCCTCGCCGCGGGCGATCGACCAGTAGGGGGTGAAGTTGACGCGGACGAGGAACTCGCCTGGGCGGGTCACATTCAGGGCGAAGCCCTGGCGTCCGACCCAGCGGACCTGTGCCGCCGCCGCGCCGACCGGCTCGATCAGGGGCTCGGGGGCGCGAACCTCGTAGATCCGCCAGTGCGGGTCGCTCCAGCGCAGGTCCAGGTAAGGCGGCGCATCGAGGATCAGCCGCCGCTCCGCGACCGAGGAGTAGTCGAGTGGAGCGTCCGGCAGCGCCACATAGGAGATCGCATTCTCCCGCAGCCACTTGCCGTAGGCGGCGTGGCCGAGGCGACCGTCCTCGCGGTAGAAGATGTCCTCGCGCGTCGTGTCGAGCTGGCGCAGCCACCCGCGAGCCAGGTCGAAGTCCGCCGCCAGGTATGCGGACTCCCAGTGGTTGGCGGTGGGGGGGACTTCGATCCGCATCCCCTCGGCGCCGTGAGCGCGCAGCCATCGGGCGGGCGGCTGGAAGTAGGCGGCTGTCGTCGAGGGATCGCCGACGCTGCGGGCGATCTGGGCGACGCTCGCGGTCAGCTGCCAGTAGAGGCCGCCGGCCATGAAGAGGGCGAGGAACCACGGCGCGACTCTGGGTCGGCGGGTCAGCACGACGGCGGCCAGCACCGGCCCACCGAACAGCGCCCCCAGCCGCACCGCGTTGCCGCCCATCGCGTTCGGTGCCAGCCAGAGCACGGTCGAGGCGAGCAGGTAGCCGGCGAGGACGCATCGCAGCTGTCCTTCCTCGCGGAGGCCGCGAATCACGTAGAGCGCCGAGCCGCACCACAGCGGGATCGCCAGATATGAAGAAAACTCGAAGGGGAACTCCCCGGCGCCGGGGAAGACGACGTTGGGGACGACGGTCAGGGCGAGAGCGATCGACGCTGCCCCGAGCGCCGGGCCGCGGAAGAGACGGCTCTGCCCAGCTGCCTGCTCCGAAACGCCGGCAATCAACACCCCCGCCAGGAAAACCGCCGCCACCGGGCTGGAAAGGGCGCAGGCGGCGGCCGCGAAGAAGGCGAGCTTGCTTTTCCTCACCTGCAAAGCCCGCAGGGAACCGAGGCCGAACGCCACTCCGAGGGCGAAGGTGAGCTGGCCGTCGGCGAGCAGGGTGACGACGCCGGCGGCGAACCAGAGGGTGGCCCAGCGCGCCGCCTCTCCCCAGCGGTCCCGCACCAGGCGATCGAAGAGGTAGGAGGAGACGACGACCGACGTCATCCCCACCGCCTGCGGGCCGAGGACCGATGCCAGCGGCGGGAAGAGGACGCTGTAGGTGAGGGTGTAGTGGCCGCCGTACCAGCTGCCGTTCCAGATCGCCAGGCCGGCGCGCTCGAACAGCTCCGTGCGGAAGACTTGCGCGGCAAGGTCGCCGACCTGCGGGTTCCAGGCGAGCATCAGCGCGGCGAGCGCGGAACTGAGCGCGACGGCCGGGAGCCATTCGAGTCGGAGTGCCTTGGAAGGGGCCATTGCGGCGGTGAGAGCAGGGTAGTGCTGCGGCCTGCAACGATTTCAATGATGAGCGACGAAATCCTGGTCGTGCGCTGCGGGACGGTTCCCTACGAGGAGGCGAGCGTCGCTCAGCGCTGGCTGGTGGAGGCACGGCAGGAAGCGTCGATTCCGGACGTGCTGCTGCTGCTCGAGCACCCCCCCGTCTACACCCGCGGACGCCGCTCCACCCCGGAGGAGTTGCCGATGGCGGTGGAGTGGTACGAGGCGCAGGGAATCGAGGTGCGCGACACCGACCGCGGCGGCCGCGTCACCTACCACGGGCCGGGGCAGCTGGTCGCCTACCCGATCGTCAGCCTCAAGCCCTACGGCGACGACGTCCACGAATACGTGCGGCGGCTGGAGCGGGTGATGATCGCGTCCTTGGCCGAGTGGGAAGTGCGAGCCGGGACGATCGAGGGCTTGACCGGCGTCTGGACCAACCCCGAAGCCCGCCGACGGGCCGAAAACGTCGATATAGACGACGGAATCGTCCCGTCGGCGGGGGACGCGCGAAAGATCGGGGCGATCGGGGTTCACGTCAGCCGCGGCGTCACCACCCATGGCTTCGCCGTCAACGTCAACAACGACCTGCAGCCGTTCGACTGGATCGTCCCCTGCGGGATCGAGGACTGCCGGGTCACGTCGCTGACCCGCGAGTTGGGGGCAGAGCAGGACCTTGACTCCTTCGCCGGCACCGTCGCCGCTCGCTTCGGCGAAGCCTTCGGCCGCGTCACTGCCCCGACAGACCCGAAGGACCTGGGACTCGACAGCGCTAGGCTCGGCGTCGCATGACCGAGGATCGGGCCACCCGGGGCGACTTACTCTCGGATACCGAGAGTAAGTCGCCCCGTTCCCCCAACGAGCGCGTCCACGTAACCCGCTCCCGGGCCAACCCGGACGGCGGCCGAGGCCGAAGGGGCGATCCCCTTCCGCCGCGCCCGCAAGCCGCCATGGCTGAAGGTCCCGGCCCCGGGCGGGCCGACATACCGCCGGCTCAAAGCGGAGATCGGCGGCGAGGGCCTCCACACCGTCTGCGAAGAGGCCAACTGCCCCAATGTCGGCGAGTGCTGGGAGCGCGGCACGGCGACCTTCATGATCCTCGGCGACGTCTGCACCCGCCGCTGCGGCTTCTGCAACGTGAAGACGGGGGTGCCGACGTGGAACGACCCGCTGGAGCCGCTGCGCGTCGCCAACCAGGTGAAGCGGATGGGCCTGCGCCACGCAGTCGTCACCTCCGTCGACCGCGACGACCTGCCCGACTACGGGGCAGGCGCCTTCGTCGGGGTGATCCGCTCGATCAGGATGATGGCCCCGGGCTGCAAGGTGGAGGTCCTCACGCCGGACTTCCGCGGCCAGGAGATGCCGCTGGCCAAGGTCATCCACGAGCGCCCCGACATCTTCAACCACAACGTCGAGACGGTGCCGCGGCTGTACTCGAAGGCGCGACGCGGCTCTCAGTTTCTGCGCTCGGCCCGGGTGCTGAAGATGGCGAAGGAGATGGGCGGCGATCGGGTCGTCACCAAGTCCGGGCTGATGGTCGGCCTCGGTGAGGACTTCGATGAGATGATCGACGCGTTCCAGATCCTGCGCGACCACCGCGTCCAGGTGCTGACCGTCGGCCAGTACCTGCGGCCGACCGAGAACCACCTGCCGGTCGTCCGCTACTGGCACCCGGACGAGTTCGTGGCGCTGGAGAAGGCCGCCTACGAGATGGGATTCGAGTCGGTCGCCTCCGGGCCGCTCGTCCGCAGCAGCTACCACGCCGACCAGAACCTTCCGGCGCGTGCCGGCGCCGTGGACGCGGCGTCGCCCGCCGCCTAAGTTCTAAGGAGCGAGGCGCTCGAGCACGGCCCCGTCGCCGGCAACCGTGACGACCGTGGGGACGACGGCTACGCCGTACTTTCGCGCCAGCTCCGGCCGCTCGCGAACGTCAACCGTGACGAGCGGGCCGCGCTCGCGCAGGCGCCCCTCCCACTCGCGGCAGTCGGAGCAGAGCGGGTGGGTGAACTCGACGAAGGTGCGGCCGGCCCCGTTCAACCCACCGAGGTCGGCGGGATCGATGTGGCTGTGGTGACGGGGTGAGATGCCGCGCAGGCGAGCGGTCAGCCTGTAGAGCTCGCAGCCGGCGCAGAAACCGGAGGCGGCGGCGAGCAACGCCAGCGCCGCGACCAGGGAGCCAAGGGCAACACCCACAGTCGGCGCTCCCAGCCACCACGCGGCGGCCGCGGAGGAGAGGACCGCGAATCCGATCGCGTTGGCCAGCCGCGGCGGGCGCGAATCCTCCAGCGGCCCCTCGCCGAAGCGCGGCTGGACCAGCTTGAAGTAGGCGAGGCAGGGGATGCAGAAGGGGCGGCCGAAGACGAGGCCGATGCCGAGCTGCGCTCCCATCAGCGCCCAGGCGAGCGGCCAGCCGAAGATGGCGCCGGCCAGGGCCACCACGCCAACCACGGCCTGGTTGAAGCGTGGCGCGCGGGCATCGATCACGTCGGTGTCGCGCCAGGGGTCCGCTGTCGGCGCTGGGCTCATAGAACAAGTCTGGCAAAACCGATCCGGATTACAGCGATTCCGGGGGATGGCGGGCTCAGGCCAGGTCGACTCGCTGCGGGTCGGCGGGGTCGTAGGCGACGTCGAGCCGGCGGCCCTGCTCGATCCGGCCCAGGCGCCCGGCGGAGAACTTGCGCTTCACCTGGAAGGGCACGCCGTCCTTCGGGCGCACTTCCAGCGTCAGCTCGACCATCTGGTAACCGGCGACCGAGCCGGTCGTGCCCTGGGCGTCGAGGATCGTCGCCTTGGCGCGGACGGTCCCCGGCGCCGGCTTCTCTCTCCTGCTCGGCGCGTCGAGGTAGGCGAGGACCAGCCCGCCGAGGCCGACCCCCACGCCGCCGCCGATCAATCCCGGCCTCGCCGCGTCGGTGGGAACCGCGATGCCGCCGGCGACCATGGCCAGGCCGGCGAGGATCATCAGCACGCCGATGACGAACACCCGGCGAATTTACACCGGCACCGGGTGCCGGGCGTTATGGTCGAGCCATCGCAAACCGGGGAGACAGCAGGGGTCCCCATACTTAAGGAGCGCAACCAGATGGGCATGTTCAAGGACATGAGGGACCTAAGCAAGACCGGCAAGCAGATGAAGAAGGAGCGAGGGGGAAGCCTCAAGATGATGAAAGACGGGCTCGCCCAGGCCAACCAGGCGGTGCAGCAGGTGCAGGCCGACCAGGAGCTGGCCGAGCGGCTCGCCAACGAGGGCGTCGACGGCACTGCGACGATCGTGCAGATGGTCGCCACGGGCAAGGAGGTCAACATGCAGCCCGAGCTCCAGTTCCAGCTGACGCTCGACGTCGGCGGCAGCCAGGAGTCCGTCACCCACACCCAGGTCGTCTCCCCCGCCGTGATCGGCCAGCTACAGCCCGGCGCCCAGGTCCCCGTCAAAGTAGACCCGAACGACCACTCCCAGCTGATGATCGGCCTCGCCGGGTAACTCCCGCCCGCTCAACCCGAGCGGTCGGCCGATCATAAGTAGTGGAGCCAGCCGGGATCGAACCGGCGACCTCCGCCTTGCAAAGGCGGCGCTCTGCCAGCTGAGCTATGGCCCCGTGCCCAGGAGTTTAGGCCCGGCCGGCGCCGGCGTCCCGCGCAACTTACTGTGCTGCGAAATAGAAGGGTCAACCTTTGCGAAATAGAAGTGTAATTTGAGGCTAAACGGAAGGACAGCAGCTTCGCAATGGCTTACAGCCCGCGAATTCTCGACAATGAACTCGATGAACTGCTCGGCTCTCTGCCGGCGCTGGCGATCGAGGGAGCGAAAGGCGTCGGCAAGACCGAGACGGCCTCGCGCCGCGCCTCGACGATCCACCCGCTCGATGACCCGGATCGGCTGACCCTGGCCGAAGCCGACCCAAAGCGCTTGCTCGAGACTGACCCGCCGATCTTGATCGATGAGTGGCAGCGGCTGCCTGAAACCTGGGATCTCGTTCGCCGCGCAGTTGACGCCGGCGCCGAGCCCGGCCGCTACCTGCTGACCGGGTCGGCTTCGCCGGATGGCCCCGGGAGGCACTCCGGCGCGGGCCGCATTCCAACGATACGCATGCGTCCGCTGTCCCTGGTCGAGCGGGCAAGGACATCGGGGAGCGTCAGTCTGACCGAGCTATTGAAGGGCGAGCGGCCGCAGTTCGGCGGCGAGACTTCGATGACCCTCGAGGACTACACCGAGGAAATCGTCACCTCCGGCTTCCCGGGCATCAGGGGTTTGACCTCCGAGAGGGCGTTGCGGCTGCAACTCGACGGTTACGTCGCACGAATCGTCGATCGCGATTTCCCCGAGCTCGGGCACGATGTGCGCAACCCGGCAGGCTTACGCCGCTGGATGACTGCTTACGCCGCGGCGTCCTCGACCACGACCTCCCTCGACAAGATCCGCGACGCGGCAACCGGCGGCGAAGGTGAGAGGTTGTCAAAGGACGCCGCTCGGCCCTACCGCAACATCCTTGAGCGGCTCTGGATCCTCGACCCCGTCCCGGCCTGGCAGCCGACCCGTCGTCACCTCTCCCGCCTCTCGGCAGCCGCGAAGCACCAGCTGGTCGACCCGGCTCTGGCAGCGCGCCTACTCGGTGCCACTCCCTCAGCGCTGCTCGACAACCAAGAGCTCGGCCCCCCGATCCTCCGCGACGGCACCCTCCTCGGGGCACTTTTCGAGTCCCTGGTCACCCTTTCCGTCAGGGTCTACGCCCAGGACGCCGAGGCCACTGTCGGCCACCTGCGGACCTTCTCCGGCCAGCGCGAGGTGGACCTCATCGTCCAGCGCCAGGATGCGCGCGTCGTGGCGATCGAAGTGAAGCTGACTCGCACGGTCCGTGACGACCACGTGCGACACCTGCACTGGCTCAGAGACAAGATCGGCGACGAACTCCTCGACGCCATCGTCATCACCACCGGCGAGGCCGCCTACCGTCGCTCCGACGGCATCGGCGTCGTGCCGGCGGCACTGCTCGGGCCGTAGACACCGCCCGAGCTACTGCGCGACTGCGCGCTTGTAGCGGCGGACTGAGAGGTAGGAGAAAACGGCGGCGATGGCGATCGACCATGCGATCGCTCCCCAGATGTCGTTGCCGGCCGGGGCGCCGAGGAAGAGGGAACGCATCGCGTCGACGACGATCGTGAAGGGGTTGACCTCCGCGAACGTCTGCAGGGCGGAGGGCATCGAGTCGACCGGGACGAAGGCCGAGGAGACGAAGGTGAGGGGAAAGATGAGGATGAAGCCGAGCGACTGGGAGGCCTCCGGTGAGGACGAGGTGAGGCCGATGAAGGCGAAGACCCAGGAGAAGGCGTAGCCGAAGAGCAGCAGGAGGAGGAGGCCGGCGACGATGTGCGCGAGCGGCGCGTCGAAGGAGAAGCCGGCGAGGACGCCGACCCCGATCATGATCGCGATCGAGATCGAGTTGGTGACGATGTCGGCGAGGGTTCGCCCAGCCAGCACCGCCGAGCGCGACATCGGCAGGGAGCGGAAGCGGTCCACCAGCCCCTTCTTCAGGTCCTCGGAGAGGCCGAGCGCGGTGACGAAGCCGCCGAAGGCCATCGTCTGGACGATGATTCCCGGCATCAGGAAGTCGACGTAGTCGTAGCCCGGCGTGTTGATCGCGCCACCGAAGACGTAGACGAAGAGCAGCACGAACATGATCGGCTGCACGGTGAAGGAGAGCAGCAGGTCCGGCGCGCGGGGAATGCGCAGGAAGGCGCGCCGGGCGAGGACCAGCGTGTCGGAGAGGTTGTTGCGGATGGCGGTCATCGCTCCCTCTCCGCGGCGGCCCGCTGCTCATCGCGCTCAGCCGCGGCGCGGCCGGTGACGGCGAGGAAGACGTCGTCGAGCGTCGGCCGGTGCATCGCCACGTCCTCGATCCCCACTCCCGCTTCGTCGAGCCGGCGCACGGCCTGCGCGATCGCCCCCTGGCGCTCGAGCACGGGCACCTGGACGGCGCCGTCGAGCAGCACCGGGCCCTCCGCCGCGATCGCCTCCAGGGCCGCGATCGCCGCCTCGGCCTGGCCGCGGTCCTCCAGCGTCACGTCGAGCCGCTCGCCGCCGACCTGATCCTTCAGCTCGTCGGAGGTGCCCTCGGCGATCACCCGGCCGCGATCGATCACGGAGATCCGGTCGGCCAGCCGATCCGCCTCGTCGAGGTACTGAGTGGTGAGGAGCACCGTGGTCCCCTCGGCGACGCGGCCTTCGATCGTCTCCCAGAGGCCGATCCGGCTGCGCGGGTCGAGGCCCGTGGTGGGCTCGTCGAGGAAGAGGATCGGCGGCCTGGCGACCAGCGCCGCGGCGAGGTCCAGCCGCCGGCGCATCCCGCCCGAGTAGGTCCGCACCAGGCGGTCGGCGGCGTCGCTGAGGTCGAATCTCTCCAGCAGCTCGATTGCGCGCGCCCGCGGCTCGCCTTTCGACAGGTGATACAGGCGCCCCACCATCTCCAGGTTCTCGGCGCCGGTCAGGTTCTCGTCGACCGCCGCGTACTGCCCGGCGAGGCCAATCCGCGAGCGCAGCTCGGCGGCTTCGCGCTCGACATCGAGCCCGGCGACGCGGGCGCTTCCGCCGTCCGGCCGCAGCAGGGTGGTGAGGATGCGCACGGCGGTCGTCTTGCCGGCGCCGTTGGGGCCGAGCAGGCCCAGGACGCTGCCGGTCGGTGCGCGCAGATCGATCCCATCAAGGGCGCGCACGTCGCCGTAGGACTTGCACAGCCCCTCGGCCTCTATCGCGACATCGCTCATCGAGAGAGGAACCTACAGATCGCAATGCGGCGGCCCGCGGGGCGGGGCTAATCGTCGAAGTCGAAGTCCTTGGGCGGCTTCTGCTCGAACCAGAGCCGGTCGTCCTCTGAGTCCTCGAGGAAGTCCGGGGTGTCTTCGAGGATGTCCTCGTCGTCTCCCTGGCGCTCGGCCGCGGGCCCTTCCGCTTCGGGCTCCTCGACGAACGTGACCTCCTCGACGATCTCCTCCTCAACCTCGACCTCGACCTCCTTCGCCTCTGATTCCTCCGCGGGCGCCTCGAGCGCCTGGCTCAGCTCGTCGGAAAGGCGCTGCTCGTCCCAGAAGTCGTCTTCCTCTTCGTCCTCGGGGGCGGCCTCCTCCTCCCCTTCGCCTGCGATCTCGGCCGCGACGTCGTACATCTCGGTCGGCTGGTCGGCGAGCACCTCGCGCTCCTCCGTGGACGGGCCGGAGGACTCGGCCGGCTCCGTCACGACCTCGTGCTCCATCGCCGGCTGCTCCTCGTCGTCGGGCTGGGGCTCCTCGGCGGCCTCGGCGGGTGGCGGCACCTCCTGAAGCGCCGCGATGTCGGAGGACTCGCGCTTCGCCGGAGCCTCCTCCCCCTCCGAGGCCGACGCCTCGCCCGACTCCGGCGCGGCCATGAACTCGGTCGGGGCCTCGGCGAATGCGTCCGGAGCCTCCTCGTCCCCGGGCCGCTCGGCCTGCCCGAACGCCTCGTCCTCGAGCTGCTTCAGCTCGGAGTCGTCGGCGCCGTGGCGGCGCTTCAGCTCAAGATGTTCCCGGATGGCTTCGTCGAGAATGCCCATGCGCTGCGGTCCCCCTCGGGGAACCTAAAGCCTATGCGGTTATCCTTGCCCTTGCGAGGCTTATGGGACGATCCTCCCAGGCCGAGCACCGCGGGGCTATAGCTCAGTTGGAAGAGCGCCTGGATCGCACCCAGGAGGTCGGCGGTTCGAGTCCGCCTAGCTCCATCTCAAAGCGCCTGCATGCGGATTGGTTCTGGCGAAACATGACCAGTGCCACGACCGCCGCCGCGTCACCCTGATTAGTCAATTCCGGTCAAGTAGCCCAACGAAGCGCCCGCTGGTCGAGCTCTCCAAGAGGTGCTGTGCGTTTCGCCACCGGGCTGATGCACGACTACCCGAACGGCATACCGGCAGGCTCGCTCCCACAGGACTGGCTCGAGGTGCTGCGCTGCTGACCCCGAACCGGATCTCAGACGCCGGCCGGGGGCCGAGGCCGGCTCAGGGCCAGAGGCGATCTTCCTCGAGAGCCTCCAGGAAGGTCTCGATCGGCCAGGCGTCGATCCCGTCCTCCGTCCTCGTGGGCCTACCGCCCCGATGGATCAGGATCCGCCGCCGCAACCCAGGCAGCTCCCCGATCGCGCGCAGCCCAGCCATCTGTCGTGAGTGGGTCCGGCGCGCGGCCTTGACCTCGAGGGCGCAGAACTCCGAGCCGCGGCGCAGCACGAAGTCGACTTCGAGCCCCTTGGACTCCGCCGGCGCCCAGTACGCGACCTCGTCGGCGAGCTCGCGCTCTGCCATGTAGGTGCGAAGCAGGGTGTGGACCCACCCCTCGAGCAGGGACCCGGCCTCCTCCGGTGCGACCGGACCGTGGACTCCCTTCGCCGCCCGGGCGACTCCAGGATCCACCCAGTAGAGCTTGGGGTGCTTGCGTTCGCGCACGCGCAGGCGCGCCTCGTAAGCCGGCAAGCGCCGGGCGAGGAGCGTGTCTTCGAGTACCCCCAGGTATCCCTCGACGGTGGTCCGCGCGACGCCGGCGTCGCGGGCGATCCCGGCGACGTTGATGAGCTGGCCGTGAAACAGGCCGGCGACGGGTAGGAAGCGAGCGAATCCGGGAAGGTTGCGTACCAACGCCTCGCCCTTGACCTCCTCGCGCAAATAGAGCTGGACGTAGGCGCGCAGGGTCTCCCGCGGTGACTCGGCGCCAAGCACCAGAGGGAGCGCGCCGATCTCCAAGGTTCGCTCGAGATCGAAGTCCCTACCCAACTCCTCAGGGGTCAGAGGGAACATCTCACGCCACAGGGCGCGACCGCCAAGCAGGTTGACCCCGGCCGCGCGAAGCTTGCGAGCGCTCGACCCGAGGAGCGCGAAACGAAGCCCGCGCTCCTCGATGAAGCGGTGGACCTCGTTCAGCAAGCCGGGCAGGCGCTGGACCTCGTCGACCACGACCCAGCTTCCCGGGTCGAGGCGACGGAGCTCGCCGGCGAACGGGTCGGGATCGGCCAGCAGCTCCTGGTAGAGCCCCTCGTTGAGCAGATCGAATCGATGCGCATCTGGAAGCTGTCCCCGAATCCAGGTGCTCTTACCAACCCCACGCAGCCCGAACAGGAAGAAGCTGCCCTCAGGCAGGCGATAGATGCGCGGCAGACTTCGCAATGACATGATGTCGTCATTTTACAGCGAAAAACGACGGAGGCAGTGCCCGAAGGCTGATTGACAGAGAATTCAGTCAGTGCTTACGTCGGATCTACACGATCAGTCGGTGACCTTGAAGTCGGTCGACTGGCCTGCTTCCAGGTGTCCCGGGATGTTGCAGAACAACTGGTAGTCGCCGGCGTCGAGCGTGACCGTCTTTTCGATGGTTTCGCCCGGATTGATGAGCTCGGCGATCCCTGTGGCCGGGTCGCCCGACGATTCCACCGGGGCGATGCCCGCGAGCAGGGCGTGCGGCGCGGCGCCCTCGTTGGTGATCGCGAACTTGATCTCGCCGGCGCCGATTTCTTTGACGTTGCTCTCCACGTACATCTCGCCCATCGTCACGCCTACGTCAGCGTTGACCGCCGGCACCCGATCGGTGCCGTGATCGTAGTCCCCGTGATCCATCTCCGGCGCCGCCGGCGCGTTCTCGGTTTCGAACACGCCGATCGCGCCCTTGACAGTGTCGCCGAACGCATGCGTCACGAATGGGTACGCGCCCTCTTGATCGAGCGTGAACTCGACTATCCCGCCCTGGGAGGGGGCGAGATTCACGGTCTGCGCGTGAAAGCCCTCGACGCCCTCGATCACGGTCCGGTCGAAGACAGTGCCGATCACGTGGAATGCCGACCAGATCGAGGGACCCGAGTTGAGGACGTACACCCTCACCCGCTCCCCTCGCCCGACCACGATGGGTGCTCTCTGGTACTGGGCGGCGTAGCCGTTGAAGGCGATGACGTCCGGTTCCTTTGCCTCCATCTTGGCGAGGTCGCCGTCGCCGCCCGGCTCCCCGATGTAGTACTCCTGCTGCTCGATCCAGAACTCCCGATCAACCGGCGGGAGGTCACGAGGTTTGACGATCATCATCCCGACCATGCCGGAACCGGTGTGTTGCAGGACCGGCTGCGTAGCGCAGTGGTACATGAAAACCCCCGGGTGGTTGGCGGTGAACCGAAGGACCGTCTTCTCCCCGGGCGCGATCGTTTTGAACGCCGTTCCGGGGTTGAGCTCAGACGAGTGGAAGTCGATGGAATGCGGGACCTGCACCTGCATCGCCTCACTGCTTCCGTTGACCAGCGTCATCTCGACTCTGTCCCCCTGGTCGACGACCATCGGGGCGGAGACGCCGTTGCCCCGATTGATCTCGCCGTTGACCGCGTACGACCACACCCTGGTCGGGGGGAAGTCGTCCGAGACCTTGGTGACATGCTCGTAGACGTCGACTCTGAACTTCTTCACCGCTCCCGGTGGGACGGGGGGCAGGGTCGGGTCCGCCCGTTTGAACTGCTCAGCTCCCGGGACTCTCACGTCGGCAAGTGCGGTGAGGTCCTCTTCCGGCGCATAGGAGGCGGAGCCTTCCGTCGCGCCGGCCGCGGCGACCGGCACCGCCGAGGCGTCATCGCCCTGCTTGGCTGCGAAGTACGCCACCATCGCCACCGCGCAGAGAAGAATCGCGTAACCGAGGATTCGCATGATGCCCCGGTCGATCCGGTGACTCATGTCGCCCCGATCCACCTCCTTCGAGACGGGCGGTCCTTCCTCAAGTTCTGGTCCGGTCGGCCTGCCTGATGACATGTTCAACTTTCTTGTCGCGTTTCCGGCGGGCTCTTGCCTCCTGCCGGCGCGGTGGTACTTCCTACCCACCGATTCGCGGGGAGCATCGGTCACGGCGAGTCCGGCAACAAGGGTGGAAAACCCGATAAGTGGTTGCGGTGATCTACCTACGTCCGATCAGCGCCGCAGCCGGTTGGCGTTGCCGACCACCGAGAGCGAGCTGGCGGCCATCGCCACGGCGGCGATCATCGGGCTCAGCTGCAGGCCGAAGAATGGGTAGAGGACGCCGGCGGCGATCGGGATGCCGAGCACGTTGTAGCCGAAGGCGAAGGCGAGGTTCTGGCGGATGTTGCGCATCGTCGCCCGGCTCAGCTGCAGCGCGGTGACGGCCCCGCGCAACTCGCCGGAGACGAGGGTGACGTCGGCGGCCTCGATCGCGACGTCGGTGCCGGTGCCGATCGCGATCCCGACGTCGGCCTGGGCGAGCGCCGGAGCGTCGTTGATCCCGTCGCCGACCATCGCCACCAGCCTGCCCCCCTCCTGAAGCTCGCGGATCTCGCGCGCCTTGTCCTCGGGCAGGACTTCGGCCAGCACGCGCTCGATCCCAACCTCATGCGCGATCGCCTCCGCGGTGCGGGCGTTGTCGCCACTGATCATCGCCACCTCCAGGCCGAGCCGCTGCAGCTCCGCGATCGCCGCCGTTGCGCCCGGCTTCACCGTGTCGGCCACCGCGATCACGCCCGCGGGCTCACCGTCGAGGGCGACGAGGATCGCCGTCTTGCCCTCCGCCTCCAGACGCGTGGCGCTTCCCTCCAGGGGAGAGAGGTCGACCCCGGCCTCGCGCAGCAGCAGCCGCGTCCCGACCAGCGTGCGACGGCCCTCGACCAGGGCCCGCAGGCCGCGTCCCGTCACCGACGCGAAGTCGGCCGCCTCGGGAAGGGGCAACCCCCGCTCCTCGGCTGCCGCGACGATCGCCGCGCCGAGCGGGTGCTCCGAGGAGCGCTCGGCCGCTGCCGCCAACCTCAGCAACTCCTCCTCGCCAAGCCCGTCGAGCGTGACGACGTCGGTCAGGGCCGGCTCGCCGCGAGTGATCGTCCCCGTCTTGTCGAGGACGACGGCGTCGAGCGCCTGCGCCGTCTCCAAGGCCTCGGCGGAGCGGATCAGGACGCCGTTCTCGGCGCCCTTGCCGGTGCCGACCATGATCGATAGCGGCGTCGCCAGGCCGAGCGCGCAGGGGCAGGCGATGATCAGCACCGCGACCGCGGAGACCAGTGCGTAGGTGAGCGCGGGCGAGGGGCCGAAGGCGAGCCAGGCCCCGAAGGTGACGAGCGCGATCGCGATCACCGCCGGCACGAAGTAGCCGGCAACCAAGTCGGCCACTCGCTGAATCGGCGCCTTGGAGCCCTGCGCCTGCTCGACCAGGCGGACGATCTGGGCGAGCATCGTCTCGCGTCCCACCCCGGTGGCGCGGAAGCGGAGGGCGCCGGTGCCGTTGACGGTGGCGCCGATCACGGTGTCGCCGCGCTCCTTGGTCACAGGCAGCGACTCGCCGGTGACCATCGACTCATCGACCGAGGAGCGCCCTTCGATCACCTCGCCGTCGACCGGGATCTTCTCGCCCGGCCGCACCGCGACCGTGGCCCCCGGGACCACCTCATCGACCGGTATTTCCACCTCCTCTCCCGAGTCGCGGACGACTCGGGCGGTCTTCGCCCGCAGCCCGATCAACTTGCGGATCGCCTCGCCGGTGCCGGCCTTGGCTCGCACCTCGAGCAGCCGGCCGAGCAGGATCAGGGTGATGATCACCCCGACCGCCTCGAAGTAGACGTCGCGCAGGTCGCCGGGAAGCAGGCTCGGGAAGACCGTGACGAAGGCGCTGTAGGCGAAGGCGGCCGCGGTCCCGATCGCGATCAGGCTGTTCATGTCCGGGCTGCGACGCAGCAGAGCCGGCCAGCCGGCGCGGTGGATCGGCCAGCCGGCGTAGAGCATCACCGGCGCGATCAGGGCGAGCTGCACCCAATGATCGAGCAGGAAGCTCGGCACCCAGCCGGCGTCGAAGACCTCGGCGGCCATGGTCGCGACGAAGACCGGGGCGGTGAGCAGGGCGCCGAGCGCGACGCGGCGTTTGAGGTCGGCGATCTCGGCCCGGCGGGCCGCGGCCTCGGCGTCGCCCGGCTCCTCGCCTCCATCGCCCTCGAGCAGCTCATAGCCGGCGCCGGTCACGGCCCCGCGCAGCTCCTCGATCCCGACCCGGCCGGGGTCGTAGTCGACGGCGATCCGCTCGGTCGCCATGTTGACCGCCGCCCGGTCCACCCCCGGCAGCTCGCAGAGGGCGCCCTCGATCGTCGAGACGCAGGAGGCGCAGTGGATTCCGCCCGGCCGCAGCGTCAGTTCCAAGCTCTCGGACGCCTGCCCGTTCGCGGTCGCTTCCCCGCTCGTCGCCGTCCCGGCCATCAGCGCCCCAGCAGGCGCCCCACGGCGCCCATCAGCTCTTCGACCCGCTCCTCGGAGTCCTCGGGGGCGCCGCCCCCGTCCTGCATGCAGACCCGGACGTGGCCGTCGACCAGGCCGAGTGAGATCTTGTCCAGAGCCGCCTGCACGGCGTTGACCTGGGTCACCACGTCGATGCAGTAGCGGTCCTCCTCGACCATCTTCGCGATGCCCCTGACCTGGCCCTCGACTCGAGCGAGACGATTGAGGAGCTGATCCTTGCTTGCGGTGTAGCCCCTGGTCGGGGTGGCGTTATTCATGGGGCCAACTATACCCCCTATGGGTATTGTGGGTCAAATCGATTCGAGGCGAGCGGCTGCTCGAGGAGCTTCAGCTCACGGCGCGTTGCCGGCGGCTATCCGGCTTCCTCGGGCAGCACCGCGCCACCCTCGGGGCGATCGACTGTCGGCGCGGACACCGGCAGCGTCAGAGGAGCCCGGTCCGGGTCCGAGGGCTCGGCTGTGGACATGTCGCGGGGCTCGCGGCGGCGATCGGCGAACCCCATGTACAGGGCCAGCTCCCAGTCGGCGAGCTCGGTCCGCAGCGGCTCCGCGATCGGCCGCGGCGTGCTGCGCGGCGGCGCCGGCCGGTGGTGCTGCGGCTTGTAGAGCCAGGAGACGACGTTGATCCAGATGTCGACGAGCGAGTCGCGAACCCCGATGAAGGCCATGATTGCGTACGCGGCCAGAAACCCGTTGACCGACGCGAGCACGGCATTCGACCAGAGCCCGTTGTCCCACGCGACATTGAACGTGTAGACCGAGAACGCGACCAGCACGTAGGGGAGCACGACGTAGACGAAGGCCGGGATCGTGCGATCGCGCACCTTGGGTGTGCGCAGGAATCGTCCCTTGGCGCCGGTCAGAGCCTGGACGATCGAGCTGAGGCTCCCGGCGAGGTTGACCGGCAGCAGCAGCAGGTTGAAGCCGTAGATTCGCGCCGCGTCGAGAGCCTTGTAGCCGCAGTACCGCAGGTCGACGGCCATCGCCATGAAGTATGGGATGGCGATCACGAAGGTGAGCGGGGACAGCAGGCGATCGTCGAACGGGACGACCATCAGGTAGAGGACGAAGAGCGAGCTCCAGCACACCGAGGCCATGTAGTTGAGGCGCAGCAAGAGCTCCCCGACGGTGGTGCGCTCGTCGCGGTCGCGCCGGCGCCGTAGGCAGCGGACCAGGTTCGGCACGATCAGCAGCCCGCCGTTGGCCCAGCGGTGGCGCTGGATGCACAGCGATCCGAAGTCGGGCGGCGTCGCGCTGTAGGCGAGGCGCTCGGGGAAGTTGTGCAGGGCCCAGCCGTGGGCGGCGAGGTCGATCGTGGACTCGGTGTCCTCGATCACGGTCCGGTCCGAGATGTAGCGGTGGACCTTGAAGCCGCCCCTGTATTCGGTCTCGACGATGTCGTCGAGCGCGCGCTTGCGCAGGATCGCGTTGGCTCCCACCCAGAACGACGCGGCGTGGTAGGTCATCCCCTGGTGGATGATGTGCTGGAGGTCGGTGGTCGCACCGGCGATCCGCTCAAGGCGGGTGACCGCGCCCGGAAACGCGCTGTACGGGGTCTGGGCCACCGCGATGCGGCTGTTTTCCTCCCGCTCGAGCAGGTGGACGAGCCGCAGGCAGTACTCGGGCATGATCACGCTGTCGGCGTCGATGGTCAGCACGTAGTCGCTGTCCGGCACAACGAGATCGGGCTCGGATTCGCCGGCCGGCGCCAGGGTTCGTCCGGCCGGCGTCTCGACCTCGCAATAGCTCCCGCCCATCAGACCGATGTAGCTGTTCAGGTTCATCGCCTTGTTGGGCTCCGCCGACAGCGACGCGTAGCGCTTGCGCTGGAAGCTCGAGATCTCGGCCCTGAACGTCCAGGCAAGCCGGCGATACAGCTGGGCGAGCCGCGCAGCCGTGAGTTTCGAAGGATCGTCGGCGGCCGCCGCCCGCAGCGCCCCGCCGGTTACCGCCAGGTCGGCCCCGAGTCGGCCGAGCACGTGGGTGGCGAAGAAGCGCTCGTTGTGATCGGACACCTGGTACCGCTCGCTGAGGGAACGGATCCAGTTGGTGGCGAAGTCGTACTCGTCGGCCAGCGCCAGCACGTCCCCGGCGCTCGGGCTCCCCACCCGGTCGACCGTCGCTTCAAACCGCTCCAGCGCCAGATCGAACCGCCGGCGCGGCTCCATGAGGATCCGCTCGACCTCGGCCGGCAGCGCCTCCGCGCTGTCCAGCAATCGCCGCGGCTCCGCGCTGCGGGGATCCGGCGGATCGTCGATGAGCAGCACGACGCGCGTGTCGGGGTACTCCTGTAGAGCCGTCGAGAGCAACGTCATCAGGATCACGCCCGGCTCCTCCTGATAGGAGGGCACCAGGGCGGTCAAAGTCGGCTGTCGCTCGGCGAAGAGCTCGTCGATCATCGCCCGCGGCACCCGCTGGTACTCACGCGCGCGGTAGTAGAAGCCCAGCCGTCCGACCAGGTACGCGATCGCGGACGCGGCAAGCAGGCTGACCGCCAGCAGGAAGGCGATGGTCCCGAGGACGCTCGAGCGGCCGCTGCCGGCACCTACCTGAGCGTTGAGGACAGTGACCACCAGCGCCACCCACGCCGCCACCGTGACGACCACCGCGGCGCGGCCGAAGGCCATCGCCCAGTCGCCGGAGACCCGAGGCACGGCGGGCATCGGGCTCTGGTGGGAGTCGGCGCCCCACTGGACGCCGGAGCCCTCCTTTACGCGACGCAGAAAGCGGATCACCTCGTACCCCCCTTCATGCGTTTGGCGGTCGGCTGGCCAGGATAGGTGAACAGCGGTTCCCACGGGGAGCCCGGGTCGTCCGGAAGATCGCCCAACGGCTGGTCGCCGCGCGTATACCAGCGTGCCTCGTACGGCAGCCCCTTGAAGCTGGCCCGACCTCCCCGCTGGTACACCGTCCCCGGAGACCACGGAGGGAGGCGGCCCGAGACGAGACGGACCGGCTCGGGCGCGTGGCTTCCGGCCGGCACCGGCCCAACCGGCTGCCATGGGTTCGTCGGGGAGCCGGCCGCAACGGAGCCCGGAGGCGTCCCCTGGTTCCACCAGTTGGCCTGGTAGATGTGGCCCTGCCAGACGACCTTGAAGCCGGTGACGTAGCCCGCCGTCGGTCGCCAGATCGGGTACGGGCTTCTCGCCGGATCGTCGGTCGAGACAGTCGCGGGCGGCGGTGCCGAGGTGAGGGAGGCCGTCTCCCTGCGCGCCGTCTTGGTGCCCCGCAGCCGGCTGAAGATGCGGGTGAATTCCAGTGGTCTCTGTATGACGCCGCTGCAGATGTTCGAGAGGACGCCGACCTCCGGAAAGGCGCCACCGCACTCGGAGTCGCGGTTGAGCGACCAGACGGACACCCTCGGAATCCCCCTACGGCTCACGAAGTCCGCGAGCTCGCGGGCATCGGCGGTCGTGAAGCGCTCCTCGATTACGTCGTTGACGCCCAGCATCACCGTCACCCCCAGGTGCTCCCACGCCGACGCGGTGCTGCTGGGAAGGCCGGCCTCCCGCCAGAGCGACTGAACCTGCGCCTGCGTGGCTTCGAGCGCTCGCTCGATGGTGCCGACCATGTCCTCGGCCGCCCCCTGGCCCGGGCCGAAGTCCATAGCCATCGCGTTCACGCCGGCCAGCTTCACGTCGGCGGCGAGCATCGCCTGCACCGCGGCGACGCCCTCCGCGGTCAGGCCCTGGTTGGACACCGGCAGCGTCACCCAGACTCGCAGCGGTGTGCGCTCGGTCGCCATCCGCCGTTGGATCGTGGCGATCGCCTTCGCTCGCCTGGCGGTCGCCGCCGTATCGGCAAGATCCTCCCCCTCGAGGTCCAAGTCGATCGTCGTGGCGCCGTAGCGCTCGATCGGCGCCAGGTACGCCTCGACGAGCTCCGTCGCATTCGTGCAGCCAACCGCCAACTCGGAGTTGTCCCGGCCGCCGAAGGAGACGATCGCGCTCCCCCCCTGGTTGCGCAGCTGGGCGACGCGAGCGTCCAGGTCAAGGCTTTGCCCGGCCTCATCGAGCGTGTAATACGTGCCCCAGGTGGGTGTGCAGGGCGCCGACGGGTCACCGACGATGAAGCTGAGGTAGACGCTCGAAACCGGGTTGGCGGCAGGCAGCTGGAAGGGGTAGGTCGGCGTCAGAGTCACGTCCACGTAGGGCGCGTACACGGGAGAGGCGTCGGACTTCGCGTCGGCAGTCGAGGTGTCCTTCGTGACCAGCTTCCAAGCGCCGAAGACCATGCCAGCGATCACGACAGCCAGCACCGCCACGCGGACGGATGAGATCTCCCGCGGCGGTCCGGCCGGGCCCGGAAGGCCGGCGCTCTCCTGCTGTTTCTGTGTGACGGCCATTTTGCTTGCGGCGGCGTTTTCGCTTTCGAGCGACGGCGCGAAAGAATCGCAGACGTCCACTGGGCTTGACCGGCCCCGACACGAACGTGCAAGAGATCGTCCTTTCGAAGGTGCGGCCTGGCCATGGACGGGCCGCCGTTGGCGATCGTGCGGTCTGGCGGCGGACCGCCTCGAGGACACCGGCGGCGATAATGCGCCGATGACGCGCGGGCGGGGGTTGATCGTGACGGCGGTGGCGAGCGTGCTGCTCCTCCTGGCGATGGCGCCGGCGGAGGAGCGGATGCGCGAGGCGGGCGGCCCCGGAATGGTCCCCTTCGAGCTGACCGGCGGCGAAGAGCGAGCCGAGGAAATCCTCGCGGAGTGGGGAGAGGAGGGGCGGGACGCCGCCCGCGAGTCGCTCTGGATCGACTTCGGCTTCCTGATCGCCTACGGCGCCTTCCTCACCCTCGCCCTCGCCGCCACCCGCGACCTCGCCGGGGAGCGGGGCTGGCCGAGGCTGGCGAGGCTCGGCCGTGTCGCCGTCTACTTCGGCGCCCTCGGCGCCGCCTTCGACGCGCTCGAGAACACCTGCCTCCTGCTCACCCTTGACGGCGCCGGAAAGGCCTTCCCCCTCCTCGCCACGATCTTCGCGAGTTGCAAGTTCATCCTCCTGGCGGCCGCGATCGCCTACCTCCTCGCCGGCCTGGCCATGCGCCTGCGCCGCCCCGCCACAGTCCGGCCCTAGCGCTCAAGCGAGCGAACCCGGCCCGATCCGGTTTCTTCCCGCCCCATCTGGGTAGGAGCACTGGTGATGGAGTGCCCATGGCGGCCGTGACTTTCAGCGCCGTATCCAAGACCTACCCGGATGGGACGCGCGCGGTTGCCTCCATCGACCTCGAAGCCGACGACGGCGAGTTGCTGGTTCTGGTCGGGCCGTCGGGGTGCGGGAAGACGACCGCCCTGCGCATGGTCGCCGGCCTCGAGGAGATCACCGAAGGCGAGGTCAGCATCGGCGAGCGGGTCGTCAACTGGGTGCCGGCGAAGGACCGCGACATCGCGATGGTCTTCCAGAGCTACGCGCTCTACCCGCACCTCAGCGTCAAGGAGAACATCGCCTTCGGCCCCAAGGTCAGGGGCCTCGACCGCGATGAGATCGACCGCCGCGTGCTCGACGTGGCGCGGGTGCTCGGGCTCGAGGAGCTGCTCGACCGCAAGCCGCGCAACCTCTCCGGCGGCCAGCGCCAGCGGGTCGCGATGGGGCGGGCGATCGTGCGCGAGCCGGCGGCCTTCCTGATGGACGAGCCGCTCTCCAACCTCGACGCCAAGCTGCGCGTGCAGATGCGCGCCGAGGTCAGCCGCCTGCAGCGGGACCTGCGCGTGACCACGATCTACGTCACCCACGACCAGGTCGAGGCGATGACGATGGGCGACCGCGTCGCGGTGATGCGCAGAGGCGAACTGCAGCAGGTCGCGCCGCCCCAGGAGCTCTACGACCGGCCGGTCAACCTCTTCGTCGGCGGCTTCATCGGCAGCCCGGCGATGAACCTGCTTGAGGCCGAGTTGGAGTCCTCCGACGGCGGGCTGCGGGCGAAGATCGGCGAGCAGTCGCTGGCGCTCGGCCCCGAGCTGCTCGACCAGCGGCCGGAGCTGCGCCGCTTCGAGGGGCGCAAGGCGATCGTCGGCATCCGCCCCGAGGACCTCGAAGACGCGGAGCTGGCGAGCGACTCGCCGGAGGACCGGCGGCTGCGAGGGAAGGTGGAGCTTCGCGAGGCGCTCGGGTCCGAGGTGCTGGCGCACTTCACGATCGAGGCCCGCCAGGCCCTCACCGAGGACGTGCGGGAGCTGGCCGCCGACATCGAGGCGCCGAGCGCCGGCCCGGGGGAGGTCGAGCGCGGCGAGGCGCTGCTGGTCGGCAGCTTCGGTCCCCGCTCCGGAATCCGCGAGCGCGAGCCGGTCGAGGTCGCCGTCGACACCCGCAACCTCCACTTCTTCGACCCCGAAACGAGCTTGGGCATCTACGCCGAGGGAGAGGCGGAAGGCACAGAGGCGGGAAGCAAACAAGGAGGATGAGATGAAGACTCGAAAGCTGGGCGCCCTGGCGCTGATCGCGGCGGTACTCGCCCTCGCCCTCACGGTCGCCGGATGCGGCGACGATGACGACAACGGGACGGCCGGCGACGGAAGCGTCTCCGGAAGCGTTGACATCGCCGGGGTCTGGACCGGCGAGGAGGCGCAATCGTTCCAGGCCGTTCTGGATGGCTTCACGGGGCAGAATCCCGACGTGACGGTCAGCTACGACGCCGGCGGCGACGAGCTGCCGACCGTGCTCTCGACCGCCGTCGAGGGCGGCAACCCGCCTGACCTCGCCGCCATTCCGCAGCCTGGCCTGGTCAGAGACTTCTACAACCAGAGAGCGCTGGAGCCGCTGGACTTCACCGAAGAGGAGATCCGGGACAGCTTCACCGAGGGAGCGGTCGACATCGCCACCTTCGGCGATCAGGTCTACGGCTTCCTCTTCAAGGCGGCCAACAAGTCGACGGTCTGGTTCAACGTCGGCCTCTACGACGCCGCCGGAGTCGGGCCCGCCGGGACCTACGACGAGTTCCTCAAAAACGCGAGAACCCTGAAAGCGTCCGGCACCAGCGCCTACTCGATCGGCGTCGACGCGGGCTGGCCGCTCACCGACCTGTTCGAGAACATCTACTTGCGCCAGGCCGGGCCGGAGATGTATGACCAGCTGGCCGAGCACAGAATCCCCTGGACCGACCAGTCCGTCAAAGACGCGCTGGTGACGATGCGGGAGATCATCGCCGACTCCGGCAACATCGTCGGCGGCGTTTCGGGCGCGCTGCAGACCGACTTCCCGACGTCGGTCACCAACGCGTTCAAGGAGAGCCCGGACGGGGCGAACGTGATCGAGGGCGACTTCGTCGCCGGTGAGATCGACGCATCGACGAACGCGAGACCGCTGGTCGACTACGACGTCTTCGACTTCCCGTCCGTCGACGGGTCGGAGCCGGTGGTCGTCGGCGGTGGCGACACGATCGTCATGTTCAAAGACACGCCCGCGTCGAGGGCGCTGGTCGAGTACCTCGCCACCCCGGAGGCGGCTGAGATCTGGGCCGAGCGGGGCGGCTTCTCCAGCGCCAACAGAGACCTCGATCCGAGCGTCTACCCGGACGAGTTGACGCGGAGGACCGCCTCGGCGATCGCGGAGACGGACACGTTCCGCTTCGACCTCTCCGACCTCCAGCCCGCCGCGTTCGGGGCCACGGTCGGCCAGGGGATGTGGCAGACCCTGACCGATTTCATGGAGAGCCCGAACGACGTGGACGGCACCGCGGCCCAGCTGGAGCGGGAGGCCAACCGGGCCTTCTAGCCCGGCCGGCGATCCAAGAGGTCCGCGGATGGCGGCGCCAAGCAGAGGCCCGGACGGCAAACCGGGCCTCTGGCGCCGCCATCGCGTCGCGCTCGCCTTCCTCGCGCCGGCGGCGGTACTGCTCGCGATCTGGATCGTCTACCCGGCGATCTCGACGATCGTCCGCAGCTTCTTCGACCGCGAAGGGGGGGAGTTCGTCGGGCTCGACAACTACGAGCAGATCTTCACCACCGACATCCTCATCACCGCGATCCGCAACAACGCGATCTGGCTCGCGGTCGTCCCCGCCCTGGTCACCGCGGTCGGCTTGATATTCGGAGTCCTGATCGAGCGGATCCGCTGGTCGGTCGCCTTCCGCACGGCCGTGTTCATGCCGATGGCGATCTCGCTGTTCGCGGCGGGCGTGATCTGGCGGGTGATGGATCAGCGCGACACGGACGTAGGGGCCGTGAACGCGGGCCTCGCCGCGATCGCCGATGCGGTCGACCCGCCGGGGACGCTCTCCGGCGCGGCCGCCTCGACCGAGCGAATCGAGGGAACGGCGCAGCGGGGGCTGAGCTTCGCCGAGCCGCTGCGGCCCGGCGATGTGGCGCCGCTGGGGCTGACCGCGATCCCGCCCGGCGAGGTCCCCGAGGACGCCGTCCAGGCCCGGGCGCCGCCCGCGGCGCCGGACGCGATCGCCGGGGTGGTCTGGGTCGACTTCCGGCCCGGCGGCGGACAGCCCGGGGTGGTCGAGAGAGGCGAGTTGGGACTGCCCGGCGTCACCGTGCGGCTGCGCGATCCTTCAGGGGAGACGGTCACCGTCGAGACCGGCGCCAACGGCTCCTTCGCCTTCGAGGACGTAGGCGCGGGAGAGCACACGGTCGCGATCGGGCCGGAGACCTTCGAGGAGCCCTTCTCCGGAGTCGACTGGCTTGGACCGGACCTGATCACCCCGGCTGTGATGATCGCCTACATCTGGGTCTGGGCGGGATTCGCGATGGTCGTGATCGGGGCCGGCCTGGCGGCGCTGCCGCGCGACGTGCTCGAGGCCGCCCGCACCGACGGCGCCACCGAGTCGCAGGTCTTCCGCCGGGTCACGGTGCCGTTGCTGCGGCCGGTGCTGATCGTCGTCTTCGTGACGATGCTGATCAACGTCCTCAAGGTCTTCGACATCGTCCTCTCTGTCGCCCCCGCCTCCTCCCAGGACAACGCCAACGTGATCGCGCTGGCGATGTGGCGGACCGCCTTCGGCGGCGTCAACGACTTCGGCCTCGGCTCGGCGATCGCCGTCCTCCTCTTCCTGCTGGTGATCCCGCTGCTCGCCTTCAACATCCGCAACTTCAGGAGGGAGGTCTGATGGAGGCAAGTGCTGCCCGAGCGGAGGCGCCGGCCGGCCGGCGGCGGGAGGAGCCGCTCGGGCGGAGAATCTCCCGGGCGCTGGCACGGGGGCCGATCAACGTCCTGCTCGCCTTCATCGCCGTGCTCTGGCTGCTGCCGACCCTGGGGCTTTTCCTCACCTCGCTGCTCCCCGCCGACCTCGCCAATTCGCAGGGATGGTGGACGGTGCTCTCCGCGCCAAGCGCCGCCACGTTCGAGAATTACGACCAGTTGCTCCAGAACGAGGAGATCACCGGCGCTCTGGTGACGACGATCCTGGTCGCGATCGGCGGCACAGCGATCCCGATCTTGGTCGGCGCCCTCGCCGGCTACGCCTTCGCCTGGCTCGAGTTCCCCGGTCGCGACTGGCTCTTCCTGCTCGTCGTCGCGCTGCTGGTGGTGCCGCTGCAGATGGCGCTGATCCCGATCTTCTCCTTCTACAACGACATCGGCATCTTCGACACCGTCCTCTCCCTGATCCTCTTCCACAGCGCTTTCGCGCTGCCGTTCGCGATCTTCCTGATGCGGAACTTCTTCGTCGGCATCCCCAGAGACCTGCTCGAGTCGGCCCGCATCGACGGTGCCTCGGAGCTGCGGATCTTCGTCCGCCTGATCCTGCCGCTGGGGCTGCCGGCGATCGCCTCGCTGGCGATCTTCCAGTTCCTCTGGACCTGGAACGATTTTCTGGTCGCGCTGACGTTCGGCCGCGACACGCAGCCGATCACCGTCGCGATCTTCTCCCAGTTCCGCCAGTTCGGCGCCAACATCGACGTGATCGCGCCGGCCGCCTTCATCTCGCTGGCCATCCCGCTGATGGTGTTCTTCGCCTTCCAGCGCTACTTCGTGCAGGGCCTGCTGGCCGGCTCGGTGAAGTGAGCGTGGCTAGAGTGGGTGGGCCGTGCCCGAATGGCCGCCGATCGCGGAGCAGGAGTTGCTCGACCGACTGGCGATGGACGATCGCCGCTTCGCCGAGTACTTCCAGGCGCTGGCCGCGGCGCTGCCGGCTCGCGAGTTCGAGGTTGCGGCGCTGGAGCGAGCCTTCGGCTATCCGTGGACGCGGCCGGCGGGCTCCTACCTCTTGACCGGCGGCGAGGTCCAGCCGCTCGAAGATCTGCCCTCCAGCGAGCGGGAGCGGGTGCTCTCGGAGTTCACGTCCCGCGCCGGCGGGCGCCTGCCCCTGCTGGCAATCGGCTCCAACGGATCGCCCAGGACCCTCCAGCGGAAGTTCGCCCACTTCCCCGACGAGCAGGACCGAGCGATGCTGGCGGTGACCGGACGGCTGCACGACTTCGACGTCGGCGCCTCGGCGAATCTGGCGCTGTACGGGTCGATGCCGGCCACGCTGTTTCCGAGCGCGGGGACGCAGGCCCGCGCCACCGTGCTCTGGGTCACCCCGGCTCAGTTCAGCCAGCTTGCCTGGTCCGAGCTCAGTTACCGCCTGGGTACGCTGCGGACCCGCTTCGAAGTCGATGAGGGAGACGCGCACTTCGACGAGATCCTCGTCTTCGTCTCCCGCTTCGGCACGTTTTGCGTCGGGGAGCAGGCGGTCGCGCTGGCGGCGGTGCCGGCGGCCGGCCGAACGGCAGAGGCACTGACCCAGGAGCAGTTGCTCGACGCGGCCGCCGCACTCGCCTTCGGTCCGGAGGCAAGAGCCGAGGCGCTCGTGCGAGCGGTCTTCGAGGACATGGGCACGGTCGTCCCGAAGATCGCCGCGACCGTGCGCAAGGCGTCGGTGCCATTCGCGTCGGAGCTCTGGACCCCGCTGGTCCCGCGTAGGCGAGACGCGGAATCAGCCTCCTCCTAACGGGTTCAAAACGCGAGTTCCGGGGTATCGAGGCGGCATGGAGGAGAGTCGGCTGGCCTGGATCTTCGGCTCCTCACGCAGCGGCAGCACCTGGCTGCTGCGAATGCTCTCCGATTTCGACGGCGTCGTGCCGATCGACGACCCGCACCTCGGTCATCACCTCGGGGTGTGGCGGCCGATCCCGCTTGCTTGGGCAGCATGCGAGGACCCGCCGGAGTTGACCACGCTGCTCGACCTCAAGGCCGAGGAACCCGGCTACTTCTTCGCCGAGCGCTACCGCGACAGCTGGTGGGAGCCGCTTAGGACTCTGATCCGGGCGAGGTTCGAGGCGCAGGCCGGCGAGAGAAACGGCGAATCGCCGGCCCAACCGACCTACGTGGTCAAGGAGCCCGGCTCCCATGCCGCACCGCTGCTGGCGGAGCTGTTCCCGGCGTCGAAGCTGATCTTCCTGCTGCGTGACGGCCGCGACGTCGTCGATTCATGGCTGGCCGCCTACCGGGAGGGATCCTGGGCAATTCGCGGCGGCGCCTTCCCGGTGGACAGCGGCGGGCGCCTCCCCCTGATCCGGTGGCTGTCCGCCGTCTGGGCCTTCCGCAGCCGCGCCGTCCGGCAGGCGTTCGAGAGCCGGGCGCCCGAGGACCGCGTCCTGCTCCGGTACGAGACGCTTCGCGCCGACACGGAGGGATGCCTGGGGGCGGTATGCGGCCTCCTCGGCATCGATCGAGACCGCGCGGCGCAGATCGCCGTCCGTCACGACTTCGACCTGATCCCACCGGTCGCCCGCGGGCCGAAAAGCGAGATGCGCAGCGCAGCCCCCGGATCCTGGCGGGAGAACCTCTCACCGGAAGAGCAGATGGCGATGCATGAGGTTCTCGGGGAGACGCTGTTGGAGTTCGGCTACGAGACCATCGCGGCCCAAGAGCCGGCGCTTCCCGCGACGTAGCGGACCGTCGGCCGCTCCGCCGCGCCGAAATCGGGCGAGGGCGTCGGCTGAGCGTTTCGAGTCCTCGATACCGGGGATTGACAGGAGAGGGAAGAGGAACCGACCCTCCCGCGCAACGCGGAGGATCCCTGAAAGAGGAGTGAAAACGATGGCGCAAACCAAAACCAGAGCGTCGGCAAGACGCTCCACTAATCGCAGACGCTCTCAGAGAGAGCGTAGCCCGCAGAGAGCCCAAACCCGACCGAGAGCTCGGTCTCGGTCGAAAATCCCATTCCCGAGCGCAAACGGAAAGGCTCGTGTCAGATCGGCGAAAACGCCGCTGCTCGCGGGCGGCGCCGCGCTCGCGGGAGCCGCCGGTGGCCTGGCGGTCGGAGCGATGCGCTCCCGCCAGTCGCATGGGGGCAAGCTCTTGGGCGTCAAGATGCCCCGGCCGAAACGGGTGAAGATCAAGTCCCGTGACGTCGCCGTGGCGGCGAAAGAGATCGGCTCCTTCGGCCAGCACGTCGGCGAGCTCGCCACCGAGCTGCGGCATGTTCGCGAGGACGCCGGCGGTGGCAACGGCAAGCACCGCTCGCCCGTGGAGGTGGTGCTGGACGGCCTGACCGCCCGCCGCTGAGGCGGGGCGGGTGCCTCTGAATGGCCCGCGGACGCCCAGGCCGGCGTCTTAATACCACCTGCCCCGCGCGAAGCCGCCGAAGGCGATGAGGCCGATCAGGGTCACGATCAGGCCGATCCAGAAGCTCCAGAAGATCATCAGGACTATCCCGACGATGACGATGATCCCGCCGAGCGAGATGCCGGCGCTCGAGTTCCTATCCGTAGCCATCTCTCCTCCTTGTTCTCCGGCGCGTGCGCGCCATATCGGAGGGCTACCCGCAGCCGAGGAAGTCGAACCTTGGACGCGCCGCGTCAGAGGCGGACGACGTTCCCGGCCTCGATCCCGCGGGTGACGCCGCGGAAGTCGATCACCAGGGGGGCCGCGGAGACGAGCTCTTCGTAGTCGACCTCCGGATGGGCGGTGACCACCGCCGCCAGGTCGGCGTCGCGCAGGGCCTCGGCCAGGTCCACCGACTCAAGGCCCATCTCGGGAACCGCCGGGACGTGCGGGTCGTGGTAGCTGACCTCGCCGCCCAGCTCGCGCAGGAGGCGGACGATCTTCAGCGCCGGGGACTCGCGGGTGTCGCCGACGCCAGCCTTGTAGCTGACGCCGAGGATCAGGATCTTCGAGCCGTTGACCGGCTTGGCGACGTCGTTGAGGGCGCGCTCTATGCGCTCGGCGCAGAAGGCGGGCTGGACCTGGTTCACCTTCCCCGCCAGCTCGATGAACTCCGGGTAGAAGTCGTGCTCGCGGGCCTTGAAGGCGAGGTAGAAGGGGTCGACCGGCAGGCAGTGCCCGCCCATCCCCGGGCCGGGCTCGAAGCGCATGAAGCCGAAGGGCTTGGTCGCGGCCGCGTCGACCACCTCCCAGACATCGATCCCGAGGCGGTCGCAGAGTTGGGCCAGCTCGTTGACCAAGGCGATGTTGACCGAGCGGAAGATGTTCTCCAGCAGCTTCGCCAGCTCCGCCGCCTCGGGGGTGGAGAGGACGATCACCTCGTCGCAGATCTCCCCGTACAGGTCGCGGGCGCGCTCGGCGCAGGCCTCGGTGAGGCCGCCGACGAGCTTCGGCGTGGTCCTGACGGTGAAATCGGTGCGGCCGGGGTCGATCCGCTCCGGGCTGAAGGCGAGGTGGAAGTCCCGTCCGGCGGCCATCCCCGACTCCTCGAGGATCGGCAGCAGCCGCTCCCGCGTCGTCCCCGGGTAGGTGGTCGACTCCAGCACGACCAGCTGCTCGGGCTGCAGCACCTGCGAGAGCGCAGTCGCCGAGTCCAGCAGGTAAGTGAGGTCCGGCTCGCGGGAGCCGGTGAGCGGAGTGGGAACGCAGAGGATAACCGCGTTGCAGGAGGCGAGATCGGCGTGGTTGGCCGTTGGGCGAATGCGATCGGCGAGCGCCGCCAGCGCCTCGCTCGGCACGTCCTCGATGTAGCTGCGGCCTTCCCTCAGGGCCTCGATCTTGCGCGCGTCGGTGTCGAGGCCGACGACCTCATGCCCCGCCTCGGAGAAGGCGACGGCGAGGGGGAGGCCGACGTAGCCGAGGCCGATGATCCCAACCTTCATCGCTCAGAGTCTAGGCTCGCGGGGAGGCTGGAGCGCCGGTCGGCGGGGCCTGGGCGATTGGCTGCGGAGCGGTTGGACAGGCCGGTGGTCCTGCCCTACATTGAATGCATGGATTCGTCATCCGCACCGAATCCACAGCGCCTGCCGAGTGGGCGCCATGGGTTGCCAAGGGCCTACGTGGTGCGGTCGCAGCGGGAGCGGCTGCTGGAGGCGATGGTCCGCTGCGCCGCGGAGAGGGGCTACGAGGCGACGACGGTGAGCGACGTGATCGAGCTGGCCGGGGTCTCTCGGGCGACCTTCTACGAGATGTTCGAGGACAAGGAGTCCTGCTTCCTCGAAGCCTACGACGCGGTGATCGACGTGCTGGTGGCCCATGTCACCTCCGCCTTCGAAGCCGCCGACGACGAGCCCTGGCCGGAGCAGATAGCGCGCGGGCTGGGAGCGATGGTCGAGTTGCTCTCGGCCGAGTCGGACATCGCCCGGATGGCGATGGTGGAGGTGACCGCCGCCGGTGAGGACGCGCGGGCCCGCTACCGCGCGGCGCTGGCGCGCTTCACCCCGTTCCTGGAAGAGGGCCGGGCCTATTCGGGGCAGGGCAACTCCTTGCCCGCGGACACCGCCCGCTTCGCGGTCGGCGGCGCCACCTCGATGATCTTCGACGAGATCCGCGCCGGGCGCGGCCCGGATCTCGAGCGGCTGCTGCCCGACCTCGTCTTCGCGGTGCTTATGCCCTACCTGGGCCCGCAGGCCGCCGAGGAGGAGATGAAGCGCGTCGCCGGGGAGCGGGCGACCTAGACGCCTTCGCCGTGGCGGCCCTCGCCCGCGGCGAAGCGGGCGGCGCCTCTGACCGCGACATCGAGAACCTCGCGGCCGAGGCGGTGCTCCAAGGCGAGGCCCTCCTCGAGGGGCAGGCCGAAGCCCCCGATCGCGGCGCGGCGATCGGCGAGCATCGTCTCCTGGGGAAAGGAGGCGATTCTCTCCGCCAGCTCGAGCGCCCGGTCGAGATGCGCGCTCGGCTCGACCGCCTCGTTGACGAGTCCGATGCGGCAAGCTTCTTCGGCGTCGACCGGGCGGCCGGTGAGGATCAACTCCAGAGCCCGGCCCATGCCGACGATTCGCGGCAGGCGCTGGGTGCCGCCGTCGACGAGCGGGACGCCCCAGCGCCGCTCGAAGAGGCCGAAGGTGGAGCGAGTCGTGGCGATCCGCATGTCGCACCACAGCGCCAGCTCGACTCCCCCGGCCAGGCACCAGCCGTCGATCGCGGCGATCGCCGGCTTGGAGGGCGTGAGGCGGGTGGGCCCCATCGGCCCACCCGGGTGGTCGACGTCGAGGTCGAGCGCCTTCAGGTCGGCGCCCGCGCAGAAAGCCTCACCGCCGGCGCCGGTGAGCACGAGAACGCGGGCGCCGTCATCCGCCTCGAATTCCTCGAAGCCGCGCCGGAACAGCTCGGCGGTGGCGCCGTCGACCGCGTTGCGGCGCTCGGGCCGGTCGATGGTCAGCACCGCGGCGGCGCCCGTCCTCTCGTAGCGAAGCTCCCCGCTCATCGAAAGCCGATCCTCCCACAGCCCGAGTTTTGGGGTTTTGCAACGAGAAATGTTGACTATTGTGGACTCTCCCTCTACCTTCGCGCCGGTGAGCTCGGAGGCACCCACGCTCGGCCTCCTCACCGGCCCGGCGATCGAAGCCTCCGCGGGTGAGGGGACCGGCGCCCACGTCTCGTCGCTGCGCATCGCGGGCGGCGGCTACCGGGCCGCCCTCTTCCATCTGGGGGCGCTGACGCGGCTGAACGATCTGGGCCTGCTGTCGGAGATCGACACCGTCGGCGCCACGGGCGGCGGCAGCATCCTCGCGGCGCTGCTGGCGGCGAGAGTGCCGTGGCCGCTGCACGGTGCCTTCCCGGAATGGCCCGAGGCGGTGGCGGCGCCGATGCGAGAGATCGCCGGCAGCGGCCCGATCGCGGGGCGCGCTACGGACTCGACCGCGGAAGAGCGCTACGCGCGTGAGCTGGCGGCCGCGATGGGAGCGTCGCTGCCGGAGCGTCCTCGCTTCGTCTTCGGCGCGGCGGGCCTGGCCCTGGGAGAGATGTCGGTGCAGCGGGAGCCCGGAATGGCCGACGTCGTGAACTGGCACATCGGCGACTCGGTAGCCTGGCCCGGATACGACGCGGCGCTGGTCGAGGACGTGATCGCCGTGGTGCGGACCGGCCTCGACTCCTTTGACGGGGGCGAGCGCGCAGTGCTCGAAAACCACGGCTATCTGGTCGCGGATGCGGCACTGCGCAGACGTGGCCTGGCATCGGCCGATGCGGAGCTGCCGACGCCCCCGTTTCCGAGTTGGATGGACGAAGGCAGAGTACGAATGGCGCTGGCGGCAAGCTCCCGCCGCAGCAGGCTGGGCCGGCTCCACCGCCGCCTCGGCAGCCCCTGACCAGTCGCTCCGCCCAGCTACGCTGCCCGGATGCGCATCGACGAGATCCTCGCTTCGCGGCGTCCCGTCTTCTCGGTGGAGTTCTTTCCCCCGAAGACGGCTAAGGCGACCGAGCAGCTCTACACGACCGCGCGCGACCTGGAGCAGCTGGAACCGGACTTCGTCTCCGTCACCTACGGCGCCGGCGGCTCGACGCGCGAGGGGACGGTGGAGATCACCCGGGCGCTGAAGGAGATGGGGTTCGAGACGATGGCCCACCTCAGCTGCGTCGGCGAGAGCGCCGAGGGGCTGGCGGAGACGCTGGACCGGATCGAGGCGGCGGGGATCGAGAACGTGTTCGCGCTGCGGGGAGATCCGCCGCGGGGGCAGGAGGACTTCGAGCAACCCGAAGGAGGGCTGGGGAGCGCGGCGGAGCTTGCCTCCTTCATCGCCACCAGATGGGATTTCACGATCGGCGGCGCCTGCTTCCCGGAAGTTCACCCGGAGGCGCCCGACCTCGACACCGACCTCGCCTATCTGAAGACGAAGGTCGACGCCGGCGCCGGCTTCCTCATCACCCAGCTCTTCTTCGACAACCGGGTCTACTTCGACTTCGTCGCCGCGGCGCGGGCGAAGGGAATCGAGGTGCCGATCCTGGCCGGGGTGATCCCGGTCGCCGGCTTCGCCCAGACGAAGCGAATCTGCGAGTTGTGCGACGCGACGATTCCGCCGCGGCTGGAGGAGGCGTTCCTCGCCTGCGGCGGGGACGAGCGAGCGGAGTTCGAGCTGGGCGTGGCCTTCGCGGCACAGCAGTGCGCCGAGCTGCTGATCGCCGGCGCGCCGGGCATTCATTTCTACGCGCTCAACCGGGCGCCGGCGACGCGGGCCGTGCTGGGGGCGCTGCGGGCGTCGCGGCCGTGGGAGCGGGCCCGCGGGGCTGTCGACACCCTCGCCGAAGCGGCCGACTAGACTTTCGACGGGTATGGCGAGTCGCAGAGAAGAGCGAGAGCGCCTCCGGCAGGCGCGCCTGGAGCGCGAGGCCGAGCAGGCCGGCGCGAATCGGCGCAAATTGCTGCTCGCCTATATCGGCGCCGGTGTCCTCGGGCTGGCGGTGCTGGTCGGGGTCGTGGTCGTGGTTTCCGGCGGCAGCAGCGGGTCGAGCGACGCGGCCCATATCAACCAGTCGAGTGGCTCGACCAACGGCGTCGCCGTCGACGACCGGACGGGAACCGAGCCGCCGGCGGTCAGAGTCGCGAGCCTGAGAGACGCGGCCAGAGCGGCCGGGTGCGATCTGCGGCTTGGCCTGCCGAACGAGGGCAAGGTCCACGTCCCGCAGGGAACCGAGATCAGATACGAGACCAACCCGCCGACCTCGGGCAACCATGTCGAGCCGCCCTTCCAGCAGGCCGATGGCGCCTACGGCGAGATGCCGAACATGATCGACATCGTCCACTCGATGGAGCACGGGCGAGTCGTGCTCCAGTACTCCCCGGACCTGCCGGAGGCCGACCAGCTGGAGATAAAGGGGCTCTACGACACGATGTACGGTGGGACGCTGCTGTTCCCCAACCCCGACATGCCCTACGAGGCGGCGGCGGCGGCCTGGACCAACCTGATCGGCTGTCCGACCTATGAGGGAGCCGCGACCCTGGACGCGCTGCGGGCGTTTTCCAAGGCCACCTGGGGCAAGTACGGCGGCGAACCGGCCAACGCCTTCACGATCACCGGGCCTACGCCCGCACAGCTGTAAGACGAACCGTTCCAGCCGCGGGTCCTGTCAGGGGATGAGGGGGGCGCTGCGGGCGGGAGCGTCCTCGACCCCCCTCATCCCCTGCCACCCGCGGAGAAACGTCTTGCTGCTATGCGCGGTAGGCCGGGAAGAACGTGCCTGGCTTATGGCTGGAGCTGGAAGAAAGGCGGACGTAGGCTTTTCTGTCGCAGATCAGTTCTGAGGTGTGCCAGGGGGATTGGCGGTTGGCGAAGCCTCGCTTGAACTCCTCCAGGCGGTCGCCGGTAGTCATGCCGCCACCAAGATTCAGGGGGAGATCGAGGTCTGTGGCGTGCTCGATCAGGGCCACGACGACGTTCTTCATCGGCGAGTCGCGCAGGTGGGAGTCGGCGCTGCCGCTGAGGTAGTAGTGGAGGTAGCCGTCGCTTGCCGCGGCGATCGAGGCGGCGGCGACCTCGCCGGACGGCGTGGTCGCGACAGCGAGCCAGGTGCGGGGTGAGCGCAGGATCGTTTCGAAGTAGTCCGCGCCGAAGAAGTAGTGCGCGGCGGCGGCGGCGCGGCGCATCGTCTGCTCGTAGGCATCGATGAAGCCAGCGCGATCCTCGGCGGTCGTTTCGGGGCCGGGAACGAGCCCCACCTCATAGCCCTTGCGGCGGTTCTTGTTGATCTGGTTGCGGTCGCTGCCGCGGCTCTTCAGCGGCAGCGCCGGATCGGCGATCTGGACGACGTTGCGCTCAGTGGCCCCAGAGAGAGGCGGCTCCCCAAGGGTGTGGCGGACGAACGCCGAGACCAGTCCCGTCGCCGAGAAGTCGACTTCGGCCGGATCGATCGGCGCATCCGACTTTGACCCCCCTATAGGTGGGTCAAAGTCGGATGCGCTCCCGGGTGGACGGGCAATTCCCGGGTATCCGTAAGGAGAGGTCGCGTCGAGTGCGTCGGCGTCGGGGATCTCGCGCACCACCAGGGGCGCCAGAAGTGCCTCCCCACCTGCCTCAACGCGCAACGTGTGCGTCACGCCCTCGGCCTCGAGAAACTCGGGTGAGCGAAAGAACTCCGCACTCGCCGCCGCCTCGCCGCGGTCGGCGATCAGCTCGGCTGTCGCGCGCTCGCCGCTCACCCGGAGCCGGTCGCCTGCTCGTCCTCCCCGATCAGGAAGTCGGCTGCCGCTTCGCGGAACTCGTCTGGGAGGACTCCCCAGACCTCACAGTCGTCGGCCTCGCCGTCCGGCCGCTTCAAATGCCCGCGCATCGTCCCCTCATGCTTCCAGCCGAGTCCGGCGACCGTCTTCTTCGCGACCTCGTTGCGGGAGGGAATGCGGCCGTAGACGCGATGGGCGCCGAACTCGTCGAAGGCCTTGGCGAGGGTCAGGGCCTCGGCGCGGCGGCCGACTCCCTTCCCACGCACGTCGTCGCCGATCAGCGCCCCCAGTTCGGGGGCGGTCTGGCGGAATAGGCCGTACAGCGCCGTGAACCCCACCGGCTCCTCATTGCCCTCCACCTCGATCGCGTACTTGCGGTCCTCACCCGAGTCGTCCATCGCCCGCCCCACCCAAGCCTCGGCGTCCTCCCGCGAAAACCCGTCCCGCCGCTCCATCAAAGTCTTCGTCGCCTCCGGGTTGTTGAACCACCGATGCACCGCGGCGGCGTCGCCGGACTCAAACCGGCGCAACGAGACTCTCGGCTGGCCACTCATCGCCCGCACCTTAGAGGCGATCCGGCGCCAGACCCTTGCCCGTGACGAGCAGTACGACTGTTCTGGCGATGATTCGGAGGTCGAGGCCAAAGGTCCGGTGGTCGACGTACCAGACGTCAAGCTCGATCCGCTCCTCCCAGGGAATGCCGGCGCGGCCCTGGACCTGCGCCCATCCGGTGATCCCGGGCAGCACCTCGTGGCGCCGGTTCTGAAACGGGGTGTAGTCGTCGACCTGGGCGGGAATCGTCGGGCGCGGGCCGACGATTGCCATCTCACCGCGCAGCACGTTGATCAGGTTCGGCACCTCGTCGAGGGAAGTTCGGCGCAGGAAACGTCCCGGGCGGGTGACGCGAGGGTCCTCGCGGGTGACCACAGTGCCGACGCCGACCGGATCGGACCCCTGGACCATCGTGCGCAGCTTCAGCATCTCGAACTCGCCGCCGTCCCTGCCGACGCGGCGCTGGCGATAGAGGACGGGGCCGCGCCCGGCGAGCTTGATCGCGATCGCCGCGACGAGGAGGAAGGGCGAGAGGACGAGCAGGCCCGCCGCCGCGATCGCGATGTCGAACGCCCGGCTCACCGGGTTCCCTCCGCCTTCTCCCAGGCGCCGGGCGGGCCGTGGCGGGCGCGATCCCAGAGGCCGAGGACGATCGCGGCGGTGGTCATCGCGTAGTAGCGGGCGACGCGGAGGGGCGCGAGGGGGATCCAGCGGCCGAGGAACGCAGCGAGCAGGAACGCTCCCTGGAGGGCCAGCGTGACGACGTAGACCCGGCCCTGCCCCAACAGGGCGACGTTCGTCCCGAGCACGATGAGGTGCAGGAGCGGAGTGAGGTATCGCAGCAGCCGGTGCGAGAGCAGCTCGAAGCCGTAGAGCGGCGAGTAGCCGCGCGGGCGCAACATCCCCTCGCCGACGACGATGTCCCAGAGGCCGACCATCATGCGGCGTTTGCGAGCCAGCTCGCCCTCCAGGGTTGGGACCATTCTCTCCTCC
>Ga0299914_10000137_pt1 | contig 42547 bp, 35 predicted proteins | sample RVTome_10_FD_201361 | JGI IMG/M metagenome (GOLD analysis project Ga0299914, IMG submission 201361) | Soil microbial communities from uranium-contaminated site in the Upper Colorado River Basin, Wyoming, United States - RVT153D57 (version 2) ... | reverse complement strand
GCGAGGCAACGACCTGACCATCACCGTGCCGATCACCTTCCCCGAGGCGGCACTGGGGGCCGACGTGGCGGTGCCCACGCTCGACGGCGGTCCGGTGAAGGTGCGCATCCCGGCCGGCACCCGCTCAGGTCGCACGTTCCGCGTGCGGGGCAAGGGTGTGTCGGCCGGCCGCAAGACCGGCGACATGCTGGTCACGGTCGAGGTGGCGGTGCCGCAGAAGCTGAGCGCCGAGGAGCGGCGCGCCGTCGAGGCGCTGGCCGCCGCCAACGGCGCGTCGCCCCGGGCCCATCTCGGGGTGGAGGAGGCGACGCAGTGAGCGAGCGTCAGCGAGCGAACCATCAGCACAGTGCGTTGATCGCCGCGCAGCGGCGATGGGTCATTGGCGGGCCGGAGGCACGCCAATGAGCACGCGACCGACACCCGACCCTCGTCAGCACACCCGGGCGGTGTACGTGATCTCGGTGGCGGCCGAGCTGGCCGGCGTCCACCCTCAGACCCTGCGCATCTACGAGCGCAAGGGACTGGTCGATCCCGCCCGCACCATCGGCGGCAGCCGCCGCTACAGCGAGGCCGACATCGACCTCCTCCGCCGGATCCAGGAGCTCACCAACGAGGGGCTCAACCTGGCCGGCGTCCAGCGCGTCCTCGCGCTCGAGACCGAGGTCGCCCGCCTGCGGGCCGAGCTCGCCAAGCTCCGCAAGCAGGCGACCGAGGCCGTCGCCGACGCCCACCGCCAGCACAAGCGCGAGCTGGTGCCGCTGCGGCAGGCGGTGGCGGTGTTCGACACCCGCCGCAAGGGCTGACCTGCTCACCCACCGGCGGGCGCCTCGGCGTCACGCGCACGTTCGGACACCTGAGGCCACAGCCTGAGCGAAGGCCGTCTTGCCCTCGGTCGTCGGGTGGATCATGTCGGCGCCGACATCTGAGGGCTCCAGTGCGGGGACGACGACGACGGCAAGATCACGCAGCTGGGCGTTGAGGGACCGTGCCTCGCCGCGGTCGTAGTTCTCCGCTTCCGACCATTCGCTCACCGCGACTCCCACGACACACGACTCCGGGAACGTCGCGACCATGGCTGCCATCGCCTCCTTCGCGGCGTCGAGGCCGAGCTGCGGGTTCCACGCGTCATTGGTGCCGAGCGCGATCACGACCGTCGACGGATCATCAAGTGCGTACTCGGCGGCGGCTTCGAGCATGCCCCTTCGGCCTTCGCCGACCGCAGCAGTGAGCGGTCCGCCGCCGAAGCCCTCACCCGTCACCGCGCCGACCTTGGTCCGGTAGTGCGGATCGAGGACTTGATGCAGCTCCGCTCGTGACTGGTTAGTGATCGAGTCACCGAGGATGACCAGGGTCGGGCCCGAGCCGGCGTAGTCATCCTCGATCACGCCCACGTCGAATCCGCCCGTCGAGGGCGGCGGAGCGCCCGGCGAGTCGTCAGATCCGCAGCTGGTCGACACCGATAGGACGCCGGCGCAGGTGAGGAGGATCGTCCAGTAGGCAATGCGCCCCCCAGTCATCACCACATCGAAGCCCCGCTCGTCCGATGATCGTGGATGATAGGAGACCGTCTCGCCCAGGGCTCTTGGCGCTGAGCTGGATGCCGAGGCGGCGAATAGGGCGTCACGATGATGTCCGCTCCCTTGTCGAGTGCGACGCGGAAACCGTCGCGGTGAGCCCGACGGACGCGTTGCAGCCGTAGCGGAACCCGACGGCGGCGAGGAGGGCCAGGATCCGGGCTCCAGCAGGCCCAGCCGGCCTGGCTCGCAGCCGGTGTCCATGTCCTCCTCTGCCGGACGAGCGAGCCGGTCCATCACCGACCGGAGGCCCTCACCCGAGAGGTTGGTTTCCACCTCCGCAGCGTTGTCGCAGTACAGGTTGATTCTCGGTACCGCCGACACCTGCCACGACCCGACCTGGGCGTGCGGGCATGGCGCTGCGCTACGGCGCGAGGGCGCTGCCGGCCGCTATCGGCTGCTCGTTCCGCGGGGCTGGACGTGTGACCGCGGCCCGCCGGACCCTGTCGACGGTGTAGCGGATTCCGAGTGCGGCGAGGAGCGCTATAAGCGGGACGAGCGGCGCGCGGAACCGGGCGTCGCCGGCCCTCCCCGTCGACATGAGGATGACGAAGCCGATGGTGACGATTACGAACACCCAGAAGCCACGATGCTTGGAGCGGAGCCCCACCACCGCACCGACGGCCGCGAACGCCCACAACGCCAGGGCCCACGCGGACAGTACGACCGTGAGCGGGGGTGACCCGTCGATGTCCAGGTAGTAGGTCAGCTTCGACTGCGCCGACCCGGCGACTTCAGCGGCAACCCCTTCCGCCAGCATGTGGGCGGTCTGCACAGGGTGGTCCAGCATGATCCTGATCCCCTCGCTGCCCCATGCGTTGAGCCCCTGGCCAGGGGCATCGGGATCGGGTATCCAGCAGCCGTACCCGAACGACCGGGTGCAGATCCCTTCCGGGTTGGGGGCGCTGAGTAGTGCCGGGCAGCCGAGCTGACGCCGGGCATCGTCATAGCTGATGCCGGTGGCCTTCGCCTCGACCTCCGCGGCGTTGTAGCAGTACAGGTTGATGTCGGCGATCCCGGAGATGTCCCACGAGCCGACGGTGGAATGGTTGCGGAGTTGCCAGCCGCCGACCACCAGCACGACCGGCAGCGCGCACGCGAGCAGACGGATCAGGAGCGACCGCCAGCGGAGGCCGCGGAACCGGACCGCGAGCAGCGCGAGGAGGACGACGGGGTAGAACCAGAACGTGGGCCGCACCATTGCGGCGGCGGCGGTGAGCGCACCGAGGGCGAACACCGCGACGGGCGGGACCTGCTGGGGGGGCCGCAGGGCGAACACCATGGCGCCGACGGCGATCATGGCGGCGAGGAGGACCGTCGTGAGGCTCTCGGTCATGATCGTGCCCGCCGAGAGGAACTGCAGTGGGTCGAGCGCCACCACGGCGCCGGCGACGAGGGCCGCGGTCTTCCCGAAGAGCCGCCACCCGACCAGCACCGTCGCCGCGACCGCGGCGAGGCTCACGACCGCTTGGATCGGGCTGATCGCCCACTCGCTGCCGGTCAGCCACAGGATCGGCGCGAGGAACGCCGGGTACCCGGGGGTCCGCACGTACATCGGGGTCGGGTCGGCCGGCGAGAGGCTGAAGCGACCGGTCTCGATCAGCGCCCGCGCCGGTTCCAGGTAGCCGGGAGTGTCCGGCGGCCTGACGGCGGCCGGTTCCGCGTGGGCGATCCATGCGGCGAATCCCACCCGGGCTATCGCGGCGACGATGAGGATCGCGACGGCCCACCGCCACACCGCCCGACGGTCCGCCTGTACCGCCCGCAGCAGCCCCCCAGCCACGCGCGGAGTTGTAGTCGCGCTGGGAACGCCCCGCAACCGGTACTCAGCCGGCGTCACGGCCAGCGGGGGAAGGGAACGGGTGGCGCGAGCGGGGGCGCCGCGGCAGACTTGTTCTCGGTGGCTGGGACGAGTGATGGGGCTGCTGGGCGCGCACGGGGGCACGTACTGACAGCCCGCCAGACGACAATTGCAGGCACCGCGGCGACCGACAGCACCGCGCGGTTCCGGGTCTCGCGGGTGCTCGACTTGGCAATGGCCGTGCCGGTGCTCGTGCTCGCCTCGCCCGTGATCCTCGGCTTGGCGCTGCTCATCCGGCTCCGCATGGGCTCCCCCGTGCTGTTCCGCCAGGGGCGCGCGGGTCGGGGGGGCCGGGTGTTCGAGCTCGTCAAGTTCCGCACCATGCGGCCGGCGGCGCCGGGCGACGACGGACCCGAGTCCGACGGCGACCGCCTCACGCCGTTCGGCCGGGCGCTGCGCTCGACCAGCCTCGACGAGCTGCCCACCCTGCTCAACGTCGTGCGCGGCGATATGAGCCTCGTGGGCCCCCGGCCGCTGCCCGTGCGCTACCTACCCCGCTACTCCCCCGACCACGCCCGCCGCCACGACGTTCGCCCCGGCATCACCGGCTGGGCCCAGGTCAACGGGCGCAACGCGCTCTCGTGGGACGATCAGCTCGACATGGACGTCTGGTACGTCGAGCACAAGTCGCTCCGCCTCGACCTCCGCGTCATCCGTGACACGGTCGTCAGTGTGGCGCGCCGGCAGGGCATCAGCGCCGAGGGCCATGCCACTCGACCCGAGTTTCCCGGCTCCGGCGCCAGCCGTGCCGGGCTCGTCGGAGCGGAGGCCCGCCGCTCATCGTGACCTACGGTGAGCCGGTCACCGTCCTCATCTCGTCGGCAGGCCGGCGCGTCGAGTTGCTGCGCGGCTTCCGCCGGGCTCTGGAGGCCGTCGGCGCCCCCGACCGGGTGCTCGCCACCGACTGCTCCTGGTACTCGAGCGCCTTCCACGACGCCGACGAGGCCTTCCTCGTCCCGCGGCTCGACGACCCCGAGTTCGCGCCCCGGCTCCTCGAGCTCTGCCTGAAGCACGACGTCGACATGCTCGTCCCCACGATCGACACCGAGCTGCCGGTGTGGGTCGCTCACCGCGACCAGTTCGCTGAGATCGGCACCACGATCGCCCTGTCGGACGGCGACGTCGTCGCCATCGCCGCCGACAAGCAGCGGACGCAGGACTGGCTGGTGGCGCACGGCTTCCCCACCGTCGAACAGACGACGCCGGCAGCCGCCCTTGCCGACCCCGACGTCTGGACGTTCCCGCTCATGGCCAAGCCCCGTTTCGGGAGCGCCGGCCTCGGTGTCGGGCTGGTGCGCGACGGCCAGGAGTTGGCGCTCGTCGCTCGCCGGGGCCACGAGCTGGGCGAGATCATCGTGCAGCGGGTGGCGCCAGGGGTCGAGCACACGATCGACGTGCTGTCGGACCGCACCGGCCGCTGCGTGTGCGCCGTGCCCCGCCGCCGCATCGAGGTCCGGGCCGGCGAGGTGAGCAAGGGCATGACGGTGCGGTCGGCGGTCCTCGAGGACCTGGCCGCCCGCGTGTGCGAGGCGCTCCCCGGCGCCTACGGGGCGCTGAACGTGCAGATCTTCGTCGACGGCGACGTAGACGATCCCGACAACGTGGCGGTGGTGGAGATCAACGCCCGCTACGGCGGCGGGTTCCCGCTAAGCCTCGAGGCGGGCGCCGACTTCCCCCGCTGGATGCTCGAGGAGCTGCTGGGGCTGCCGTCGACGTCGTCGCCCGACGCCTGGCGCTCGGGCCTGGTCATGCTGCGCTATGACGCCGCGGTTTTCGTCGACGAGAACCAGCGGCGCGAGTGAGGCGAGTCGACACCGTGCGTCGCCTCGTCGTGTTCGACATCGACGACACCCTGTACCTGGAGCGCGACTACGTGCGCAGCGGGTTCGCCGCCGTCGGCGCCTGGGCCCGCACCGAGCTCGGGGTGGCCGACGTCGGCGAGCGGGCATGGGCGGCCTTCGAGGCCGGGGTCCGGGGCCGGATCTTCGACGAGGCCCTGGTCGCTTGCGGCGTCGGGGCGAACGGCTCGGTCATGTCGCAGCTCGTGGACGTCTACCGGTCGCACGCCCCGACCATCGAACCGCTCCCCGACGTGCGTGCCTGGCTGGCCGGTCGCCCGACCGACGTCGCTTGCGCGGTGGTGACCGACGGCCCGCCGGTGAGTCAGCGGGCCAAGGCCGCAGCGCTGGGCCTCGCTGGCTGGGCCGACCCCATCGTATTCACCGAGGAGCTCGGGCCCGGCCGGGGCAAACCGCACCCCGCCGCCTTCGCGCGCCTGGAGGCGGCGACGGGACTGGCGGGCGGCGTGTGCGCCTACGTGGCCGACAACCCGGCCAAGGACTTCGCCGGCCCCCGGTCCCGGGGCTGGCGCACGGTGCGCGTGCGCCGGGAGGGCAGCCTTCACGCCGCCGTCGCGAGCGGCGACGACGTGGACGCCGAGATCAACGGCCTTGCCGAGCTAGACGGGGCCCTGGGCTGGCAGGCATGAACATGGGTGCCGAATGCTGTCCGGTGCGGTCGATGGCGCACGTTCGAGACTCGTAGCGCCGAAACGGCTGCTTATACACCACTTCCGTGCCAAGAACCGCCAGGCAGCAAATCCAGGCGCTCTAGGTGGTCGGCGGTGGTCGCCGCGGCCGGCCAAGCTCCACCATCGCTGTTCGACGTGTCGACACCAGCGTCGATGAGGGATGACGTGCGGCAGCCGCCGGCCGCAGCGACCGCATGTCGCCACACCGCGGCGGCGCCGGTGTTGAGGATGTGGACCCGTCCGCTGGGCTCGTGCAGCACCGCCAGTGACTCGCCGAGCGCGACCGCCGTCGTGGCGGTCGTCACCGGGTCGGTCACAGCGGCGGGCTCGAGTGGTCGTGCCCGATCGGAGGCCAACTGCTCGACCATTGCGACGGCCCCTCTGGCGTCGCCGTGGGCCAGCTGGTACGCGGGACATGCCAACGCCAGGCCGGCCAGCCACGTCAGTGCTGTGCCTCGGAGCGCAGCCAGGTTGATTGCGTGGGCGGCAAGGGCGGCCAATGCCCAGCAATGGTCGAGCTGCACCATTCTGGTGTCGCTGCCCGGCTGATAGCGCGGGAACACCAGGGCGGCCGGGGTGGCCGACGCTGCGACGGTGCCCAGTGCCGAGGCGGGTACCAGGCGCTCACGGCCGAGACCGATGGGCTTGGCGTAGGGCGCAAGCAGACCCGTGCGCGGGTCGATGGCGGCCAGCTCGTCGGACAGGTAGGCGAGTCCGGCGTCGACACAGGCCTCCGCAAGCGTCGACTTCCCAGCGCCGGAACCTCCGACGAGCAACACACCTGCACCGCGGGGGCCTGCAACGGCCGCTCCGTGCAACACGACATATTCGCGCGATTCCGCGGCGATCACATTCAGACGCCAGACGATGGTGGCGACTGCGAGATCGGGATCCACGCCGGTGTGCACGAGCTGTCCGGCGTCCCAGAGGTCGAGGCCGTGGTCGCTCGGCGTGAGCGCTAGCTCGCGATCGGGCTGCGCGGCCGGCTGGAGGTCCGCGAGCAATCGCCGGAGCTCCGCCCGGATGGGCACCGGCGCGGCGATCCCAACTGCCGTGCCGAGAACCTCGACGATGAGCGGGCTCATGTAGCCGCCGCTGTGCGAACCGGTGCTGCGACGCCCGCCCTGGTCAGCAGGCGCTCGTAGGTGGCCAGTGTGACGTCGACGCAGCGCCGGTGGTCGAAGCGGGCCAAAGCCTTGCGGCGTGCCGCTGCCCCGAATCGCCGGCGCTCGGCCGGGTCCGTTGCGAGGCGTTCGATGGCTCCGGCCAGGGCGACCGGATCCCCGCCCGGGACCAGCAAGCCGGTGGCACCGTCGTCGACGATCTGGCGGCAGCCCCGGATGTCGGTGGCGACTACCGGGAGCCCCATCGACGCCGCCTCCATGAGCGTCAGCGGGAAGCCCTCGCGATGCGACGGGAGCACGAAAATGTCCATGCCGGCATAGAGCCGTACGACGTCGTTGCGGGCGCCGAGGAACCGGACTCCCGCCTCCCGGGCGGTCCGGCGATCGGCCTCGCTCACGCGGTCTGGCTTGTCGGGTTCTTCGGGCCCGATGGCCGCCACCCGGACCTCGGGGTAGCGCAGCCGCAGTCTGCTGGCGGCGTCGAAGATCTCCGGGTAGCCCTTCTCGCGCACCTGCCGGGCCACGACGCCCACCACCACGTCGCCGTCCCCGGTCGCACCGAGCTCGCGGCGGGCTGCGGCCCGCTCGCTGGCGGTGACCGCGTCCGGGTCGAAGCGTTCGAGGTCGATTCCTAGGCCGGCATCCAGGAGCACGAGCCGATCTGCGGGCACCAGAAGTCGCCTGAGCGTGCGCAGGTCCTCCGGGCTGGCGACGAGCTCGGCCTGCGAGCAGGTGGCGGCGAGCCGCTCGACGCCGTAGACGGCGAGCCGCTTGGCCCAGGGGTCCTCCGGGAGGGCGTACAGACCGTGCACGGTGTTGACGACCGCCGGGACCCGTGCGAGTCGTGCCGCCACCCGGCCGTACACGCTGGGTTTCGGGGTGTGGGTGTGGACGATCGATGGCCGCATGCGCCGGAAGAGCGAGACCAGCTCTGCCAGAGCGCGCACGTCCTCCGTCGGCGCCATGGCGCGAGTCGCATGGGCCAATGGCACATGCTCGATGCCCCGGCGGGACAGGGCTTCGATGTGCGGCCCCGGCGCCGACACGCCGATGACGCGGTAGCCCGCGGCGGCGATGCCCTCGAGTTGGGGCCCGAGCAGCCCCTCCAGGCTCACGTCGACCGTTGTCACGTGGACGGCGATGGGTGCGCCCGCGTTCACCTGGTCGCCCCCGCGTACCGCCACCGGTTCACCAGCTGCCGCAGTCCTTCCTCGGCGGCCATGCCTCCGGCGAGCTTTCGCTGGAACCAACGCATGCCGTCGCTGCGCTGGATCGGCGAACGGGCGAGCCGGTACGGGTCCGTAGCGCCCGGCGGGTTCGGCCTCGCGCCACCCAGCGCCGCCGACCGGAACCGGCGGCGCACCGCCTGATCGGCGGCGGCCGAGCCCGCGACCGCCTTCGGGTAGGCGAAATCGACCGGTGGCCGTCCCAGGTGCTCACCGACCAGCTCGATCGAGCGGTCGAGCTCGTCGTCGACCTGGTCGGGCGGCAGCCGGTCGAGCAGCCGGTGACCGTGCGTGTGCGACCCCACGTCGACCAGCCCGGTAGCGCACGCGTCGGCCAGGGCCCGCCAGGACAGGGGTTGGCCGTCGCCCGGGAACGGCCGCCCCTGGTCGATGAAGGCGGTCGCGGCATACAACGTCACTGGGAGCCGGTGGCGTTCGAGGATCGGCAAGGCGCGCTCGACGAAGTCGGCGGTCCCGTCGTCGAAGGTGACGACCACCGGATCGGCCCCGGGCCCGGTGTCCCCGCCGTGATCCGGGCGGCCCAGCCACGCCAACGCGTCGCCGAGGGTGACGACCCGGCCGGAGGCGGCAAGGGCTTCCGCCTGCGCCCCGAACAGGTCGACCGACAGGTCGAGCTCCAGGCCCGACCCCGCGCCGACCCGGTGGTATATGAGGACGACCACACCCCGGGGCCGGCGTCGCACCGTGTCGGCCGCGACTGCGACGCCCTTGGCCGCTCGCCGCAGTAGCCCGCTAGCCGACATGGGCACCCCGGGCCACGGTGGCAGGTCGGGGCACGCGGGACACCGATCGTGGCGTGGTGGTGTCGGCGCGCACCGCTATGAGCACGTACAGGGCGGGCAGCACCAACGAGCGCTGGCGCACGAGCAGCCCGAGGTTGGCGATCGAGGAGAACGTGGCCGCGTAGAGGATGACGAGGATCCAGCAGTAGAGCAGGAACGGCGTCGATCGGGCGCGGGTGAGGGCGGCGCGCAGCGACCCCAGGCGGGCCACGATGAGGCCGGCCAGCACGGCCACCTCCAGCGATGCGAGCAGCTGGAGCGGACTGTCGGTCTCCCACAGGAACGGCCGCAGCAGCACGGTGACCGCACCCTGGGGGAGGCGGAGGGGGTTGAGCGAGTTGCCCTCGTGCTCGACCGTCGAGTCGCCGATCGATGTGCGCTCCGTGTTCTCGTCGAGCTCCTGCTCGATGGACGACAGCGACAGGTCCTCCATGCCGAGGAACTTCGTGGCCTGGCTGACGGTGAACGCCATCACGAGCACCACGGCGAGCAGGCCCACCGGCCGCGCCATCAGCGATCGCATGGCGCCGCCGGCACCCCGGACGCGGCCCGCCGCATAGGCGCACCCGGCCGCGAGCGTCACGAGCGCCAGCAGGTGTGGCCGCACGACCCACAGCAGCCAGCCACCGGCGAACCCGGCGACGGCGGCCCTCGCCAGCCGGTGGCGCAGCAGGTGGGCGGTGGCGAGGGCGGTGGCGCCGATGCCGAGCTGCATCAGCGCTTCCTTGCCGATCGACGACGGCCAGAACATAACGCTCGGTGCGAAGAGCACGAGCGCCAGGTACAGCCGCTTGTCGACGCGGGGCACGGCGTCGACCGTCGCCCGGTACCAGAAGTACGAGCCGACCAGCGCCAACAGGCCGAACACGAGGAAGCCCCCAACCATGTTGATGCCGAACAGGTAGTAGACGACACCGGTGAACCAGCGCATGAAGTTGAGCTGGCGGAGGTTGTCGAGTTCGGGTGCGGCGGTGCCGTTGAGCCACGCCTGGGCGAACTCCCGGCCGAATTCGTCGTAGCCGAAGGCGTCGGCGACGCCGCCGTAGGTGTCGACCGCGGTGTGGTAGCGGAACCATGACGCGCCCACCTTGACCACGACGGCGAGCACGAGCCAGCGCCCCACCCACGCCTCGTCGGGGCGGAGCCGGGCGATCCGGCGGGCGGCGGCGCCGGCCAGCAGGAGGCCGGCGAGGGGCACGAGGGCTACCCCGAGGCGGTTCGTCCCCAGCTGCGTCCCGACGACGGTGATGACGAGCAGCGCCCCACCCGCGATGCCGAACGCGAGGCCGTTGCGCGGAGGTGCCGCCCGAGCGGTGCCTCGGGTCGGGTCGGGCTGCGGGGCCGGTGATCCGTCCGGTGGCCCGGGCCCGTCATCGTCACCGCCCGCGCCGTCGGCGTTGTCAGGGGCGTGATCGCCCGTGCCGCCGGCCGAGGCGTGCGGGCTGCGGCCGTTGCCGTTGCGGGACGCGTTCTGACGGGGGGGCCGGGCTCCACTCCACGCCTCCTGGCGGCTGGGCGCCGCCGGCCGCTCGAGGGTACCGGCCGGCTGGCGGGACAGGGTGGGGAGTGGCCGCTCCGTCGCGGGCGCGGGTAGAGCGGGTAGGGACGTAGGCGGTGGCGTCGGCGGAGGCGGGACCCTCGTGTCCGTGTAACCGTTCGTCGACGCGGCGTCGGGACCCCCCACTGGCTCACCGCGTCGAGCGTCGAGTGTCCGCTCGTACAGCGAGCGCCAACGGCGGCCGTAGAGCCGCGGGAGCGATGCGTCGCCGTGGGCCCACCGGAGGAACTCCGCCGAGGGCGCTACCAGTGACCGGGCGAGGGTGGCCCGCCGCCGCAGGTCGCCGCTGCGCAGCTCGTCGAGGCGAATGCGCGCCGATCGGGCCGGCTCTGTCTCGGGAACGCTGATGTCGGCGCGGTGGGCCAGCGCCGCCAGGGCGTTGGGGATCTCGAGGCCGAGGCCGTCGCGGGCGGCACGCAGGCCCAGCCCCACCAGCTCGGCCACGTGCCAGCGGAGCGCCAGCTCGGCCGCGGTCCCGGGATCGAGCGAGGGGTGGTGGGCCACCTCGGCGATGTCGCGCAGCGATAGGGCCCGGGCCAGCCCGTCGCCCACGACCGCGTGGAGGGCGCACTCGACGAGGTGGGCCTCCCACGACGGGGCGGGCACTGTGTGGGGCCCGAGCGCCACCGGTCGACGGGCCGCCACGATTTCGTCCACGACGATGCCCTCGCCGGCGTTGCCGGCCGCCAGCGTGCGATGCAGGTCGATGACGACCCCGCCCGGGTGCTGGAGTCCGACCGCCTTGCCTACTCGGGCGTCGTAGCCCGGGACCGGCTCGGGCCGGACCCGCCGGTACCCGTAGGTGCCAAGGACCGAGGTGGCGTGCTCGATGCCATGCCCCGGCACCAGCAGGTCGATGTCGGTGAACGGGCGCAGCATCGGATCGGGATAGGCGGCATGCGCTAAAACCGCGCCCTTGAGGACGACGGCACCGAGGTGCTCGAGTACCGGCTCCAACCGCAGCAGCTCCCCCTCCAGCTGCACCGCTCGGACGGCCTCCGCGTCGAGCTGGTGTTGCAAGCGGCCCGCCATGTCGGCGTCGATCTCGACCATCCCGGCGGCGGCGCTGGCCGAGAACAAGCCCGCCAAGCCGTGGGCGATCACGGCGTCGAGGTGCTCGTCCCACCCGTCCCGGGGCGGCGGGGCGGCGCCGGGGAGGCCGGCGCGGGCAATCGCAAGCAGGACCGGGTCGAGCTGCGTCATGTCACCCGGCCTCCACGGGCTCCGCCAGCCGGGCCCGAACGAGCGCCTCTGCGAACTCCAGGACCTGGGACTCCACGGTGGCCACCGCGGCGCCGGTGCGGTCGGCGAGGCGGGCCGCGGCTTCCCCCACGCTCAGCCCCGCGGCGAACGCGCTCCACAGCTCGGGCCCGCTGCCCGTCAGCCGTTCGACCGGACGGGTCGCGCCGCCGGCACTCACCAGCAGATCTGACCCCAGCCGCCGCGTGGCACTCCGCACCAAGCGGAGCCGGTCCGAGGGCTCGAGGACCCACCCCTCCACGACGCCGCCACTAACCCTTCCCGTCGACGACGGCGACGCCGAAGGGGCTCGCACCCGCCAGCTCGAGCTTGGCCGCCGCCTCGCTGGCCTGCTGCTGGGTCACCTCGCCGGTCTCGACGACCCACAGGACACTGCGCGTGCTCCAGGAGAGGATGGTGGCGGACGGGTCCTCGAGGATCGACGGTGCCGCGATCACGGTCACGTCCACGGCGCTTTCGGCGAATGCTCGAAGCAGGGGTGGGAGTCCGTCGATCAGTGCGTCGGCCTCGGCGTGACCGTGGGGCAGGATGCGCAGGTTATCGACCGGCGTCGGCTGGAGCTGCTGAGGAACCTCGCCGTTGAGGCGGCCGGCGTGCGCCAAGGCGAGGAAGTCTGGAAGGGTGAGCGCGCCGTCCGGAGCATCGGCGTACCAGGACTGTCGGGGATGGGTGGGGACCAAGGCCACCCGCAGGCCGAGGTCCGCGAGGGCGGCGGCGAAGTTGGCGGCGACTGTGTCCTGCATCCGGCCGACGGGGGCGGTCACCACGATGGCGCGAGGAAGCTGGTCGGTGGCGACGCTTGCCGTGGCCAGTGTCCGGTAGGCGTGATCTCTGGGCGAACCGGGTCGCGCCAGCGTCGTCAACTGCGACGACGCAGGCACCGGGATGGTCGACAGCACAGGCGCGGCCAGCGCGGCGCCGGCCGTGTGGCTGTCGCGGATCGAATGGTCGATCCGGTCGAGCAGCACGGGGAGCCCGAGTGCCACCAAGGCCGCCGCGCCCAACGCCACGCCGATCGGGATCAACGGAGTGGGGGGCTCCGGCGTGACGCTCTCGGGGGCGACGCGCTCGACCACGGTCGCGTAAGGGTTGGGCACGAGGGCGTTCGTGCTGCTCTGCGCGAAGTTGCGTCTGGCCGTCTCGATCCGACGGAGCAGGTCTAGGCGCTCGTACACCAGCAGCTGCGTCTCGATCGAGGTCGTCGCCGGGATGTCGATATCGACGGGTCCCTCCTCGGTGTTGGGGTCCTCGTCGAGCGGCTCGGCGGTGTCGGGCAGCCGCTCCAGCAGCTCGGGGTCGATCCGATCCAGCTCGGCCTCGACCTGATTCAGCCGTTCCTGGAGAGTGGTGAGGGACGCTTGGGCGCTCATGCTCTCGCCTCGGGACCCATCGGCGACCGTCCGGCGACGAGCGGCTCGGTAGGCCGACCCCCACGCATCGGCGAGGCCCTGCGCCTGCTCTTCGGTCGGCGCGGTCACGCTGAGTGTGTAGATGTCACCACGTTCATTGGACGCGAACTCGAAGGTAGAGTCGTCCGGATCTTCCTCTCCGAGCCCGGCGGTCGCCAGGGCGACCTCGGTCGAGCGCAGGGCGAGGACCTCCTGCCCCTGCAGCAGCATCGGCGGTACACCCTCCGGCAGCTCACCGTTCTCGTCGCGTGCCGGGACCAGCACCTGGACTGACGCCTCCCAGCGGTCCGGAGGGCGCGTCTGGTCGCGCAGGAAAAGGAACAGCCCTAGGCCGATGCCGACGAGTAAGACGGCTGCAATCGATGCGCGCCAATGGCGTCGGAACGAGGTGATGACGTCGGCGAGCTGCACGTGGCGTTCCTCGAACGGTCTTAGGCGTGCCGTGGGGAGGGCCTCCCAGCCCCGGGAACCCCCGGTCCCGCGTCCTCCTAGCTGCTGTGTGTAGCGCGGGATACCATACCCGCAGCTGGTGGTCCTGTCCCGTGCGTCTTCCGCTGGGGCGCGCACGTCTCGCTCCGCAGAGGGTCCCCGTTCCGACGGGGACCGTCCGGTCCGCGTCCTATGGCTCACGAAGGGACTCGGTCGGGGTGGTGCCGAATGGCTCCTGGTCACCACGGCCCGGCGGCGCGACAGGGAACGCTTGTCGGTCCGGGTCGCCTACCTCCTGCCGTACAAGACGGCGCTCGTCGGGGAGCTGGAAGCCGAAGCCGTCCCGGTCGCCTGTCTCGGGTACCAGAACGCCTTGGACCCCCGGTGGCTCACCGCCCTACGGCGATCCATGATCCAGGAACCCGTCGACATCATCCACGCTCACAACCCGGTCATGGCGGTCGGCGCGCGGATCGTGGCGCACTCGTTGCCGCGCCGCCTCCGCCCGCGGGTCGTCGTCACGGACCACAACGTCTGGTACGGCTACAAACGGGTGAGTCGCTGGGCGGACGGCCTGACGAGCCCCCTCGACGACGCGCGTCTCACGGTCTCCGAGGCGGTGCGTGCGTCGCTGCCGGCGCCGATCCAGCGGCGTTCCCGGGTGGTTGTCCAGGGCATCGAAGTGGAGCAGGTGCGGGCGCAGCGCGCGGAACGGGCAGCGGTGCGGGCCGAGCTGGGGCTCGGCGCAGGCGAGCTGGTGGTCGGCACGATCGGCAACCTAAGGGTGCAGAAGGCGTACCCGGACCTGCTGGCGGCGGCGCGCGAGGTGGTCGACCGGCTGCCCGACATCCGGTTCGTGGCCGTAGGCCAGGGTCCGCTCGAAGCGGAGATCCGTGCCATCCACGACCGGCTGAAGCTGGGCGATCGCTTCCTGCTCGTGGGTTACCGTGCCGACGCCGTGCGGGTCATGGCCGCATGCGACGTGTTCGTGCTGGCGTCTCACTACGAGGGCCTCGGGGTGGCGATCATGGAGGCCCTCGCCCTCGGCCTGCCCGTGGTCGCCACGGCCGTGGGTGGTGTCCCCGAAGTGGTCGAGCACGGTCGGGAGGGCCTGCTGGTCCCCCCTGGTCGTCCCCGTGAGCTCGCGGCCGCGCTCGTCACCTTGCTGACCGATGACGAGCGCCGCCAGCGGATGGCCGAGGTGGCGGCGCAGCGTGGTGCCCTGCTGTCCATCGATACGGCCATCCGGCGGACCGAGGCCATGTACCACGAGCTGGCACCGGCGGCCCCCGGGCGCTGACGGCGATCTGGTGCCGGGCCGCGGCGGGACAGGCCTCAGGCGGGGGCCCGGCTCAAGGAGCGGCCTTGCCGCCACCAGACGAGCTCGTTCCACGCGTACCCGACGGCGGTACCGACTGCGGCCCCGCGCGGTCCGGCCACGACGGCACCCAGCAGCAGGCCGGCGATCACGCCAACGCCCCCCGTGAGCCGGGTGCGCACGAGGTCGACGGGCGCACCGAGCACCTTGACCAGGTCGATCGCAGCGAAGGTCGGCAGCCGTATGACCTCGGCCACGGCCACGATGCCCACCAGCGCCGCGGCCTCGGCCCACGTGTCCCCGAAGAGCTCGGAGCCCCAGCGATCGGGGAGCAGCACGAGGGCGGCTCCGTAGACGGTGGCAGCGGTCCCGAGCCCGAGGCCGATCTGCGCCGCTCGGCGGCAGGCGCGCACCGGGTGCGCCCGCAGGCCGGCAAGGTGGGCGAGGCCGAGCGTCCGCACGCCGGCGACCAGGTTGGCCAGCGGGCTCACGCTCACGATGGCGACGCGCAGGGCGCCGAGCTCCTCGAGCGACATCAGCACGCCGAGCAGCAGGAACGAGCACTGCCACATCCCGTTCGCCACGAGGAAGTCGGCGAGGAACCCACCGGACCGGGCACGCTCCTCGGCCCACCAGCGACGGACGGCCGTGGGGCGGGGCCAGAGTCGCCGTGGGACCGCAAGGCTCAACCATCCGGCCCCGGCACCCAGCGCCCACGCGAGGATCAGGCGCGTCGGCGTGGCGGCCCCGGCCGCGAGAACGACGGCGGACGCCGCGACCTGGACCACGAACCAGACGGCATCGGTGACGACCGCTTGGTCCACGCGCCCGGCCCCGTATGCGACGTAGCGGAGTAGGTCCTGGCCGTACACCACCGGTGTGGCCAGTGCAATGAGCAGGAGGAAATAGCCCACCTGCCCGCCGATGACCGCCGAGGCACCGACGAATCCGAGTGCGATCGCCCCCCCGCCCAGCAGCGCGAGAAAGAGGCCCCGACGCGCCTCGCGCTCCGCCTCCGACCGGTCCGCTCGGGAGCGCAGCAGGACGACCTCGCCAAGGGCGGCGCGCATCACGCCCAGCAGGAAGCCGTGGGCCAGCAGGGCGACGCTCACCGCGCCGAAGGTGGTCGGGTCGGCCTGCCGGGCGACCAGGACGATCAGCAGGAGCTGCGTCCCGCTTGACAGCACCTGGTCGAGCAGCGCCCCGCCGGCGCGGCCCATGAGGCGGCCGACTCGCGTCGCCCGCGCCCGGACGCCCGGCGTCAGCGACGGTGCGAGGGCGGTGTCGGGCGTCGCGGCCAGGTGGAGCCCCGCAGTCAGGCGGCCGTTTCTGGGTCGGCAGGCCCGGGGGAGGGAGGCTCCGGTGTGGACGTACGTTGCGCGTCGCCGCTCCACAACACGAGCGCCACGCCGCCGGCAGTGGCGGCCAACCCGGCGGTCAGCATGCGGTCGATGTCGGCACCCGTGCGGGGCAGCTCGGTGCGACCGAAGACGCTACGACTGGTGGTCCCCCTGTCACCGGTGGTGCCTGTGCCTGCGCCGGGCGAGCCGACGAGGTCGACCCCGGGGGCGTCGGGCTCCTTCGCGGCCCCGGGCGGCTCCGGCGGCGGGCTGGTGACCGATTGAGCGTCGGCGGGATCGACCGACACGATCATGGGTATGGCGAACGCGCCGGTGCCGCCCACCGCGGCCTTCCGGAGGAAGTCGCGCCGTTCAAGCGGGCAGCCGGCGTCCCCCGCCCTGATGTCCCCGCTCTGATTCCCCATCGGCCGCGCAATGTATCGGGTCACCGCCGCCTGTGGCACGCGGGGACGTCGCGGTGGGAAGTGCCAGGCCTCATGCCGACGGCCCTTCGATCGCACCGATGTCGCACGCCGCGCCCCTGGAGTCGATTAGTTCCCGGATCCGATCGTCGGGCACCGCCGGGGCGAGCGCGTTGATGGCAGGACTACAAAGCTCGCACCGGGATGAGCCGCCGGGTCGGCGGCGCGACCGGCACCTCGAGGCCGAATTGCCGTAGAAGACCCTCCGTCGCGGCGTTGTCGGCCGCGATCTTGGCAAGCAACTCGTCGGCGGCACCCGGCGGCAGGTCGCCGCTAGCCTCGGCACGCAGCTCCTCGGTGAGGCGATTTGTCGGATCGAGGTTGCAGGTGCGACATACGGGCTCGCGGGAGACGACCAGATCGAGCTTGGCCCGGGCCACGTCGATGAAGGACTTGTCGAAGACGCTGCCGAGCGGGGTCTGCTTCTCCCAGTCCGAGCAGCACAGGTAGTGCTGGCCGTCGTACCCGACGAACAGGTACCCGAAGGGGGCGCCGCACAGCGGGACGCCAACCGTGGCCGCCAGGCGCGCCCGCGCCTCGGCGAGCTCCGGGTACTGCTCGTACTGCATGTGATCCACGAACAGCGAGCCACCGCGATTCATGATCTCGTAGGTGACCGCATGCTGGATGCCATGGTCGGCCCAGTACCGGCGCATGCGCTTCAGGTGGTCGGGATCGCCTCTGTGGTCGACGAGCACGACGACGACCGAGCACGCACCGTTGGACATCTCGTTGAACCGGACCACGTTTTCGAGGGTCCGCTCGAAGGGAAGCTGGTAGACGTCCTCGTAGTCGTCGCCCTCCTCGCCGACGTTGATGAGGATCTGTTGCAAGCCGGCTTCCAGGAGAGCCGCGCCCCGCTGCTCGTCCAGCAGCGAACCGTTGCTCGACATCACCACGAAGAAGCCCTCGGCCCGCGCCTGGCGGCAGTAGTCGACGACGCGACGGTTAAGGAGCGGTTCACCCAGGCCGCACAGGCTGACACGCACCGTGTCGCCGGCAGGATCCGCGATCTTCGACCGGAATTCGATCGCCCGCTGCAGACCGGTATCGAAGACCTCTGGCGACATCAGGCCCTGGTGAGGGGTGCGGTCACGCGGGCAGAAGTGACAGCTCGCGTTGCAGCGATTTGTCACCTCCATGTCAATGACGAACTGCACCGTGGCACCTTCCTCAGACGGTGGCAGGGCCCCAGCTGACGACCCGCGCCAGTATCGCGCGACGGGCGCCATCGCGCTCGCTCGTCGCCTCACCAGGCGCGGCCCCGACGAGCCCGTCAACGCTTCCCTGACGGGGCATGACCAGACCTCGAACCTGGTCGCCCCGCACTGCGCTGGCTGCGCCCCGTCGACGGCGACCGTGGTTCCGGTTAGTCTGGTCGCCAATGGGGGTCATAACGGAACAGCAGCTCAACTTCCTCGAGTCCTTCGGTTATCTCCGCATCCCCGGGCTCTTCGTCGACGAGATCGACGAGATTACCGAGGCGTTCGAGGCGGTTTTCGCAGATCAGCGACATAACCGTCTGGATATGAATGAGGCGGTGCACCGCAACGATCGTCGGATAATGATTCCGGGGTTTATTGACCTACATCCCACTCTCGCCCGGCTACGGGACGATCTGAGGATCATTGGCTTGGCGCAGGCAGTGCTCGGCGTTGATATCGAGTATGCAGAGAGCGATGGAAATCTTGCCTTCTGCCACACTGAGTGGCACGCCGACATCTATAACGCACCGATGACGCAGCACCACATCAAGATCTCATTTTACCTCGACCGTCTCAGGGGTGACTCGGGTGCCGTTAGGGTTGTCCCGGGCACGCACTTCTGGCAGGGCGACTATGCTGTGGGTCTTCGGCGCTCGTTCAGAGAAATCGGGAGATCGAGCGAGCTGTTCGGTGTCGACAGCACTGGCATTCCTGCCACAGTCATTGATTCGGATCCGGGAGACGTCCTGGTGTGGGATTACCGAATCATCCACGCCAGCTTCAACGGGCTGGACCGTCGCCGCTACTTCACGGTGAACTTCCGAGAGCGGGTCGCGGCGAGCCCGGCTGCGGCGATAGGCGCCGTCACGGATGGTGGATAGCTGGGTCCCGGTCGTTCGAGAGAATTCGACAGGCCATCTCCGAACGCGTGTAACAGGCTCCTCACGTCCACGCTGGGCGTGCTCGGGGCCGGCGTCCCGGCAATGAGTTGGGAGGCGTCGTGGAGTACGTGATGGTGCCGGTTCCCGACGAACTGGAGGCTCGGGTGAGAGACTTCGTGATACAGCGAGGTACAGCGAGCTTGCATGCCGGCTGGAGCCAGGAGTCGATCGCCGGCTTCTACGATCAGCTCGACGAGCCGTCGCAGACCGTCATCGAGGTCATTGCCCGGGGTGTCGTGGACGACGAGCCGGTCACGGTTGCGAAACTTGCCGAAGTCGTGGGCGCCACGACGCGCGAGGTGCTCGGGATCACGCTCGAGCTGGTGCACCGGCTCCGAGCTCTGGGGGGCGCGGCCTTCCCGCTCCTCTTGCTCGACGCGCCCCAGGGAGCCGACGGCGACCAGAGGCCGGTCATGATGCCGAGGGACGGCGCCCACGTGGTGCTGTCGACTGCCGCCCGCCAGTGATGCACGCTTCCCTGTCCGGAGGACGCGGCCAGAGCTCGGCGCGCAGCGACTGCCGCAAGCGTTGCACGAGATTCAGATCTTAACGGACCGCCACACCTCGGGGATCTCTTTCTGCTTTATCGGCAGATGGGTGCAGCTGTCAGTGTAGAACCACTCTGCGAACCGCTCCTCCTCAATGATACGGTTCTGATACCCATAGCTGCTGACGATATCCTTGTCACTCCACGCCACATCGGAGCGGAAGCGATGCCGTTTGAGACAAAGCTCGAAATCCATTCGGTGTAGATGGATCAGCCGCAGGTCATAGTCGAAGTTCGCGCGACCATCCCGCCGGGCATGGAATCCGTCGTACCAGTGCATCTTGACCGTGGCGAGAATCGGCTTGGAGTACGCGAAATTCTCGAACCACCATCCGCGCTGGTCGAGGATCGGTTGGTGGAGGTCTATAGGTGGCTCGGTATCACGCTGGTGGATTAGCTCGTAGCCGCGGCAGTTGACGAACTCCTCGTCGAAACTGTCGATGAAATCACCAAGGGTGCCGTACCGTTCGGGGTTTGGAGCGATGATCTCGTCGACGTCGTTGATCAGCACGACCTCGTAGTTCTCCATGAGTTCGTGCTGGCGCGCTTGGATCGTCTTCCGCATCCAGTTGTGGTCGACGGTGTCGTGCGCCACCGGCTCCCGTACGAACCCGAGCCGGTCGGTGGAGCCGTCGGTCGAGCCATGGTCGAGGACGTACATGTCCTCGGGTGCGAAGAACTGGCCGTAGTAGCGGAGCCAGATGGGCAGGAAGATCGACTCGTTTCGCACGATGGTCAAGACAGCCCGCGACTTTCCCATGCTCGTTCCCCAATCTGCTGCCCGGCCGAAGAACGGGACATCCAGGCGACTGATGATGCCACAGGGTCTTGCCTCCTAGCCGGGTCGGGCCGCCTCTCCGCCCCGGCACGATTAGGTTCGGCTCCGATGAGTACGCCCACTCGTACCGGAGCATCGTTTGCCAAGGAGCGCTCGCGGCTCCGTCAGGCGGCGGTGCGGTCGATCGCCGACATCGGCCAGCGCATCAATGGTGCCGTTTTCCCGGAGTCGGCTGGAGCGTCCGACCAGTGGCAGCGCGCGGTGATGAACGAGGAGATTGCTGCCCACCTCGAGAGCCTGGGTCCGTCCCGCCTCTCGGCCGCTGAGATCAGCGGCGGCGCCCATGCGAACCGCGGGTGGAAGGAGTTCCGCTCGCTCAACTACCCAGACTTCGACCTGTGCGCACCCGTCACGGTGTCGGAGCGCTACGACGTTGTCCTCTGTGAGCAGGTGCTCGAACACGTCGTCGATCCGTTCCTGGCCTGTCAGCACCTGTTAGACCTCTGTCGCCCGGGCGGCCATGTCATCGTGTCGACACCGTTCCTCGTCAAGCAGCACGAGCTCCCGCTCTACGGGCTGCTCGATTACTGGCGGTTCACGCCGAGGGGCCTCCGCATGCTCCTGGAGCGGGCCGGCCTGGAGGTGGACCACGTGGGCACGTGGGGTAACCGGTTGGCTGTGCTGGGCAACCTGGACCGCTGGTCCGCACACCGCCGCTGGCTGCCGCTCCGCAACCGACGCGACATCGCCGTGGTGGTCTGGGCGTACGCGCGTCGCCCGGCCGAGTGACTGTGTCTGACCCCCACCGGGGCATTCGGGCTCGCGCTGACAGGACCGGTGGCCGCCGGCCCCCCTGGCTCCTATAGTTGCGCCCGGTTCTGGAGGAACGCGACCGAGGGGCCTGGCAGGTTGGGGACAGGCGTTCGCACGAGCGAGGGCGTTGTGGTGTCCGACGCGGTCGCCGTTGTACTCCGGCAGTCGGCCCTGACGCTGGTCAGCTACGACGGGCGAGAGCCACTGTCTCTCGGCATCGGTGAGCTGCTCCTGCTCGCGGCTCTCACCCGGACCGTTGACGGCCTGATCGACGAGGTCCTCGCAGATGCCGAGGCTCGAGCGGGCCTCGAACCGGGTGCCCTCGAGGCGTTCGTGGCCGAGCTACGACAGCGGCGCCTGCTCCAACCGCGTGCGGCACGTCACGCGCAGCACACTGCTCAGCAGGCCGACGCGTGGGATGAGGTTGCCGAGGCACACCCTGACGACGTGCAACTGATGGCGCTGACGCCACTCGTGTTCCAGTTGACCGACCAAGGATTCGAACTGGTCGACCACGACGGACGCTTACTCCTGCGGCTCGACGCGCCAGAGTTGGCTGCGCTCACCGAGTTCCGGGCGGCCACGTTGCCCGCCGAGGCGTTGGGGCGGCATCGAGCAGCGGCGGCGGGTGCGGAGGCACTCGATGCCGAGCGGTTCGCGGCATTGGTTCGGCGTCTCTCCTCCCTCGGCATCCTCGTCCGCAACGATCGGCACGCCGTCGATGGCCGCGAGAGCCGGGAAGCCAGGGCGATGTACCGGTTCTACCTGCGGATGTCGCGAGCGGTGGCGGAGGCGTGCGACGACCAAGAGCACCGGGAGCGGGCGCGTTCCGAGGCGGCGACGAGGACGCGGATCCCAGTGGTTCCCATCGATGACCACGCCAACCCGATACCGCTGGCGTTGGGCATGATCGTCGCCCATGCGCTCGCATACAAGGGCGGCATGCTCACAGAGCACTACCGGTTCGTGCCCGACTGGCTCACTCGCCGAGAGCGGCTGTCATACCGCGCCCGGGACACGGGGATCTACCTCTTCTCGAACTACCTCTGGTCGCACGGGCAGAACCTCGCCTACTCGGAGCTCGTCAAGCGCGTCAATCCGGCGAGCATCACCATCCATGGCGGCCCCGATACGCCCAAGTACGAGCGAGACGTCGAGGCGTACTTCCGCGAGAACCCGCACGTCGACGTCGCCGTGCACGGCGAAGGGGAGCAAACGAGCGCCGAGTTGCTCGAAGCACTAGTCGGTGCCCTTGGAGACGGGCCCCCCGACCTGTCGCGGCTGCGTGACGTCGCCGGGCTCTCGTTCCGTGATGGCGATCACGTCGTGCGGACCGCGAAGCGGGATCGTCTGGCCGAGCTCGACGCCATCCCGTCGCCGTTCCTCACGGGTGTCTTCGAGGTGCATGCCGTTGCCGGCGCGTCGATGGCGATCCTCGAGACGAACCGCGGGTGCCCGTACGGGTGCACGTTCTGCGACTGGGGCTCAGCGACGCTGTCGCGCATCCGGAAGTTCGATCTCGGGCGCGTTTTCGCCGAGCTCGAGTGGTGCGCGCAGCGCCGCATCCCCCGGATCTTCCTCGCGGATGCGAACTTCGGGATCATCGAGCGGGACGTGGAGATCGCGGAGAAGGTCGCGGAGCTGAAGGCCACCTACGGCTACCCGGCACTGTTTTCGACGAACTACGCGAAGAACACGACGAAGCACCTGAGGCAGATCGTCGGCGTCCTGTCCGGCGCCGGCATCCTCAACCAAGGCCTGCTGTCGCTCCAGTCCATGGATGGCGAGGTGCTCAAGACGGTCAAGCGGTCGAACATCAAGACGGCCAAGTACGACGAGCTGGCGCGAGAGTTCCACGCCGCAAACCTGCCGTTTTTCGTCGACCTCATGCTGGGTCTACCGGGTGCGACCCAGGTGTCGTTCCGCGCCGACCTCCAAGGCTGCATCGACCGCGAGGTGACGGCAAAGATCTATCCGACGGAGCTGCTCGTCAACAGCCCGATGAACGAACCCGGCTATCGCACGGAGAACCGGATCGAAACGTCGGCGCCGCTTGGCGGGCTCGTCAAGACCAGCCGTAACCCCGACGGCACCACCAAGCGCGCACTGGTGGTCGCGACGTCGAGCTTCACGCGGGCAGATTACGACGAGATGCTGCAGCTCCGGCGCGCGTTCATCGTCGCCGACAACTTCGGTGTCCTCCGGCAGGTGTCGCGGTTCGTACGACAGGAGACCGGTCTGCCGGAGATCGAGCTCTACGAGCGCCTCCGTCTTGACGCACGGGCGCGACCCGATGAGTGGCCGGCGCTGGCGTTAACCTTCAACGTCGTGCCCTTCGTCGGCATGCCGCCGATCAGCTGGCGGTTCCTCATGGACGAGGTAAGGGAGTACCTGACGAGCGAGCTGCGGATCGCGGATGATAGCGCGCTCGACACGGTCCTCCGGGTTCAGCACGCGCTGCTCCCCAGCCCGCGCCGATCGTTCCCCGTGTCGCTCGAGCTGCCGCACGACTACCCCGGATGGCATCGGGCGATGGTCGATGTCAAGGACTCCGGCGATGCCGATTGGGTGCATCGCGTGCCGCGACTTCGCGACTTCCCACCGGCCCTCCTCACCGTCGACGACCCGAACGACGTCTGCGGCCGGGGGCTGGGTTTCGAGATCGACGAGAACGCCCACGCGTCGTGGGAGCTCGGCTCGCCGCTCGCCCGGGCCGTCTCACACGAGCATCTCTGGGACGCGGCGGCGGGCTGAAGCTATCTCGGCGGAATGCCGAGGACGGCGTAGTCCCTCTCGTCGCACCAGTCTGCGAGGTGGAACGACGGGTCTAGCGGAGTCTCCCCTCGGCCCATAACGGCCGCGCCATATCGAATGTCGACGAACGACACCACGCCGCCACGAGACCTCGCGCAGGCAACCGATGCTTCGACGACAAGAGGGGAAATGGACATCCCGTCGTAGAGGTCTGGGATGGCATGCGCCCACGCCCAGTCCTCGATCACGTAGCAGCCGCCGGATCGAAGCAGCGGAAACAATGTATCGAACGACGCACGAGTCTGGGTGAGCTGGTGCGATGCGTCATCGATGACGAGGTCGAGCGGGACGCCCTCGAACTCCCGCGCTACAACGTCCTCGATGCGTGCACGCTCCGCTTGGTCAATCCCGTACATGAGTGTCACGCGATCAGAGAGGTCGAACCGATCGATCAGCTCGTCTAGCGCGGCCACGCGCTCCGTTTCGTACTCGAATGCGATGAGCCGTTCAGGCCGCGCCAGCAAGGCAAGGAATGCCGTGCTTCCACCGCGGAAGATGCCAAGCTCGACGATATGTCGCGGACGCCGGTCGTGGATCAGCTCACGATACAGCTCCACCACGTCGTTGCTCTTCGCGATGAGAAACTGTGACGAGGTAGAGGGAACCACCGTCATGAGATGTAACGCGACCCGATCGTCGGCCGGGTTCGCAGCGTCGCCGAGCGTCATGAACGCGACCTCGTCGATAACGAACTTCCTGGCCTCGATCCATTCGAGCATCGGAGCAGTCTTGCCACCCAGCGCACTGGGGCGCAACGGTCGAGATGGCGACCTAGCGGGTCGGACGGGGGCGGCCGCTGGTGGCGGGGGCACTAAGGCCGCAGGGCGTACACGAGGTGCACGCCCGTGCCCTGCATCGCTTCCTCCTGCTCCGTTGCCAGCGAGAAGCCGCGAGCTGTGAGGAGGCGAGCGACCGCGGTCAGGCGACCGTCGTCGTCGTGGACCTCGACCACGATCTGATCGATGCGGTCCCAGTCGCCATCCTCGATCCCATTCAAGACATCGAGCTCGGCCCGTTCGACATCGATCTTCAGGAGGTGAACCCGGTCGATGGTGTGGTCACGTAGCACAGACGACAGGGTTCGTAGTTCGCACGCGAGCATCAGGGAGTCATCGAAGCGGCCGACCAGTGCGCGCTCTGCCTCGTCGGGGGTCATACCAACATTGCGGAAGCACTCGAGCGTGAACAGACGGTCCGTCTCGGGATCGGCATAGAGACCCGACATGGCATCGGCGTTCGGATAATAGGTGATCGTGGCTCGCCCCGACGAGGACGAGAGCCCGACGTTGTGGGCCCTGCAGCTCGGAAACCCCCGAAGGTTCTGGCGGAGGATGTCGTAGATCGGTTTCACCGGCTCGAAGCTGTGCACGGTTGCTCGGCAGTGCGCAGCAAAGAACGCGGCAGCAACGCCGACGTTCGCACCCACGTCGAACACGACGTCGCCCTCGCCGACGCGGACACCGTGGTCGAGGTAGACACGCTCGTCGACGATCTCCCGCAGTTGGTAGAGCAGCTGCGACGGATCGGGATGACGAACGACAGATCGTACGTCGACGCTTCGCCTGGGCATCGTCGTCCGTCAGTAGGCGATGGGGATTTGGCCGTCGGGGTAGTTCGACGGGGCGAAGAACCAGGTCTCGATGGCCCACCGCTCGCGCGACATCCCGGGGGCGACACCCGTGCGGTGCAGGAACAGGTGGTCGAAGAGCAACGCATCCCCCGGCGCGAACTCCGGCCGGATGACGCCCACGCCATCGGCCGCCCTCTCCACCACTTCCGGCGAAACCGACCAGTCGAAGAACGCGCCGTCCGTGCCGGTGTCGAGCACCTCGTTGAAGCGGCGTGGCACGATGTCCAGCCCGGGTGCGTCCGAGCCGCAGGGTGACAGCGCCAGCCAGAGGTTGAGGGTCCGCACGTGCCGACCGAGGAAGGCGCCATCCTGGTGCCAGTCCGTCCTCGTGTCCACCGGGACGCGGCGCAGCGTGCACTTGTTCGCCGACAGCGCGGGCCGTTCACCGAGGTACGCCTCGACGAGGGATCCGACACCGGTCTCGTGGACGACCTCGAGCAACTCGAAGAGCATCCGCGGAGAATCGGCCGTCCACAGCGCACCGCTCGCCCGCACCCATCGCCGCCGCCCGCCAATGCGGTAATCGCCCGTTCGGGGCGCGAACGGGACGTACCACGGTGACATCGCCTTCGGACCCGATGCCGCCGTGCACGTGTCGAAGGCGCCCAGGGCGCGATCGACACCCCGGACGAGCGTCTCCGCCCGTTCGGGAGGGATCAGGCCGCGTACAAGGACGCAGCCGTGGTGCGCCAGCCCGCGGCGGAGAGCGGCGACGTCGAGCTCACGTGGATCGGCCGGTGCCAACGGGAGCCCAGTGGGCTCCGGCGCGATCTCCTCGGGTGGCGGCCCGGCCGGTTGGCTCAGGGACGGAAACACCTCATGGCGGAGTGCCACGAGGCGCTGCTCGATCTGCGGGTGCCGATGCACCCGGTTGGCCTCGGTGAGGAGCCGAATCGCCTCCGACCCGCACGCGTCGCGGACCAACACATCGGCGTCCGCCAGCGCGCTCGCTACGTCGCGATCGAGATCAGGGGAGGAGTCACCCATCGGAGCTCCTGTCACGAGCCTGTGCCCAGCCACGGCCCCACCGACACTACCCGGGATGCGGCCCGTCGGTCGCTCGCTGCGACGGTTTCACGTGCGCAGCAGCGACCCGAGATGGTCCCTGTACAGGCAGGGGATGTCGAAGTCCTCGGTGGGTAGGTGGCGCTGGCCACGGCGGAGCGTCAGCCACTCGTCGTCGAGGAGGAGCGCCTCGATCGTGTCGTTCCATTCTGCGACGGCGAGCATCAGCTCCCGCAGGAGCAGCGGCACTCGCCACCACGCGCCATCGGTCACGGCTCCGCGCGCAGGCGCGACCAGGCGCGACCACCCGCGCAGCACGAACGTCCCGCCCGTCCGCACGCCGGGTAGAAGCACCGACGCCAGGTCGCGGGCGCCCTCGGCATCCGCCGAGACCCCGTCGATCACCAGATCGAACGACTCGTCGCCAAGCGCTCCGACGATCTCGGGCGGGACGCCGAGGGATCGCGCGACGCGGACATGGGTCACCTCGAGCCCTTCGCAACCGCCGTCACTGGGCTTGTCGTCGCTCACCAGGATGAGCTCTCGCACACCCAGACGGGCGATGCGCGAGACCAACCCGGGATCCAGTCGACCCACATGCAGGGCGCGCTTCTGCGGGCCATGGGGGGCGGTCACGAACGGGGGATCGCCACCGATCGTTGTCGATCCGCGTCGGATCTCCACGGTGAACGGCCGTATCGCCACGTCGCCGATCGTCCTGTCACCGTCGGCCTTGGCGACGATGATCTCCGAGACGAGGTCGGAGAGGAACTCGCCGGATCGCAGCGACGCGAGCATGTCCCCGCTCGCCCCCAGGGCCTCGATCACCCGCAGTAGCTCCGACCTCGGCACCTCGGACGTCCGGGACTCCGAGCTGAGAGCCACGAACACCTTGTCCGCGATCGTGTGCTCCCAGGACCAATCCTCGATGACGAACAGCCCGCCGGTGCGCAGACTCGGGAAGAGCGCCTCGAACGACGCCCGCGTTGGCGCGAGCAGATGCGAGGCATCGTCGATCACGAGGTCGATCGGATCGCCGGCGAACTCGTGAGCCACGATGCCGCCGAGCCGCTGGCGATCTGCCTGGTCGATGCCGTAATGGGGCCGCACACAATCACGCAGGGCATTGCTGTCGGCAAAACGCTCGAGGTTCCCTACGGGCTCGGGCGTGATGTCCACCGCAACCAGCCGCTCGGGACGGGCAAGCTGAGCGAGCAGCGCAGTACTTCCACCCTCGTAGATCCCGAGCTCGACGATTCGTGCACCCCGGAAGCCCGCAGCCAGGCGCACGAACGCTTCGACCTGCTCCCGCGACTTGTAGATGGCGAAGCCGTGCGCAGCATTGTGTGAGGCGCGAAGAGCGCGCAGGGGCTGTTGGAACTCCACGACGAAGTAGGTGGTCCCGCCCACGTCGAACACGTCGTCGGATGACCACACGAGCGATGGATCGCCAACGACACGCATCAAACTCGGGCTTCACCCGTTGGCGTGTCACCCATCGCGATCCGGACGTGTGGCACTGTTCGTTCGCCTTCCCCAGGTGGTCGAAGGTGCTCGACGCGATCCGGACCCTAGCGCGCAGCCGACGCTGGTTATCCGTGTGCCCGACGAGCTGGATCCCCGTTGTACCGGTTCGCCGGGGAGCGGACCGCCCGCGGCATGCGTAGTTAATGACGGGCGCCCCGACGCCGCGGCGGGCACGTGAGTATCCTGGCCGGGCCTGGCCTGCTGGGAGCGGAAGATGACGGGTCCGACGATGCCGACCGACGAAATGCTCGTGCTCGCCGATGAGCTCGAGGCGAAGGGGCAGCACCTCGACGCCATCGATGTGCTGCGGCGAGCCAACGAGGGCGTAGGCGATCCCATGCTGGAACGCCGGCTGGCCCAGCTGCGCTATGCCGCGTTCGAGCACGTCGTGACGCGATCTGCCTTCGCGCAATGGCCGGTACCCCTCCCGGATCTCGATACCGATGGCCCACCCTGCATTCCGGAGGTCGAGCTCGCCCGCCTCGACGCCGACGCCGTGCGGCTCAATATCCTCGCCCGCGGCAGCGTGTGTGTCCGGGGCCTCCTCGACGAGGATCAGGTCCAGATGTTCGTCGCCGGCATCGACAAGGCGCTGGAGGTGCGGGCGGAGGGACCGGCGGCCGGACTGCACGGGGGCCAGTCATGGCTGGCGCCGCTGCCGTTGCCGGTCGCCGAAGCCCAGTCGTTGGGCCGCCACTGGGTGGCGGGCTCCGGTGGCGTGCTGGCGGCCGATTCCCCGAGGCTGCTGTCCCTGATGTTCGAAACCTACGAGCAGGTCGGGCTCCGGCAGGTCGTGACCGACTACCTCGGCGAGCGTCCGGTGCTGTCCGCCAACAAGTGCACACTGCGGCGGGTGCCGTTGACTGCGAAGACCGATTGGCACCAGGACGGCGCGTTCCTCGGTCGCGGCATCAGGGCCTTGAACATCTGGATCGCCCTCTCGGATTGTGGTGTCGACTCACCGGGCATGGATCTGCTGCCGCGGCGTCTCGATCACATCGTCGAGACCGGCACGGGTGGCGCGATCTTCGATTGGGCGGTGGGCCCCGTGGTCGTCGAGCAGCTCGCAGCCGATGCCCCGGTTGTACGACCCGAGTTCAGGGCCGGCGACGCACTCCTCTTCGACGACATGTTCCTTCACCGCACGGCCGTCGAGCCCACGATGACGCGCCCCCGCTACGCCATCGAGTCGTGGTTCTTCGCGCCGACGTCCTACCCGCCGGGTCAAGTACCGCTCGTGTGGTAGCACCGTCGGTCGTCGGAGGGAGCGAGCGCCCTACGAGGGCGGCAGGACCGCAGCGCTCGTCCGTGTCGGGCGGGCGGGGATGCCTACGACGGTCGTGTGATCCGAGACGTCGGTGAGGACGACGGCATTGGCACCCACACGCGCCTGCACGCCGACGCACACGGGGCCGATGACCCTGGCACCGGAGCCGATCACGGCATGGCCGCCAATGGTTGGTCCCTTCATCTCGTCGGCTTGCAGCCCGACGGTGACGAACGGGAACAACACGACCCCCGTGCCGATCTCCACGACGCCGTCGACCACGACCTGGCCATGCGGGATGTACACGCCGGGCTGCACGACCACTGGATCGCCGATGCAGATCTGTCCGGTCACCATCGCCAATCGATGGAAGAGCCGGGGAAGCACAGGTAGCCGGCGGGCCTGGCAGGCCGCCTTCGCCCGATAGCAGACCTGTGCCACGAACGCGTCGCTCACGACGGCCAGGCGGACTGCCTGGATCCATGTGTCGAGCCGCGAGCGGAACTCATGCCGATCGCCGCGATGTGCCGCCGTGACGCGCGTGTCGGCCAGCACGGCCTCGACGAAGCGTGGATGACCCGCCCGCACCGCGGCCCACAGCTGGGCGGATCTCTCGGTGTGTTGGGTACCGAGCAGCGCCCGCCATCGCCGGCGGACACCGGCTTCGAATCGTCCCCTGGTGGTCACCGCTCCGCCGAGGTCTGCGTCGGCCGCAGGGCGACGTCAGGGCCGCGGCGCACGGGCCGCGCCGCAGCGGCGGGTGGGCACACACGGTCGACCTCGAGCGGCGCCGAAATGCGATCCACTGATGCCCCCTGGTCGTCGACCGTGACGAACCGCCAAACCCTATCGTCGAGCACCGGCGGGGCGGTCCCGGGCTGGCGGGACCGGTCACTGGTGGTAGATGTCCACCACGCTCCAGAGCAAGTGTCTGCTCTCCGCCAACGTGAAGCCCGCAGGGACAAGCTGGCTCCGCACCACCTCGCGGCCGTGGTACAGGGGTCCGTTCGTCAGCACGAACACGCGGTTGGCGTCAGCGGTCCATTCCAGGATCTCCTCCGGCGACGCTGGTTCGGCTGCGAACACACCGACGCTCTTGATGCGGGGATCCAGGTACACGGGGGCGAAGCCCACCTGATGGTCCGGCGTCTCCGTCACGCCGACCGGCGTAGTGGTCGAGATGGCGTACGCGAAGACGCTGTTGTTGGTCACGATGACCACGTCGTCACGCCCGATCGCAGCATCGACGAACCGTGCCCCGGATTCCGATCCGGGGAATGGCGCCTCTGGCGCCGGTTCGTATCCCACCACCATGACCGCGACGGCGGCGCCGATCAGGATCGCGCCGAAGCCGAGCCTCAGCGTATCCCGCCCCGCGGCCCAATGGCCGGCCCGGTGAGCAACCGCTGCCAGCCCGAAGGCCAGGGCCGGGACCATCCACAGAGCATGGCGGCCTCCCAGTGAGGCCGGTACTTCGTTGCTGGGTCCGAAGGGGAACCGGTCCACCAGGCTGCCGGCCGCGGCGGCGGCGACCAGCAGCAACAAGTAACGCCCCACAACCGTCTCCGACCGCCGGCGGCCCCTCGTCGCGGCGAGCACCAGCCCGGACATCGAGAGCAGGGCCAGCAGCGCGAGCCACCAGCTGTTCCCCCCCGGGTCGGCGGGAAAGACCTCCGCCAAGCGGCGTAGATGCTTGAGTCCCTCTCGGCCCAACGTGAGGGGGTTCCAGGAGAAGCTCATGTGAGCGTCGTAGGCCTCCTCCAAGACCTCCTCGATCCCGCCGGCGTCGCTCCTGGACCGCAGCACGACGAAGTACACGCTTTGGACGACGGCCTGGATGCCCACGGCCGCGAGGCGCACGACGCGGTCGCCCGATGGGTGGAGGACCAGGATCAGGCCCGCCGCCGCGGTGGCGACCAGTACGTACCCGCTGAACGTACCGACGGCGATCGCGGCGACGCTCCAGGCCGCAGCGAGCGGCCAGCGCCAGGTTCGGCGGGCGAGCGGGGGGATCGCGACGGCGAGGAGCAGCACCACCAGCGTGTCGAGCGTGTAGCCCTTGACGCGGCCCGCGTACAGGATCGGGACCGGCGCCACCGCCAGGGCCGCGCCGAGGAGGGCGGAGATGGCGCGCTCGTACCCGAAGGAGCGGAGGCCCAGGTACAGGGCTGGCGGCGTCACGGCCCCGAACACGAGCGATGGAACACCCAGGTACGTCAGGTCTCCCCCGCCGAGCCGGTCGACCACCATGAGGATCCCGGTGAAGCCCGGGTGGCTGGACCCGACCGTCAGGAGGTCCCCCGGGCCACCGAGGATCGCCCCCGCAGCAACCCAGGAATCGTCGAACCAGAGTCCGTTCGAGGGCAGGCTCCCCCACCGAGCCACCCACGCAACGCCCCCGAGCACGGCGACCACGATCACGTCGAAGACCACACCGAGGTTTACCGACCTACGCACCGGCGGCGCCTCCGCCGCGACCGACACCTCCGTCCCGCTCACTGTTCGCACCCCGATGATCCTCCCCAGTGCGCTGGTCATCGGTCGTCGGTAACATACGCGCCGAGGCCGGGGAATGCCGGGGGAACGGAGCTGCACCGTCGCCGTCCTGGACCGACGGCTGCAGTCATCCGCAACGGCCGAGCTCGACCCGGGGGTGCGCCAGTGATGGACTCGAAGCGGATCGGCATCCTGGTGGTTGCCTACAACGCTGCCGGCACCCTCGCCCAGGTGCTCGACCGCATCCCCGTCGACTTTCGCGGCCGGATCACCAAGGTCCTGATCGGCGACGATGCCAGCCAGGACAGCACCCATCTGGTGGCGTTGGGGTACAAGCAGTTGGCGACAGACCTGCCGATCGAGGTGATACGACACCAGAGGAACCTCGGCTACGGCGGCAACCAGAAGGCGGGCTACCGATGGGCGATCGACAACGGGCTCGACATCGTCGTGCTCCTGCACGGCGACGGCCAGTACGCGCCCGAGCTGCTACCCGACATCGTGGCACCGATCGAGCGGGGCGAGGCCGACGCGGTGCTGGGCTCGCGGATGCTCGACCCCGGCGGGGCCCGGCGGGGCGGTATGCCCAGGTACAAGTTCGTGGGGAACCGCATCCTCACGACCGTTCAGAACGTCGTGGTCGGCACGTCGCTCTCGGAATGGCACTCCGGATACCGCGCCTACTCCGTTGCCGCCCTAAGTGACGTGCCGTTCCAACGCAACGACGATGGCTTCAACTTCGACACCCAGGTGACCGTCCAGTTGCTGGAAGCCGCCAAGCGCATCGTCGAGGTGCCCATCCCGACCTACTACGGCGACGAGATCTGCCACGTGAACGGCCTGCAGTACGCCCGGGACGTCACCCGGGACGTGATCCGGTACCGCGCCCACAAGATGGGCTTCGGCACCGGGGAGCTCGCGTTCGCCAGCGAGACCTACGACGCCAAGCATGCCGACGGCTCGTCACACGAGCAGTTGCGCCGCTGGCTCGCGGGCCGGCCGCCCGGTCGGATCCTCGATCTCGGCTGCTCCGACGGCCAGCTCGCCGAGCGACTGCGCGCGAGCGGCCACCACGTGACCGGCGTCGACCTGGTGGCCCACCCGGGTGTGAGGGCACGGGTGGACCGCTTCGTGGAAGCCGACATCGACCACGGCGTTCCCCCCGAAGTGGGCGAGTCGTTCGACGTGGTGCTGGCAGCCGACGTCCTCGAGCACGTCCGCTCCCCCGGGCGAGTGCTCGACGATGTCCGATCCCTGCTCGTCCCGGGCGGGTCGATGCTGGTCAGCGTGCCGAACTTCGGCCACTGGTACCCGCGGGCGCGCGTCGCCTTGGGCCGCTTCGACTACGACCGGCGAGGCATCCTCGACCAGGACCATGTCCGCTTCTTCACGAGCCGGAGCTTCGAGCGCCTGGTAGCCGAGGCGGAGTTCGCCGTGGTCCGTCGCAGCGGCACCGGCCTACCGCTCGAGGTGATCGACCGCGGCGGCAACGGCCAGGAGGCAGGCTCGGGCCCCGTCGCACGGACGCTCTCGCGTGCGGACCGCGCCGCGGTCGCGGTGCGGCCACAGCTCTTCGCCTACCAGTTCATCTACGAGCTGGTGCCGGCTGGGGACTGGTCGCGTTCCGCGCCCCGGGTCATCCGCCAGGGCGTCTCGGCGCGCGAGGACGCCTCCCCCACGAGCATCTCGCTCGGCTCGGACGGGGCGTCCCGCGGTAAGGCGTCGGCCTGACCGGCGGGGCCCTTTCCCGCCGTCCCTTGCTACCGTCTCCCGTCTAGACCCGTGGGAGGTTGCGAGGGGATGTTCCCGCTCTGGGAGGACGTCGTCGCTCCGGTGATCGACGCGGTGGGCGCCCGACGCGTCGTGGAGATCGGCGCGCTTCGGGGGGAGACGACCACCCGGATGCTCAAGCGCCTGGGTGCGGAGTGCGAGCTGCACGTCATCGATCCCGCCCCCCAGTTCGACCCGGCCGAGCACGAGCGTGCGTTCCCCGGCCGCTACCACTTCCACCTCGGGACCAGCCTGGAGGTCCTGACCGGCCTGGCTCCGGCCGACGTCGTGCTCATCGACGGTGACCACAACTGGTACACCGTCTACCACGAGCTGCGGCTGCTGGCCGCGACGGCCCGGCGGACCGGCACCCGCCTACCCGTGCTCGTTCTGCACGACGTCGGCTGGCCGTACGGTCGACGTGACCTGTACTACGCGCCCGAGCGCATCCCCGCCGAGTTCCGCCAGCCCTACCGCCGCGCAGGCATGCGCCCCGGCCAATCGGCCCTCGTGGGCAGCAGGGGCATGAATCGTGACATGGACAACGCGGAGCACGAGGGCGGGCCCCGCAACGGCGTCATGACGGCGGTGGACGACTTCGTAGCCGAGCATCCGGAACCCCTGCGGGTGAGCGTCGTGCCGGTTTTCTACGGCCTGGCCATTGTCGCCGAGGAACGTGTGGTCAAGGCCCACGCGCAGCTGGCCACATTCCTGGACCGCCTCGAGAGCCCCGACGGCCGGGCGGAGGTGATCTCGCTGGCCGAGCGGATCCGGGTCGACGAGGCGATCTTCGGGCAGGCCTGGATACGGATGCTCGAGGATCAGGTGCGACGGGGGGCCGACAGGTACCTCGACCTCGTCAAGGCTGCGATCCTCGACGAGCGCAACCTCGACCAGGAGCTGCGGGTGAGCTACCTGCTGGGACTGCGTGGTGCGCCGCCCGACCTCGCGGCGCTGCGCGACCCGGTGCGAACCATGCCCGTCCGTCGGGAGTGGCTCTGGCGGGCGAGAGTTGCCGGCCGGCCCGTCGACGACGGCCTCGGCAACCTGGCGCTCACCACCATGGGAAGGGCCCAGCTCGACCGGCTGGGGGAGGCGGCCGGCCGGGTGCTCGCCGCCGGTGTCCCCGGTGACTTCGCCGAGGTGGGCGTGAGCGGCGGGGGCGGCGGCATCCTGCTGCGGGCGACCCTCGAGGCGCACGAGGTGGCCGACCGGAGCGTGTGGGCCGCCGATCGGTTCGCCGCGACTCTCCCGGTCGACGGTCCCGACGAGCCGGGCAATCTGCCGGCGGCCGCGCGCCAGTGGGCCAGTGACCTCAACCGGGTGCGCGACGCGTTTGCCAGGTTCGGGTTGCTCGACGAGCGGGTGCGGTTCCTGCAGGGTCCTCCGGCTGGAACTCTCGCCAGCGCCTCGATCGACCGCCTGGCGTTGCTGCGGATCGGGGACGGCTTGGGACCCGACGCCGGGGCCGTGTTGGAGCTCCTCCGCGCCCGCCTGTCGCCCGGGGCGGAGGTGCTGGTCTCCGGCACCGCCGATCCGGCCGTCAGGCAGGCCGTCGAGGCCGCCCGCGCCCGACTGGGCATGAGGGAGCCGATCGAGGGGGTCGACTGGAACTCCATCGCCTGGCGGCACGGTGGCGGGGGCGAACCGTCCGATGAGGCCCTTGGGCATGTGAGCGAATCCGAGGCAATCGCTGGGTCACGGTCCCGGGGGCTCGTGGGGCACCCGCCCCTCGCCCCACCTGCGCCGACCCCGACGGTCGCGCTGTCCGTCGTCGTCGTCTTCTACAACATGCGCCGGGAGGCGGATCGCACGCTGCGGTCCCTCTCCCGTTCCTACCAGCGCGGCGTCGAGGACCTCGAGTACGAGGTCCTGGTCATCGACAACGGGTCCGATCCCGATCAGCGCCTCGATCGCGACTTCGTTGCGGCGTTCGGTCCGGAGCTGCGCCTTGTCGACCCCGTGGGCGACCCTCACCGGTCGCCCACCGCGGCGCTGAACGCCGGCATCGCCGCGGCCCGGGGTGAAGCCCTGGCCCTGATGATCGACGGTGCGCACGTCCTCACTCCAGGCGTCCTCACCTTCGGCATGAAGGCGCTCCACACGTACGCGCCGGCGGTCGTGGCCACCCAGCAGTGGTACGTCGGGCCCGGCCAGCAGGGGGACGCCCAGCATGCGGGGTACGACCAGGGGGTCGAGGACCGCCTGTTCGCCCGGATCGACTGGCCCGTCGACGGTTACCGCCTCTTCGAGATCGGGCACTTCATCGGCGAGCGCGACTGGTTCGATGGCATCGTCGAGAGCAATTGCCTCTTCGTGCCCCGCAAGCTCCTGGAGCAGGTTGGGGGCTTCGACGAAGGCTTCGCCATGCCCGGTGGCGGCTATGCCAACCTGGACCTCTTCGAACGGCTCGCGTTGTCACCCAGCGTGACCGCGGCCAGCATCCTCGGCGAGGGAACGTTCCACCAGTTCCACGGCGGGACCACCACGAACGTCGCCGACGAGGTCGAGCGCCGGGAGCGGGTCGTGCAGTATCGCGAGCACTTCGAGACCCTGCGTGGCCGACCGCTCCTGGGTCTCGACCGCCCGGTCCACTACGTCGGTGCCATGGCGACGAAGGCGGCTCGGCGAACCCGGTCGCGCCGCGAGCTGAGCCTGCGCTTCGACCCGATGCGAGAGCCAACGGACGTCGGCCAGGCGCCGGTTCCGCTGCCCGACGAGCTCAAGCTCGCGGCGATCGAGGCGGTCTGGGACCATCAGGCATGGCGCGAGGCCACCTGGCTGGGTCACCCCGTCAACCGCTATCCCGCGGATCTCCACACCTACCAGGAGCTCATCGCCGCCGTTCGCCCCGGGCTCGTCGTGGTGGCTGGCGACGACCCGGGCCTGGCCGGGCGGGCGCTGTTCGTGGCGTCGGTCTGCGATCAGCTGGGGCAGGGACGCGTGATAGCGGTTAGCGGTGGGGAGGCGCCCGAGCGACCAGCACATCCGCGCGTCACCCACATCACCGGGGCGGCCGAGGACCCGACCGTCGCCGAGCAGGTGGCAGCGCTGGCCCCGACGCCGGCCAGCGCCCTGGTGATCCTCGGCCTGGGGGAGGTCAGCCGGGTTGTCACGGCCTTCGAGCGGTACGCACCGCTGGTCCCCGTCGGGGGCTACGTGGTGGTGGAGAACACCGTGGTCAACGGACGCCCGGTGGTCCCCGGCTTCGGTCCCGGGCCACACGAGGCGGTGGTGGCAATCCTGGGCCGTCACGGCGACTTCGTCCCCGATCCCGCAGCTGAGCGCTACACGCTGACCTTCAACCGCGGCGGGTACCTGAAGCGCGTTGCCCGATGACGGCCGGACCGCCAGCTCGTCTCACGACGGTGGGGTGCAGACCCGGGGGGGCCGAGGTCCCCCGGTCTCGACGACGACGTCCACCGGGCCGGCCACCGTGCGGACGACGGCGCCGTAGATGGTCCCGAACTGTCGCGGGCGGGCCTTGTGGGTGCCGTCGGTGACGGTGACGGCGATGGCGCCGAAGAACGGGAGCCGGTCACCTGCTTCCAGCGTCATCGCCAGGGGGCCCGCCAGCTCGGGGCAGGTTGGTTGATCACGGGCGTCGAGGCGGTCCTGCACCAGGACCAGTCGGCTCGTGGCGGTCAGGTCGAGCGCGGGCGGCGTGCTTGGATCGGGCTCGGGGATGCGCCCGGCCGCGGCCTGGCGTGCCAGCCACCCCGCGGTGGCCGGTGGTTGGAATGCGCCACCGACCTGCAAGGGTCTCACGGTCTCGGGAACGTCTTCGATGACCGCGGAGTGCGCGATGGCGTAGACCAGCTGGCGATTGGTCCGGAAGAGCCCCTTGGTGTGCGCCAACTCGTCGAGGTTGCCGGGCAGGCCGATGGCCAGAGGGACCAGCGCGGCCGCCCCCAGGAGCGTGTGCCGCCGGGCCAACTCCTCGGATCCCAGCGCGATCAACGGCAGCAGGAGGGCGGCACTGATGTGGAGGAATCGGGTCGGCGTACCGGGCGCGACCGCCGTCTCGGCCCGGGCCACCGCCGTGAGCCCGGCGAACGTCAGCCAGCTCGCGGCGAGGCCGAGCGGCAGGGCGGCACCTGCCCAGCTGGCCGAGCGCCGCGCCCGGGACACGGCCGCCGCCAGCGCCACCGTCGCGACGACCAGGAGCAACATGCCGGTGATGCCCTGGGCGAGGTCGTCGAAGGTCGACCAGAACATGCGGACGGCGTACCGGAGCGCGCGACCGGCGAGGCGGAGGGGGGCTGCACTATCGGCCCCGTAGCGGAGGTACCACGCGGAATAGACCGCGCCGAGTGGCACGGCGAAGAACGCGGCGACGCGGACACCCCGCCGCAGGAGCGTGGTGACGCCCAAGCCGACCAGCATGGGCACGAACACCGAAGAGGTCATCAGGCCTACGACACCGAGGGGGAGCGCGAGCCAGTCCCTCCTCGTGATGGTCCTCGGTCCGTCGGTGAGCAGGAGCAGGGCGAAGCCGCAGACCAGCGATCCCGTGAGGGACACCTGGAACCCCAGGGTGATGTTCTCGCGACCCGAGCCAAAGACCAGGAAGGCCAGACCCGCCGCCGTGGCGATCCAGCCGCGTGCCCCGCAGCGGCGGGCCACCTCGCGCACCAGCACGGCGACGACGAGGTGAGACAGGACGGCGGGCAGCTGGTAGGGCAGGTAGGTCCGCAGTCCCCACAGCGCGAAGTTGAGCCGGTAGTCGAGGCGGACCAGGGTGCTCCAGTGCCCGTTGTGGCCCTCGAGGTAGCCGGGGATCGCCGACCCTTCGGCGCCCAGCACCTGCCACTCGTCGAAGTAGAACCAGTGGTCCCTGCCCCACCAGAGGATCGCCGGCAGGGCCGCCACGACGGCGACCCAGAATACACGGGCTGACCAGGGCTCGTGGCCGCCGGACGTTTCCGGAGCGACACCTTCCGACGGTTCACGGATGACGGTCGCCGGTTGCGTCATCCCCCCAACGCCGCCGCGGTGACGCCCCAGACCAACAACACCATCACCCCCTGCCCCACGGTCCGACCTGTTCGACGGACGGGCACGCCAGGGTAGCAATCGTCAAGAGCATGCGCGGCTGGATCACGTCCTCTGCACTTGCGATGGTCAGTGCTGCTGGGAGGCCGCGCTGCCGCCGGTCGCGGTTGCTCGGTGGTCTCCCGCCGTCGATAATGCCTACCGCAGGAGACGTGCTCGTATGCAGCGATGAGCACAAGGCTGGGCTGGCCGGGGGAACAATGGTGATCGGCACCTTCAAGCATGATGTGGTCGTGGTCGGCGGCTGTGGGCACGTGGGGCTCCCGCTCGCGATCGCCTTCGCCGATCGGGGCCAGTCGGTCGTCATACACGACGTCAGCGACGTTGCCGTGAAGCGAGTCAACGAAGCGGAGCTGCCGTTCGGCGAGGATGGTGCGGGGCCGATACTCCAACGGGTTGTGGCCCAGGGCCGTCTGCGGGCATCGACCGACCCTTCGATCGTCGCGTCTGCTGAGAACGTGGTCATGGTCATCGGCACGCCGGTCGACGAGCATCTCAACCCCGATCCGCAGGCCATCCCCAGGGTGCTGGGCGACTGCGCCGAGCACCTGCGCGACGGACAGTTGCTCGTCCTGCGCAGCACCATCTACCCCGGAGTGACGGCGCTCGTCGAGCGACTCATGGCCGATCGGGGGCTGGTCGTCGACGTCGCGTTCTGCCCCGAACGCATCGCCGAAGGCCACGCGATGACCGAGCTGTTCTCGTTGCCGCAGATCGTCTCGGCCCGCGACGAGCGGGCGCAGCGCCGCGCTGCGGCGCTCTTCGGCTTGCTGACCGAGGACATCGTTGTGCTCGACCCCGAGGAGGCCGAGCTCGCGAAGCTCTTCACGAACGCCTGGCGCTACATCAAGTTCGCCACCGTCAACCAGTTCTTCATGATCGCCAACGGCCGGGGTCTCGACTTCGAGCGCATTCGCCGGGCCCTGACGCATGGTTACCCGCGCGCCCAGGACATGCCGGGCGCCGGCTTCGCCGCCGGGCCCTGTCTCTTCAAGGACACCATGCAGCTGGCGGCATTCGACGACAACAGGTTCCACCTGGGTCATTCCGCCATGCTCATCAACGAGGGGCTACCGCTCTACGTCGTCAGCCGCCTCGAAGAGCGCTTCGATCTGGCCGAGATGACGGTCGGCATACTCGGCATGGCATTCAAGGGCGGATCGGACGATACGCGATCCAGCCTGTCGTACAAGCTCAAGCGCATCCTGGGCTTCAAGGCCCGTCACGTTCTGACGACCGATCCTCACGTCACGTCCGATCCCGAGCTCGTGCCCCTCGATCGGATGCTCGCTGCGGCCGACCTGCTTGTGGTGGCGACGCCACACCCCGAGTACCTGGACCTCGAGACCGATGTGCCGATCGCCGACATCTGGAACGTGCTGGGCCGTGGGGTCCGGGTGTGACCCCCCCTCGGGTCTCGATCGTCGTTCCGGCGTACAACGAGGGCAAGGCGGTGGTCCCCGTGCTGGACCGCCTGTTCGAGGCGGTCACGCTTCCCTGTGAGGTGCTCGTCGTCGTCGACAGCGAGGACGACTCGACGATCCCCGTGGTCGAGAAGCGCGCCGTAGGCGAGCCGCGGCTCCGCGCCGTCGTGCAGTCGTATGGCAAGGGGCCGGCCAACGCCATCCGCTACGGCTTCCACGCGGCGCGGGCCCCGGTGGTGGTCGTCACCATGGCCGACGGCTGCGACGATCCCCGCCAGATCGACGATCTGACGCGGCTCGTCGAGCGGGGAGTCGTGGTGGCAGCCGCCTCGCGGTACATGCCCGGCGGACAACAGGTCGGCGGACCGAGGCTCAAGGGCGCGATCTCCAAGATGGCGGGACGGTCGCTCCACCTCCTCGCCCATGTCGGGACCCACGACGCCACGAACTCGTTCAAGGCGTACTCGAGATCGTTCGTCGAGGATGTCGGCATCGACAGTCGAGACGGCTTCGAGATCGGCCTCGAGCTGACGGCCAAGGCCCGCCGGATGCGCCTCCCCGTTGCCGAGATACCGACCATCTGGCTCGATCGTCAGGCAGGGATGTCCAACTTCCAGCTGGCAAGATGGTTGCCGAACTACTTTCGCTGGTACCGGTTTGCGTACGGGCGTCGGCTCGCGCTGGGTTCCAACGGTGACCGATCGTCCGATCCGGGCATGGGGAGAGATCGCACGTGAAGGTCTTGGTCAGCGGATCGTCCGGGTTCATCTGTGGCTACGTCGTCGAGGAACTGCTCAGGCGTGGCCACAGCGTCGTTGGCATCGACAACTTCTCGAAGTACGGGAAGGTGCGAAAGTCGTACGACGACGACCCCAACTACCGCCTCATCGAGGGGGACGCCCGCGACACCGCGCTGATGACCGAGCTGCTGGTGGACTGCGACCACTTCATCGCCGGAGCGGCTCTCATTGGCGGCATCTCGTACTTCCATACGTACGCCTATGACTTGCTCGCCGCCAATGAACGGATCATAACCTCGTCATGCGACGCGGCTATACATGCGTATAGCAGCGGCACGCTGCAGAAAGTCACATACCTGAGCTCGTCGATGGTCTTCGAGTCGACCGATCGCTGGCCGTCGGTCGAAGGAGACGAGCGCAAGATTCCCCCTCCGCGCTCCTCCTATGGCTTCCAGAAGTTGACCGTCGAGTACTTCGCGCGCGCCGCCTACGATCAGTACGAGCTGCCGTTCACGATCGTTCGTCCGTTCAACTGCGTCGGCATCGGCGAAGGCCGGGCGCTCGGAGACATCGAGATAGAGTCCGGCAATGTCAAGCTGGCGATGAGCCACGTCGTGCCCGACCTGGTTCAGAAGGTTCTCAAGGGCCAGGACCCGCTCCACATCCTCGGTAGAGGGGACCAGGTCCGGCACTACACGTACGGCGGTGATCTTGCCCGCGGGATCGTCGAGTGCATGGAGCGGCCCGAGGCGCTCAATGAGGACTTCAACCTCTCGACGGCGAAGTCGACCAGCGTGATCGAGTTGGCGCAACTGATCTGGAGAAAGATCAAGGGCGATGCCGTGCCCTTCCGCTTCGTGAGCGATCCACCGTTCGAGTTCGACGTACAGAAGCGCGTGCCGGGCGTCGACAAGGCGAAGCGGGTCCTGGGCTTCGAGGCGACGACCACGCTCGACGAGATGCTCGACGAAGTTATTCCTTGGATCCGGCAGGCGATCGAGGACGGAACCATCTGATGGGCAGTGCTACGGACGTCGGTGTCGAGCCAGAGCGCTACTTCTTCATGCACATACCCAAGACGGCCGGCATGACGCTCTACCACCGCCTCGTTCGCTGCCACGGCAAGACGCTCTATCCCCTCCCGCCGGACCGGGGGAGGCTCGACGCGGCGGCGGACATCGACCATCTCAGGCGGTGCTTCGCCACGCACCGCAGCCAGATCCGTGTCGTCGTCGGTCACTTCCCCCTCTGTATCGACGAGGTGTTGGGCGTACCGCTGACGACGTTCACCCTCCTGCGCAACCCCGTCGATCGGACCCTGTCGCTCCTGAGGCAGCACAAGCAGCAGAACCAGGGGTTCCGCGACTCGTCACTCGAGGAGATCTACGCCAACCCGGTCCTGTTGCACGGGCTGATCCGCAACTTCATGGTCAAGTGCCTCACCGCTACCCTCGACGAGATCGAGCGGGGCGTGATGACGATGGTCCGGTACGACGAGGGTCGACTCGAGCGGGCGAAGCACGTTCTGGAGCATCGCATCGAGCTCTTCGGCCTCCAAGAGGACTTCGACACCTTCTGCGAGGAGCTGTCGTCGCGCTTCGGATGGGACCTCGGCGACGGC
>Ga0299914_10000136_pt1 | contig 42587 bp, 44 predicted proteins | sample RVTome_10_FD_201361 | JGI IMG/M metagenome (GOLD analysis project Ga0299914, IMG submission 201361) | Soil microbial communities from uranium-contaminated site in the Upper Colorado River Basin, Wyoming, United States - RVT153D57 (version 2) ... | reverse complement strand
CAGGTATATTTTTGTCACCAGAGAATTGGCAAATTTGATTTGAAACAGCCCTGCCGGCGGCTTCCGGGATGAGTGTCACCCATGTCCTGGCACGTTTGTTACCTATGTCTACGGTCCATACAGTTCTTGTATAACGACTAAAGTTATTGAAGGTGTTTCAACGAGGGCTGGCAGACCGATTTGGTTGTGGCTCGCGAGACCGACGTGAAGCGTGGTCGCCAGCGCTCATCGCATCATCAGCTCGAACGGTTGCCAGAGCGTAAAGCTCGCATAGCAAGTACGAGCCGCGATTTGCGGAAATGGACGTCGTGTGGCGGAGAACCATGGTTATCGCCCTTCGCGGTCGGACAGGGTCCCCGCACTTGGGGAGACCGCGCCTACAGGGCTTCGGCAAGGGCAAGCGAAGCGTAGGAGCGGTCTCCGACCGCGAAGGGCGATAAACCGACGGCACGACATACATCTGTCCCCCCAATCCGCGAAGAACCTTTTTCCGGTCGTTTATTGATTATGGTCAACACTTCGCCGCCTGTTTTACGGAGATACTGCTCGCGAGAAGCGGTTTGGGGTTTCCGGCCCCTACAGCCTTGCACGTGCGGGCTGGTAGAATATGCGGCTTATCGAGGTGAGGTTCAGATGGCCAAGAAAGGCACGAAGTACGTCGCGAAGACACCGGACGCGAACGGCTACATCCAGTACAGCGATGACGAACACGCGGTCTGGAACGAGCTGATCACGCGCCAGATGCCCGTGGTCGAGAAGTACGCTTCCGACGAATTCCTGCACGCACTGGATCGCATGAACTTCCCGACCGATCGCATTCCGCAATGCCGGGAAGTATCCGACGTGTTGCGCAAGGCGACCGGCTGGGAAGTCGCGCCGGTGCCCGCGCTGATCCCGTTCGGCGAATTCTTTTCCCTGCTCGCGAACAAGAAGTTTCCCGCCGCATCATTCATCCGCTCCCGCGAAGAGATGGACTACCTGCAGGAACCCGACATCTTCCATGAAATTTTCGGCCACACGCCGCTGCTCACGGATCCGCGCTTCGCAGAGTTCACGCATGCGTACGGCCTGGCCGGCCTGAAGGCGAGCAAGCAGGACCGTGCGATGCTCGCGCGCCTGTACTGGTTCACTGTCGAGTTCGGCCTGATGAACACAGCCAAGGGCCTGAAGACGTACGGCGCCGGCATTGTTTCGTCGATGGGCGAGACGCCCTACTCGATCGAATCCGACATTCCGGAGCGGCGCCCGTTCGACCCGGTCACGCTGCTGCGCACACCGTACCGTATCGACATCTTCCAGACCGTCTACTACGTCATCGACAGTCTTGATGATCTGTTCGACGTTGCGAAAAAAGACATGTTCGCGCTGATTGAAGCAGCGCGCAGTCAGGGCATGTTACCGCCCACCTTCCCGCCGCCGGACGAAGACACGCCGAAGTGGGCGTGAACCGAACATCAATAAAAACCGGAGACCGACCAATGACCGAACTCGTCGACAAGCACTGCGAACCCTGCGAAGGCGGTATCAGTCCGCTGACGCGCGAAGAAGCCGACCGCTACCTGAAGAAGATCGCGCCCGAATGGACGCTGTCGGGCGACGCGAAGGAAATTCACCGCGAGTTCAAATTCAAGGGTTTCCAGAAGACCATCGGGTTCGTGAATGCGGTCGCGTGGATGGCGAACCAGGAAGGCCATCATCCGGACATGGAAGTGGGCTGGGGACGCGTGCTGATGAAATGGTCCACGCATGCGATCGGCGGGCTTTCCGAAAACGATTTCATCTGTGCCGCGAAGACAGACAAGCTTCACGACGGCAAGTAATCCGTCGAATCTCCAACCCCGCTTCGCAGGCTGTGTCAAAACTCGAAAAAGAAAAAAGCGGTGGGATCAACCTCACCGCTTTTTCTTTTTTCTCGCCATCAAGTGGATTTCGACAAACGGAATAAACAGGTCACCTTCCGTAAAGTGTCGGCATATCCCAGCTCCATCAAATCTTGCTCAGTTTTGACACAGCCTGTTCGGCGGGGGGTTTTTTTTCTTCCAGGATTAGCGGGACGGAGAAACCGAGACTTCCGCCGGTCGTCCCTGCCTTCCCCTGTGGCCCGTTGCAAAGGCAAGACAACAAACGCAATGAACAGGATTAACAGGATGAAGAAAGATTTTCAGGATGAGAGCGTAGCGCGGGCAAAGAACTGTATTGCGGCTCTGCATCACCTGATTTCGGAAATCCTGTTGATCCTGAAAAATCCTGTAGATCCTGTCCATTTGATCTTCTGCAGGCTGCCGGTGCTACAAAAACCCCTTCTTGCCGCCCGCTATGCGGCTCGGTCATCCAGGTCATGTTGATCCGGCTATCCCGCTAATCCGGGAAGAACCATTTTTTTTCCTGCCTGTCGCAGTCATCGCTCGAAATTGCGGGAAAGCCGGATCACATTCCGCGACCGCGAACACTACAGTCGCCACTCCCGCACTCAACATGGAGGTTCCGATGACCGACAAACACTCGCTCCCCGATGACTTCGACCCGTGGCTTGCCGCCGATGCCTTGAAAGGCCTTACCGAAGCGCTTTACTGGTTCCTGACGGAAGGTCCCGCAGCGGACCAGCCTATGTCGCGCGGTACGCATTCAAGCCTTATCGGCCTCTCGTGGGCGGCTCGCCGGCTTGCACGGGAGTTGCATGCGTACATGGCGGTATTGAGCGAGGCCGGCGTAGTGCTGCCGATGCCGGAAAGTCCGGACAACGAGATCGGCGAGAGTGCAGCGGGGTATGCGCTGAACTGACGGCCGGCAAGCCGCGACAAAAAAACGGGGCCTGTTCGGCCCCGTTTTCATTCTGCCGCCTCTCCCTGCTACTGCTGCGCGCGCACCTGCCGCGCAAGGCGTGGCAGATCGCTACGCAATCCCATCGCCTGGCGCATGGCCTCGCGCTTCACGGGACCCGCATGATCGAACAGGCGGAATCCGATGTTGCGCAAACCCGACAACAGCGTGTTGCGGTTACCGAACAGGCGCTTGAAACCATCCATGGTCCACAACGTCGCCAGATTGTCACCGCGCCGCCAGCGTTCGTAGCGGCGCAGAACGCGAGGCTGCGCGAAGTCGCGGCCCGCATCACGCGCTTCTTGCAGGGTCTCGACAAGGGCCGCGGCATCGAGAAACCCGAGGTTCGCACCTTGCCCGGCCAATGGATGGACAACGTGCGCGGCATCGCCGATCAGCACGGCATGCGGGGCGACGTAGGTTTCGGCATGCTGGCGGCGCAATGGGAATGCCGCACGCTTGCCGCATTCCGTAATCGCACCCAGCACGCCTTCGCTCGCGCTCTCCAGCGCTGCGCAGAATTCCGCGTCCGTCAACGCCATGAGGCGCGTTGCTTCGGCATCATCGGCGGACCAGACAATGGAAATGCTGCCGTCGGCCAGCGGCAGGAAAGCCAGCGGACCCGCCGGCATGAAACGCTGGCGCGCAATCTGCGCATGCGGCTTTTCCGTGCGGATGTTGCACACGATGCCCTGCTGTCCGTAATTCGCGCCGGAAACGCGGATGCCGAACTGTTCGCGCAACGGCGACATCGCGCCGTCGGCCGCCACCAGCAGTCTTGTTCGCAGTCGCTTGCCGTCGTCGAGAGTGACTTCGGCGCCCCGCTCGTTGACGGCGGCCTGTTCGACACCGGCAGGCGCAAAGACGTCCGCATCGGCTTCGGTTCCCAGGCGCTGCCAGAGCGCCGCCTGAATGACGCGGTTTTCGACGATATGACCCAGGCATGGCTCACCAAGATCGGCGGCATCGAAATGCACGCTGCCGCCGCCTGCCGCGTCCCACACGTGCATTTCGCAATACGGACTGACGCGCACGTTCACAATGGCGTCCCACACGCCCAGGTTGCGCAGCAGCCGTTCTGACGCGCGTGATAGCGCGGAGACGCGCAACTCCATCCGGTCATCCGGTGCAACCGGATGCGGCACGTGACGATCCACCAGCGCGACCCGGAAGCGTTTCTGCGCCAACGCCAGTGCACAGGCAGCACCGATCATTCCACCGCCGGCAACGATGACGTCGAATTCGTTCGCTTTCATAACGGCAAGCCTCTCGCCAGGCGCGGCAACTTTCCGGCACGTCCCATTGCCTGCCGGGAAAACTCGCGACGCAATCCCGGAAACAGATCCATGCCCAGCAGACCGAGACCGCGCGCGTGCGCCGCCAGTCCGAAGGGTATGCCGAACAGGCGGTTCAACAGATCGGTGAAAGCCACCACCTTGCGCTGATCCTGCCGCCGCCATTGTGCGTAAGCGTCGAGCACGTTCGCAGCACCCGGGTCTTCGCGATGCGATGCAATCACTTCGGCGAGTACCGCGACATCACGCAGCGAAAGATTGAAACCCTGTCCCGCGATCGGATGCAGGCTGTGCGCTGCATTGCCAAGAATGACGGCGCGCTCCGCGATCTGCCGTTCGGCGCTGACCAGCGCGAGCGGATATGCGACCCGTTTGCCGGCACGCGTCAGCTGGCCGAGCCGGTCACCGAACCGGCGCTGCACACGTGCGAGGAATGCCGCGTCGTCCATCAGCATGACGTCGCCTGCTATTGCGCTGCGCTCGACCAGTACCAGTGCGAGTCGTTTCCCGGCCAGCGGAAGCAATGCCATCGGCCCTTCCGGCGTGAAACGTTCGTAGGCCACATTGCCATGCGGCCGGCTTGCTTCCAGATTGCAGATGATCGCCGTCTGACCGTAATCCCAGTTACGCGCACCGATGCCGAGCATTTCGCGCAGTGGTGACTGTGCGCCGTCCGCCACCACCACGAGTCCCGCCGCAAGCTGGTGACCCGCACCTTCGGTTTCCAGCACGACATCGACGCGATCGACGTTGCATTGCACGCCCGTCACCCGGGACGGTGACAGGAACTCCACGTGAGGGGCGTGCTCCATGGCGTTTGCGAGCGCATGACCGATCACGCGGTTCGGCACGACGTAACCCAGCGCCGGAAGATCTTCTTCGGCGGCGTGCAGGCGCGTGACGCCGAGGCGGCGCTGCTGCGAGACATGCACGTGTTCGATGGGAAATGCGTTTGTGGAAATCGATGACCAGACATCCAGCGCTTCAAAAATCCTGCGGCTGGAGTACGCGAGCGCCGTGGAGCGGTCATCGAAACTCGGTTGCGCGGGCGCGCGTGGCGACACGGCTTCGACAACGGTCACGCGCAGGCCGGTGCCCTGCAGCGCGACGGCAAGCGCCGCGCCGACCATGCCGCCGCCGGCAATCAGAATATCGGTATCGGTGCCCACAACGCTCAACGCGCATCCGCCATGAAGGCTTCGATGGCATCGGCGTCCTTGACGAGCCCGGAACTCAACACTTCCGGTGCGCCTTTCGTGACATGCACGTCGTCCTCGATGCGAATGCCGATATTCCACCATTTACGGGCAACACCTTCGCTGCCCGCCGCGATGTAGATACCCGGTTCGACCGTCATCACCATGCCCGGTTCGAGTTCGCGCCACTCGTCGCCGACCTTGTACTCGCCGACGTCATGCACGTCGAGGCCCAGCCAGTGGCCGGTCCTGTGCATGTAGAACGGCCGGTGCGCGCCGGTCTTGATCAGTTGCGATACCCGGCCTTCCAGGATTCCGAGCTTCACCAGCCCCTGCGTGATGACCTTCACGGCCGCTTCGTGCGTTTCATTCCAGTGCGCGCCCGGACGTGCCTTCTCGATCGCCGCGTACTGCGCCTCGAGCACGATGTCGTAAAGCGCACGCTGCGCGGAGGAAAATTTCCCGTTGACCGGGTACGTGCGCGTGACGTCCGAGGCGTAATTCTCGAACTCGCAGCCGGCATCGACCAGCAGCAATTCGTTGTCGTTGAGGACGCGGTTGTTTTCAACGTAATGCAGGATGCAGCCGTTCTCGCCGCCGCCCACGATGCTCGGATAGGCCGGCATGCCGCCGTGGCGACGGAACTCGTGCAGCAGTTCCGCTTCGATTTCCCATTCCATCATCCCCGGCCGCACGATCCGGATGCCGCGTTCGTGAGCCGCCACGGAAATCTTCGCCGCCTGGCGCATCAGCTTCAGTTCGGCGGGCGACTTGTACAGGCGCAGGTCATGCAGGAAGGGATCAAGCGAAATGAACTCGTGCGGTGTATGCGTTTCCGACTTGAGCTGCTCGCGCAGGCGTTTCACCCAGCCGATGACGCGGCGGTCGAAATCCGGGTGCGCGCCCATCGTGTAGTGCACACGCTCGCGGTTTTCCATCAGTCCCGGAAGAATCTCGTCGATGTCTTCGATGGGAAAGGCATCGTCGGCCCCGTAGCGTTCGACGGCGCCCTCCTGGCCTGCACGACGGCCGTGCCAGGTCTCCTTCTCGAGGTCGCGTTCACGGCAGAACAGGATGTACTCGGCGCTTTTGCGGCCGGGCACGAGGACAGCGACGGCCTCGGGTTCGGGAAACCCCGTGAGATACCAGAAATCGGAATCCTGACGAAACGGAAAATGGGTGTCGCGGCTGCGCGTCTTTTCGGGAGCGGAAGCGATAATGGCGATGCCGTCTTCGCCCATCATGCGCATCAGTTGCCGGCGGCGCCTGGCGAATTCCGTCACCACGTACTCCGTTTCTTCAATGCACACCAGGCGGCGCACGGAAATCTGCGGGACGCACCGGATTCAGCTCGTCATGCACGAGTTGCGTGCCGACGCGCAGGTATTCGGACAATTCCATGTAGGCGAGTTCGTCTTCTTCGGCGTCTTCGCCCAGCGCCAGATCACCCCGTCCGATATCCGCGAAATCCCGCAGCACTTCCGCCACATCCGGCGGCAGCTTTTCGAAGCTCGCCACTTCGGCAAGACCCAGCCCGTACATGAATCCGTCGCACCATTCCGTCAAGGCCGCAACACGATCAGCCAGGTCGTCATCGAACTCCGGCAACAGCGGTGCGAATGCGAACTCCTGACCGATCAGCGCCTCGTGCGTCTCGTTCCACAGGCGATCCAGCAACCGGCGGCATTCAATGGCCGCTGCGTTCGCCGGATCGGAATCCTCGAGCGTCTGGTTCAGCCATTGCTGCTTGAGAGCTGCCTTGCCGCCGGACAGCAGTCCGCATAGCGAACCGTGACATTCGGCCGCGTCGACCAGCACGTTCGCGCGCCGCAAGGCGTCTTGTGTTTCCTGGAAAGTGGGAATCGTCATCGCAAGGAATCCTTTGTATCGCGCCATCGTACCATCGCGCGCGACGCCGTCCCAAGCACACGGACGCTGTCGACCGCTGATTTTTCGTCAAGCGAATTGACCCTTCAGAGGGCGAGTTCTATAGTTCCCGCCATGCCAAAGGAACCCGCATTCAAACAGGAACTCAAACGGCTGGAAGAACGGCTGCAGGAGGTCCTCGACCTCTGTGGACGCCTCCAGGAAGAGAACCATTCGTTGCGCGAAAACCAGGAACACCTGGTCGCCGAAAAGGCCAGTCTCGTTCATCGCAACGAGCAGGTCAGAACGCGGGTTGAACACATAATCTCGCGGCTCAAATCGCTGGAGCAGAGCTCGTGAGTACGCCGGCCTTCGTTACCGTCAGAATTCTCGAGAAGGAATACCAGGTCGCGTGCCCGGAAGAAGAGCGCGCGGCGCTGTTGCGCTCCGCGGACATGCTCAACCGGCGGATGAAGGACATCCGCGACAGCGGCAAGGTCGTCGGTCTGGACAGGATGGCGGTAATGGTCGCACTGAACCTGGCCAACGAACTCCTGCAGTTGCAAACGTCGTTGGAGGCGATCGACGGTGAAGTCAGCGAACGGGCGCGCGACATGCGGCAGCGCATGGATGACGTTCTCGGTGCGGTGCGACAGTTCGAATTCTGAGAATTTGAATTTCCTGGTGAACGATTTCCGCCCTTTCAGACAACCCCGCTCGAAGTGATATCATGTTCGCGTATGGTCAGTAATGACCGACCGCGTAGTGACATCTCCTGCGGTGTTCGAAACGGGCTGGGGTACCCTCAGAGCCTAATTAAATCCCCTGGAGCTCTTAACCGGGGTAGCGGTGCGCAAGTCCACCCTCGAGTGGAAAGCCTGAAGCGCCACGGCGAGCTCCACCTGAACCATAGGTTCTAGGGCGAAAGTTCGTTACGGCACAGGCGGGAGATGTCTCTTCTTATGAACGAGACGAATGAACGGAAATCCATTCGGCGTCTCGTGCGCGAACGGCGGCGCCAACTCGATACCGCCGAAAGGCGCGACGCGGCACTCCGCCTTCGCAATCACCTGCTCGCACTGCCCCGCTTCCGTCGCGCCCGCAATATCGCCGCCTATCACGCGGTTGACGGTGAAATGCCGCTTGATCCCGTTATCGAGTCCGCCTGGTCCCTGGGCATACCCGTGTACCTGCCGTGCCTGCGGGGCGTGCGCATGGAATTCCGCCGCTACACGGCGGACACAACCCTCATCAACAATCGTTTCGGTATTCCCGAACCTGCGAACCGGCCCGGCGCCCGCATCAACGCGCGCTTCCTCGATCTTGTACTCGCGCCGCTGGTCGCATTCGATGCGCACGGTAACCGGCTGGGTACGGGCGGCGGATTTTATGACCGCACCTTCGCGTTCCTGCGGCACCGTCACGCGTGGAGACGTCCGTCACTGTTCGGTGTTGCTTACGAATTCCAGCAGGTTCCCCGCCTGCATGCCGCACTCTGGGATGTACCGCTGCATGGCGTCGTCACCGACGCATCCACGCATATTTTCTGATCCATACAGGAGAGCACCATGAAGTACTGGCTGATGAAGTCGGAACCGGACGTCTTCAGCATCGACGACCTGAAGAAGCGCGGCGCCAGGGGCTCGCATTGGGACGGCGTACGGAATTACCAGGCGCGGAACTTCATGCGTGAGATGAAAAAGAACGACCTCGTGCTCTTCTACCACTCGAACTGTGACCTGCCAGGTGTTGCCGGAGTGATGAAGATCATCCGCGAAGCCTACCCTGATCACACGGCATTCGACCCCGACGACCCGCACTTCGACGCAAAGAGCGACCCCTCGAAACCCCGCTGGGACATGGTCGATGTGGCCTTCGTGGACCGGTTCGCACGCACGATCGGGCTGGTGGAAATGCGCGCCATTCAAGACCTGCAAGAGATGCTGGTGCTTCGACGGGGCAATCGATTGTCGATCACACCCGTCTCGAAACGTGAGTGGGACACGATACTGCGCATGTCGAAGACCGGACGCGACACTCGGTAGTGAACGTTGCGAATCGTTCATGCATCGAATCGAAAACCGGCCAGCGCATGAACTTGCTCCGTCCGCGTTTTCAAAAAAAATTGGCATTGGTGGAAATTTGACTTTTCTGATATATACTCAAGCCCGAGTGATCGGTCACTTTGGGAGGATTAATAATGGCTGCAAAAAAGAAAGCCGCTGCAAAGAAGTCCACCGCGAAGAAAAAGCGTGTGGTTCGTAAGAAACCAACTGCAAAGAAAAAAGCTGCTGCGAAGAAGAAACCAGCAGTTCGCCGGAAGAAGAAAGCCGGTGCGAAGAAGAAGAAAGCTGGTGCCAAACGCAAGGCTGGCGCCAAGAAGAAGAAAGCTGGTACCAAGAAGAAAGCCGGTGCCAAGCGCAAGGCAGGTGCCAAGAAGAAGAAAGCTGGTACCAAGAAGAAGGCCGCAGGCAAGAAAAAGGCCGGTGGCAAGAAGAAGAAAGCCGGTGCCAAGCGCAAGGCTGGCGGTCCTCGCAAGAAGACTGCAACCGCTGCTGCGACTACCGCTGCGAAGCGGAAGAAGACGGCATCCCGACGCAAGAAGACCGCATCCCGGTAATTCCTGCTCGGTTGCAATTGAAAAGGCCCGGTATTTACCGGGCCTTTTCTTTTGTACGTGCGTCAGGTGAAATGGTTTCCCTGCCCCCCAATCTGAAACTACAGGACTGTATCCATGAACTCGGATGACAGGAAACGTGCAGTCGCAGTGGCTGCACTCGACCATCTTGATGATGTCCGGATTGTCGGCGTAGGTACCGGATCCACCGTCAATCATTTCATTGACGCCCTCGCCGGTATCCGCGGACGAATCGAAGGCGCGGTCTCCAGCTCCGAGGCCTCGACAACTCGCCTGAAAAAACTAGGCATCCCGGTACTCGATCTGAACAGCACCGGCGACCTGGACGTCTATGTTGATGGTGCCGATGAGGCAACCCGGCATCTGCATCTGATCAAGGGTGGCGGCGGCGCGCTCACCCGGGAAAAGATCGTCGCGGCAGCCAGCAGGCGCTTCATCTGCATCGCGGACGACAGCAAGCTGGTCGACGTACTCGGCGAGTTCCCGCTTCCGGTAGAAGTCATTCCCATGGCGCGAAGCCTGGTCGCACGGAAACTGACCGCTCTCGGCGGACGCCCTGAACTACGCACCGGATTCACTACCGACAACGGCAACGTCATCCTCGACGTACACAACCTCGAGATTCTCGAACCTGCGAAGCTGGAGTCACGCATCAACGACATCCCGGGTGTCGTGACCTGCGGCATCTTTGCACTGCGACCCGCGGATGTGCTGTTGTTGGGGGGGGAAGATGGTGTGAAGGAGATGCAAGCATAGGAGAAGTTGCAGGTGCCGGGACTTGATCTGAAAGACCGAATTGGCCGGTTTCTGTTATTGGCAACGAGCCTGTGCGCATTCGTGGCATGTGACTCCACAAGCTACGTTACCGACCGAGCTATCTCAGTTGGCGAACGGCTTTTACAAGCAGGCACGTCGGGAGGCGCAACTGAATTGTCCGCCAATCGAACCTTCCCGGATGTCGTCTGGATAGGACCGGAACTCGCCAGGAAACTTGACGCGCTGGCTTCCCTGGAGACATCCGCATGTGCGGCAACAGTCCTCGGTGGAGACGTTCACGAAGACCATGAAGCCTCACACCACTTGATCCTGAACTGCCACGGATTCGCACGACTCGGTATTCGGCTCCGCTTCGATCGGACTCTCGACAAGTTTCATATTCTTGGTTTTTGGACACCGCCGGAGGCACGTCAACGCGCGTCAGACTAGCGGTGTCCGTTGATCTGCCGGCACGGTCACAAAGCCTTGTAGCACGGGAATTTTCGCTTCGCTCCGGCCGGTAATTCCTTCCTTCGAGACCACCGCTGGGACTTCGTCCGTCGTATCCCGCTGCGGAAAACATCACGCTCATGAGTAACTACATCGAACGGCAATGCCGCTCGCTCTTGGACTCCCGATGAATCTCGGGAACCCGTGTCGAACGCAGCTCCCCTCCTTGAGGCCCCACCGAGAAAAGCAAGAAGGCCCCGATCCTGTGGACCGGAGCCTCTTCTTCGACATCACCGTCGAACCGCATCGTTCGCGAGTGCTCACAGACCAGGATTGACCGTCGTTCTCGCTCTGCTCGAAACCCGGCCCACTCCACTACCCTCGATGAATCTCGGATAGCGGAGTGTCGAACGAAGATCCGAATCCAAGAACCTCGCAGGGGAAAAATGAAAAAGGCCCTGGTCCTTGAGGGTCGAGGCCTTTTTCGTTTTTGGCTGGGAGACCAGGAAACCTTCGCATTATCTCAATCGATCCGCTGCTCACGCCAAACCGCTTGAACCAGATGTTGCTGCCCTCCGGCACTCCCTACGGTCGGGACCCGTCGCTACGCTCCGGTCCCACCGCGTGTAAAGTTTTCGATATCGAGACGTTATGGCGCGGTGGTCGAACGTGAACCGAAACCTGGAACCTCCAGCAAAAAAAGAAAGGATGCTGCTTTCGAACCGCATCTTGAGACGAGACGCAATAGACCAGGATTGACCGTCTCGCTCGCGCGGCTCGCGACCCGGCCCACTCTTCTTCCCTCGATGAATCTCGGGAAGCCGAGTGTCGAACGAGGTTCCCCTCCTTGAGGCCCCGCAGGGAAAAATGAAAAAGGCCCCGGTTCCTGCGGAACCGGGGCCTTTTTCATTTTTGGCTGGGGGACTAGGATTCGAACCTAGATTGACGGAGTCAGAGTCCGTAGTCCTACCATTAGACGATCCCCCAATTTTCCTTTCCTGTAGCGGCGTCCGGGTGGCGGATTTTGCGTCGAGGCAAGGCGCGCGGCTTTCGAGAAGCGGATTTAGCAGTTAGCTAATGAGCATCGCAGAAAGACGCGCAACGCAGCATCGGTGCAAAAGACGCAGCCGGATTAGCGCTTGGAGAACTGCGGCTTGCGGCGGGCCTTATGCAGGCCGACTTTCTTGCGCTCGACTTCACGGGCGTCACGCGTGACGAACCCGGCCTTGCGCAGCGGCGAACGCAGCGTTTCGTCGTATTCCATCAATGCACGCGTCAGACCATGGCGAATCGCGCCGGCCTGACCGGTGTTGCCACCGCCTTCAACCGTGACATACACGTCGAACTTGTCGACCAGGGCAGCCAGTTCGAGCGGCTGGCGCACGATCATGCGTGAGGTTTCGCGGCCGAAAAATTCGTCCAGCGGACGACCGTTCACCGTGATATTGCCCGTACCCGAACGCAGGAAAACCCGCGCGGTTGAGGACTTGCGGCGGCCGGTGCCGTAATTCTGTGTTGTTGCCATCTAGATTGATTCCCGTTCGACTGTTGCCACCCGTTGTGGCGTCGTTAAATCAGATTTCCAGCACTTGGGGCTGCTGCGCCGTGTGGTTGTGTTCCGGACCCGCGAAAACCTTGAGCTTGCGGAACATCGCTCGGCCCAGTGGATTCTTCGGCAGCATGCCCTTTACGGCCAGTTCGACGACCTGCTCGGGACGCTTTTCCAGCATCTCGCGCAGTGACGCGGACTTGAGGTTGCCGATGTAGCCCGTATGCCAGTGGTACATCTTGTCTGTCATCTTCTTGCCGGACACGTGGATTTTCTCCGCGTTCACGACAACGATGTAGTCACCCGTGTCCACATGCGGGGTGTACTCCGGCTTGTGCTTGCCGCGCAGACGCTTGGCGATTTCAGAAGCCATGCGGCCCAGGGTCTTGCCGTCGGCGTCGACGACAAACCAGTCGCGCTTCACAGATTCCGGCTTTGCAGAAAACGTTTTCATTTGGATCGGCTCCAAACCATGATCAAATCCCTCGAGATGTCCCGGGGGCGAAAGGCGCGCAATATTACGTGAGAAATTCCCGATTTTCAACAGCTTGCCTGATCTTCGCGAGGCCGGCGGGGTAAAGCGGTTACACGCGCAGCTGAAACAATAATACCAGTAGAAACAACCACTTGGGGCGTCAGATTTTGAGGCGTTCCACTTCGACGCCATCCCGCAGGTGCGAGCACACGATTTCTTCTACATCCTCTTCATCGATATAGGTGTACCAGGTGCCTTCCGGATAGACGACGGCAACCGGTCCCTCCTCGCACCGGTCGAGGCAACCGGACGTATTGACCCGCACGCCACCCTTGCCGGCAATACCGAGTTCCTTGACGCGCTGTTTCGCGAATTCCCGCAATGCCGCGCTCCCGCAACGGCCGCAACTCGGTCGATCGGCATCTTCCGCACGCAGGTTGGTGCAGAAGAAAATGTGCCGCTTGTAATAGCTCATCAAAATCCCGTCAGAAATGGTATTGCAGGCTGATGGTCGTGTACGTATCGACGTTCTCGATACCTTCAGGCACTTCGCTGTTGCGCTTCGCGGTATAGCTGACGACCAGGTCGAGCTTGCCCAACAGCTGTGACGTTATCGAGCTTACCGATTCCGCGTAGGTGTTGACATCACCTGATTCAATCGCCAGCTGCTGCGAAAATTTGGAGTTCTCCGCAAAACGCCACAGGTAGTTGCCAGCGAGCCTGCCGATCGTTTCGTCCTGTTCGGCTCCGTCGACCAGTTCGGTCTGACGCGCACCGATACCGATTTCCGCATCCAGCGTGTGTTCGTCCGTTTCAAGAATGCGGCGCCCGTAGCCGACCGCTTCCGTCGTCCGTTCCGAGTAGCCGCTGAATTCGTCCTGTTCCCAGCTCAGTGAGCCGAACAGGTAGTTCTGTCCGTCCAGTTTGCGATCTGTCTTGTAGGCGGCGCGATAATTCTCGGCAATCGTTTCCTCGCCATCCTCGGAATAGACGCCGGACGCGGAAACGGCGTGCCGCCACTTCGGCAGGTCCCATCCCAGCAGCGTCTTGCCATTGAGATTCGTCGTCTCCGAATTGCCTGTCGCGGCGATGTAGCCGAACTGGACGTCTCCTGCGAACGTGTCGTCCGGTTCGCCCGACAGCGGAACACTTTCCGTGTCCAGGGTGTCGAACTCGCCCCAGACGGAATCGGCGTATCCTGTCACCGGCAACGATGCGACGAGCAACGCGCCGAGAACGGTAACCGCCTTGCGTGCCTTGTGGATCTGAACCATGCATCCCCCTGTTTTTTTCGCTTCAGACAGCAAGAGGACGTGCGCAAGTACGGCCCTCTCGACAAGAGAAGCGGCATTATAACTGGCATGAACGACCTTCCCATGAGTAAAAACACTTCGGATATTCGCCGCACAAAAGGGCCGGACGCATTCAGCGATTTTCCGCTCGTTGATGCCGACCAGTGTGTCAAGTGCGGTTTGTGCCTCCCGCATTGCCCGACCTACACGCTGTCGCTGCACGAAGGAGATTCGCCGCGCGGCCGCATCGCGCTGATGCAGGGTCTTGCACAGGGTGTGATCGAGCCGCATGGCAACGCGGTTTCGCATCTTGATGGCTGCCTCGTCTGCCGCGCTTGCGAGCCGGTATGTCCGGCTCAAGTCCCGTATGGGCGTCTCATTGACGCAGGCCGCAACGGCCTCTGGCGTTCCGGCCACCGGCCCGGCCGGTTGTGGCGCTTGCTGGCATTTTTTCGCCGTACGCCGGGACGCATCGCCTGGCTGACGGGCGTGATTCGCCTTGCGCACGGAACCGGACTAGCGGCGCTGGTTGCCCGCCTTCCGGCCGGACGCCTGAAACGGGTCGCGGAATTCATCGGACGTCCCGGCATCCCGCCCGCTGATGGCGCGCACAGGCCTGCCGGAGCGACGACGACCGGACATGTCGCGCTGTTTCTCGGTTGCATTGCACGGCCGCTGGACCACTCGGTGCTGCATGCAGCAATCCGGGTGCTCACTACGATGGGTTTCGTCGTGGACGTTTCGCGGAAACAGGGGTGCTGTGGAGCGATGGACGCGCATGCAGGCGATGCGCAGACCCTGCGCGCGCTGGCACGGAACAACATCGATGCATTCGCCGCCGGCGAACACGACGCCGTCATCTCGACCGCCAGCGGCTGCGGCGTGCAGTTGCAGGATTATCGCGAACTGCCGTTGAAGGACGCATCGAAATTCGCCGCACGCGTGCACGACGTCATGTCCTTTGCCGTGGCGCACGCGCAGCACCTTCCGCCTTTACGCCACCCGCCGGCCCGCGTGGTGATGCATCTGCCCTGCACCTTGAAAAACGGCATGCGCGAGCGCGGCGCACTTCAGATGTTGCAAGGTATTGACGGACTGCAGGTGGAACAGCTTCAGCACGGCGACTGCTGCGGCGCGGCCGGCAGCTATCTGTTCGAACATCCCGGCACTGCGGACCGTCTCGGCAACCGCTTGCTGGACTCGCTGGGACAGGACATTCCGGACGTTTTTGTCACCAGTAATATCGGCTGCGCACTGCATCTGCGCCGTCTCGCCCGCGAGCGCGGGCTGCGCATGAAAATCGCGCATCCGATCGAAATGCTCGCCGACAGCGTCGTGCATTCACCGGACAATTGAACGCGCTACAATCCGGCCATGCGACGAAACCTGACACCTCTCGATCATCTTCTTGCCAGCGCCGACAACGCACTGCGCACCGTGCTCGCCCGGCATGCGCATCATGCAAGCCGCGCGAATCCGGCGGCCGACATGCCGGAAGCGCTGCATGACGACGCGTCGCGCCGGCATGCAGCAGGCCTGATGCGCGTGAATCATGCGGGTGAAATCGCCGCCCAGGCGCTCTACCAGGGCCAGTCGGTGTTCGCACGCAATTCGCAGGTACGTTCTGCCATGAAGGAGAGCGCGCAGGAAGAAGTGGATCATCTTGCCTGGTGTGAAGACCGTCTTGTCGAACTTGATAGCCAGCCGTCACGACTGGCGCCGTTCTGGTATGCCGGCTCGTTCACGATCGGAGCGCTTGCCGGCATGGCGGGTGATCGCTGGAGCCTGGGATTTGTGGCAGAGACCGAACGCCAGGTGGAAACGCATCTTGACGGGCACTTGCGAAAGATCGCCGCCAAAGACCTGCGCAGCCGCGCGATAATCGAGCAGATGAAGGAAGACGAAATCCGGCATGGACTGAAAGCGGTGGAGGCCGGCGCCGTCGACTTGCCATGGCCGGCAAGACAGATGATGCGGGCGGCATCGAAGGTGATGACCACAACCGCTTACTACGTCTGAGAAATCCCTGCGCAAAAAAAAGTTCTTCCCGGATTGGCGGGATAACCGGATCAACATGATCCTGGATGACCGAGCCGCATTTGCAAGAAAGGGTTTTGTAGCACCGGCAGCCTGCAGAAGATCAAATGACAGGATCTACAGGATTTCCGAAATCAAGTGATGCAGAGCCGCACGCTCTCATCCTGAAAATCTTTCTTCATCCTGTTGATCCTGTCCATTGCTCTTGTTGTCTTGCTGTTGCAACGGGCCACAGGGGAAGGCAGGGGCGGCCGTCGGAAGTCTCGGCTTCTCCGTCCCGCCAGTCCGTGAAGAACAAAAAAAGCGCACAAGGCGCTTTTTTTCGCGACCGCCGGTTGCAGTCAACCGATCTCGCCATGCTCGCCGCGCTTCATGTTGCGGCCGTAGAATATCTCGAACATTTCCCGCTCGACGCGATCACAGATCAATGCCTGCTCGTCTGCGGCAAGCTCGTCGATGCCGGTACCGAAAAGATAATTGTCCAGATCGAATTCCTTCAGGATCATCTTCGTGTGAAAGATGTTTTCCTGGTACACGTTCACGTCGACCATGCGGTAGGTCGCACGCGTGTCTTCGGACAGGAAGTTCTGGATGGAATCGATGTTGTGGTCGATGAAATGTTTCTCGCCGTTCACGTCGCGGGTAAAACCGCGCACGCGGTAGTCCACGGTAACGATATCGGACTCCAGCGCGTGGATGAGGTAGTTCAGCGCCTTCAACGGAGAAATCTTGCCGCACGTCGAAACGTCGATATCGGCGCGAAACGTGGAGATGCCGTTATCGGGATGCATCTCCGGGTAGGTATGCACGGTGATGTGCGACTTGTCGAGATGCGCGACCACAGCGTCGGGCAACGGACCGGGTGATTCGATCAGCGCCTCTTTCACTTCCTGCGGCGGCAGCACCGGCTCTTCCGAGATCAACATGGTGACCGAAGCGCCCTGTGGATCGTAATCCTGGTGCGCGATGTTGAGGATGTTCGCACCGATGATGTTGGAAACGTCGGTGAGGATTTGCGTCAATCGCTCGGCGTTGTACACCTCATCGATGTACTCGATGTATTCCTTCTGGTGTTTCTCGGTCTTTGCATAGCAGATGTCGTAGATGTTGAAACTCAAGGTCTTGGTGAGATTGTTGAAACCTTGCAGTTTCAGCTTCTTTTCGGCCATCCAATAACTCCTGCCATGCGGCGCTGCAAAATCCGCCGGAACCCCTATGGCTGCCCGGACCGATGAAAGCGGCGAATTATCGCCCAATCACTCCGGGACTGAATACCCCTCGGTGGATTAGCCTTGCCTTCCCATAAGCCATGGTTTACAAGGAGTGCTCGTTTGCGTTCCTGGGAAACTGGTAAGTCCATGACTGAGAAAGAAAAAACGTTCAAGACCTTCAGCAATCCGCCGATAGACCGGTTTCTCGCGGTCTGTCACGTGCGCCAGGTTCCGAGCAAGACGGTCGTCATCCATGCGGGCGACATTCCCGACACCCTGTACTTCATCGTCGAGGGTTCGGTCGCCATCGTCATCGAAGACGAAGACGGCAACGAAATCGTGGTGACCTATCTGAATCGCGGTGAATTCTTCGGCGAGATGGGCATGTTCGTGCAGGACTCCAAGCGTTCCGCATGGGTGCGTACCCGCAGCGAGTGCAAGCTCGCGGAAATCCACTATGACAAGTTCAAGCGCCTCGCTCACGAAGACCCGGACCTGCTGTTCGAACTCTCGGGACAACTGGCGACGCGTCTCGGCCGTACCACGCGCAAGGTCGGCGACCTCGCCTTCCTCGACGTTACCGGACGCATTTCGCGTGTACTGCTCGACCTGTGCAAGGAACCCGATGCCATGACCCATCCGGATGGCATGCAGATTCGCATCAGCCGCCAGGAACTCGGGCGCATCGTGGGTTGCTCGCGGGAAATGGCGGGACGCGTGCTCAAGGCACTGGAAGAGGAAGGCCACATCAACGTGGCGGGCAAGACCATTGTCGTGATCGGCGCCACCTCACGCAGTGACCAGGAAACCGAAATGACGGCGGGCCTGTCTTTCAAATAGCACCTGCTACGCGAACAGTTCCCGCACGCGCGCACCCGGATCCGGGGCGCGCATGAACGCCTCCCCGACCAGGAAACCCTGAACGCCCGCATTTCGCAGGCGTTCCACATCGCCACGATTGTGTATCCCGCTTTCCGTGACGAGCAGCCTGCCTGCGGGAACCCTCTGCATCAGTTCCAGCGTCGTCTCCAGCGCCGTCTCGAACGTCGCCAGGTTCCGGTTGTTGATGCCTATCATCATCGAGGGCATCGCTGGCAGATGCAGCGCACGCTCCATCTCGGCGACATCATGCACTTCGACCAGCACATCGAGTTCAAGATCCAGTGCAAGTCCGCACAATTCCTGCAGCAGCGCATCGCCCAGCGCCGCGACGATCAGGAGAACAGCGTCCGCACCGGCAACGCGCGTCTCGAAGACCTGCCACGGATCGATCAGGAAATCCTTTCGTAGCGCCGGCAACGGACACGCGTTGCGGGCGATCCCGATGTTGTCCAGATGTCCCTGGAAATAGTGCTCATCCGTCAGCACGGAAAGACAGGTCGCGCCACCGCGACAATAACTTCCGGCAATCTCCGCAACGTCGAAATCCTTCCTGAGCACGCCCTTGCTGGGCGAAGCCTTCTTGATTTCGGCGATCACGCCCGGGCGATTTTCCTCTCGAGCCATTTGCATCGCCGCCGCGAAACCGCGTGCCGGCGGCAGGTCTTCCGCCCTGCGGCGCAACTCGTGCAAGGGCGTGCGTTGCGCCGCCGCGATCACTTCCTCGCTTTTCGTCGCCAGTATCTTCTGCAGGATTCCCGTGCTCATCGTGTTGCTGCCTGCAACTGTTCCAGCTTGCGTAATGCAAGACCTTCGGAAAGCGCCGCTCGCGCGAGACGGATGCCGTCGGACAAGGCCGGCGCAACGTCGGCGGCATACAGTGCAGCACCGGAATTCAGCGCCACCATGTCGAACGCCGGGCCGGACTCACCCGACAGCACGCGGCGTATGAGCGCGGCGCTTGCCTGCGGGCTGGCCACGATCATCGATTCCAGCGACTGGCGTTCGATGCCGAACTGCTCCGGCGTCACACAGTAACTGCGAACCTGACCGTCCCGCAGTTCCGCAACGCGCGTCGGCGCCGCCAGGCTGATTTCATCGAGTCCATCTTCCGAATGCACCACCAGCACGTGCCGGCTGCCCAGCCCGTGCAACACCTTCGCCATCGGTTCCAGCCAGCGGCTGGCGAACACGCCAAGCAACTGGTGCGGCGCGCAGGCGGGATTCGTGAGCGGCCCCAGCAGGTTGAACAGTGTGCGCGTACCAAGCTCGCGTCGCGGAGCAGCAGCGTATCGCGCTGCGCCGTGATGCGCAGGCGCGAAAAGGAAGCCGAGACGGATGGTTTCTATGCATCGTGCAACCTGTTCCGGCGACTGATCGATGTTCACGTCCAGCGCTTCCAGCACGTCGGCACTGCCCGAAGTGGAAGACATCGAGCGGTTGCCGTGCTTGGCGACACGTCCGCCGGCTGCGGCAACGACAAACGCGCAAGCGGTTGAAACGTTGAACAGCGATTGTCCGTCGCCCCCCGTACCGCAGGTGTCCACGAGATGATCCTGCGATACATCGACGCGCACGGCCATATCACGCATCACGCGCGCGGCAGCCGTGATCTCCTCGACCGTTTCACCCTTGGCGCGCAGGCCTGCGAGAAAACCGCCTATCTGTATCGGCGTGGCTTCGCCGGTCATCACCTGGCGCATGACGGATTCCATGTCCGCGCCGGCAAGATCCTCGCGATCGACGATGTGACTGATGGCTTCCTTGATATGCATGTTCAGTACGCCGCGAGGAAGTTCTTCAGCAAGGCGTGGCCGTGCTGCGTGAGGATGGCTTCCGGATGGAACTGCACGCCTTCCACGGGCAGCTCACGATGCCGTACGCCCATGATTTCCTCGATGCCGCCGTTGCCGTCCTCGGTCCATGCCGTGAGTTCCAGAACATCCGGCAACGAATGCTTTTCGATCACCAGCGAGTGGTAACGCGTGACTTCATAAGGCGATGGCAGGTCGCGGAACACGCCCTTGCCATCGTGATACACCATGGACGTCTTGCCGTGCATGACGCGGCCGGCATGCACGACCTTGCCGCCGTACACCTGGCCGATGGCCTGGTGACCAAGGCAGACGCCCAGTATCGGAAACTCGCCGCCGCATTCTCGAATCAGTTGCAGTGAAATACCGGCTTCGTTCGGCGTGCATGGGCCGGGGGAAATCACGATGTGCGAGGGCTGCAATTTGCGGATGTCGTCCACGCTGATCTCGTCGTTGCGCTTCACGAGCACTTCCGCACCCAGCTCGCCCAGGTACTGCACGAGGTTGAAGGTGAAGGAATCGTAATTGTCGAGCATGAGAAGCATTTATTCGCCCTCGTCCAGTTGCATGCCGTTCGCGACCATTTTCACCGCCTCAAGCAGCGCGCGACTCTTGTTCAATGTCTCTTCCCATTCCCTGGCCGGATCCGAGTCGCACACGATTCCGGCGCCGGCCTGCACCTGCAACGTGCCGTTGCGAATGACCGCCGTGCGTATGGCAATGGCTGTATCCAGACTGCCCTGCCAGCCCAGGTAACCCACGGCACCGGAATAAATCCCGCGTGCCTCGGGTTCGAGTTCATCGATGATTTCGAGCGCACGCAGTTTCGGTGCGCCGGACAGCGTGCCCGCCGGAAAACCCGCCGCGAGTGCATCCAGTGCATCGCAACCATCGCGCAACTTTCCAGTGACGTTGGAAACAAGATGCATGACGTGCGAATAGCGTTCCGTAGCCATCTGCTCCGTCACACGCACGCTGCCGATTGCGCTGATGCGCCCGACGTCATTGCGACCGAGATCAATCAGCATCAGGTGCTCGGCACGCTCCTTCGGATCGGCATGCAGCTCACGCTCCAGCTGTTGATCTTCTTCGATGGTGACGCCGCGCGGCCGCGTACCGGCGATGGGTCGCACTGTCACTTCGTCACCCTCGACGCGCACCAGCGCTTCGGGTGACGACCCGGCGATCTGCACGTCGCCGAAATTCAGAAAATAAAGATACGGCGAAGGGTTCAGCAATCGGAGTGCGCGGTACACGTCCAGCGCATCGCCATCGAAATCCGCATCCATCCGCTGCGACAGCACGACCTGCATTGCATCCCCGTCGCGTATGTATTCGCGTATGCGCGCCACGGACGCCTTGAACGGTTTCTCGCCGAACGAGGAGACGAATTCGCCCGCGTGAACCTGTCGCGCCGAAGCGGTTCGCAACGGCCGTTGCAAGGACGCGTGCATTTCATCGAGTCGTCGCTTTGCAACCACCGTTGCGGCTGGATCGCCGGTCCGGGCGTGTGCGACGAGAAATGCCGAACCGCGCAGGTTGTCGAAGACTACGAGTTCCTCGGCCAGCAGCAGGCGCATGTCGTCCACGTTTCCCGGCTTGCGGCCTGCGGCAAGGCGCGGCTCGAGGTAGCGCACGAGGTCGGCACCGAAATAACCGACAAGACCACCGGAAAAACGCGGCAATTCCGTTACCGGCGGAACACGGTATTCCGCCATGAATTCACGGATTGCCGCCAGCGGCTCGCTGCAACGCCGTTCAAGCACCTGCTCGCCGTCGAAGTACTCGCGCCATATCCCGTCGCGAAAACGTATCTCGCGGCGTGCAGGCAGCCCGATGATCGAATAACGGCCCCAGCGCTCGCCGCCCTGCACGGATTCGAGCAGATAGCCGCCGGAACGTTCATCGCACAGTTTCGCGTACGCCGACAACGGTGTGTCGAAATCCGCGAGGACTTCGCGAACGACGGGAACATGGGTAAATTCGGTAGCGGTGTTTTCAGCCGCCAAAGGAGATGGACGCGTTTTCATGCATGAAGACCTGGTTGCAGAACATCAAGAAAAAATACCGGCGAGAGATGGCTTTACCGTCGCCAGGTGCGCGCTTTTTTCCGATGTGGCCAGTTATTCACGATGTGAGCGGTTCCAGGTGTTGCATCAATTCGGGGAGCGACTCGACGACAAGGTTTGCACCAAGCCCGTGTACGTCGCGGCCCTGATTATAACCATAAGTGACGCATACGCTGTCAATGCCGGCGGCACGCGCCGCGTCGATGTCGTTTTCCGAGTCGCCGACCATCAATGCATCGCTCGGATCCAGCCCATAGTGCCGCAGGCATTCGCGCAATGGTTCGGGATCGGGCTTCTTGCGCAATGCGCTGTCGCCACCGATCACCAGCCCGAAGCGCCTCCGCAACGCGAGTGCTTCGAGAAGAATCCCCGTGTGTTCGAATGGCTTGTTGGTCACGATGGCAAGATCGATACCGTGCGCCGCCAGCCAGTCCAGCAGCGGCTCGGCGCCATCGTAAATCCGGCTCCCGGCACAGGTCCGCTCGGCGTAGCGCCGGAGGAACTGTTCCAGCAGGTGTTCGGCGAGCGCGGGGTCCGCGGTGTCGGCAGAATCGCGTGAGATCGCGCGGCCACACAACACGCGTGCGCCATTGCCGACCCAGCAGCGCACGTCGTCTCTCGTCACGTCAGGAATATCCAGATCGGTCAGCGCCGCGTTCAACGCAACCGAAATATCCGGCACGGTATCCACAAGTGTTCCGTCCAGATCGAAGATGATCAGTTTCGGTAGCGCCCGAAGCAACTCAGCCACGCGCCAGCTTCAGTTCCGCGCGCATCCGGCCGATGACATCCGCGTAATCCTTCTGGCCAAAGATCGCGGAACCCGCAACAAACGTATCCGCACCGGCGGCGGCGATTTCTCGAATGTTGTCGACCTTCACCCCGCCATCGACCTCGAGGCGGATGTCATGACCCGACTGGTCAATCAACCTGCGTGCCGTGCGCAGCTTGTTCAGCGCTTCGGGAATGAAACTCTGCCCGCCGAAGCCCGGGTTCACGGACATGATCAGCACCATGTCGACCTTGTCGATGACGTGATGCAGATGCGACAGCGGCGTGGCGGGATTGAAAACGAGCCCCGCCTTGCAACCCGACTCGCGGATGAGACCCAGCGTGCGATCGATGTGCTCGGAAGCTTCCGGATGAAACGTGATGTAGCTGGCGCCGGCCTTCGCGAAATCAGGAATGATCCGGTCCACCGGCTTGACCATGAGATGCACGTCAATCGGCGCGGTAACGCCGTGCTTGCGCAGCGCTTCGCAGACCAGCGGGCCGATGGTGAGGTTCGGCACGTAATGGTTGTCCATGACATCGAAATGCACAATGTCGGCGCCAGCCGCCAGGACGTTATCCACTTCCTCGCCCAGGCGGGCGAAATCGGCACTGAGTATGGAAGGGGCAATGAGATCGGTGACCATGGCAACTCCCGCTGGGTGGGTGTGGAAACGAGCCGGAATTATAGCACCGGGATCGCAACCCTTGAGATGCGCTGCTAAGCTTCTGCCAGGCTGGACAGGGATGGGAACATGACAAGCACTGTAAAATTTCTGCGCGAAATCAACATCAGCTACAAAAAGAAACCGGTAACGACCGACGCGCCCATTGACGTTCCGCTCACCGATCCGCGCAAGGTGTTCGACCTGTTCTCGGACATGCAGAACGAGATGAAGGAAAAGCTCATTTCGATTTCGCTTGATGCCAAGCAGAAGATCATCTCTTATGAAGTGGTTGCGATGGGCTCCGTTCACGCAATAACGGTCAACCCTTTCGACCTGTTTCGCTCGGCTATCGTGGTCGGAGCCGCTGGCATGATACTGGTTCACAACCACCCCTCAGGCGATCCGACGCCCAGCGAGTCGGACAGGAATATGACGCGTCTCGTCGGTGACTACGGGCGCGACGGCGGCATAAAACTGATCGACCACATTATCATTGGCGACAACCGCTACTACAGCTTCACCGCTGGAAAGGAATACCAATGCTGAAGAAACTTACCCCAGTGCTGTTCGTGGAGCACATTGAAGATCAATTGCCCTTCTGGATGGACATGCTGGAGTTCGAGAAGACCGTCGAGGTGCCGCACGACGGCGAACTCGGCTTCGTGATCCTGGTAAAGGATAGCGTCGAGTTGATGCTGCAGTCATACGCCAGCGTTGCCGCCGACGTTCCAGACCTGAAGAACGATCGCGCGCATGTGCCTCTGTTCTTCGAAGTCAGCGACATCAACGTAATCGAGAATCGCCTCGGCGACAGGCAACGGCTTTTCCCTCGCCGCACGACGTTCTATGGTGCAACCGAAGTGGGAGTGCGTGATCCAGCCGGCAATCCTGTGGCGTTCGCGCAATTCGGCGCGGCTTGATGCCGGCGTTGGCCGAACAATTGCACCGGAAACTGCAGGCGCATGGCGATCCCGTCGTCGCCGCCGGCCAGTTTGCGTACATGAAGGAAATACAGCCGTTCCGTGGTGTGAAAGCGCCGCTGCGACGGCGACTGTTGCGTGACGCGCTTGCCGAATATCCGCTGCGCGATGAGAGCGATTTTGAAGGAAACGTACTCGAATTGTGGCGGGGAAAATATCGCGAAGAACGCTTGTTGGCACTCGACCTCTCAGCGCGTTCGAAACAGTTTCGAGACGAGGCACGGCCGCTGTTCGAGCGACTGCTTGCCGAAGCAGATTGGTGGGACGTGCTCGACCCGCTGGCCAGCGACCTGCTCGGCGGTGCCTTGCGAAAATATCCAGAATTGCTTGCGAAAAAGATCCGCGTCTGGAGAAAAAGCCCGCACCTGTGGACGCGGCGTGCCGCATTGCTTGTACAGCTGAAATACCGCCAACAGACAGACCACGACCTCCTCGCCGAAACCATACTCATGCTTGCTGATGAAAAGGATTTCTTCATACGCAAGGCCATCGGCTGGATACTTCGGGAGTATGCGAAAACGTCGCCCGACTGGGTGAACCGGTTTGTGCGGGGTAACGAACAGATACTGTCCGCGTTGAGCCGCCGGGAAGCACTGCGACGCATGTCCGCTGACAACAACAAAAGGAGTTGATCGTGATCGACATACTCTTCGCCGCCCTGCTGGCAACTGCCACGCCTGCCAACTGTTCCGTGAGCGATACCGAAAAGAAGGAACTGCTCGCACAGGACTGGGACACGTTCGATCAGAAGCTGGAAGGATTCCGTACGCTGGTCATGGGCGAACGCTACTGCCCGCGCGAAGCGGGCGAGTTGATTGCGGAATATCTCGCGCAACACCCGGAGCTCGACGAGAAGAAGCGCTACATAACGGAGTTTCATGCCGGTCAGCAATTTGCGGGACTGGATGAACGACCGCGCGCGTTGCCGCATTTTTATCGCGGCTTCAACCCGTACGAAGATCCGGAAAGCTCAAATCGCTGGAACGCTTACGTGCGTGCCACGATCGCGTTTCTCGAACGCGATCGCGACACGTTGGAAGCAAGTCTCAAGGTACTGGAAGCGCATCAGGACAATCGCATGAATGCGATCAACGTCAAGCTGGTGAGAAGTTTCGCAGCGAACTTCGGCAAGACGTATGACGACGCGGTGCGCGTCGCCTTCGAGCCGGAAAAGGCATCGGACTGAAAGGACTTGCTCATCCCGCAGGATTCACGCACTTGTTCGCAGGTGCGTGAATCCTGCCGGTTTTCTCTGCAGTACGTCCCCGCATGTCTTTCCGGGAATGGCGAAAAGCGCCGCGTAGTTCAACCGGCCTCGACGATCGGTTGCGAAAGTATCCAGAGACTGAGCATGGTGTAGCCCACCATCAGTAGCGCCAATGGCACCTGGCTTGCTGACGCATGGCGCGCATTCCGGTAAATCGCCAACCCCTGCAGGTGGCCGATTGCGATCGAAACGACGTGTCCGGTAACAATTGCGATTGCCGAAAACCACCAGACGAACTTCGGCGATATCACGCTGATATCGAGCAGGTAGCGCTGCGTGCCGAAAAGATTCCAGCCCCAGCCGAAGGGATCGGAGGCGAGCGGAATCAGTTGCTGGCCTGCAATGAGCAGATAGGAAAGGTAATGCGCAAGGTGATAGGCAATCGCGATCGGCACGATGCTGAGCGCGAATGCATTGATCAGTCGCATGCGCGGAACACACGCACCGCCCGCAAGATGCATCACCAGGATACAAACGAGGTAAGCGCTCATCAGCAGCAACGGCACCGTCAGCAGCGCGAGCGTTTTCACGAAGGCGAGCAGGTTCCAGCCCGATCCCTGCGCGAACAGCAGCACGGGCCGCCACGCGGCGCTGGTTTCGATCCAGTCGACAAGTGCAGCCCACGCCGGCGTTTCCAGCAGGCCGTCGAATGACACGGTCGCCAGCAGCACGATGACGAATACCGTGTGCGAGAAATGCGGCCGCTGCGGCAACTGCCAGCCGGTTGCCGGCAGACGAAGGTAGCCGAGCATCCGGCCGCTGCTGTCCCAACGCGTGGCAAGAACACCGAAGCGTCCGAACAGGCCGAACACGTTTTCGAAAATGTCCGCGGCACAAAGCCAGGCGCGCACGCCGAACGCCCACATGCCGAGCAGGAGAAACGCGCTGTAGCCGAGAATCAGCCACCCCAGTACGCGGGGATGCTCGCCGACACCCGACACCAGTTCCAACCATGCAAACCCGAAGAACATCGCAACCGCCGGCCAGCGGCCGACCGCATGCGGCAACATCCGCTTGCCGCGCAAACCGAACCACGTCCCGATCGCCCGCCACGGATTGATGAGCGGCCAGATTTCCCCGGCAAACACGACCACGAACGCGACACCGACCCAGAAGATCACCCAGACGAACGTCGGGGCAAGGTTACCCAGTACACGTTCGGTGCCGGCGAATGCCGTCGCCAGCAGGAGCGCCAGCAGTAGTGCCGACACAGCACCTGTCACATTCGACAACCGGGACAGCGAGACCGGCCGCCGTGTGTACCCGCCGGAATTGCGCGGTTGGCTGCGCACGAAAAGCGCCATGACCACGAACGACAAGGCCACGACCAGGCCCGCGGCGACCAGGAAGAAATCGAGCGGCAACGGCAGGTCATAACGCCCGCCGAACGCATGAGCGAACGCGCGCTCCGGCCAGCCCGCCGCGAGGATCAGCGCGACCGCCGCCACACCGGCGCGCAACATCATCGCGGCAGGACTTCCAGGTAGAACGCGGTGCGATGCCGCCCGCCTTCGTCGCCGCAACCTGCGTGGATTCCGACCGGAAACCGTCCCGCGATCGCCGCGGTGAAACGCTCCTTTGTCTCACCGGCCGCCGGTACGACGATCTCCCGGTCATAGCCGTGCAGGTGCAAGGTCACCTCGGTGTCTGCGTGCAGGTGCAAGGTCACTTCATCGCCCTGGCTCACCCGCAAGGTGGCGCCCGCTTCCTGCATCGCGCAGTCCTGCCAGTGCAGATGAAACTCGGAATGACCGGGCTCGTCGCCGGTGGCCAGCCAAGGGAGCAGGAACAGCGCTGCGAATATGAGTTTCTTGAACATGAGGTTTCCCCGTTGCGTCTGTAATGAGCCAGTCGGCGCCCGTGCTGCGCCATGGCAGGGTGTTCCGCTTTTCGCAGACCGCCCGATCGACCGGTCATGCGCAAGACCCCGGAAAAAGAGTTCACCTGAAAATTCATTCGTCATGAAGGAAGACATCCGATGAAACGCACGACACTTGCACGAACCCTGCTGCTCGCCGGCGGCATGATGCTCAGCATTCCGGCGTCCGCCGAAATCCTGGCACTGATGAACTACGAGAGCATGCCGCCCGAAACCACCAAGGCCCTGAAGCTGGGCGGCGGCAACGAGCGCCGCGAAGGCATTGCCATTATCGATGTCGATCCGGAATCCCCGGCCTATGGCAACATCCTGTGGGACATGCCGACGAACCCTGAATGGGTCGCGCATCACCTGCTGTACAGCCCGGATCAGAAAAAGCTGTACGCAACCTATCTCGCTAAATCGGTGCTCGGCGTCATGGACATGACGACGAATCCGTATCGCATGAAATATGTGGATCTGCCGGATTGCCGGATCGCGGAAGACACCGTGTTCTCCGAAAACGGCAAGACCTGGTATGTGACCTGCATGGGCTCCGACCGGGTCATCGTCGGCGATACCGCGACGGACAAGGTCACCGGCGTCATCATGACGAAACACCGCTACCCGCATGGCATGGATGTTCGCGACGATCTCGGCCTTGCGCTCGTCACCAGCACCATCAATGGCGAAACCGGCACCGATCCGGGCGAGCACCTCGACGTGATCGACACGCGCAGCAACAAGGTGATCGACAGCGTGCGCGTTTCCAGCAAGCCTTCGCCGGCCAATGAAGCGCCCGTCGAGGTCCTGTTTGTGCCGGGCAGCCAGCCTGCCGTCGCCTATGTCACGAACATGAACGGCAATACGCTCTGGACGGCAACATGGAACAAGAAAGAGAAACGTTTCGACGCCAGGGAGGTGTACGACTTTGCGCCTGAAGACGCTGCCGTGCCGCTGGAAATGTACTTCGACGAAAACAACACGACGCTGTACGTAACCACGGCGCATCCCGGCAAGCTGCACGTTTTCGACATCCGCGAAAACGCCGGCAGCCCGAAACATGTAAAGACAATTGCTACCGGCGGCGGCGCCCACCACGTGGCTTTCGACAAGACGGGCCGCTACATCTTCGTGCAGAATTCCTTCATCAACCTGCCGGGCATGCATGAAGGCACTGTGACGGTGATCGACCGCAAAACGCTGGCGGTCGTCAGCCAGATGAGCACACTCAAAGACCGCGGCCTGACACCGAACAGCATCGTGCTGATTCCGGAACAGAACTTTCTCGCCGGTCATTGAACCGAAATGAAAAAACCCCTGGCTTGCACAAGCCAGGGGTTGCTTGACCGGACGCGATTAGCGCGAGCCCTCGCCCACCGTCTGGCCCGCCATCACTTCATCCCGCGCGATTCACGCACCTGCTCGTATGCCGCAAGAATTTCGCGCGTTTTCTCTGCCGCGACTTCGCGCATGTCTTCCGGAAGACCATTGGCTGCCAGCTTGTCCGGATGATGCTGGCTCATGAGCCGGCGGTACGCTTTCTTCACTTCCGCATCCGTCGCCTCGCGTGCAACGCCCAGCACTGTGTAGGCGTCCGCCAGGCTGGGTCGCGAAGGTGCAGCGGACGACCGGCCATTGCCGTAACTGCCTTGCGCGCCGGATGCACGCCGCTGGGCGGCGATGATGAGCGCCTCCAGTTGCCGCAACTCCCATGCAGGAATGCCGAGATGACTGGCGACGCGCTCCAGTACATGGCGCTCCGCGTCGCGGATGTGCCCGTCGGCCAGTGCAGCCTGCAACTGTATTTCGATAAATATCCGGTGCAGGTCGCGGCGATGCCGGCAGGCGCGCAGGAAACGCTGCATGGTGTCATCCAGCGGAAAGTCCGGCCGCTTGCCGTCGTTGAACAGATGCATCGCTTCTTCAACGCGCGCCGGCGACAAACGCAGCTTGTCCATCACCGCGCGCGCCATGCGAATCTCGATTTCCGACACGTGCCCGTCCGCCTTGGCGACATGTCCCATGACCGAAAACGTCGTCTCGAAAAACGCCTTCTGCACGTCTGCCGCGCTGCCGGCGGTGAATGAATTGCCCATCCCGCCCTGCCGATCGAAGAGCAAATATCCCGCCAACGCAAACAGCAGCGCGCCGATGAAACTGCGCGTCAGAAGCATTCCGAGCATGAAACCGGCAAAAACGCCCCAACCCATTACGAAACTTCCTTTTTCAACAAGTGTGCATGCCAGAGATAGAAAAGCACCGGCACCAGGACGAGCGTCAGCAGGGTAGCAGTAACCATGCCGCCGATCATCGGCGCGGCAATCCGCCGCATCACTTCGCTGCCCGTGCCGCTGCCGAGCATGATCGGCAACAGGCCGGCAATGATGGTCAGCACGGTCATCATCTTCGGCCGCACGCGGCGCACTGCGCCTTCCATGACCGCATCATGCAATGACGCCGCCGTTTTCTCCGGCGCCGCCGCCCAGGCATTGTTGAGATAAACCAGCATGATGACGACGGTTTCAGCCGCGACGCCGGCGAGCGCAATGAAGCCCACCCACGCCGCCACGGACAGATCGTAGTCGAGCATCCATAACAGCCAGACACCGCCCGTGAGTGCGACGGGCAGGCCCGCCATAACGATCGCCACATCGCTCGCGCGCCGGAAATTCAGATAGAGCAACAGCACGATGAGCGCGAGCACGCCGGGCACGAGCAGCGAAAGGCGTTCCATCGCGCGCTCGAGATACTCGTACTGGCCCGACCAGCTGATGCTGTAACCTGGCGGTAGCGTAGTTGCTTCCGCTACCCGTAACCGTGCTTCTTCGACATAGGAGCCCAGGTCGCGATCGCGAATATCGACATAGATCCAACCCGACGGGCGCGCATTCTCGCTGCGTATCATGTCCGGTCCATCGACCACCCGGATATCCGCGACCTGTGCGAGCGGCACCGTTGCACCCTGCGGCGTCACGATCGGCAGGTCTTCGAGCGTGGACAGCGAGTCGCGGTAGCTGCGCGGGTAGCGGATATTGATCGGATAACGTTCCAGTCCTTCCACGGTTTCGCCGATATCCATGCCGCCAACCGCGGTACTGATGACGTCCTGGATGTCGGCAATGTTCAGGCCCAGCCGCGCCGCGGCTTCACGCTTGATGTCGATATCGATATAACGCCCACCGACAATGCGCTCCGCGAACGCCGAACGTGTTCCGGGCACATCGCGCAGCACGGCTTCGATGTCGCGCGCAATGCCTTCGATCACGTGCAGATCCGGTCCCGACACCTTCACGCCGACGGGCGTCTTGATCCCGGTCGCGAGCATGTCGATACGCGTCTTGATCGGCGGCACCCAGGCGTTGGAAAGACCAGGCAGGCTGACGCGCCGGTCGAGTTCCTGCTTGAGGCTTTCCAGCGTCATGCCCTCGCGCCATTCGCTGCGCGGCTTCAGTTGAATGGTTGTTTCGATCATGGTCAGGGGCGCGGGATCGGTCGCGGTTTCGGCACGGCCGATCTTGCCGAACACGCGATGCACTTCCGGCACCGATTTGATCAAACGGTCCGTCACCTGCAGTAACTGCTGCGCTTCACCGATCGACAGCGCGGGATAGGTCGTCGGCATGTACAGCAGATCACCTTCGTCCATCTCCGGCATGAATTCCGTACCTAGCCGCGAGAACGGCAGCACGCTGATGGCGACCAGGACCAGCGCAATTGCGATGACGGTGCGCGGCCAGGCAATGGCCTTGTCCAGTACCGGCTGGTACACATGAATCAGGCCTCGATTCAGCGGATTCTCGTGCTCGGCGCGTACTCTTCCGCGCACCAGAAAACCAATCAGCACCGGCACCAGCGTCACGGACAGCATCGCACCTGCAGCCATCGCCCAGGTCTTGGTCCATGCCAGCGGCGCGAACAATCTGCCTTCCTGCGCTTCCAGCGCGAGCACCGGAAGGAACGACACCGCGACTATCAACAATGAAAAAAACAGTCCGGGACCGACTTCGCTGACGGCATCCTTCACCATGCGCCAGCGTTCGGCGCCTTGCGGATTCTCGCGCTCGAGATGCTTATGCACGTTTTCGATCATTACAATCGACGCATCGACCATCGCGCCAATGGCTATCGCAATTCCACCCAGTGACATGATGTTCGCGTTGATTCCCTGCACGCGCATGATCAGGAACGCCGCGAGTATGCCGAGCGGCAGACTGATGACGACGACCAGTGCCGAACGCAAATGCATGAGAAACGCCGCGCACACAAGCACGACGACAAGAAACTCCTGCAACAGCTTGTGATACAGCGTATCGACGGCGCGGTCGATCAACGTCGAACGGTCGTAGGTTTCGACGATCTCGACACCTTCGGGCAGGCTCGATTCGAGTTCCGCGATGCGTTGCTTCACCGTCGCAATGACGTCGCGCGCGTTCTCGCCATACCGCATCACGACGATCCCACCCGTGACTTCACCTTCGCCATCCAGTTCCGCGATGCCGCGACGCATCTGCGGACCGATGCGAACCTCGGCAATGTCCTCCAGCAACACGGGTGTGCCCCGTTCACTGACGGCGATCGGCACCTGCCGCAGATCGTCTATCCCCCGCAGGTAACCCGTGGCACGCACCATGTATTCGGCCTCGGCGATTTCCAGCACCGAGCCGCCTGACTCGCGGTTGGCGCGCTCCACCGCCGTACGCACCTGCGACAACGGCAGGTCATAGGCGCGCAACCGGTTCGGATCGACGACGATCTGATACTGCTTCACCATGCCGCCGACACTCGCCACCTCGGCGACCCCCGGCAGCGCCTGCAATTCGAATTTAAGAAACCAATCCTGCAGCGCACGCAATTGCGACAGATCGTGCGTGCCGCTGCGATCGACCAGCGCGTATTCGTAAACCCAGCCGACGCCGGTCGCATCCGGGCCCAGCACGGGTTGCACGTCATCGGGCAGGCGGCCGGTTGTCTGGCTCAGGTATTCGAGCACGCGTGAACGCGCCCAGTAGGGATCGGTACCGTCGGCGAAAATGATGTAGACGTACGAATCGCCGAAGAACGAATAACCGCGCACAGTCTCGGCACCCGGCACCGACAGCATCGCCGTCGACAAGGGATACGTGACCTGGTCTTCCACGACGCGTGGCGCCTGGCCGGGATACGGCGCGCGCACGATCACCTGCACGTCGGAAAGATCGGGAATCGCATCGATGGGCGTGGACCGCACGGCAACGATACCTGCGACCGTCAGCAACACCGCGCCGAACAGCACCAGGCCGCGATTCAGCAACGACCAGCGGATGAGTGCCTCAATCATTTCCGCCTCCACTGTCCAGCCGCTGCAGGCCGGCCTTCAGGCTGGCTTCCGAATCGATCAGGAATTGCGCGGACGTCACCACCCGTTCGCCCGCCTCCACGCCGGCAAGGATTTCGACGTAATCACCGCTTTCCAGGCCGGGCGCGACCTCGCGCACCGCAAAGCGCCCTTCATTCAGCGCCATGACAATTCGCCCGCCGTCCGGCGTACGGATCAACGCTTCGCGTGGCACGTACAGCACGTCCTGCTTCGGACCGCCATAGATACGCACGCTCGCGAACATGTTCGGCTTGAGCAGGCCATCGGGATTCGGAAATGACAGCCGCGCTTCGACGGTGCGCGTGACGGGATCGAGTATCGGGGAAACGAATTCCACCGTGCCTTCGAACTCGCGGCCCGGCAGAAAACTCAGCGTCGCATCGGCGGACTGGCCGGGCTTCACCCATGCCGCCTGGCGGTCGAAGATTTCCGCGCGCAACCAGACGCGCGACAGATCTACCAGCGTCATCACTTCGAGACCGGATCCGACAAACATGCCGTCGCGCACGTTGAGCGCCGTAATGATTTCGTCACGCTCGGCGTAGTAAGGAACCTGTTGCATGACGCGCCGCTCGCGCTCGATGCGCGCGATGTCGCGGTCAGCGACATCGAGCGCTCGCAACCTTTCGCGTGACGCCGCAATCAGGCGTTGATTTCCACTTGCCACCGCGCTGACGAATTCCTCCTGCGCCGTCACCAGTGCGGGCGCATACAACTCGAACAACAGGGCGCCCTTGGCAACCCGCTCGCCGACCTGGTGCACTTGCAGGTTTGCGACCCAGCCTTCCACGCGGGGATGAATATGCCGCAGGCTGGTGTCGTCGTAGCTCACGTAACCGACACTGTCGATCCGCCGCCAGAGCCGTCCGCGCTCCACAGGCGCGGTGCGCACGCCGAGTGTTTGCACGGTCGCCGCGTCCAGCGCGACCACACCATCCGGGTTCGAATAGACAGGGATGAAATCCATGCCCATCTCGTCCTTCGCGGGCGTCGGCGAGGTAATTTGCGGATTGTGCGGATGCCGGTAATACAGCAGCTCGCGTTCCTCGCTTCCGCTGCCGTCCTTCCGGACCAGCTGCATGCCGCAGATCGGACAGTTGCCCGGCTCGTCGCTGACGACGGACGGGTGCATGGGACAGACGTATTTCGGATCCATGTGCTTTACAGCATGTTCCTGCAACGATTCCTGTGGCGTGTTTGCGCCGGTGTTTTGCGTGCTGCTGTCGCAGGCCACAAGCATCGCGCCCATCAGTGCGATCAACAGCCATTCGGTCATGAATTTCATTGCGGCTCTCCCGCGAGGTAATAGAGTTCGGCGCGCGCGCGCTGCACGCGTTCTTCCAGTTCGAGACGGCGTATTTCGAACGCAAAAAGTTCCAGTTGCGCGTCGACCAGCGCATCGAATCCGGCCGCGTTGTCGGCATACGCCTGGTGCGTGGACTCGACGACCTGGCGCGCCGCCGGCAACAGTTCCTGTTCGTACAACGCAAGCTGGCGCACCGATTCCTCGTGCCGCTGCCACGCCACATCCAGCCGGCCCAGCAGTTCGCGCAAGGCGTCTTCGCGACCGTAGCGTGCCGCGCGCGTTTCACTGCGCGCTGCCGACAAGTCGCGTTCCTGCCGGTCACGAGAGAACAACGGCAGGCTGAACCCGACCATGACGGATGCCATGTCATCGCGCGGCTCGCCGGTCATCGCCTCGACACCGCGGCGATAGCCGTAACTCATGCCCAGCTTCCAGCGCGGTCCGAAACTTTCCTTCGCAACGGATTCACCCGCTTCACCGGCCGCGATATATGCGTCCGCTGATGCCAGCAACGGGTGCGCGGCAAGCTGGTCGGCAAGAATGTCGTAAGACGATGGTTTCGTAAGTCGCGCGGGCGCCAGCGCCTGCGGTGAACTCCCCAGCCAGCGTCGCAGGGTCGCAAGCGCCATTGCGCGCCGTTCGCGTGCACGCAGAATCTCGTCCTTGAGACGGTCAAGTCTGAGCTTTGCCGCAAGGTAATCCGCCTGGCGTCCGCCTCCCGTGGCGTAACGCGTTTCCGCGACATCCTGCAATCCTGCCACGGCTGCTTGCACCGATTCCGCGCGTTCCAGCGTGTGCTGCGCGGTCTGCGCCATCAGCCACGCTTCCCGCACCGCGTAACGCAGTTGCCGCTCGCGATCCAGCACACGCGTACCTGCCGCTACGGCAAGATGTTCGCCGCGTTCGCGCAGGTAGGCGCGTGTATCGCCGGGCGGAAACATCTGCTCGATGCCGATCATCACCTGCGTCATCGGCTCTTCGTCGAGCGCCAGCGAGCCGAGCGGCACGTTCTGCAGCCCAAGCTGTACTTCCGGATCGGGCAGCGCGCTGCCGGCTATGGCGCGTTCGCCCGCAGCTTCCGATTCCGCGAACAGGCGATCGCGTTCGGCATCGCGCGCAATGGCGCGCTGCTCGGCTTCAGCGAGTGTAAGAACCTCCGCCGACTGGGCGGCGGAAATGAACAGAATCAACAGGCCCGCAAGGGGCAACAGGGCACGCATGGACAGCTCTCCTTTCGTCAGTCAAAAACCGCAATGACGAAAAGGCGCTATTCCTGGTAACGGCAGAAAAGATCGGTGAAGGGGGGATGCGGCGGATCGACATTCCGCAGCGAGGGAGCTGGCGGCCCGGTCGCTGAAGCCGGCATGACGATGACAGGCGCCGATGGCAGTGCCACCAGCTTGAGGTGCTTGAATGTGTCGGACTCGACAGGCGCCAGCGATACCGGTATGTCGCAATCCGGCATGGCGTCGGCGCAAGGCGACTCAACGACGTCGCAGTGCGGGCAATGCGCTTCCATGGTGCTGTCGGCGGATGCCGTACACGGCGCCAGCGCCATCGCCAGCCATACGCCCGTGACCAGCAACCCGAAGGTTCCGGCAAGACGGCGGCGAAACTGGCGCAACAACTGCAACATGCAGAATTTCCTCGGAAAAACGCCGCTAAACTACCCTTAACGTGATGCTGGCGCAACAAGGCTGGACGAGGCGCCGCGGATTGCTCAAGATACGCCGCTTTCTCACGAGACCGGGGCCAAGACCATGAGCGATGCGCTCTTCCAGTCCGATCTGACCAGCGTGGAATTGATTCATCGCGGCAAGGTTCGCGACGTGTATCGAATCGATGCCGAGCGGCTGCTGGTGGTCGCCTCCGACCGGCTTTCCGCCTTCGACGTGATCCTGCCCGACCCGGTTCCCGGCAAGGGACGCATCCTCACGCAGGTCTCGAATTTCTGGTTCGAAAAAACCGCGCATATCATCGAGAACCATATTCTCGACGTGCCGTTGACCGATGTGCTCACGAAAGCCGAAGCGGCACAGGTCGAAGGTCGCGCGGTGGTCGTGCGTAGCCTGAACGCGTTGCCCGTCGAAGCGGTCGTGCGCGGCTACATCATCGGTTCCGGCTGGAAGGAATACCAGGCGAGCGGCGAAGTCTGCGGCATCCGGTTACCAGACGGTCTGCAGCTTGCAGACAAGTTACCTGAACCGATCTTCACGCCGGCGACGAAAGCCGCGGTCGGCGATCACGACGAGAACATCAGCTTCGAACAGGTGATCGAACTCATCGGCCGTGATCTCGCCGAACAGGTGCGTGACGCAACGCTGAAGATTTACGCGTTTGCGTCCGAGCATGCGCGCCAGCGCGGCATCATCATTGCGGATACAAAATTCGAATTCGGCACGGATAAAGACGGCAAGCTGTACATCATCGATGAAATGCTGACGCCGGATTCGTCGCGCTTCTGGCCGGCGGATACCTACCGGCCCGGCATCTCGCCACCGAGCTTCGACAAGCAGTTTGTGCGCGATTATCTCGAAACGCTGGACTGGAACAAGACCGCGCCGGGCCCGCATGTTCCGGAAGATGTGCGCAGGAAGACCGCGGAAAAATACCAGGAAGCGTTTGATCGGCTCACAGCGGAGTGACCAGTTTTCAGTAAAAGCAAAAGCCGGGAACTTTCCGGCTTCACTGCTCCTGCTTCTCCGCCCACCGCTTGATGTGCTTGTGGATTTCCCGCACGCCATCGGTCAGTGCAGCCGGCCCCGGCTGCAGGATGATCGACGATTTTATCTCGTGCAGTTCGCCATCGAGTACGGCGGGAACATCATGAAAACCTTCGCGCGCCGCCACTTTTTCCGGACGGAATTTCTTGCCGCACCATGACCCGAAAATGATGTCCGGCTGACGCGCGATCACTTCACTGCCGTCGGCGTGAATCCGGTTCTTCGCCAGTGATTCACGGGCGAACTCGGGGAAGATGTCATCGCCGCCGGCGATCTCCACCAGTTCCGACACCCAGCGGATTCCGGAAATCATCGGTTCGTCCCACTCTTCGAAATAAACACGTGGCCGCCGTGGCAACCGGCTCGCCGCTTCGTGAATTTCCTTCAGTCCCGTTTCGAGTTTTTCCGTCAGCGCAAGCGCCTTGTTTTCACAACCGATCATGCCGCCAAGCATGCGGATCATGCGGAAGATTTCTTCGATGGAGCGGTGATTGAATACGTGCACTTCGACGCCGTGACGTACCAGCTCGGCAGCGATGTCCGCCTGGATATCGGAGAACCCGAGCACAAGATCCGGTTCAAGCTCGAGAATCTTCCCGATCTTCGCGCTGATGAACGCGGAGACCTTTGGCTTTTCCTTGCGCGCCCTTGCCGGACGGACGGTGAACCCGGAAACACCCACGATGCGCCAGTCCTCCTCCAGGAGGTACAGCGTCTCCGTGGTTTCCTCGGTCAGGCAGACTATGCGTTCGGGATAAGTCATCGGCATCAAAAGACATCTGCTAGCATGCGTTGATGCAAAACGTTAGCACACATCCCTATGCCGCACTGATGCCCGATGTCGTACTCGATGCTGTCGATGCGCGCGGATATCTCACGGACGGACGCCTGCTCGCCTTGAACAGTTACGAGAATCGCGTCTACCAGGTCGGTATCGAGGACAGCGTACCGCTGATCGTGAAGTTCTACCGGCCGGGACGCTGGAGCACGGCGCAGATACTGGAAGAACATCGCTTTGCGCTCGAACTGGAAGAACACGAAATAACCGTTGTCGCACCCCTGTCCATCGAAGGCGAAACCCTGTTCGAACACGCGGGCTTCCGCTACGCCATTTACCCGCGCCGTGGCGGACACGCGCCGGAGCCAGGCCGGCTGGATCAGCTGGAGTGGCTGGGCCGGTTCATCGGGCGCATGCATGCCGTTGGAAGCGCACAACGCTTTGAACATCGCGTGCGGCTTTCACCGCAACTGATGGGCCGCAACAGCGTCGCGCTGCTGGAACAGGGTGACTGGCTGCCCGACTACCTGCGCGGCAATTTTCTCGACGTCGCAGGCCAGTTGCTCGACATCGTGGAAACGCGTTTCGGTTCGGACAACTGGACGACATTGCGGCTCCACGGCGACTGCCATCCCGGCAACATTCTCTGGACGGACGCAGGACCGCATTTCGTCGACCTGGATGACTGCCTCACCGGTCCCGCCATCCAGGACATCTGGATGCTGCTCGCCGGCCCGCGCCACGAACGGGAACTGCAACTGAGGACTTTCCTCGAAGGTTATGAGCAGTTCCGCCTCTTCGATCCGGTTGAATTGCTGCTGATCGAACCCTTGCGAACATTGCGTATGATTCATTACATGGGGTGGCTGGCGCAGCGTTGGGACGATCCCGCGTTTCCGGCGGCCTTCACGTGGTTCGGCACGCCACGTTACTGGGAAGATCAGCTGAATGACCTGCGAGAACAAGTGGAAGCGCTGGCAGCGCCCGTGCTTCGACTGCAGCCCTGAACAGGCGCCAGAAAGCTTCCGGAAATTTCCTTGCCTGCGCGCTCAAAAGGCCTTGCAAAGCGCGCGCAAGCTGACATGATGCGCGCGCCCGGAGTCACCGGCCCCGGCACCTCATGGAGGTGAAAGATGATTCGCTCCGCAACCGCTGCCGATATCGAACGGCTCGCCGAACTCGAGCAGCGTTGCTTCGACACGGATCGCCTGTCGCGCCGCAGCTTCCGGCGCATGGTGACGCAGGCACATGCGGATCTGCTCGTACATGAAACCGGCGAACACCTCGAAGGCTACGCACTGGTGCTCTATCACAAGGGCACGCACCTCGCGCGGTTGTACTCCATTGCGGTCGATCCCGCGACGCGCGGTCGCGGGTTGGGAAAAATCCTGTTGCATGCCGCCGAAGCCGCTGCGCTCGAACGCGCCTGCGTCACGATGCGACTCGAAATCCGCAGCGACAACGTTGCCGCCGCCAATCTCTACCGGGAAGCCGGATATCGCCAGTTCGGCACCTACCTCGACTACTACGAGGACCATGCCGACGCGCTGAGGATGGAGAAGTCGCTCGTGCGGCACCTCAAGCCGGATATCGCCCGCGTTCCCTACTATCGCCAGACCGCCGAATTCACGTGCGGGCCTGCCGCGCTGATGATGGCGATGGCTGCGCTGGATTCGGCCATCAGTTTCGATCGCCGCCTGGAATTCCGCCTCTGGCGTGAAAGCACGACGATCTTCATGACGTCGGGACACGGCGGCTGCGGTCCGTTCGGCATGGCACTTGCGGCGCATCATCGCGGTTTCGGCATCAAGTTGTGGGTCAACGATCGCGACGCCTTGTTCGTGGACAGCGTGCGCAACGAAGAGAAAAAGGAAGTGATCCGGCTGGTGCACGAGGATTTCGCAGAGGAAATCGAGCAGGCGGGTATTGAAGTCGAATACGGACCGGTTACGCTGGAAGAACTGAAAATGGAATTCGAAGCCGGCGGCATTCCCGTCGTTCTGATCAGCTCATGGCGGATTTATGGTGAACGCTTTCCGCACTGGGTCGTGGTCACAGGCTTCGATAGCCGGTTCGTCTACGTGCACGACCCGTACGTCGATGAAGAAAAGGGCAAGAGCCAGCTTGATTGCATGAGCATGCCGATCAAGCACGAAGAATTCACGGGCATGGCACGCTACGGCCGGAGCGCGCAACGCGCCGCGATGGTCATTCGTCCACCCACAACCTGATCGCAGCAGACACAAGAACCTCATGCAGGAACAACAGACCCAGCGGCATTTGATCGTCGTCGAAAAATCCAGTGACTGGAAACCGGAGTTTCCGGACTACCCCGTGGTTACCGCGCGCGAATACCTTTCGAATCCGGACTACGGCCGGCGCGGGATCACCGTGCTCAATCTGTGCCGCAACTTCGGTTACCTGACCACCGGTTATTACTGCTCGCTGCTGGCGGAAGCGCGGCGGCACCGCATGGTACCGTCAGTGCGCACGCTTTCCGACCTGACCCGCAAGTCGATCTACAGCCTCGATGCGGAAGACCTCGACGACCGCGTGCAGAAAGCACTCAAGGGCGAACACGCGACGAAGTTCGAGATCGTGCTCTACTTCGGGCGGCAGGAAGATCCGCGGCTTACCGAAATCAGCCGGCAGATATTCGATTCCTTTCCGTGTCCCATTCTGCGCGTTGAGTTTCGCCGCGAAGGACGCTGGAGCCTGAACCGGGTTCGTCCCGGCAACGTAGCGCAATTGAAAGGCGAACAGCGCGTTGCGTTCATCCAGGCGCTGGAAGCCTATCTGAGCAAGCCCTGGCGGACGCGCAAGAGCCGCGGCTCCAGCCGGTACGATCTGGCGATACTGTTCAACGCCGACGACCCTTTGCCGCCATCGGACCGCAAGGCATTGAAGAACTTCGAACGCGTCGGCAAGACGATGGGTTTCGATATCGACATCATCGGACCGAAGGATTACGCACGCGTCGCCGAGTACGACGGCCTGTTCATCCGCGACACGACCCGCATCAATCACTACACCTACCGGTTTGCGCGCAAGGCGGAAGCGGAAGGCATGGCCGTGATCGACGATCCGGTTTCGATCATGCGCTGTACCAACAAGGTGTACCTGGCCGAGCTGTTGCGCTCGAACAAGATTCCGCATCCACGCACACTGATCCTGCAGGAAGGTCAGCTCGACTCCGCCGAGAAGGAACTCGGCTACCCCATCGTATTGAAGATTCCCGATGGCTCGTTTTCACGCGGCGTGTTCAAGGCCGCCAACCGCACGGAACTCGACGAAATCGCGGCGCAACTGTTCAAGGAATCCGACCTGATTCTGGCGCAGGAATACCTGTACACGGATTACGACTGGCGCATCGGTGTGCTGAACAAGCAGCCGTTGTATGCCTGCCAGTACTTCATGTCGAAGAACCATTGGCAGATCGTGGATCACAAGACCGGCGGCGGTTTTGCCCAGGGCCGCTATCGCACGTTGCCGGTGAACGATGTACCGAAGGAAGTCGTCCAGACAGCGCTGAAGGCAGCGAACCTGTTCGGCGACGGGTTGTACGGCGTCGACGTCAAACAGAACCAGAGCGGCGTGTTCGTGATCGAAGTGAACGACAACCCCAATCTTGAAGCCGGCGTGGAAGACGCCTGGCTGAAGGACGATCTGTACCGTGCAATACTGGCCGAGTTTGCGCGTCGTATCGATGCCAAGCGCGGGGGTTAATCGAGCGGGACAGCGGATGCAGCAGGAGAACAGGATGTCGCTGATCAGGAAGTGGTACGAGCAGGCTGACGCCTTCGTCTGGCAACTACCGCCGGCGGACATGCCGGGGTGGAAATACCGGACTGTGGGCACACTGCGTTTCGCCTACATCATTGTTCGCGACCTTGCAGCAGGCCAGTTGAACCTGCGCGCCATGAGCCTCGTCTACACCACGCTGCTGTCGATGGTGCCATTGCTCGCGTTCAGCTTTTCCGTGCTCAAGGGCCTCGGCGTACATAACCGCATCGAACCGATGCTGTACGGCGCGCTCGATTATCTCGGCCCCAGCGGCAACGAGCTCGCCAGCCGCATCATGGGTTTCGTCGAGAACGTTCGCGCCGATGTTCTCGGCACCATCGGCCTGGTCGTGTTGATCTACCTGATCATTTCCCTGGTGCAGAAGATCGAGGCGGCTTTCAATTACGTCTGGCACGTGCAGCAGCCGCGCAGCTTCGCCAAGCGCTTCTCGAATTACCTGACCGTGATCCTCATCGGCCCGCTGCTGATTTCCGCCGCCATTGCCCTCACGGCGGCCGTCTCGAACAACGACATCGTGCAACAGATACTCAGCGTCGAACCGCTGGGCACTCTCATGCTGCTGGTATCCCGCCTGCTCCCGTACCTCATCGTGATCGGCACATTCACGTTCATTTACATTTTCGTCCCGAATACCGACGTGAAACCGGGGCCGGCGCTGGTCGGTGGCCTCGTGGCGGGCGTGGCGTGGCAGACAGTGGGTTGGGCGTTTGCGACGTTTGTCGTCGG